>OAWT01000004.1_pt1 | contig 362043 bp, 281 predicted proteins | sample 1477031 | NCBI WGS metagenome assembly OAWT01 (sample SAMEA2580263, study PRJEB22360) | human gut metagenome | biome: human gut; feature: human-associated habitat; material: faeces | place: Denmark | collected 2008/2010
TGGAGATATGCCAGGATAAGTTTGAAAAAATGACGGCATAATCAAATTTATTGCTGTATAGACACAAAAAAGAGGCTGCACATAATCAGGAATTATGACACAGCCCCTTTTTTATTGTTCGCCCGGCACGAACCCTTTCCGGTGGGGGAAACACCGACCTATTTTTCTTCATCGATAATCATGCCGCTACCGAGGCAAAGACGATGGTCTTTGTCGTAGACTACTCCGTACTGTCCAGGAGCGATTCCCTGGATTTTGTTGTCGGATTCGATGCGGTACAAGTCTCCGATGCGACGGATGCGGCCGTGTGTGAAGTCCGGTGTGTGACGGATCTTGAAAGTGATCTCTTTCTCGTCCTCAAATTCTCCCCATGGATCTTCGGTGATGAAGTCGAAGCCGTGCATGTTGATAATCTTGCCATACTGTGTTTCCGGATCATAACCGTTGGAAACATAAATAATGTTCCGCTTGATATCTTTTTTGATGACGAACCAGGGTCCGCCGCTCAAACCTAACCCCTTGCGCTGTCCGATGGTGTGGAACCAGTAGCCGTTGTGTTTGCCCAATACCTTACCGGTTTCCAGTTCGACGATCTTTCCTGTCCGTTTTCCTAAATAACGCTCGATAAAGTCATTATAATTGATCTTGCCTAAGAAACAGATTCCCTGACTGTCTTTCCGTTTAGCACTCGGCAGTTTTTGTTGTTCGGCTATGGCTCGGACTTCGCTTTTCATGAGATGTCCGATCGGGAACATTAATTTCTGTATTTGCAAACGAGTGATTTGGCCGAGGAAGTCGGTCTGGTCTTTTACCGGGTCCTTGGCGGTGGAAAGCCATACCTTACCGTCTATTTCGGTTGTCGTGGCGTAATGGCCGGTTGCTATTTTATCGAAATCCTTTCCCCATTTCTCTTCAAAGCAGCCGAATTTGATATATTTATTGCACATCATATCCGGGTTGGGGGTGAGTCCGCGTTTTACGGAATCGATGGTATAGCTCACGACACGATCCCAATATTCGTCATGCAAAGAGACGATTTCAAACCGGCAACCGTACTTCTTGGCGATATAGGAGGTGATCTCGATATCTTCTTCGGCGGGACAGTCTATATATCCATCTTTATCTTCCATGCCGATGCGGATATAGAAAATGGTAGGATCGTATCCTGCCTCTTTCAACTGGTGAACAACTACGGAGCTATCTACTCCTCCCGAAACTAATGCTGCAATTTCCATATTTTTACAGTGAATAAGAATTGTACAAAGGTACGGTAAATTTTTCAATTAAAACAGGAGAGAAGCATTGGCTACTTCGGCATTGATATCAAAAGTTTGATTATGGAATTCATGAAAGAAAACACAATAAAATCATGTATTCTTATTTACCACCCCAATCTTCCCACTGAGATTTACCAAAACCATATTTAGCTCTAAGCGAACGCATCTGACTTTGGATATACTTACGCTTTGAATCGTCATAAGGATCTGTACCTGTACTCATTCTAATTAACTGAGTTTCCCAATTACGATATGTGTGATCATTTGTAATTTTATCCCTTTGAGAAGGACCGCTTTTCTGAAATTTTCCAGTTTTTGTTGATCGGGAAGCCGGAGCTGAGAAAGTAGCGGAACTTCCCCCTTCTTCCAAATGTTGAATTAAAGCAATTTGACGTTCTATACGTTGATTAATATTTCGGAGTTCAACGCGGTTGTCTGTTGTTTCACGGAGATGTCGATCTGCTGCACCTCTTCCATAATTACCCTGACCAGGTCGTACTTGCCCATGATTCATTCTCAAAGAAGTTCCTGCTCTTCGTATTTGTTTCGAGCCTTCAGAAGAAATAGTCCTTTGTGTATTCTTGCTTCTTGCAATTATAGCTTCACGTTGAACATAAAGCTGTTGAAGTTTTTGTTTTTCTTTTTCGATTTGAGAAGCAGAGGTTGCTTTAACTTGCATATTTTCAAAATCGTATATATCTTCGTTTACAGAAGCTGACTCACTACTTTTCAACGCAGTCGTAGCTAATTCTTCAGCTGTAAGCGACCTGCCTTCGTTAAGAGCAGTTACGGCTGTTTCATCCCCTTCGATTGCCGCATAAGTTGTCGCAGCAACTCCAACAAGGGTACCAGCCGTTTCGAGCCCGCTAATGACTTTATCCCAGCGTCGTGATTTTTGATCTTTTCTAGCTTGTTTATAATTGGCCGTGATCTGTTCGTTCTCAGGAGCAAGTTCGTGAGCTAATTTCAACTTACTCATCCCTTCACTATAAGCTTCAGACTTCAATTCCAAAAGTCCGAAATTATTATATGCCATTGCAAACGTCGGTTCAATTTTTATGATACGAGCATACAACTGACGTGCCCGTTGTGTGTCTCCATTCTTTTCAGCCGTTTCTCCTAAAACATACAACCTTTGTATAAACTCAGGATCAATTGTCCCGTCTTCTGTCACTGTTCCGGTTTCGTTATCTACCCAAATAGGAGCAGTCCCATCGGCAAATCCACCAATCAAATCGAATCCGGTAAAAGCACGAATCAGCCCGTCTATTCCATAAAATCCGTAATGTTCTTTTTCTTGTACCACGAATGCATGGCCGTTTCTGTCGTATGTAATATCTTCATATTCGCATGGAACAATAATTCTTCCGAAGCTATCTCCCACACCACAAAGACTATCTTTGGCAAACAATAAGAAAAAGCCATCATTTATCTGTTCAATACCAATGTATTCTGGTTTGAATAACCAAATGCTGTCTTTTTCTGAAATCCGAGCGCCATAGAAAGATCCCTTTTGTTCAAAAAACGGTTGATCATCCGGAGCAATAAGTCCTTTACTGAATTCCACCTCCTTACTATCAACTTTTGCGCCTATCGAATCGAGCCGTTGTGTCAGAACCGAATAAACACCACTGTCTAATTTTGCTTTCACATCTTTTACTGCCTGTCGATAGTCTTTATTGGATACAGGGACAGTTGTCATTGCTTCTTCTAATTGATAGGTACAGGGAACTACCAATTCACCATTTAGATCAATTGTACCATACTTACCTTCCATCTTTACAGAAGCTAAACCATTATCTTTAAAAGAATCAGCCCATTCGTAACGATTGGGAATCACAAGATTACCCAGTTTGTCAATAAAACCATATTTTCCTTCTATCATCACCGGCGCCAAACCATAATTGAATTTAGTCAATTTTTTTGCCTTATATATAGGAGGTATAACGAACTGATTAGAAGAGTTTATAAATCCCATTCGCCCCTCCATAATGACAGCTGCCAATCCTTCATCAAAATTTTTAGCCGCCTGATCATACTGAGGCGGTATCGCCCAATTATACGCCAAGCGATCTTTTTTACCCCAGATAAGCGAAGTTCCCAATCCAACCGCACTAAATGCCGAGGTTGCAGTCAAACGGGTTGGTAAAAACATGCGTGAAGTCTTTGATTTGTTATGGGTATATCCCCACTTTTTGGTAGCAGGGTATTGAGTAAGCAATAATTGATTTGAATTTTCTTCAGCAATAACATGTTTTGGAATCACAAACAATAATATTAATAGTAAACGGACAGCCTTCATAATATTTTATAGTTTTACCATTATATGTAATCATAGTTCAATTTACAATCATAAACGCTTGCAAATGTACGAATTTTCCGTTTTTAACACTACGAAATTGTATTTTTAAATTAGAGAAGCATTGGGTATTTCTGCATATATTTATAATTTTGTACATTTGGAGCCTGTTTAAATTGGGTAAATCTGTTTTTAAATTATTCTTTAAAAAGATATGCATATACGTTATTCAGCTTTGTTTTTGTCAGCTCTATTGTTGTCGACTGATGTTTATCCTTATTCGGCTTGTCGCTTGCCGGAAATACGGGAAGTGTCTGTCCCCAACCGGTGGAAAGGGAAGAAAGTCGCTTTTTTGGGTGATTCGATTACCGATAAGATACATGTCGGAACGACGAAAAACTATTGGCAGTATCTTTCGGAAATGTTGGGGTTGGAACCGTTCGTTTACGGTATTAACGGTCATCAGTGGAACGGTGTGTTGGAGCAGGCCGGGAGATTGCAGGCCGAACGGGGGGATGATATTGATGCAATCCTGATCTTTGCCGGAACAAACGACTTTAATGCCAACGTTCCTTTAGGAGAATGGTACGCCGAGAAGGAAGAATCCGTTGAAGTTTCGGGACCGAAGCAGGAGGTGCGAAAGCGACGGATGCTGCAAACGGATGATCGGACGTTCCGGGGGCGTATCAACTGTGTCCTATCTTATCTGAAAACGAATTATCCGACGAAACAAATCATACTGTTGACCCCGATACATCGCGGATATGCCAAATTCGGGGATAACAATATCCAGCCGGACGAATCTTATCCTAACGGAATTGGCTTGTATGTAGATGAATATGTAAAGGCGATCAAAGAAGCTGCCAATGTTTGGGCTGTTCCTGTCATTGATCTCAATAGCATCAGCGGACTTTATCCTGTCTTCGACTCCCATACCCGTTATTTTCATAAGGAAGATACGGATCGCCTTCATCCGAATGCGGACGGGCATTACCGGATGGCAAAGGCTTTGATGTATCAGCTATTGGCTTATCCGGCCGATTTTGAATAAAACATTTCGTTGGCGATTGGTTGAGAGGCTGACAGATGGGCATTTGCTCGATCGACAGGAGCCGTCTGTCGATCGAGTAAATTTCAGATTCCGATATATCCTTTCAGTGCATTTACATAATCCTCGAATGCCTGCTTGCCGACAGGCGTAATCCTGCAAGTTGTACGAGGTTTTTTCCCGACGAAGCTTTTCTCGACTTCGATATATCCGGCTTCACTCAATTTGTCTATCTGCACACTCAGGTTACCGGCGGTCGCTTGTGTCTTTTCTTTCAGATAGACGAAATCAGCTTCATCAACCGATAGGAGAATGGACATGACCGCAAGCCGGAGCTGGGAATGTAATAATGGATCTAATTCTTTGAACATGATTTCTTTGCTTTATAATTCAAAACATGTCCCGGAATTATCATCATGACGATGAAAGACAGGGCAAAAAGAAGGAGCATAAAAGAGTCGAATCCCTCTTTTATAATGTAAAATAGCATATTGAGACCATTGATGAAAGAGACGATACCGAGATTGAAAACTTTCTCTTTAATCAGTAATCCGGTGATGTAACAAGCTAACGACAGAATAATAAGTATAAGTGGTGGAATTAGTCGACCATCGTAATATATCCCGAAGATAGTGGTGGTCAGTGTTGCGATAGATCCCATGACACCCCATATTTGTTCGAGCACTTTGTCCGTGTAAGTCTTGACTTTAGGCAATCTTTTCCGTTTAAAGTAATAGCTTAAAGGGATTCCGACGACTATGATTAGCAGGAATGCCAAATAAGACATGAGATTCTCTGTCAATTGCAGCAACAGGTAGACAATTGCAGTTGAGGTAACTGTCAGATATCCCCAAAACAAAAAAATATTACCATCACCTATTTCCAGATTGTGTTTCGTGTTACGGATCATCCGGGTGATGAGCTCCAGACTTTCTTTTTCGTTTAATTTTCTTTCTTCCATTTTTTCTTCCTCCTTTTAATAGTGATACAAATAAGTTTATGTTATAAACCATATATGGATTAAAAAAGTGTAAGGAGCTATGCATTTCTCACCTACACGCTGCAAATATAAAATGGTTTATATTGTAAACCAAATAAAAAAGGAAATTTTTTGCTGAAAAATGACTTTATCCATACAAGCAAACCAAAGGGATAGGTTTTACAATTTGTCACTATCATAGGCAAAAAACCTCTCTTTTGTTATGTTAAAAAATATTACCCTTGCTACTAATTCCAAATATATGGGATACTAATCCTATTTTGAAGGTATAGTAGTGACAATTTGATAGAATTGAAAGTGTGATTCCAGTTGGGGATGTCTTTAATCTGCAAAACATTTTTCATCTCATCGAAATTGCTTATTTTCGCATCCATAATAGTTCCCTTTTATGAATGTAGACATAACAGATTTAAAGACGGTCCGTTTGAGTCAGGACGGGAGTGCTGTGATTATCCTGGACCAGACCCGCTTGCCGGGATCTGAAGTATATGTTTCCCTCTCTTCAGCAGAAGAAGTTTGGGAGGCTATATACAAGTTAAAGGTACGCGGAGCACCGGCTATCGGGATAGCTGCTGCCTATGGTATTTATGTTTGCAGTCGGCTGATTGTGGCAAACACTTATGACAGTTTTTACAGTGAGTTCCTTCGGATGAAGGATTACCTGGCATCTTCTCGCCCGACTGCGGTCAACTTGGTTGCCGCTTTGGACCGGATGGAAAAAGTTGTGGTTACCCATTCTATGAAGCCTGTTCCGGAAATAGTGGACTTGTTGCGTGTCGAATCGGAGGCGATCCGGACGGAAGATGCGGCAGCTTGCCGTAAGATAGGAGAGAACTGTTTGTCCTTACTGCGTCCGGGAATGGGAATCCTGACACATTGTAATGCTGGTCATCTGGCAGTATCGGAATATGGAACGGCTCTGGCTCCGGTTTATTTAGGGGAAGAACGTGGATATGGCTTTAAGGTGTTTGCCGATGAAACGCGGCCGCTGTTGCAGGGGGCACGTCTGACGGCCTACGAATTGCAGAAGGCAGGTGTGGATGTTACCCTGATCTGTGATAATATGGCATCGGTCGTCATGCGAAAAGGCTGGGTACAGGCTGTTGTGGTCGGTTGCGACCGGGTGGCGGCTAATGGCGATACGGCTAATAAGATCGGTACTTCGGGGGTAGCGATTTTGGCCCGTCATTACGGAATTCCTTTTTATGTGTTGGGGCCGACATCCACCATTGATCTGAATTGCCCGGATGGAGATTCGATTGTGATTGAAGAACGGAATCCCGAGGAAATTACGGATATGTGGTATGCTTCGCGGATGGCACCCGAAGGAGTGAAAGCCTATAACCCGGCTTTTGATGTGACTTCTCACGACTTGATAACTGCGATTATAACCGAAAAGGGGATCGCTTATCCCCCTTTCCATATGGAGGATTTCTGAAAAATATTTATGGAAAGTTTTGCTAATCCCGAAACAATCAGTAATTTTGCTGCCCAATTTGTGGATATAGTAATTAAACAATATAATAAATTAAATTATGATCGTAGTTCCATTAAAAGAAGGCGAAAACATTGAAAAAGCGCTGAAGAAATTCAAAAGAAAGTTTGAAAAAACAGGTGTAGTAAAAGAATTGAGAAACCGTCAGGCTTTCGAAAAACCCTCTGTAGCAAAGAGAAAACAAACTATGCGTGCTGTTTACGTTCAGCAATTACAGCAGGTAGAAGAATAAAAATACAAAATCTATCTGCCAGGCTTGTTTTATTGGATTCTTATTCCTATTTTCGTTGCATAAAAGTTGATGCAACGTGAATGTGCGGATTGATTCATTTTTAGATTATCTTCGGTATGAACGGAATTATTCCGAATATACGATTGGTGCTTATTCCAAAGATTTGCAGCAGTTTGAAGATTTTGTAAAAGAGAAGAAGGAAGGCATATTTGTGCCGGAGGAAGTGGATACGGATATTGTACGGAATTGGATTATATTTTTGTTGGATAATAAGATTTCGCCCGTGTCTGTCAACCGGAAATTGAGTTCTTTGAAATCTTTTTTTAAATTCCTTATGAAGCAGGGATTTGTTTCTGTAAACCCGTTACGGTTTGTGACCGGTCCGAAAACAAAGAAGCCGTTACCTACTTTTGTAAAAGAGAAGGATATGGAAGAGTTGTTGGATGGAGATGGGTTTGATGAGGATTTTGAAGGGGTGAGGGATCGTTTAATACTTGAAATGCTTTATGATACCGGGGTGAGGCGTTCGGAGTTGGTCGGATTACAAGATATCGATATCGACTACGATGCCATGTTAATCAAGGTAACAGGTAAGCGTAACAAGCAGCGGCTGATTCCTTTTGCAGAAAGATTAAAAAACTTGATGCTTGCATACACAGAAGTCCGAAATCGTGAAGTTGGCGCAGGAAGCGGATGGTTCTTTGTCCGGAAGAATGGAGAACAGTTGTCTACGGGTATTCTTTATACGATAGTAAAAAAGAAGCTCTCGGATATTCCGACATTGGCAAAATGCAGTCCCCACGTATTAAGGCATTCGTTTGCAACAAGTATGTTGAATAATGGAGCGGAGTTGAACGCCGTGAAAGAGTTACTCGGACACAGCAGTCTGGCTTCTACCAGCATTTACACACATACAACCTTTGAGGAATTAAAAAAAGTGTATCATGCTCATCCAAGAGCACAAAAAGAAGGAGGTTTATTATGAACATTAGAATTCAAGCAATCCATTTTGACGCAACCGATCAATTAGAAGCGTTTATTCAGAAGAAAGTGTCTAAGTTGGAACAGTATTTCGACGGCATTATATCGGCAGAAGTTAGTTTAAAGGTTGTAAAACCAGAATCTGCAAAGAATAAAGAAGCAGCTATTCGATTGATTATCAAAAATGGAGATTGTTTTGCCGAAAAGGTAAATGATACCTTTGAAGAATCAATTGACGAATGCGTAGAAGCATTAGAGAAACAGTTAGTTAAATTCAAGGAAAAAATCAGAGCCAAATAAAAAAAACGGTAGATAAATTTGGTATATAAGAAATAATGCCTAAATTTGCAGCCGTTTCGCCTTGGTGACGAAACGGCTGCTTTTTGAAGCAGGCTTGCCTCTTTAGCTCAGTTGGCCAGAGCACGTGATTTGTAATCTCGGGGTCGTTGGTTCGAATCCGACAAGAGGCTCAAAATAGTTGATGGTGGAAAGTTGACAGTTGACAGTTGACAGTTTATGTCACTTTCCAGTTTTATCTGTCAATTATCAATTTTCAACTGTCAACTTATTGGGCAGTTACCAGAGTGGCCAAATGGGGCTGACTGTAACTCAGCTGTCTTTCGACTTCGGTGGTTCGAATCCATCACTGCCCACGATAATTGCGGAAGTAGCTCAGTTGATAGAGCATTAGCCTTCCAAGCTGAGGGTCGCGGGTTTGAGCCCCGTCTTCCGCTCTTATTTATTGCCTGTGTAGCTCAGCGGTAGAGCACTTCCTTGGTAAGGAAGAGGTCCCGAGTTCAAGTCTCGGCACCGGCTCAATGATATTTTAGAACATGATCATTAATCAAATAAAGAACAATTAAGTTATGGCAAAAGAGAAATTTGACAGATCGAAACCACATGTGAACATTGGTACGATTGGTCACGTTGACCACGGTAAAACAACTTTGACAGCTGCTATCACAACAGTATTGGCAAAGAAAGGTCTTTCAGAACTGCGTTCATTCGACTCAATCGACAACGCTCCTGAAGAAAAAGAAAGAGGTATCACTATCAACACTTCTCACGTAGAGTATCAGACTGCAAACCGCCACTATGCTCACGTAGACTGTCCGGGTCACGCCGACTACGTAAAGAACATGGTAACTGGTGCTGCTCAGATGGACGGTGCTATCATTGTATGTGCTGCAACTGATGGTCCTATGCCTCAGACTCGCGAGCATATCTTGTTGGCTCGTCAGGTAAACGTTCCGAGATTGGTTGTTTTCATGAACAAATGTGACATGGTAGACGACGAAGAAATGTTGGAATTGGTTGAAATGGAAATGAGAGAACTTCTTTCTTTCTACAATTTCGACGGTGACAACACTCCGATCATTCGTGGTTCTGCTCTGGGTGCTTTGAACGGTGATCCGAAATGGGAAGATAAGGTAATGGAACTGATGGAAGCTTGCGATACTTGGATTCCGCTGCCTCCGCGTGAAGTTGACAAACCTTTCTTGATGCCTATTGAAGACGTATTCTCTATCACAGGTCGTGGTACAGTTGCTACTGGCCGTATCGAAACTGGTATCGTAAAAGTTGGTGATGAAGTTCAGATCATCGGTCTGGGTGCTGACGGAAAGAAATCTGTTGTTACAGGTGTTGAAATGTTCCGTAAGTTGCTGGATCAGGGTGAAGCTGGTGACAACGTTGGTTTGTTGCTTCGTGGTATCGACAAGAACGAAATCAAACGTGGTATGGTAATCTGCCACCCGGGTCAGGTTAAAGAACACTCTCGCTTCAAAGCTGAGGTTTATATCCTGAAGAAAGAAGAAGGTGGTCGTCACACTCCGTTCCACAACAAATATCGTCCTCAGTTCTATATCCGTACATTGGACGTAACTGGCGAAATTACTCTTCCGGAAGGAACTGAAATGGTAATGCCTGGTGATAACGTTACAATCGACGTTGAACTGATCTACCCGGTAGCTTGTAACGTAGGTCTTCGTTTCGCTATCCGCGAAGGTGGACGTACAGTAGGTGCTGGTCAGATCACAGAATTAGAAAACTAATTCAAATACATAAATGTAGCCAGTCTTGTTTAAGGCTGGCTATTTTACGGAACTAGCTCAGTTGGTAGAGCACTGGTCTCCAAAACCAGGTGTCGGGAGTTCGAGCCTCTCGTTCCGTGCTAAAAATCTATAGATTCGATGAAAAAGATAATTAATTATATTAAGGAATCTTATAACGAACTTGTTTATAAAGTTTCTTGGCCTACGAGAACAGAGCTTTCCAATAGTGCTGTGGTTGTTATGTTTGCTTCCCTTATAATCGCGGCATTAATCTTTGTTATTGATTTAGGCTTTGAGGGCGTGATGCGTTTCTTCTACGAGAAAATCTTTTAATCAGTTTAAAGTATGTCTGATATTCAAAAGAAATTTTATGTTCTGCGTGCCATTAGCGGCAAGGAGAATAAAGTCAGAGAGTACCTTGAGGCTGAGTTGAAGAATACTGACTTAGGTGAGTATGTGTCACAGGTCTTGATTCCTACTGAAAAGACTTTTACGGTACGTAATGGTAAGAAGGTGATGAAAGAACGCGCTTACTTGCCTGGATACGTTTTGGTAGAAGCTGCTTTGGTTGGAGAAGTCGCTCATCGATTGAGAAACATTCCTAACGTAATCGGTTTTTTGGGTGGATCGGATAACCCCGTTCCCTTGCGTCCGGCAGAAGTTAGCCGTATCTTAGGTACGGTTGATGAATTGCAGGAACAGCAGGATGACCTGGATATTCAGTTTTATGTTGGAGAGAATGTGAAAATCACTTTTGGACCGTTTAACGGTTTCACGGGTGTAATCGAAGAGGTCAATGCCGAGAAAAAGAAACTTAAAGTGATGGTAAAAGTCTTCGGACGTAAAACACCGCTTGAGTTGGGTTATATGCAAGTGGAGAAGGAATAAGTGCTCTTGTTACGAAAAGTACTGTCTTTCTTTAAAAGTTATCGATGTTATATATCTAAAAAATTTTAGAAACAATGGCTAAAGAAGTTGCTGGACAAATCAAATTGCAGATTAAAGGAGGAGCAGCAAACCCTTCTCCCCCTGTAGGACCTGCTCTGGGTTCTAAGGGTATTAATATTATGGAGTTTTGCAAGCAATTTAATGCCAGAACCCAAGACAAGGCCGGTAAGATATTACCTGTTGTAATCACTTACTATGCCGATAAGTCTTTCGACTTTGTTGTAAAAACTCCTCCTGTTGCTATCCAGTTGTTGGAAGCTTCCAAACAGAAGAGTGGTTCTGCTGAGCCGAATCGTAAGAAGATTGCAGAAATCTCTTGGGATCAGGTAAAAACTATTGCAGAGGACAAGTTGGTCGATCTGAACTGCTTCACTGTCGAGTCAGCTATGAGAATGGTTGCCGGAACAGCAAGAAGTATGGGTATCACTGTTAAAGGGACATTCCCGGGTAATAATTAATAAACTTCAATTGAGATGAGTAAACTTACAAAAAATCAAAAGTTGGCTTTGGGCAAGATTGAAGCTGGGAAAGCGTACACATTGAAGGAAGCTTCAGCTTTGGTAAAAGAAATTACTACTACTAAGTTTGATGCCTCTGTAGATGTTGATGTTCGTTTAGGTGTTGACCCTCGTAAAGCTAACCAAATGGTGAGAGGTGTGGTTTCACTGCCTCACGGAACGGGTAAGCAGGTTCGGGTTCTCGCATTATGTACACCAGACAAGGAAGCTGAAGCTACTGCTGCAGGTGCTGACTATGTTGGATTGGATGAGTATATTGAAAAGATTAAAGGCGGTTGGACTGATATTGACGTAATCATCACTATGCCTTCTATCATGGGTAAGATTGGTGCTCTGGGTAGAGTGTTAGGCCCGCGTGGTTTGATGCCTAACCCTAAGAGTGGTACGGTTACCAATGAAATTGGAAACGCAGTGAAAGAAGTTAAGCAAGGTAAGATCGACTTTAAGGTAGACAAATCCGGTATCGTTCACACTTCAATCGGTAAGATTTCTTTCAATCCCGATCAGATTCGTGACAATGCTAAGGAATTTATTTCAACTCTTTTGAAGTTGAAACCGTCTGCAGCTAAAGGTACATATATAAAGAGCATTTATCTTTCAAGTACAATGAGTGCGGGTATTAAAATTGACCCCAAATCAGTTGAAGAAAACTAATTAAAATTATTGGACAATGAAAAAGGAAGATAAAGGCTTAATTATAGGTCAACTGACTGAGATCGTAAAGGAATATCCTAACTTCTATTTGACTGACATCGAAGCATTGGATGCTGAGAAAACCAGCAAATTGAGACGGGAATGTTTCAAGAAAGAGATCAAGTTGGTTGTTGTAAAGAATAACTTGCTTAAAAAGGCATTGGAAAATGTAGAAGGAGATTTTTCTCCTCTGCAGGTTGCAATGAAAGGCAATACGGCTGTGATGTTCTCACAGACTGCTAATGCTCCCGCTCGTCTGATTAAGGAATTTACTAAGGATGCTAAGAAAGATGCTCCCGCTAAACCGGCATTGAAAGCTGCCTATGTACAGGAAAGCTTCTATGTAGGTGCAGAAAATCTTGAAGCCTTAGTAAATATCAAGAGCAAAAACGAACTTATCGGAGATGTTATCATGTTGTTGCAATCTCCGGCGAAGAACGTTATTTCTGCTCTTCAGTCATCAGGACAAACTATCCATGGTCTGTTGAAGACTCTGGAAGAAAGATAATTTTTTTAATTTACACAGATAAACAAACATTTAAATCATACAAAAATGGCAGATTTGAAAGCTTTTGCAGAACAATTAGTAAACCTGACCGTAAAAGAAGTTAGCGAACTGGCTACAATCCTGAAAGAAGAATATGGTATCGAACCTGCAGCTGCAGCTGTTGCTGTTGCTGGTCCTGCTGCTGGTGGCGCTGCTGCCGCTGCAGAAGAAAAAACTTCTTTTGACGTAGTATTGAAAGCAGCTGGTGCAAACAAGTTGGCTATCGTTAAGTTAGTAAAAGAATTAACTGGTCTTGGTTTGAAAGAAGCTAAAGATATGGTTGACGGTGCTCCTAGCGCTATCAAAGAAGGAATCGCTAAAGCTGATGCTGAAGCATTAAAGAAACAGTTGGAAGAAGCTGGAGCTGAAGTTGAGCTTAAATAGTATTTATAACCTGGTAATCAGGTGATTTGGTTAAGAGTCTCCCTTAAAGGAGATTCTTAACCTTTTTGTGTCTATAATTTCAATAAGTTCAATAAATTCCTTACTAGATGTCTTCAACAGCTGAAAACCAAAGAGTTAATTTTGCTTCGATCAAAAATCAGTTCCCATATCCGGACTTTCTCGAAGTACAATTGAAGTCATTCCAAGACTTTCTTCAACTTGACACGCCTCCTGAAAAGAGAAAAAAGGAGGGATTGTATAAGGTATTTGCCGAGAATTTTCCGATAGCAGATACGCGTAACAATTTTGTGTTGGAGTTCTTAGATTACTATATAGATCCGCCTCGCTATACGATTGACGAATGTATTGCTCGTGGATTAACCTATAGTGTGCCTTTAAAAGCGAAGTTAAAACTGTATTGTACAGACCCTGATCACGAAGATTTCGATACGGTGATACAGGATGTATATCTAGGCCCGATTCCGTATATGACGGAAAGAGGTACGTTCGTGATAAATGGTGCAGAGCGTGTTGTGGTTTCACAATTGCACCGTTCACCGGGTGTGTTCTTCGGACAGAGTACACACGCAAATGGTACGAAGTTGTATTCTGCACGTATCATTCCTTTTAAAGGTTCCTGGATCGAGTTTGCAACTGACATCAATAATGTGATGTATGCTTACATCGACCGTAAAAAGAAATTGCCTGTAACAACCCTTTTAAGAGCTATTGGTTTTGAAAGCGATAAAGACATTCTCGAAATCTTTAATCTGGCTGAAGAAGTAAAAGTTTCGAAAGCTAACCTGAAGAAGCTGATCGGTCGTAAACTGGCTGCTCGTGTTTTGAAGACTTGGGTGGAAGATTTCGTAGATGAAGATACCGGTGAGGTTGTTTCTATTGAACGTAATGACGTTATCATTGACCGCGAATCGGTCCTCGATAGCGACAATATTGAGGCTATTCTGGAATCTGGCACGCAGAACATTCTGTTACATCGTGAAGACCAGAATCTTTCAGATTATGCTATCATCTATAATACGCTCCAGAAAGACCCCAGTAACTCTGAAAAGGAAGCCGTCCTGTATATTTACCGTCAGTTGCGAAATGCAGAACCCGCAGATGAAGCAAGTGCCCGTGAAGTTATTCAGAACCTGTTCTTCTCTGAAAAGCGTTATGATTTAGGTGAAGTTGGCCGTTACAGAATTAATAAGAAGTTGAACCTTACTACCAGCGATGATATTAAGGTTTTGACAAAAGAAGATATAATCGAGATCATCAAATATCTGATTGAGTTGATCAACTCAAAAGCGATCGTTGATGATATCGACCACTTGAGCAACCGTCGTGTGCGTACAGTTGGCGAACAGTTGTACAACCAGTTCGGTATCGGTTTGGCTCGTATGTCACGTACTGTTCGTGAACGTATGAACGTGCGCGACAATGAAGTGTTTACTCCGATCGATTTGATCAACGCGAAGACTATTTCTTCTGTCGTTAACTCATTTTTCGGAACGAATGCTTTGTCTCAGTTTATGGACCAGACAAACCCGCTGGCTGAAATTACGCATAAACGTCGTTTGTCTGCATTGGGACCAGGTGGTCTGTCTCGTGAACGTGCCGGATTTGAAGTTCGTGACGTACACTATACGCATTATGGTCGTCTTTGTCCAATTGAAACTCCTGAAGGACCGAACATCGGTTTGATCTCTTCTTTGTGTGTATATGCTAAGATTAATGATCTTGGTTTTATCTCTACTCCGTACCGTAAGGTCGTTGATGGTAAGGTGGACTTCTCTGAGGAAGGTTTACAATATTACACTGCAGAAGAAGAAGAAGAATTAACGATTGCCCAAGGGAATGCTCCATTGGATAATGATGGTAAGTTTGTTCGTGATAGAGTGAAAGCTCGTTTTGAAGCTGATTTTCCGGTCGTACCTCCTACGGAGATCGACTTGATGGACGTTGCTCCGCAGCAGATCGCTTCTATTGCGGCTTCTTTGATTCCATTCCTGGAACATGACGATGCTAACCGTGCATTGATGGGATCTAACATGATGCGCCAGGCAGTTCCTTTGTTGCGTACGGATGCTCCTATCGTTGGTACAGGTATCGAAGCACAGGTTGCTCGTGACTCACGCACCCAGATCATGGCTGAACGTGAGGGTGAAGTTGTATTTGTGGATGCGACTTGTATCAAAATCAAATATGACCGCTCGGAAGATGAAGAATTCGTAAGTTTCGAAGATGCGGTTAAGACATACAATATCCCGAAGTGGCGTAAGACTAACCAAAGTACGACTGTCGATTTGCGTCCGATCTGTCATCGTGGTCAGCGTGTGAAAGCCGGTGATATCTTGACGGAAGGTTATTCTACTCAGAATGGTGAGTTGGCATTGGGACGCAACGTGAAGGTGGCATATATGCCGTGGAAGGGTTACAACTATGAGGATGCTATTGTTTTGAACGAACGTATGGTTCGCGAAGACTTTTTTACTTCAGTTCACGTTGACGAATACATTTTGGAAGTTCGTGAAACGAAACGTGGTATGGAAGAATTAACATCCGATATCCCGAATGTCAGCGAAGAAGCTACTAAAGATTTGGACGAAAGAGGTATTGTTCGTGTTGGTGCTCGCATTGAACCGGGTGATATTTTGATCGGTAAGATTACTCCGAAGGGTGAATCTGATCCTTCTCCTGAAGAAAAATTGCTTCGTGCAATCTTCGGTGATAAGGCTGGTGACGTGAAAGATGCTTCTTTGAAAGCAACTCCGTCTCTTCGTGGTGTAGTTATTGAAACTGCTTTATTCTCGAAAGCTGTCAAGAAGCGTAAGTCCAGACTGACAGACAAGGCTATTCTGCCTAAGTTGGATGAAGAATACGAAATGAAGATGGCTGACCTGAAGAATCTGTTGGTTGACAAACTGTTGGTTTTGACGAATGGCAAGGTTTCTCAGGGAGTTAAAGACTATATGAATACAGAGATTATTGCGAAGGGGGTTAAGTTCTCTCGCAAGGCTCTGGAAGAATTGGATTATAATTCTATCCAGGTAAGTAAGTGGACGGCTGATGCTGATAAGAACGAGCTTATCAAGCAGGTGATTTTGAACTACCTGAAGAAATATAAGGAACTGGATGCTGAGCTGAGACGTAAGAAATTCGATCTTACAATCGGTGATGAACTGCCTACCGGTATTGTTCAGATGGCTAAGGTTTACATTGCTAAGAAACGTAAGATCCAGGTTGGTGATAAGATGGCTGGTCGTCATGGTAACAAGGGTATTGTTTCCAAAATCGTTCGTCAGGAAGATATGCCATTCCTGGAAGACGGAACTCCGGTTGATATCTGTTTGAATCCGCTGGGTGTGCCTTCTCGTATGAACTTGGGACAGATTTTTGAAGCTGTGTTGGGTTGGGCAGGCCGCACGATGGGAGTTAAATTTGCTACTCCTATCTTCGACGGTGCAACATTGGATGATATGAACGAATGGACAGATAAAGCCGGATTGCCCCGTTACGGTAAGAGCTACTTGTATGACGGTGGAACTGGTGAACGTTTTGACCAGCCGGCTACAGTGGGTGTTACTTACTTCCTGAAGTTGGGGCACATGGTTGATGATAAGATGCATGCTCGTTCAATCGGTCCGTACTCTCTTATTACTCAGCAGCCTCTGGGTGGTAAGGCACAATTTGGTGGTCAGCGTTTTGGAGAGATGGAAGTTTGGGCACTGGAAGCTTTCGGTGCTGCACATGTGCTTCAGGAAATTCTTACGATCAAGTCTGACGACGTTGTCGGACGTTCTAAGGCTTACGAAGCAATCGTGAAAGGTGATCCGATGCCACAGCCGGGTATCCCCGAATCTTTGAACGTGTTGTTACACGAGCTGAGAGGTCTTGGTTTAAGCTTTACTCTGGATTAATTCAAAAACAATATAAGTGGATGGGTTTTAGCCTATCCGCTTATTCATTGATAACTCTTTATAAATAAAAAATATGGCCTTTAGAAAAGAAAACAAGATAAAGAGTAACTTTTCAAAAATAACCATCGGTTTGGCTTCCCCTGAAGAGATTCTTGAAAACTCCAGTGGTGAAGTTCTGAAACCGGAAACGATTAACTATCGTACATACAAACCTGAACGTGACGGTCTTTTCTGCGAGCGTATTTTCGGTCCGATCAAGGACTATGAATGCCATTGCGGTAAATACAAGCGTATTCGTTATAAAGGTATTGTTTGCGATCGTTGCGGGGTAGAAGTTACAGAGAAGAAAGTGCGTCGTGAACGTATGGGACACATTCATCTGGTTGTTCCTGTCGCTCATATCTGGTATTTCCGTTCCCTGCCCAATAAAATCGGTTACTTGTTAGGCTTGCCGACCAAGAAACTGGATTCTATTATCTATTACGAACGTTATGTTGTGATTCAGCCGGGTTGTGTAGACACTGTTGCTGAATTGGACTTGCTTTCGGAAGAAGAATATTTGCAGATTCTGGATAACCTGCCAAAGGAAAATCAGATGCTGGAAGATACAGACCCGAATAAGTTTATCGCAAAGATCGGTGCTGAAGCTATCTATGATTTGCTGGCTCGTCTGGACTTGGATTCTTTGTCTTACGAATTGCGTCACCGCGCAAGCACAGACGGTTCGCAACAGCGTAAGAACGAAGCATTAAAGCGTTTGCAGGTTGTTGAATCTTTCCGTGCATCCAGAGGTCGTAACAAACCGGAATGGATGATCGTGAAGGTTGTCCCTGTTATCCCGCCTGAACTGCGTCCGTTGGTTCCGCTGGATGGTGGACGTTTTGCGACTTCCGATTTGAATGACTTGTATCGTCGTGTTATTATTCGTAATAACCGTCTGAAGCGGTTAATTGATATCAAAGCTCCCGAGGTTATTTTGCGTAATGAAAAACGTATGCTTCAGGAAGCTGTGGACTCTCTGTTTGACAATTCTCGTAAATCGAGTGCTGTTAAGACTGATGCTAACCGTCCGTTGAAGTCTCTTTCCGACAGTTTGAAGGGTAAACAAGGTCGTTTCCGTCAGAACTTGTTAGGTAAGCGTGTTGACTATTCGGCTCGTTCGGTTATCGTTGTAGGTCCTGAATTGAAAATGCATGAATGTGGTCTGCCGAAGAATATGGCAGCCGAACTTTATAAACCTTTTGTGATCCGTAAATTGATCGAACGCGGTATTGTAAAAACGGTTAAGTCTGCAAAGAAGATCGTTGACCGTAAGGAACCGGTGGTTTGGGATATTTTGGAGTATGTAATGAAAGGTCATCCGGTATTGTTGAACCGTGCACCGACTCTGCACCGTCTGGGTATCCAGGCATTCCAGCCGAAGTTGATCGAAGGCAAGGCTATTCAGTTGCATCCGTTGGCATGTACGGCATTTAACGCCGACTTCGACGGTGACCAGATGGCTGTTCACTTGCCTTTAGGAAACGAGGCAGTACTGGAAGCGCAGATGTTGATGCTTGCTTCTCATAACATTCTGAATCCAGCTAATGGTGCACCTATTACCGTTCCTTCTCAGGATATGGTGTTAGGTTTGTACTACATAACAAAAATGCGTAAGGGAACACAGGGTGAAGGCCTTGTTTTCTATGGACCGGAAGAAGCAACGATCGCATATAATGAAAAGAAAGTGGATATCCATGCTCCGATCAAAGTATATGTGAACGACATTGACAAAGAAGGTAATCCGGTTAAGAAAATGGTCGAAACTTCTGTCGGACGTTTGATGGTTAATGAATTTGTTCCGGAAGAAGTCGGTTATATAAATGAAGTATTGGGTAAAAAAGCTCTCCGTGATATCATCGGTAAGGTGATCAAGGCTTGTGGTGTTGCCCGTACGGCTCAGTTCTTGGATGATATCAAGAATCTGGGTTATTATATGGCCTTCAAGGGTGGTTTGTCATTCAACTTGGCTGACGTTCTGATCCCACCTGAAAAAGAGGCGTTGGTGAAAGAAGGGTATGAGGAAGTTGAACAGATCATGAACAACTATAACATGGGCTTCATTACCAACAACGAGCGTTATAATCAGATTATTGATACTTGGACACATGTCAACAGTAAGTTGTCCGACACATTGATGAAGCAGTTGACTGCTGATAATGACGGTTTCAACTCTATCTATATGATGATGGATTCTGGGGCCCGTGGTTCTAAAGAACAGATTCGTCAGTTGTCTGGTATGCGTGGTTTGATGGCAAAACCGCAGAAGAGTGGTGCAGAAGGTGGTCAGATTATTGAAAACCCGATCCTTTCTAACTTTAAGGAAGGTCTGTCTGTGTTGGAGTATTTTATTTCTACTCACGGTGCTCGTAAGGGTTTGGCCGATACCGCTTTGAAGACTGCTGATGCTGGTTACTTGACCCGTCGTCTGGTTGATGTATCTCATGATGTGATCATCAATGAAGAAGACTGTGGAACGTTGCGTGGCTTGGTTTGTACGGAATTGAAGAACAATGATGAAGTGATCGCCAGCTTGGGTGAACGTATTTTGGGACGCGTTTCTGTTCATGATGTCATTCATCCGTTGACAGGCGAAGTAATTGTCCGTGCCGGTGAAGAAATTCGTGAAGATGCCGCTAAGATGATTGAGGATTCTCCGATCGAAAGTGTTGAAATCCGTTCTGTATTGACCTGTGAATCCAAGAAGGGGGTTTGTGCAAAATGTTATGGCCGTAACTTGGCTACGAACCGGATGGTTCAGAAAGGCGAGGTCGTGGGGGTTATCGCTGCACAGTCAATCGGTGAACCGGGTACTCAGTTGACATTGCGTACATTCCATGTCGGTGGTATCGCATCTAACGTGGCAACAGAAAACAGTATCACTTCTAAATATGACGGTGTTCTGGAAATCGAAGAACTTCGTGCTGTGGATAGCGAAGAAAACGGTAAGAAGTTCCAGGTTGTTGTCAGCCGTTTGGCTGAACTTCGTATTGTCGATCCGACAACGAAGATCGTATTGCTGGCTCACAACATTCCTTATGGTTCCAAATTGTTCTTCAAGAATGGAGATACAATCAAGAAGGGTGATGTTATCATCGAATGGGACCCGTTCAACGCCGTTATCGTATCGGAAGTTTCCGGTAAGATCGAATTCGAAAGTTTGGTCGAAAATGTTACTTACAATGTTGAAAGTGACGAAACGACCGGCTTGAAAGAAAAGATCATTATCGAATCTAAAGATAAGACAAAAGCTCCGGCTGCCCATATCGTGGATGAAAACGGAAACTATCTGAAGAATTATTCGTTACCGTTGGGTGCTCACGTTGTAAAAGATGAGGGCGATGTGGTTAAAGCTGGTGAGGTTTTGGTTAAGATCCCGCGTGCAGTAAGTAAAGCAGGTGATATTACCGGTGGTTTGCCTCGTGTAACAGAATTGTTCGAGGCTCGTAACCCGTCTAACCCGGCTGTGGTTTCTGAAATCGATGGTGAAGTAGGTTTTGGCAAGATCAAGCGTGGTAACCGTGAAATTACTGTTACATCCAAATTAGGTGAAGTAAAGAAATATATGGTGCCTCTGTCTAAGCAGTTGCTTGTTCAGGAAAACGACTATATCCGTGCCGGTATGCCGCTCTCTGATGGTGCGACTACTCCGTCTGATATTTTGGCAATTATGGGACCGACGGCTGTTCAAGAATATATCGTAAATGAAATTCAGGATGTATATCGTCTACAAGGTGTAAAAATTAACGATAAGCATTTTGAGGTAATCGTTCGCCAGATGATGCGTAAGGTTGAAATTATCGATCCGGGAGATACTCGCTTCTTGGAACAGCAGGTGGTTGATAAACTGGAAGTAATGGATGAAAACGATCGTATCTGGGGTAAGAAAGTTGTGACGGACCCAGGAGATTCTCAGACATTGCAGGCTGGTCAGATCGTAACTGTTCGTAAGTTGAGAGACGAGAATAGTATGCTGAAACGTCGTGACTTGAAATTGGTTGAGGTGCGTGATGCTGTTCCTGCTACGGCTAACCAGATTCTTCAGGGTATCACTCGTGCCGCTTTGCAGACAAACAGCTTTATGTCTGCCGCATCTTTCCAGGAAACAACTAAAGTGCTGAATGAAGCTGCTATCAATGGAAAAGTGGATCGTCTGGAAGGTTTGAAAGAAAACGTTATCTGCGGTCATTTGATTCCTGCCGGTACAGGCCAGCGTGATTTTGACAAGTTGGTTGTCGGTGCTAAAGATGAGTTCGAACGTATCTTTGCAAATCGTAAAAATGTCGTAGACTTCAATACTATGGACAGAGACGACGAGTAAAATGCGGAATAAATAATGAGAAGGGTTACCGATATTCGGTAGCCCTTTTTTATTTTCTGTTATTTGTTTAATAAAATCAGAGTCCTTATATTTGTGTATTATCTTGATAATTAAAATGAATCATATATGAAAAAAGTTCTACTTTATTTATTCACTCTTCTGTTCTCAACGAATGTAGTTTTTGCTAAACATCTTGATAATGAAATGAATGTGATGTCTTTTAATATTCGCATGAGTACAAAATCTGATGGAGCTAACTGGTGGGAATACAGAAAAGACCTGGCAGCCAATGTGATCAAGTTTTATGATGTCGATATGTTTGGTGCTCAAGAAGTCTTGCATAACCAGTTGACGGATTTATTAGACCGTTTGCCGGACTATGGCTATGTTGGGGTAGGGCGTGAAGATGGTAAGACAAAAGGGGAATATTCTCCTATATTTTATAGAAAGGACCGTTTCTCAGTTGTCAAAAGTGGTAATTTTTGGCTGGCGGAAGATATGAATGCCGTGGGCAAAAAAGGCTGGGATGCCGCTTGCGAGCGTGTTGCGACTTGGGCGGTATTCAAAGATAAGGAATCCGAAAAAGAGTTTTTCTTTCTGAATACCCATTTGGATCACATGGGGCAGATCGCTCGTCATGAAGGGGCTTCTTTAGTCTTAGAGCAGGTAAAGCTGCTTGCCGGAAATCTTCCGGTAATTGTTACTGGTGACTTTAATGCTGTTCCGACCGATGATCCGATCAAAGTCTTAACAGATGAAAAAGATCTTCGGCATTTGACACATACTCGTACATTGGCTCCTTTGTGCTACGGGCCTGAGTGGACTTTCCACGACTACGGACGTGTTCCTTTGGACGAACGTGTATGGATTGATTATATCTTTATAAAAGGTAATATCAAAGTGCTTCGCCATGGTGTTTTGACTGAAAGTTTGGGTAACTTGTATCCTTCAGATCATTGTCCTGTTATATCGAGATTACTTGTTCAGTAAGTGTTATGAGTTCCGTAGATGTATTAAGAGAAATTACGCCGCTTTCACCGGAAGACTGTTTCCTTGTGATGCAGCGGCCTAAGCGTAGTTTTTCCTATCCGCTTCATGTGCATCCGGAATTTGAATTGAACTATTTGGAGAATGCTGGTGGTGCGATCCGAATCGTTGGTGATTCGGTGGAGGAGATGGAGGATCTTGATCTATTACTGGTTGCAGGTGGAGCCAAGCATGCTTATTCAAACCACAAATGTCTGAGTACGGATATTTTGGAAATTACAATTCAGTTCCATGCCTCTCTTTTTGATAGTCTAATCAACAAGCGTCATTTCAAAACTATAAAGGATATGTTTGAGAAAGCCTCATGCGGTCTTGTTTTTAGTCGTGAAATGGTTTTGCGTATTCAACCTGAGTTGAAAAAGCTATCGAGTGATAAGCCGGATTCGTTTTATAATTTATTACGTTTGATAGAAATACTCAAGACTTTGTCGTTAGATGAGAAGGCACGCAAGTTAAACGCTATCAATACTGTAGAAAACTTTAGCAATATAGATAATGATCGCTTGGATACGATCATGTTGTTTTTGCATGAAAATTATCAGCGTCCGGTTTTATTATCCGAACTTGCTTCGTTAATAAATATGAGTGAAGCGTCACTTACCCGGTTTCTGAAAAAGTGGACGGGAAAAACTTTTATTGACAATTTGAATGACATTCGTATAGCTGAAGCGGTGTGCAGACTGATCGACACAAGTGATACAATAGCAGAAATATGCTATAAATCTGGTTTTAATAACTTATCGAATTTTAATCGGGCTTTTAAGCGACGAAAAGGTAATACTCCTACCGAATATCGTGAAAAATATGCACGTACTCGTTTTAGGGTTTGAAACATGATTTTAAACTAATTCACAGAATAGATAAATTATATGTGACGGAATAGTATCATATAATGATAAAATAGTATTTGGTGGTTAATTGCATGAGACATATCTTTGTAATGTTGAATAAACAATGAAATTACTAAGACGAATAGCCTTAGTTTAAGCGTCGAGATTATAAAATATTAAACACAATAAGGTATTTTTTTACATTGGTCTAAAGAATTGAGAATTAAAAACACAACTGAAAAAGGGCTGCCTGTGAAGGTAGCCCTTTTTATTTGATACTATTCCGATTTTAATATGTATATTTGTCTTAGAATATTTATAATCAAATATAGAAATATGGAAAATAACAAACCGACAAATGAGATTCAGGTAGAGCTGTCAGAAGAGATGGCTCAGGGAACGTATGCAAATCTGGCAATTATATCACATTCTTCATCCGAGTTCATACTGGATTTTATCCGTGTTGTGCCGGGGGCCCCGAAAGCACAGGTGAAAAGCCGCGTCATTCTGACTCCGGACAATGCAAAACGACTTTTGTTCGCTTTGCAGGATAACCTAGCAAAGTTTGAAGAACAAGCGAGTGGTAAAACCGCCAAGTTTGAAGATTTTGTTCCTCCTATCGGAGGTGTGAAAGGGGAAGCCTGATTCCCGGACAGAAAATAAAAAAGGTCGCTCAACCGGAGCAACCTTTTTTATTTGTAAGTGTGTGATTATCCGAGTCTCTTGTTTATAACGATATGACCGATATAACCCAGAATAATGACTCCTAGACCGGTAAGAAGAATAGTATTTGACAATCCTCCGTTAATTGCCGGTACAGCCAAAATGATAACACCGATAAGGAGTACGATTACCCCCAGATTTTTCAATAATTCGTTCATGGTGATAGATATTTTATATATTATTTTTTTTCTACCGCAAATAAAGCAATAATAACCCGATTGCAAAAATATTTTGGGACAAAAATGATGAAACCATTGAATTTAGCTTTTATATTTGTAAAATAATACAGTTATATATGCTACGAATACTTTATATGCTCTATTTATGGTTGTTTGTGGTCCCAGTTTTTGTGGTATTGACCATATTGACAGCCCTTACGGTTATTGTGGGTTGCCTGTTAGGCGGGGAAAGAATATTTGCTTATTATCCGGGAATGATCTGGTCATGGTTGACTTGCCATTTGGCCCTTTGTCCAGTGAAGGTGAAAGGACGGGAAAATATAGACCGGAAGAAATCGTATGTTTTTGTAGCCAACCACCAGGGAGCTTTTGATATATTCCTTATATATGGTTTTTTAGGTGTTCCGATCAAGTGGGTGATGAAGGCTGGTATTGCTAAAATTCCGTTTGTAGGAGCTGCTTGCCGGGCAGCCGGTTTTATCTTCGTCGATAATTCGACACCGAAAGCTGCTGCCCGTAGTGTATTGGAGGCAGAGCGTAGCCTGAAGAACGGAGCGTCGGTGGTGGTATTCCCGGAGGGTTCACGTACTTATGATGGAAAGATGATCCGTTTTAAGAAAGGAGCTTACCAGATGGCAGCCGACCAGCATTTACAGATTGTCCCGATCACCTTGAACGGACCTTTTGACGTATTACCGATTGGTTCATTGAATATTCACCGTCACAAGATGGAAATGGTCATTCATCCGCCTATCCCGACCGAAGGGATGGATGCTTCCCATAAAGGATTGCAACAGATGGCTGATAAAACACAAGACATCATTGCGTCAGCCTTATGGGAGCAATATAGATAATCTATTTCCAGGATTTTAAAATACCACGTTTGCAGACACTCAGACTGAACCCGACGTTATCTCCATAGAGTGAACCAGCATCTGCGGCTACAGCTCCTGTGAATTCCCAACCTTGCAGGCGTGGATGGTGATATTTGACTTCCACCTGTCCGGAATTGCTTCTTTTGTTATCCAGAAACGGGGCATAAGGTTTTCCCCAGCTATTCATGAGTGTGTATCTGAGGCGATAGGAAACCATTGGCGACAGGTCTCCTTCAAATGCCAAATGCCAGGCACGGACACGTGTATTCTTGAAATCCACATCCCCGTTCGTATTATATTGAGGGGAAGTCAGAAGTGGTGATCCTATACCTTGTCCGAAATAGGAAGAACCGGTTATGTATTCTATATTATTGTAATAATCATCTCCGCCACCACCCGGACCTTGATATTTGTCATGGTCGAAGATGATAAAATGGAAAGGCCCGCTCTGATTGCGGGTGACCAAATATTCCGTTACAACCTTCTTTAGCCAAGGAAGGCGTGGAAGATCCAACTGTACTCCCCAAAGTCCATCTGTCCCGTTCCCGAATATCATTCCGGATTTATCTTCGAAGTAATGCTGGTGATAAGCCGCCAGTTTCCAGTTCGGCATCGTATATTCCAGTTTGAAATCGTATGAACCGAAATGATTGCCAAGCACATTAATCTGGTCTGACAGAGTAGCATCGTCTCCACCTTCGCTACCACAAACCACCCGGATAAAATCTTTCAGGGAATGAGGTTGTACGCCTATTTTCGGATTGCTGGATGTTCCCCCCCACTGTGCCCAGTGTTGCACGCCGATAATACCGGAAAGCGGAAAATTGTTTTGCGTGTCCTTGATGCGGACATAAAAAGATTTATGATGCCAAAGGACGTTCTTTACATAGGTTTGTTTCCCATTGGAGAAATCTTCCAGATATCCGGTATCGAAAGACTTGCCTACCGCAAAATCTCCCTTTACCTGCATCCAGCCCTTTGTGAGCGGTACAATGGTAAATTCCGGCATACTCAGTTTTATTTCCGGAATCGGGCGTGCGTTAGGAGAAAGAACCATGTCACCGGAACTGAGGGAATGATCCCAAAGCGAATGTCGGTTTTCTTTGCTTCCCACACTCAGAAGCATACTTTTATATCCTAACTCGGCATATATCTGCTGAATATACACATTGCGGTAGCGAGGTACGGCAGCGACGATATCCAGCCCTGCACTCCAGCGAAATCCCTTCCCTAAATATTGCTGATGAAAAACTCCGGCGTTTAGATAACCGTTGTTGGCGTCCAGAGGAACTATCCCGTACCGATTGCTTACCATCCAGAATGGAGTAGTCGATCCGCTGCTGGCCGATCCGAAAACTTCGGCTTTATATGAGGTTGCATCTTCTACTTCTTCCGTCTGTGCAAAAGTATTTGCAGCGTGGAGAAGAGCGGCAACTGCAATGATTGTCTGTAAGGCTTTCATTCCATATTTATTTTAACCGGACAAAGGTAAGGATTAAAACTTACCGGCCGATATCTCATTTCGAAAAGAAGTATAAGCATTCTGAAAATACAAATATCAGAATAATCAATGTTTATTTTCCCGGTAACCAGTCGAATACTGTGCGATATACATGGTCGCGCGAGTCCTTTTCAGAGAGTATCAAGTCATGAATCCCGTTCTGTATCGTGTCGCGTGTAACATGATTGCCCAATTTTTGTCCGTATTTTTGAATATCATGTACATCCAGCACGATATCGGAAGACAGATACTCGTTGTTCCATTCTTTTGTTTCCGGGAACGACTTGTTTGACGACATTACCAGTACCGGACAGTCCAGGTCGATCCCTTTCTGCACTGTTTTCTGTGCCTCTTGTATGGCATTTATCCATCCGGCTTTTTTCGGATGCCCATTCATCATCTTCCAATTCGTATTATATACCCATTCCCCTTTGAATCGTTTGAGTAGGCTATGAGCATACGAAGCATCTCCGTATCCTTGTACGGTCAGGTTTGGAAATAGTTTCCCGATGCAGGAAACTACAGGGATTACGATCTTTTCCATCATCCATCCGAAATTCCAGTCCAGAAAAGGGCTGTTTAATATCAATCCGTCAACGGGAAGTTTTCCTTTTTTGCTGTCCAGATAATATGGCGTAATCAATCCACCGGTAGAATGTGCCATTAGCAATATTTTGTCATTCCCTTCTTCCTTAATGATGGCAAGAGCAGTATCGAGGTCTGCAAAATACTCTTTCAAACTTTTGCAGAAGAAAGGATTCTGGTTCGGCAGGATCGAGCGTCCGTACTTGCGGAGGTCCATAGCATAAAAGTTATAACCGTGGGCATTCACGCTGTCACCCAATTGCTTTTGAAAAAAATAGTCGTTGTAGCCATGTATATACAGGATTGCCTGTTTGGTCTCCGGCAACTGCGGTTTCTTGACAAGTGTGCAGACGACTTTTCCCTCGTAATCATCCGGCATCTGAATGGTCCGGCGCAGATAATTGTCACCCAACACATCCGGAATGTATTGGGCGTACATTATAGAGACGAAAAGCAGTAATAAGATCGTAAAGTATAGTTTCCGTGCCATATCTGTTTTTTATTTCTTTACTATAACGCGTTCATCCTGATGTTTGTTGCAGGTGAAGGCTACAAAAATACAATCTTCTTTATATATCTTGGGTTATCTGTTGTAACATTTGTTTCTAATGACTAACTTGCAGGGCAAAAATACAGAAAGGCTGATACTCGGAGTTTAGAATGAAAAATGCGTTGCTTATTATTTGTTTTATCCTTACACAAGTTTCTGTTGTAAGCGGAGTTGTTGCGAATGACCTTGATGATTTGCGACAAGAATTGAAAAACTTGCCGGATAGCAGTAAATTGATAAAGTTGAATGAGCTACTTTATCAGAATAACCGTAACAGGGTGTTTAAAACCTACGCAGACCTGCTATTGGAAGAGGCCCGGCGACAAAAGAACGATTTCTATAAAGGGAACGCTTTATTATCGATCATGCGCTATTACTATTCCAAAAATCCGGACAGCCTGCGTTTTTATCTGAAACAAGCCGAGCCAATTTATTTAGCTACTAATCGGATAGAAGATCTATGCCGGGCGAAAGGTTGGAATATCTATACTTTGATCTCAGGAGGAACGCATGACCAGGTAATTGGAGAAGTAGAGAGTTTGAAGGAATTGGCTACCCGTCTCAACTATCCGGAAGGGGTCGATATGGCCAACCAGGCCTTAGCCAGTTTTTATTTCAATATCGGATTGAAAGATGAAGGTATCCGTTTATGTAATGAAATCTTGCAAGGAATGGAAGAACGTGGAGCCTCCCGTGTTCGCCGGTTCTATTTGTTACGTTTGTTGTTAAATCAAAAACCTGAGCAGGAATACTTGTTCAAGCTCGATACCTGTATAAAGAACTGCGAAGAAGAAGGAATCACCCAGCTGGATGCGGAGCATTCGCTAACTTATCTGAAACATGCTTATCATCTTTATTCCGTACAGTATTATATAGCTTGTAAAGACTCTTCGCAAGCCTATTTCCATTTGCAGAAGTTAGGTGAATTAGAGAAACGGTACAATATGAATACGGAAAGGATCATGGCACAGTTTCTCTGGATGAGTTATTATAATCTGGTCGGCGAGTATGACAAGGCATTGGTGATTATCGACCAGTTGAAACATATTCTGTTGAGCAACAAGCGTTATAATGACTGGGTTACGGTGGAAGCTATCAGAGCCGATATCTATTATAAAATGGGAAGAGGAATGGAGTCAGCCAAGGCTTACAGAGACTCGAAAGCCGTACATGATTCGGTTATCCAAGCCCAATATTATGAAGATCTGGCCAAGTTGAGAACACAACGTGAAGTTGATAAGTTGGAATTACAAAGCCGGAAACTGGAGCTGGAAGCTGAAAAGTCTCGTGTCCGATCCTGGATATTCGGTAGTGGTGCCATCATCTTGCTCCTGCTTTGCGGGGTGTTGGGATTCCTGGCTTATTCCCGCCACCGTTATGGAGCCCGTTTGAAAATTGCAAAAGAAAAAGCGGAGGAAGCGGATCATTTGAAGTCTGCCTTTCTTGCCAATATGAACCATGAGATACGGACACCATTAAATGCAATAGTCGGTTTTTCGCAAGTAATAGCCGAGGAAAGTGACATAGAAACACGCCGGGAATTTGCCAAGATCATCCAAAACAACAACGAACTGTTGCAGCGTTTGATAGAGGACGTATTGGATATTTCGAAAATAGAATCGAACACGCTTACATTCGTATTGACGGATCAGGATTTGCAGGCATTGATGAAAGACCTTTATAGCATTATGTCATTACGGATATCTGAAAACGTAGAACTACAGTTGGACGATTGTCCTCGTTTTACGCTTCGTACGGACCGGAACCGACTGACACAAGTGTTGGCGAACTTGTTGACCAATGCTATCAAGCATACCCATGAAGGTTATATCCGTTTTGGTTATAAGGTGGCGGCTGGCGAGATCTGTTTTTATGTAGTGGATACGGGCGAAGGAATACCGGAAGACCAGTTGGAGCACGTGTTTGACCGTTTTGTCAAACTGACGGAATGGACAACAGGTGTCGGTTTGGGGCTTGCTATCTCCAAAGCCCTGGTGGCGAAGCTTGGCGGTCGTATGGAAGTTTGTTCCAAACAGGGAGAAGGTTCTACTTTTAGTGTTATTTTTCCTGTGTGATCCATTCTCTGCCACTCCCATCCTTGAAGAGATGTTGTTAATAGGCAAAATTAATCCGGTGGAATTTGGGTAATTTTATTAGTAAAAGTTATTTTTGCAAAGTTAACAACACATGCACTTGTACTTGGAGAATCGGAGAGACATAATAAATCCTTTTGAAATTAATTCGGAAATGAATTTTGGCGTCTTTTACAATGCGTACTACCAGCGTTTTGTAAGGTATGCTTTTTATTATGTAAATGATTTGCAGGCGGCCGAGGATTTGACGCATGATGCTTTGTTGTACTATTGGGAGAATAAACACAAGTTGCCTGCCGATGCGGACGTCTTGGGATATATATTAGAGTCCGTCAAGAATAAATGCCTGAATTATCTGAAGCATATCCAGGTGGAAGTCGAATACAGCAAGAAACGTACAGAGTTGCATGACTGGGAAATCACAACGCGTATCCAGACATTGGAAAACGAAAGCTACAGCACGATCTTTTCTAAAGATATAATGAGAATCGTCATGGAATCTTTATCCGAATTACCGGAACAGACTCGTCATATATTTGTTTTGAATCGTCTGGATTATAAATCAAGGAAAGAAATAGCGACAACCTTAGGTGTTTCCCAACAAAAAGTAGATTATCATATCAATAAGGCCAATGATCATCTCCGCTTGAAACTGAAAGACTATATTCCCCTGATACTGTTATTCTTGAATTAGGCATATCTGAACTTCTCTGTTTTCGACATTGTCGAGAATATATACGGCGTTGTCGTGTATATTCTCGGCATTGTCGTATATATACACGACAACGTCGAAAACAAACTACACTTGCATCGGATTTGAAATACAACGTATTGCCTTGTGGAACTTGCGTCATTGTTTTGAAAAATAGTTGCCGGTAAGCAAAAAAAGTTCTGTTACGGTTGGGATTTTTCTTTGATGAGTTGCTCTATTTATAGAAACAGGAAAAGAGAAACGATGCAAATAGATCAACATATACTTATTCGTTACTTTCTGAAGCAGGCTTCGGAAGAAGAAAAGGAGGTAATACGGCAGTGGATTGAAAGCAGCGAAGACAACCGCCGGCGTTTTATTCGGGAGCGGATTCGTTTTGATGTTTCCATTTTGGTAGACGAAGCTGCGGTTGAGTCTTCCACTAAAATTACTTCCGGCAAGCGTTACCGGCTACATCCTGCATTGAATTGGTCTTTAAAAGTGGCCGCTTCGATTTTGATTTTATTGGGAAGTTTTTATCTGTATGATAATTACCGGATGGCTCGATTGGCACAGACTCTACAGTGTGTATATGTCCCGGCTGGCAACCGTACTAATATCCAGCTTCCGGATGGTACGAGTGTCTGGCTGAATGCCAACACGTCTCTCCGTTATCCGATGGCTTTTGCAGAAAATAGCCGGGAGATAATGTTGGACGGCGAAGCTTATTTTGAAGTGGCGAAAGATAAAAAGCCTTTTATTGTCAAAACGAGCAAATACGACGTGGAGGTGCTGGGGACAACTTTTAATGTCGAGGCTTACAAAGACAAGCCGAATTTCCGGACGATGCTCTATGAAGGTAAAGTCAAGCTCTATAATACGAAGAATCCGAAAGCAGTCTACCTTTCTCCGGGACAGACAGCGGAATTGATGGGTGAATCGTTGCGAGTCGTCCCAACAACGGCTCCTAACAGCTATCGTTGGAAAGACGGCCTGATCTATATCGAAGACAAGTCTTTTAATGCGATCATGGAACTGTTTGAAAAGTTCTATGATGTGCGGATCATAGTCAACAACAAAGCAGTGAAAGATTTAGGCTATCGTGGGAAGCTCCGGATATCCGATGGAGTGGATCATGCTTTGCGCGTTTTGCAAAATGACTTCCCTTTCAAATACAAGCGGGATGAAGAGAGAAACATCATATATATTAACTGATAAAATCGATTTGCTTATGAGGAAGGACACATGAGAAACACGTAAAAAAGAACCGGCAGTTGCGCCAACAACCACCGGCTCTCCAGTACATTTTTAATATACTTATTAATTTAAAATCAATCACAAAGGTATGAAAAAACTTTTTTTATCCGAGTCTTTGCCTAAAAAAGATTCGGGAAGAAAACAAATATGTAGAGTTATGAAGTTAACAGCGAGTTTTCTACTATTATGTTCATGTTTCGCTTTTGCCGGTCATGCAAATTCTCAAAATGCGAAAGTTAGTTTGAATAAGACTAAAGTCCAGTTACAGGAAATCCTGAATGAGATAGAAGAACAGACGGATTATCTGTTTATTTCAAACCGAGATGTAAATTTGAAACAGAAAGTATCTGTCAGTGCTAAAGATGAATCCGTCCAAGAAGTCTTATCTGAGGTGTTGAAAAATACAGGGTTGACTTTTACTATTGAAGGTGTGAATATTATACTTACTCGTAAAGAGGATAGCTTGTTGACTACTCAGCAGCAAAGCAAGAATATATCGGGAAAAATCGTAGATCAAAATGATGAACCTATTGTTGGGGCAAATATTGTAGAGAAAGGAACAACAAATGGTATTATATCCAATCAAGATGGTAATTTTTCTCTTCATGTTGCATCAGGGGCAACGTTAATAGTGTCGTATATTGGCTATAGGCCACAAGAAATTAAAGTAGATAATCGTTCAATATATAATCTAGTGCTTCATGAAGACATGGAAACATTAGATGAAGTTGTTGTGGTTGGGTACGGAACTGCGAAAAAGCGTGATTTGACAGGCGCTGTTAGTTCTATCAAGGCAGAGCAATTACAAAATGATCAGCCTGAGACTATACAGGATATGTTGCGGTCTGGTGTGGCTGGATTAGCAGTGGGACTTGCAACAGATACTAAAGGTAATACAAGTTTACAGGTTCGTGGCAAAAATTCAATAAAAGCAGGGACTTCTCCTTTGATTGTATTGGATGGTGTAATTTATCCAGGTGAAATAACGGATATAAATCCGAATGATATTGAGCAAGTGGATGTATTGAAAGATGCTAGTTCTGCGGCTGTTTATGGAGCAAAAGCTGCAAGTGGAGTTGTCCTTATTACAACAAAAAAAGGTCGGGGAGAAAAACCTTCTATTAATTTTTCTGGAACTTGGGGATTGTCTTTTAAAAATGATGTAACAGATGTTTATGGGGCAGATGAATTTGCTACATATCGTCGTGATTTGTTGAGAAGTATAAATGTAAAGGCAGAACCGCATCGTTTTACAAATCCTAATGAATTGCCTTCTGATATTGGTATAGAGGAATGGATGGGATATACTGGTGCAACTGGTGATCCAGAGCGAGAATGGTTACAAAGATTGGCATTTAAAGATGTTGAAATGCAGAATTATTTGAATGGTAATTCGGTTGATTGGGAATCGGAGGTTTTTCGAAATGTAGCTTTGAGACAAGATTATTCATTGAGTGCTTCGGGAAAGAAAAAAGATATTTCTTATTATACTTCTGTAAACTATATAAGTAATAAAGATAATGTTGTAGGAGGAGGATATGATGCTGTCAGAGTTCGGTTGAATTTGGAAAGTAAAGTTTCTAATTTTATTACTTTTGGTACAAATACTCAGTTTGCGAATCGTGATGAAAGTGCTGTTCCTGTAGATTGGGAAGGATATCGAAAAAACACTCCTTTTGGAAGCATTTATGAAGAGGATGGGAAATATAAGTTATATCCTTCAGATGATAATCAGGCTCAAAATCCGTTTATTGATGCACATTATACTAAAAAGAAAAATGATATTACAAATTTGAATGCTTCATTTTATCTCCGTTTGGATTTGCCATTCGGTTTTTCTTTACAAACGACTTATTCTCCCCGTTATGAATTTGCACAGGAATTTGAGCATAAATCGTCACAGCATCCTATTTGGTCTAAAACAAATGGATCGGCTAAACGACATCAACGAAAAGATTTTTATTGGCAATGGGATAATTTGTTGAAGTGGAATAAAATATTTGGTAAACATGCTCTTGATGCAACTTTTCTTTTAAATTGGGAGAAAATGCAAAAGTGGAGAAATACGATAGAAACTAAGGATTTTGATCCGAATGATGTATTGGGGTGGGGAAAAATTGATGCTGGTTTGACACCACAAGTCTCAAGTGATGATGAGTATAGAACGGGAGATGCCATGATGGGTAGATTGGCGTATGTATATGATAATCGTTATTTGTTAACTTTGACTCTTCGTCGAGATGGTTATTCTGCTTTTGGTCAAGAAAATCCGAGAGCAACATTTCCTTCTGTTGCTTTAGGATGGGTATTTTCTGAAGAACGATTTTTCAATTGTGATTGGATGAATTATGGAAAGTTACGTCTTTCTTGGGGGAAAAATGGTAATAGAGATATTGGGGTATATTCAGCGTTGATGGATATGTCTACACGTAAATATTTTTATATAGATGGGAATGGAAATTATTATGATGTGAATGGTTTTTTTGCTAATCGGATGGCAAATTCGGCATTGAAATGGGAAACAACGACGGCAGTTAATGGCGGTGTAGATTTTTCTTTTTTGAATAGTCGAATAGATGGAAGTTTGGATGTATATTTAACAAAAACTAATGATTTGTTAAATTCTAGACAATTACCAAATGTTATTGGTTATCAGAATATAACTAGTAATATAGGAGAGATTAGGAATAAAGGTTTTGAGGTGTCGTTGAGAAGTGTAAATATAGAATCAAAAAACTTTACATGGAGAACAACCTTTAATCTTTCTTATAATAAAAATCGGATTAAACATCTGTATGGAGATATGGTTGACATAGTGGATGAAAATGGTAATGTTGTTGGTCAAAAAGAGGCTGATGATGTTAATAATAAGTTGTTTATAGGCCATTCATTGGATGATATTTGGGGGTTAGAGGTTATAGGAGTTTGGCAGGAAAATGAAGCTGAAGAAGCTGCTAAATATGGTGTACGTCCAGGAGATTTTAAGGTGTTAGATATTGATGGAGATTATAAATATACCCAAAAGGATCATACATTCCAAGGAACAAAAACTCCTAAAGTAAGATGGAATATGAGAAATGACTTTACAATATTTAGAGATTTCCATTTTTCGTTTACTCTTTATTCTGCTCTTGGTTCTAAAAGAGTATATAATAGAGCAAAAAATACTGGAGAGTCTATGGATAGACAAAATTGGTATAAAATACCTTATTGGACTCCCGAAAATCCGATAAATGATTATGCTCGTTTGAATTCGGGACAAGGTGGAGCTTCTTTTGATGTCTATAGAAATAATTCGTTTATTAGATTAGATAATATATCAATTGGTTATACAGTTCCAACTACTATCATTTCTAAGTTTCGTATGGAGCAACTGAAATTGTCTGCAACAATGAAGAATGCGGCTTGCTGGGCTCCTCATTGGAAGGATGGTGATCCGGAAAATTCAACAATTGGAGCTAATACTTCTCGTCTTTTATATTTGGGATTAAATATTACTTTCTAAAATGATTCATTATGAAAACTACGAAAATAATACAATTAGCTTTATTAGGATTAAGCGCATGTGTAATGATTAGCTGTGAGGATTGGCTGAAACCTCAACCATTGTCTTTTTATTCTCCAGAAAATACGATGAGTGATTATTCGGGAATGTTGACGGGGATAGCCGCGTGTGATAGGGATTTACGTTATATGGATTTTTATGGAGATCAGCCTGCTATAGTGACAGAACTGGCTTTTTCGGATGTCGCAGTAATGGGGGTTACAGATAAAACATCTCAAGCACAAGATATGAACCGACAAATACTACCAGATGCAAATTTGAATTCCGGTGATTATAATAAAATTGGTTTTTATTGGGAAAGCTATTATAAAGGCTTGAAGGATGTAAATACTGTTATATCTAGAATTAATGGTGCAATTTTTGAAACGGAAGAACAGCGTAATGAGATATTAGGTATGGCTTATTTTCATCGGGCATTTCGTTATTATCGTCTTGTTCATCAGTTCGGTGATGTTCCTCTTATTTTGGAGGAAATAACGACTCCACGTTTAGACTTTTATTCTACTAAACGAGAGTTTATATTGAGGGAAATGAAAAAAGATTTGGAGTTTGCAGTACAGTGGGTTCCCGCTGTTGCTCATAAAGGAAAAGTAACACAAGGAGCTTGTTACCATTTATTGGCTAAGGTAAACTTATCTTTGGGACTTTTTGACGAAGCTATAAAGGCTGCTTCAAGTGTGATAGACGCTGGTGTACATAAATTAGTTACAGAACGTTTTGGTGTTGATGCATCAGATCCTACTAAAAACGTTATTTGGGATTTACATAGGCCGGAAAATAAGCCGTTGGCTGAAAATACGGAGTGTTTGTATATGCATCTTGACAAATATGGAATGGAGGGGGCTTTTGGAGGTGGAATGCAAATTATGAGAGTGGCTGTTCCTTGTTTTGTGAATACCAAAAATCCTATTTACACACCAGCCGGTAATATAGGTATTTTAGATAATAGGATAGGGGATGATATTGTTCCAAATCAAATACTTATGTATGGAAGAGGGCAAGGGCAATGTCGAGGGACAAGTTATGCAACACAAAAAATTTGGGATGATCCGAATGATTTAAGACATGCGCCTGGCAATTGGATGAATATGGAAGATTTGGTATATAATAATCCAAATTTGATTGATTTGGAAGATCCTTGGTATGGGAAAAATATGAGATTGTATGGCGAAGATGGGCGATTGTTATGTCAAGATACGATTCGTAGTTGGTATGGTTGGCCACACTATAAAATTTTTATTCCTGATCAAGAACAGAATATACCTAAAGGCGGACATTCTGATTGGTATGGATTTCGATTGGCCGAAACTTATTTATTGAGAGCAGAGGCTTATTGTTGGAAAGGTGAATTGCAAAAAGCGGCAGATGATGTGAATAAAATTCGAAGCCGCGCAGGAGCTGGAAATTATAGTGCGGCTCAGATTAATATAGGAACTATATTGGATGAAAGAGCACGTGAATTGTTTTATGAGGAACCTCGTAAAACAGAGTTGACTCGTATTGCATTTATATATGCACAAACAGGAATACCATCATATACGGGAAAAATTTATTCAATGGATGATTTTTCAAAAGATAATTTTTGGTATGATAGGATTATGGAAACTACTGATTTCTATAATAAGGGAGTTAAAACGATTTCTGGAAATGAATTTACGATGAGTCCTTATCATGTACTTTGGCCTGTACCAACAAAGGCAATATCAGCAAATCCACAAGGTGTTATTAATCAAAATGAAGGTTATCCGGGGACAGAACTGAATGTTCCACCAATGGAGAAGGCTAATTAGAAAGAAAAAGCTATTATCTATAAAATATTTATGGAAAATGTTGTAGGTAATAGCTTTTCTTTAATATAATTTTATTAAATAATTAGTAAAAAAATATGTGATATGAATAATAAATTGTGTTATAGTATTTTGAAATATATTTTCTATTTGTGCTCTTTTTTATTTTTTACAACAGCTTCTTTGCTTGCTCAAAAAACGGATGTTCTGTATTTATCAGGAAAAGGAACTGATGATGCAGTAATGTGGGATTTTTATTGTACAGCAGGAAATAATAGTGGAAAATGGACACAGATTCCAGTTCCTTCTAATTGGGAGTTTCATGGATTTGGACAATTTACTTATGGACATGATAAGAAGCGTTTAAATGAGAGTGGTATGTATCGTCATAAATTTACAATATCAGAACATTGGAAGGGTAAAAAAGTTAACATTGTGTTTGATGGAGCAATGACCGATACAGAAGTCTTTGTAAATGGTAAAAAAGCGGGTCCTATTCATCAAGGTGCTTTTTATTGTTTTCGATATGATATAACTAAATTATTGAAATATGGGAAGGAAAATCTTTTAGAGGTCACAGTTCATAAGTCTTCATCTAATAAATCAGTAGAAGCAGCAGAGCGAAAAGCGGATTTTTGGGTTTTTGGAGGAATTTTTCGTCCTGTTTGGTTAGAGGCTCTTCCTCTAAATCATATAGAAAGAATAGCTATTGATGCAAAAAGTAGTGGGGAATTTAGGATGAACGTACATCTAGGGCATAAAGAGTCTAAAGCTGAAATCGTGGCGCAAGTTAAGACTTTAGATGGAAAATTGTATGGTAAAGAAATACGGTTAGATGTGAAAAATCAAGATGTGGTTTGTTTATCGGCTGATTATGTGAATCCTGCTCTTTGGTCTTCCGAATTTCCGAATCGATATATGGTGGAAGTGTCTTTATTAAAAGAAGATGAAGTTCAACATATAGTCACTGAAAAATTTGGATTCCGGACAGCAGAATTACGTCCGAGAGATGGATTTTATATAAATGGAGTGAAAATCAAGTTTAAAGGTGTGAACCGTCATACTCATTGGCCTACTTCTGGGCGTGCAAGTAATTATAACCTGAGTTTAAATGATGTGTTGCTAATGAAAGAAATGAATATGAATGCTGTTCGTATGTCTCATTATCCGCCGGATAGACATTTTCTGGATGTTTGTGACTCTTTAGGTATGTATGTAATTGATGAATTGACTGCTTGGCAATATCCTCCTTATGAAACTTCTATTGGAAAAGAAAAGGTTCGTCAATTGATATCGCGTGATGTAAATCATCCTTGTGTCGTTATGTGGACAAATGGGAATGAAGGAGGTTTTAATTTTGAATTATTGCCAGAATATGCGCATTATGATATTCAAAAGCGTGCAGTTTGTCATCCTTGGTTGGAGGAAGAATATACAAATACAGCTCATTATCCTTCTTATGGAATAGGAACTAAGTTCCTGTTTCAAGGAAATAAAGTTTTTTTCCCGACCGAATGTATTCATGGTTTATATGATGGAGGACATGGAGCAGGACTTGATGATTTTTGGAATTTGATGCAGGAGAATCCTTTGAGTGCAGGATGTTTCTTGTGGGATTTTGCGGATCAGGCAGTTCTTCGTAAGGATAAAGGAGATATATTGGATACAGATACGAATCATGGAGCAGATGGTATAGTTGGACCTTTTAGAGAGAAAGAAGGAAGTTTTTATACAATAAAAGAAATTTGGTCTCCTGTTTATTTGGAAGGAACAAATTTTCTTCCTTTAACTTTTGATGGTATAATTAAAGTGCAAAATCGGTATCATTTTACAAATTTAAACCAGTGTTCTTTTAAAGCTGAGTGGGTGAGTTTTGATTATAAGAAGGGTGTTTCAAAGAAATTAGAAACAGATGTTGTTGTTCCTGATGTGGCTCCTGGATTATCTGGATATTTAAAGATTGGATTACCTTCGGATATTCGTTCGTATGATGCTCTTTCTTTGACTGCTACAGATTGTTATGGAAAGAATTTATATACGTGGACCCGTACAATTACATCTGCGCAAGATTATGCGTATAGATTAGTTAATATAGGACAAGGAAGTGTTGTTCAAAAAGAGCATGATAGGAATTTATTTTTTAAAATAGGAGATACAGAAGTGATTGTTGATAAAATTGTAGGGCAGATAAAAAAAATTTCTGTTGGGGGAAGATCTTTGTCTCTTAAAAATGGTCCTCGTTTTACGACAGATGAATTGGAAATTTTTGATACTAAAAAGATTAATAACGGAATTCGCTTCCTGTATAGGAAGAAAGGAAGTAATAAATCAAAATCAAGAAATTTTGTTCAAATCTCTCTTTTGCCTTCCGGTTGGATCGAAATGGAATATGCATTTGATTTAGGCGGAACTTATGATTATATAGGGGTGACATTTGATTATCCGGAAGAAAAAGTAAAACGGATTAAATGGTTAGGTAATGGTCCTTTTCGGGTTTGGAAAAATCGGTTAAAGGGAGGAACTTTTAGTATTTGGGGAAAAGATTATAATAATACGGTAACAGGCGAATCTTGGGTGTATCCAGAATTTAAAGGATATCATTCAAATTTATATGCGGCAGATTTACAAACAGAAGAAGGTGTGATTCAGATAGTTGGGGCTTCAGAAGATTTGTACCTTCATTTATTTACTCCAGAGTCTCCTAAAGGACGTAATAATGATAATACCGTTGCGAAATTTCCAAGTGGACAATTGTCTATATTAAATGCAATTAGTCCTATTGGAACAAAATTTAAACGGCCAAAAGATTTAGGACCACAAGGACAGCAAAATTATTTCCATCAAACAGATCTTGCAGAACCGTTGAGGGGTAAGTTTTATATTCAGTATATTCCGCAAGATGGAAAAATAGGGCTCAGGAAAAATAGAATAGGTGTTTGTACTTCTGTTGATAATTCAGAATTATTACAAAAGTCTGGAAGCTCTTTTGTGGAAGTCGGAATTCAGGGTTTTTTTGTTCCTTTTAAAAGTGATGCGGAATTTGAGATTAATTTGATGAAAGCTAAATTGTTGAATTTACCTGTTTTTGCTGGTAATAATTTTTATCCCAGTAATATGAATTTAGTAGGGGCAGAGGTAGATTTAGCAAAAATCCTGGCTTATACAGAGGTTGTAATGAGACGAGCTAGACAAGCAGGTACAAAAATTTTAGTTTTGGGAAGTGGAGGGGCACGTCGTATCCCTGATGGATTGGATAGAAATATTGTAGAACAAAATTTCGTTAATCTGTGTAAAAGGATTGCTGAGTTAGGAGATAAATATAACGTGACTGTTGTAATAGAACCTTTACGCAAACAAGAAACTAATTTTATTAATACAGTTAGAGAAGGATTGAAAATCGTAAAGTTGGTTAATCATCCTAATTTTAAATTGTTAGCAGATTTTTATCATATGGCTTGTGAGGACGAAGATCCGGAAATAATAGTAGAGGCTGGAAAGGACTTATATCATTGTCATATTGCTGAGAAGGCAGAACGAACAGCTCCTGGTGTAAAAGGTGATGATTTTGAACCTTATTTAAAATCCTTAAAAGCAATAAATTATGATGGGAGTATCTCTTTGGAATGTCGATGGCACAAATTTAAAGAAGAGGTTATATCTGGAATCGCTGAGATACAAAGGCAGATAGTTTCTATATCGGAATAAATAAGTTTTTAAATATGAAAAACATGAAAACAAATTCAAGAAGAGATTTTTTGAAGAAAGCTTCATTAGGTATAGTCGCTGCTACTATAACCCCAAATGAGGTAGGGTGTGAAGTGATAGCTGCTCCTGAAATATTGTCGGATTCCGCTAAAGGAGCAAACGATCGTATCCGTATAGCAGTGTTGGGAGTTAATGGGCGTGGGCAAAATCATATTGATGAGATTATGAAGATTTCCAAAGAATATAATGTGGAATTGGCTGCATTGTGTGACCCCGATATGGACATTTTGCAAAAGAGAGCCGAAAAAGTGAAAAGCAAATATGGAAAAACAGTCGCTATCGAGCAAGACTTTCGGAAGGTCTATGATGATAAGGGGATTGATGCTGTCGCTTTGGCAACTCCGAACCATTGGCATGCACTTCAAACGATTTGGGCTTGCCAAGCCGGTAAGGATGTCTATGTAGAAAAACCGGCGACACATAACATTTACGAGGGGCGTAAAATGATAGAAGCGGCCTATAAATATAATCGGATTGTACAACATGGTGTCCAATTAAGAAGTTCAGTCGCTATTCGGGAGGCCGTGGAACATTTGAAGAACGGGTTGATAGGCCGTGTCTATATGTCTCGTGGGGTGGTGTATCGCTGGAGACCTGATATTGGGAACAAGGGTATTTCCCAAAAGCCAGCCGGTTTGGATTATGACCTTTGGTGCGGACCGGCTCCGATGGTTCCGTTCACTAAGAATTTGGTGCATTACAATTGGCATTGGCATTGGAACTACGGCAATGGCGATGTGGGAAATCAGGGAATTCATGAAACCGATTTGTGTATGTGGGGATTGGGGCTTGACCACTTGCCGGAACGGATCACTTCGATGGGCGGTAAGTTCTTGTGGGACGATTGCAAGGAGGTGCCGGAGATACAGACTTCTATTTACCATTATCCGAAGGAAAAGAAAATAATCCAATTTGAGGTGCGTAACTGGTGTACCAACTTGGAAGATGGTGCCGGAGTGGGTAATATCTTTTATGGAGATAAAGGTTATATGGTTATCAAAGGATATGATACATACGAAACTTATTTGGGTGAAAAAAGGGAAAAAGGACCAAATCGCTCTGAAGGGGGAGAATTGACACGTCATTTCCAGAACTGGGTTGATGCCATGAGAGCACGTGATATGAGTATTCAAAATGGCCCTGTTCAAACTGGACATTTATCTTCTTCTCTTGCCCATCTGGGTAATATCTCGTTCCGTTTGGGGAAGCAATTACAATTTGATCCGGTGGCGGAACGGTTTATCGGAGATAGTGAAAATGAAGCGAATGCGATGTTGAGCAGAGACTATCGGGCACCTTATGTTCTTCCAGAAATAGTGTGATTGGACTTTTAGTCGCATCTTTGTCGTGATTAAAATCTAACCGATTAAATAAAAAGCAATTAGAGCCTATATAAATTCAACTTTCTAAAATTGCTTACTAAGGAGTTGGCTTTTAGTCAGCTCCTTATTTTGACGGATAGCCACATATACCTAATCATGAAAACATACGAGGAAAAGAATACTATGAATAGCCAGCGCAATAGAGGAACTAAAGGAAATAGTAACTGAAATTGAAGAAAAGAGTAATTGAAGTTCCCAATAACGGAAACTTCAACGTATATTTGTAACATCAAACAGCATTAGGATGGAACAAAAACCGAAATTTCAAGTAGTCTATATGCAAGAAGCGATAGCGTTTCTTTAATCTATGAACGAGAGAGTTAGAGACAAAATAGCTTATACTATCGGAAAGAATATTTTAACTCTAAAAATAAATAGTCATGGCTTTTAAGGTTATGGGAGTAAAATCCGCTAACCTTGAATTAGACCATTTGGGAAAAGTAGCATTATGGTAGTATCTTAAGTTTTGTAAGTGATTTTATGAATAAACTGGAGTTGACTAATTGTGTTAGTTCAAAATTTAATGGCTATTCAGAATAAAAAAGATGTCTTATGAGTAAAAAAAGAATGTTTGTATTAGGTTTGTTGCTATCGACTTCGGTAGCGATGGCAGGAAATCGGGTAAAAGTGGATGAGGTCGGAAAGGAAAAATATACCTATCAAACGGTATGGGAAGCGTATGACGGGTTCAATAAAACATTTTTGGATTCAGACAAATATATTTATAAAACCAACACTTCTTTCTCTCGTGCTATAGATCGCGGTAACGGGGCGGCTGCTATTTGGTGCCAGCCTATTTATTGGGATATGGCCATGAATGCCTACCGATTGGCCAAGGAGCGGAAGGATAAGGAAAAAATGGACTATGCCAAAACGCTTTGCGAGAAAATATTTGAGGGGAACAAAGCGCATTATGCCCGTTTTGATTTTGACGACAACAATGAGAATACCGGGTGGTTTATCTATGACGATATCATGTGGTGGACGATTTCGTTGGCACGCGCGTATGAACTATTTGGGACAGAGGAGTATCTTCAATTGTCTGAAAAAAGTTTTGAACGAGTTTGGTATGGCTCTGAAAAGGTAGGGGACAATGGCTCTTATGATCCGGTGAACAGTGGTATGTATTGGCGCTGGTATCCGATTCAGAATCCCATCCCCAATAAGTTTGGAGATGGAAAGATGGCTTGCATCAACTTTCCTACGGTGGTGGCGGCTTTGACGCTTTATAATAACGTACCAACTGACCGAAAAGAGGCCGTTGGAAAAGATCGGGGGTATTTGTCTAAACTCCAGTACCTGCAACGAGGAAAAGAGATTTATGAGTGGGGTATGGAAAATTTGTTTGACAAGCAAACGGGGTGTGTGGCCGATAGTCGTCATGGCGATGGAAAACCGGCATGGAAAGCGCATGTGTATAATCAAGCTACTTTTATAGGTGCTTCGGTATTGCTTTATAAGACAACAGGAAATAAATATTATTTGGATAATGCAATACTTGCAACTGACTATGTTGTAAATGAAATGTCGGCAGACCATGGGGTATTGCCTTTTGAAGATGGCATTGAACAAGGAATCTATACGGCTATATTTGCACAATACATATCTATGTTGGTTCATGATTGTGGGCAAAAACAATATCTCCCATTTTTGAAACGGACGATTGAAACGGGGTGGGCGAATAGAGATAGAGTGCGTGCTATTTGTGGAGGAGAATATTGGAAACCGTTATTTAAGGATGATGAGGTGGATAGCTATTCTGCATCGGGAATACCGGCATTGATGCTTTTGTTTCCTGCTTGGAAGTGATCAGGATGGAGACGTGGCGTTTTCTGCCGATAGGTATTTCTATCAGTTTTTTTAGACATTTATGAAACAGGTGCTTGTGGGTTTGAAAAAAAAATGTACCTTTGCACCGCAAAAAATATTTAGTAATAACAATACAAAACAGCGTTTTATGAACAATTACGAAACCGTTTTCATTTTGACTCCCGTTTTGTCTGACGCTCAGATGAAGGAAGCGGTAGAAAAATTCACGAACATCCTGAAAGAACAGGGTGCTGAAATCGTGAACGAAGAAAATTGGGGTTTGCGCAAATTAGCTTATCCTATCGACAAGAAAACAACAGGCTTCTACCAGTTGGTTGAATTCAAAGCAAATCCGGAAACTATCGCTACACTGGAAGTTAACTTCCGTCGTGACGAACGTGTGATTCGCTTCCTGACTTTCCGCCAGGACAAATATGCAGCAGAATATGCAGCAAAGAGAAGAAGTTTGAAATCATCTAAAGAAACAGTAAAGGAGAATTAATCATGGCAGTAACTCAATCAGAAATCAGATATTTGACTCCGCCTTCAGTAGACGTTAAAAAGAAAAAATATTGCCGTTTCAAAAAGAACGGTATCAAGTATATCGATTACAAAGATCCTGAATTCTTGAAGAAATTCTTGAACGAACAGGGTAAGATTCTTCCGCGTCGTATCACTGGTACTTCTTTGAAATTCCAGCGTCGTATCGCTCAGGCTGTTAAAAGAGCTCGTCATTTGGCGTTGCTTCCTTACGTAACCGATTTAATGAAATAATAAAAAAGAGGAGACAGAATATGCAAGTTATTTTGAAAGAAGACGTAATCAACTTAGGTTACAAGGACGATATCGTAACAGTTAAAGACGGTTACGGACGTAACTTTCTAATCCCCACGGGTAAAGCAGTTATCGCATCTGAGTCTGCAAAGAAAGTATTAGCTGAAAACTTGAAGCAACGCGCTCATAAGTTGGCTAAGATCAAAGAAGATGCTCAGGCTTTGGCTGCTAAGTTGGAAGGCGTTGCCCTGACAATCGGTGCTAAGACAAGCTCAACAGGTACAATCTTCGGTTCTGTAACGAACATCCAGGTTGCTGATGCATTGGCAAAAGCCGGTTTCGAAGTAGATCGTAAGATTATCTATATCAAGGAATCTGTTAAGGAAGTCGGTAATTACAAAGCTATCTTGAAACTTCACAAAGAAGTATCGGTAGAAATTCCTTTTGAAGTAGTTTCTGAGTAATCCTACTGGATATATAAATAAAAAGGGCGATTCTTTGTGAATTGCCCTTTTTTTATTTTAGGTCAGCCCAGTTTAACTCATCAAAAAACATTACATTTGTCCCGAATTTGCAAGAAATTTTTAAAGTGGCAAAAAGAACTTTTCTATATATCAATTTAGTAGTAGCCCTGTTTTTTGTTTTACCTGTGTTGCAGGCAAAACAAAAGACGTTTACAGTGGTGATCGATGCCGGGCATGGGGGAAAAGACCCTGGTGCACGTGGTTCGTCCATCAATGAAAAGGCTATTAATCTGGCGGTAGCCCTCAAACTCGGTAGCCTGATATCAGAAAAGCACAATGATGTGAAAGTCATTTATACGCGCAAAACGGATGTCTTCATCGAATTGGATGAGCGGGCGAATATCGCCAACCGGAATAAGGCGGACTTGTTTATTTCCATTCATACAAATGCGGTGAAGAGGGGCAGTGCGGTGTCGGGAACGGAAACTTATACATTAGGTCTGGCACGTACGGACGAGAATCTGGAAGTGGCTATGCGCGAAAACTCAGCGATCCTTTTGGAAGATAATTATCTGCAGAAGTATGAAGGTTTTGATCCGACTTCTTCCGAATCGTATATTATTTTCGAATTTATGCAGAATAAGCATATGGAACAGAGCATTAGCCTGGCTTCGGAGGTGCAGAAATGTTTTACTTCCGCCAAGCGTAATAACAGAGGAGTGCGACAGGCAGGCTTCCTTGTGTTGCGTAAGACGAGCATGCCGAGTATTCTTGTGGAATTAGGATATATTTCGAATCCGGCGGAAGAACGCTTCATGAAAACAAAGGAGGGGCAAAACAAGCTGGCAACTGCCATTTATAATGCTTTTACAAAATATAAGTGGGAATATGACCGCAAGCGCGGTGCGTTGGCGGGAAGTGCAAATGCTGCTCCTATATTGGAAGTTGAAGATAATGTCGCAGATAATCAAACGATTCCCGCTCCTCCCGGAAGTGAAGAATATATTCGCCAAAAGAAGAATGTTGAGGGATCCAGCCAGAGCCGCGTCTCCAAGCAGGTAGCCTCCGCGAAGCAAGCGGGCCAGGTTAAAAAGGGGCAAACGATTTATAAAATACAAATACTTACCTCGGATAAAAAACTTTCTCCCGGTTCTAAATTGTTTAAAGGATATAAGAATGTCGATTGCTTTATTGAGAAAGGTATTTACAAGTATACATATGGCGAGACGACAAGTTTCGATACTATCCGCAAGTTGCGCCGGCAAGTAGCGAAAGATTTTAAAGATGCTTTTATAGTCGCTTTTAAGGATGGGAAGAAAGTGAAATATTGATAGTAACAGAATTTATATTATATACAGAGAAGAAATGAAAAATGTATTCACCAAAGAGGCAAAGATCGGACTTGTGTCTATAGTCAGTCTGGCATTGCTATATTTAGGAATTAATTACTTGAAAGGGATCAATCTGTTTAAACCGACAAACCATTATGTAGTGGCTTGTACGAATGTAAAGGGAGTGACGGTTTCGAGTCCTGTATTTGTAGAAGGCTTTAAAGTCGGTTTGGTGCGTGAGATTGTTTATGATTATGATGCCGTCGATAAGATTTCGATTGATATCAGCCTGGAAGACCATATGAAAATTAATAAAGGTAGCTATATTACGATCGTGAACAGTTTTCTTGGTGGCGGTGAATTGCATATTCATCTGAACAAGTATGTGGATGACTATCTGAAACCCGGTGCGGTAATCGAGGGGCGGATGGAATCGGACATGATGCAATCCGTACAGGAAAAGATTCTCCCGCAGGTGGAACTGCTTTTGCCGAAGATCGATTCGATTCTGGGTGGCTTGCAAACATTGGTAAATCATCCGGCATTGGCTCAGTCTTTGAATAATATAGAGACAACGACCAATAGCCTGGCTGTTTCTTCTCGTCAGCTCAATCAAATGCTGAGCAAGGATGTGCCGGGTATTATGAGCGATCTGAAGGTCATCACCGGAAACTTTGCCGATGTCAGCACAGATTTGAAGAAGCTGGATCTGGCAACGACCGTGAATGCGGTGAATGCAACGTTGGATAACGTGGAACAGATGACACGTAAGCTGAACTCTAAGGATAATAGTATGGGGCTTCTGTTGAATGACCGTGCTCTTTACGATAACCTGAACAGTACGGCAGACAATGCCTCCAAGCTTTTACTTGATTTGAGGCAGAACCCCAAAAGATATGTGCATTTTTCTGTATTTTAAGATAGCATAAGATTTGTTGTACAAACTGTTTATTTAGAATTATTCCAATTAAACGAAAAAATATAAAATACAGAAGCTTGACTTCTCTAAGGCCTTTAGATTGAGAAATATAACTGGATCAAAAGGTCTTTTTTGAAGTGGGTTGCCTGAGAAGGCAAGGGGCTAAAGAATGCTCTTAAACAAAGGTTTTCTGTGATTCTAATGTTTTAAAATGAAGATATTCAGATTGTTGGAATTAACTGCCTGACAATAAATAGGATATTGAACAATCAAAAGTTCCAAACAAAATGATACTTTTTTTTTTCGGAATTAATTTCTAAACTTTGTAGTCGTAAAATAAAAATTGAAGTTGTAAGTAGAGTTGGGAGAGTAAAAAATCATGCAGACTGAATATCAAACTTTGTGGAATAAATGCCTCGCAGTCATTAAGGACATTGTCCCTGAGGCCGCTTTTAACACATGGTTCAAGCCTATCATACCATTATCATACGAGGATAATAAATTTACGATTCAAGTACCCAGCCAGTTCTTTTACGAGTATCTGGAAGAGAAGTATGTGAACGTATTGAAAGTTACTTTATATCGTGTGATAGGACAGGGTACGATATTGAACTATCGTATCAAGGTTGTTGATAAGGTGAAAGAAGATGGCATGATTACTTTACCTACCGGTAATGACGCTCCCCGTACCGGTAAGAAAAGTGCGGATATCCCTTCGCTATTCGAGTCTAAAGCCCGTCAGGATTGGGATTCTCATTTGAACCCTAAATACAACTTCGACAATTATTTTGAAGGAACAAGCAATCGTCTGGTCCGTTCTTCGAGCGAGGCTATCGCACAGGAACCGGGAAAAACCTTTAACCCGATGTTTGTGTTTGGGGCGTCCGGTGTGGGAAAAACCCACTTATGCCATGCGATTGGTAACCGAATTCAGGAAATTCACCCGGAAAAGAAAGTGTTGTATATATCAGCCCATCTTTTTACCGTACAATATACGGAAGCTATCCGGAAAAATACGACAAATGATTTCATGTATTTCTATCAGGGAGTGGATGTGTTGATTTTGGACGATATCCAGGAGCTGATCGGGAAAGATAAGACACAGAATACATTTTTCCATATATTCAATCACTTGCATTTACTGGGCAAGCAATTGATCCTGACTTCCGATAAAGCTCCTGTCGATTTGCAGGGAATGGAGGAACGTTTGATCACCCGCTTGAAATGGGGGTTGACGGCAGAGCTGGATCGCCCGGATCTGGATTTACGCAAGAAAATCCTGAAAAATAAGATCAGTCACGATGGTGTGGTGATTCCGGATGATGTGTTCAATTTTATTGCAAGCAATGTGACGGAGAATGTACGCGATGTGGAAGGTATCGTTGCATCCTTATTGGCTTATTCTACGGCTTTCAACCGGATGATTGACCTGCCTTTGACTAAGCAGGTGGTGAGCCGTGTCGTGAAATTGGAAAAGAAGCAAGTGTCTGTGGAATCTATTCAGGATGTAGTCTGTAAATACTATAACCTGGAACTGGCCGCTATCCAGACCAACTCGCGCAAGCGGGAAATCGTGCAGGCACGTCAGGTTACGATGTACTTGGCGAAGAAGTATACCGACAGTTCTTTCTCTCATATCGGGAAGATCGTCGGAAAGCGTGACCATGCAACTGTTCTGCATGCCTGCAAGACGGTAAGGGATCAGATCGAAACGAATAAATCTTTCCGTTCTTCGGTAGAAGAGATCGAGGCTTTGCTCAAAGCTTGATTTAATGAGATATTTATATGAAAGGATGCGCCTCAGGGTTGTGTCCTTTTTCTGTTTTTGGAAAACCATGTTGTGTGGCCGGTTTTCTTTTTGGAAAACTTTTTAAACTAAAGGAATGGATAAGCTGTTGATAAATAACATGGTTTATTTGTGAAAAGGGAAACTTGTCAACAATGTATATTTTCTTTGTTGAATAATTTGGCTAATCCGTAAACTATGCTTAAACTTGCACATCATTAAACTTAAAACAATCGTGAATCGTAAAACTTACACCTTCGATGAAGCCTTTAAAGCTTCACTGGACTACTTTACCGGCGACGAATTGGCCGCAAAAGTATGGGTAAATAAGTATGCCTTGAAGGATGCATTCGGGAATATCTATGAGGAGTCTCCTGTAGATATGCATCATCGTTTGGCAAGTGAAATTGCCCGTGTAGAAAAGAAGTATCCTAACCCGTTGTCGGAGGAGGAACTTTTTAACCTGTTTGATCATTTCCGTTACATCGTGCCGCAAGGAAGCCCGATGACGGGAATTGGCAATGATTTTCAAATTGCCTCACTCTCTAACTGTTTTGTAATCGGATTGGATGGAGATGCCGATTCATATGGTGCGATTATTCGAATTGATGAGGAACAAGTGCAGTTGATGAAACGTCGTGGCGGTGTTGGTCACGATTTATCACATATTCGTCCGAAAGGATCTCCTGTTAAGAACTCGGCGTTGACATCGACCGGATTGGTTCCTTTTATGGAACGTTACTCAAATTCAACCCGCGAAGTGGCCCAGGATGGCCGTCGTGGTGCCTTGATGCTTAGTGTTTCTATCAAGCATCCGGATTCAGAATCGTTTATCGATGCCAAGATGACGGAAGGAAAGGTAACAGGGGCTAACGTCTCTGTGAAGATCGATGACGAATTTATGCAGGCCGTAGTCAACGGAACTCCTTATAAACAACAATATCCGATCGATTCATCGGAACCCACAAATGTGAAGGAAATCAATGCGGCCGAACTTTGGAAGAAAATCATTCATAATGCATGGAAGTCGGCTGAACCAGGCGTGCTTTTCTGGGATACGATCTTGAAAGAGTCTGTTCCCGATTCGTATGCAGATCTCGGATTCCGTACGGTTTCAACCAACCCTTGCGGTGAGATTCCTCTGTGTCCGTATGATAGCTGCCGCCTGTTGGCGATCAACTTATATTCGTATGTTGTCAATCCTTTCACAAAAGAGGCTTATTTCGACTTTGACCTGTTCCGGAAGCATGTTATCTTGGCACAACGCATCATGGACGATATCATCGACCTGGAATCAGAAAAGATTGAAAAGATCCTGGAGAAGATCGATGCCGATCCCGAATCATTGGAAGTGAAACAGAGCGAACGTCATCTGTGGGAGAAGATCCAGAAAAAGACTTTGCAGGGACGTCGTACCGGTGTGGGCATCACTGCCGAAGGCGATATGATTGCCGCCTTAGGATTACGCTACGGCACGGAAGAAGCGACGGTATTTGCAGAGAAGGTTCAGAAAATGCTGGCACTGGCGGCCTATCGTTCTTCTGTGGAGATGGCCAAAGAACGTGGTGCATTCGATATCTATGATGCAAAGCGTGAAGAGAAGAATCCGTTTATTAACCGTCTGCGTGAAGCTGATCCGGAGCTGTATGACGACATGGTGAAATACGGCCGTCGTAATATCGCTTGTCTGACAATCGCACCGACCGGAACGACCAGCTTGATGACACAGACTACTTCGGGTATCGAACCGGTATTCCTGCCCGTATACCGCCGCCGCCGTAAGGTGAACCCGAACGATGCGGAAGCTCGTGTCGACTTTGTAGACGAAACGGGTGACGCATTCGAAGAATATATCGTATTCCATCATAAATTCGTAACCTGGATGTTGGCTAACGGCTTCTCTGCTTCCAAGAAATATACACAGGAAGAAGTGGAAGAATTGGTCGCTAAGTCTCCTTATTATAAAGCAACGTCAAACGATGTAGATTGGTTGCAGAAAGTCCGTATGCAGGGACGTATCCAGAAGTGGGTGGACCACTCCATCAGCGTGACAATCAACCTGCCGGCTGATGTGACGGAAGATCTTGTGAACTCCCTGTATGTGGAAGCCTGGAGGTGTGGTTGTAAGGGCTGTACGGTTTACCGTGACGGTTCCCGTTCAGGTGTATTGTTGTCTACGGATAACAAGAAGAAGAAAAAAGAGGATTGCAATTGTATGCAGCCGCCAGTTATCGTAGCTACCCGTCCGCGCGAATTGGAAGCTGATGTGGTGAAGTTCCAGAACAACCGTGAGAAGTGGATCGCATTTGTCGGTTTGCTGAATGGTCGCCCGTATGAAATCTTTACCGGTCTTGCCGATGACGAAGAGGGTATCATGTTGCCAAAGAACGTGTCGAAAGGTAGTATTATCAAGAGTTATGATGAGGACGGTCAGAAGCATTACGACTTCCAGTTCAAAAATAAGCGTGGTTACAAGATGACGATCGAAGGCCTGGATGGTAAGTTTGATCCAGAGTTTTGGAACTATGCTAAGTTGATCTCTGGTGTCTTGCGCTACGGTATGCCGATCGACCAGGTGATCAAGTTGGTTCAAGGCATGGAGTTGAATAACGAATCTATCAACACCTGGAAGAATGGTGTGGAACGCGCTTTGAAGAAATATTTGCCGAACGGTACGGAGGCAAAAGGGCAGAAATGTCCGAATTGTGGACATGAAACACTGGTCTACCAGGAAGGCTGTCTGATCTGTACTAATTGTGGCGCTTCAAGATGCGGATGAAAAAATTTATGATTTTTGATTTATGATTTATCGTCGACGCGTACATCATAAATCAAAAATCATAAATCATAAATCATAAATATAAAAGATACCATGAAAGTCACCTTTAATATCAACTTCCATACCGTTTGGGGGCAGAAGTTATGTGTTGTAGGGTCGATTCCTGAGCTGGGTTCCTGGGAGCCGGCTTTGGCAAAAGAAATGAGTTATAAGGGGGATGGAAACTGGCAGCTTGAGTTGGAAGTGACCTCCCCTGTCAAGGATATAGAATACAGATATTTCCTGAGTGTAAACGATAGGCAGATATTCGAGGAATGGGAAAAGAACCATCAGGTATTCTTTATCGGTCAGGCAGATCAATATACGTTATATGATTATTGGCAGGTTCGTCCTGCCAATCTGGCCTTTTATTCCTCTGCATTTACTAAAAGTCTGTTTGCACATCCGTGTAATACGCATGAACGGGTGGTAAAGAGCGGTAAGAGGCTTACGATCAAGATATCTGTCCCGCGTGTCGAAAAGAACCAGCGCGTGGCTATCACCGGCAATCAGGAGTGCTTGGGTAATTGGCATCCTGATAAAGCGTTGATATTGAGCTGCGACACCTTTCCTGTCTGGCATATAGATTTGGATGCGGGTGAGATTACCTACCCGTTGGAATATAAGTTTCTGATCTGCGATGACCAGCAACAACCTTTATATTGGGAAGAAGATGAGAACCGTGTCTTGAATCTGCCTCCGCAACAGGTGGGAGAGACGGCGATCGTTTCGGGCCTTTATTTTCGTGATAGTTTGCCTTTGTGGCGGTGTGCCGGTTCGGTGATTCCGGTCTTTTCTTTACGTTCGGAAAAGAGCTTCGGAGTCGGCGACCTGGGGGATTTGCGGATTTTGGTGGATTGGGTCAGAAAAACGCGCCAACGTATTATCCAGGTACTTCCTATGAATGATACGACGACGACGCATACCCGTACCGATTCGTATCCTTATAGCGCTATTTCAATTTATGCTCTTCATCCGATGTATATCAGCTTGCCCGATCTGGGAGAATTGGCCGATTCGGAAAAGGCAGCCTTTTTTGCCCGGAAACAGGCTGAGTTGAATGGCTTGGATGCCGTCGATTACGAGCAGGTGGTTCGATATAAACTGGAATATTGCCGGGAATACTTCAGGCAGGAGGGGAAAGCTATTTTGTCCACTCCCGAATATCAGGAGTTTTTCGCACAGAACGAGTCCTGGCTGATGCCCTATGCCGCCTATTGTTACCTGCGTGACACGTACCGGACTTCCGACTTTACACAATGGAAAGAAAACTCCGTATTCGACAAGAATAACATCCGTGAACTTTGTTCCGTGGAGGGCAAGGCATATCCGGAAATATCGTTCCTGTATTTCTTGCAATATATCTTGCATACGCAGTTTAAGGGTGTTTCCGATTATGCCCGCAAGAACGGGATCGTGTTGAAAGGCGATTTGCCTATAGGGGTGAACCGTACGAGTGTCGAGGCATGGATGGAACCGAAATACTTCAATATGAATGGCCAGGCTGGTGCTCCGCCCGACGATTTCTCCGTAAACGGTCAGAACTGGGGATTCCCGACTTATAATTGGGGTACGATGGAGAAAGATAATTTCTCTTGGTGGAGGAAACGTTTCGGCAAGCTGGAAGACTATTTCGATTGCTTCCGTATCGATCATATCTTAGGCTTTTTCCGTATCTGGGAAGTGCCGTTGGATTATGTTCAGGGACTTTGCGGACATTTCAACCCCGCTTTGCCACTTACCCCGAATGAAATCGAACAGTATGGCTTGGGTTTTGATGAAGCCCGCTTGACTACTCCGCATATCAACCGTGAGTTTTTGCCTGAATTGTTTGGTGACCGGACGGAAGAGGTGATAGGTACGTTCCTGGCCCAGTCGTCATCACGGCATTTTGTGTTGAAACCTTATTGTGATACGCAACGCAAGGTGGAAGCTCTGTTTGCCGGAAAGACGGACGAGGTATCCCTTCGGATAAAGAAAGGACTGTTTGCCATCGCCAATGAAGTGCTGTTCCTGCGCGATCCGCGTGAACCGGATAAGTTCCACCCTCGCATTTCGGCCAGCCAGTCCTATTTGTATCGCGAGTTGAGCGCTTCCGACCGATATGCTTTCGACCAACTATATTGGAATTTTTTCTATCACCGTCATAACGAATTCTGGAAGGCGCAAGCCTTTAATCGCCTGACCCCGTTGGTTGGTAGCACGGACATGCTAGTGTGCGGCGAAGATTTGGGGATGATTCCGGAATCCGTTCCCGATGTGATGAACAAGTTGCAGATATTCAGCCTGGAAATAGAACGTATGCCCAAGACTCCGCAACGCGAATTCTCGGATTTGTATAACCTGCCTTATCATTCGGTTTGTACGACATCCACCCACGATATGACACCGCTTCGTAGCTGGTGGAAAGAGGACCGTGCCAAGATACAGCGTTATTATAACAATGTGCTGGGGCATACCGGTGATGCTCCGGAAGAATGTACGGCAGATTTGGCGACACAGATCGTTTCCAACCATCTGGCAACCACCTCGATGCTGACCATTATCCCTATGCAGGACTGGTTTGCAATGGACGACTCCGTCAAGCGGAAAGACTACGAAGCGGAACGCATCAATGTCCCGTCCGATTCAAACCACTACTGGCGCTACAGGATGCACATCACGTTGGAGAAACTGATCGAGGCAGATAGTCTGAATAACAAGATTACGGAACTGATTAAGGGTTCAGGAAGAAAATAGGCATATCTGTGGAGGGGCACACTATTTTCTGAAAAAATAAAGAAATAGAGTGCTCCTCTGTTGTTTTTTATATATATTTGTCTCATTGCAAGGTATAAAGGTAGGTTTAAACGAAAAAAGTATCCGTAGCTCCCTTCATATATGAAGGGGATAGCCGGCTTTTTTTGAGGCGCCGGCTATCTATTCCTTAATTATAATGTGTACGGAAGAAATATATAATTGGTACAAACCGAATATTACTAATTTAAACTTTATAATATATGATGAACAAACTTTACTTTTATTGTTTTGCCTTATTTATGGTGCCGACTTTTTCGGCCTTCGGGCAAACTCAACCCTCGCAGGACGAGAATGGGTATTATTTGATAGAGAATGCGGAACATCTGAAATGGTTTCGGGACCAGGTGAATGCTTCCGAGCACAAACAAGTGGACACTAATGGTGACGGTCAGATCAACATGGATGACGAAACGATTGTCCGGCTCAACGCCAAACTGATGGCCGACATCGATCTCGGTGGCGAATCTTGGACGCCGATCGGTGAGTATAACAATGGTGAGGAGCCTGATGAAATCCGTTTTGGAGGCTACTTCGATGGGCAGGGACATGTCATCAAGGGACTGAACGTCCAGCCGATCGACGGGAGGCAGTCGTACGGGCTGTTCGGCTATGTCGCTTGGGGTGTGGTGAAGAACCTCGGTATAGTCGGTGGCACGGTCACCTCCAAAGCCGATGACGGGCAGGAATATACCGGTGCCATCAGCGGGATGCTCAGCTACGGGCGCATTGAGAACTGCTTTAGCACCGCTACTGTCACTGGGACGGAAGAAGGAAGCATCGGTGGACTGACCGGTGGTATGCGCAAGATCAGTAGCGTCTCGAACAGCTATAACGCCGGAACGGTTATTGATCCGGCAGGTATGGCAGGTGGCATCACCGGATATATTGGTAGCGATGCGAGCGTCTATAACTGCTACAATATGGGCAAAGTGACCGGTGGCGCGATTTCGGGTGAAGATTATAGTGAAAGCCTCCTCCGCTCTGGAGAGGAAGAGCCGCTCCCCATTATCGACTGCTATTATCTGGAAGGTACTGGTTCCGGTATGCTTGCTAAGGCTCTATCGGCTGCTGACTTCGTGACTACCATCAACGAGAAGCTCTTCACCAACCCGAATAATGGCGAAGACTTTCCTTGGGACGGCAAGGCGAACCTCGCGGACGATAAGTTGTCTGTTCCGACATTCGATAGCAGTTCGGCCGTGGAAGTCTCTCTCGGCGATGATCCGACGGCTACGGAAACCATAGTGACGGGAGAAAACCGCATACAGGCGATCGATGGGCGTATCTGTATCACGACATCCGAATCGATGAAAGTACGCGTAGTCAATATTGCTGGGCAGACGGTTCGCTCCGCTTGTCTATCGGATGGCTATAGCGAAATAACCGGCCTGTCTGAGGGCATCTATATTGTTGTCTTGGAAGATGGGACATGTGTGAAAGTTTTGTTGCGCTAAGAGGGATTGTCCGGATATAAAATAAAAAGCCATAGAGTTGTGGAGAGGAAAACTCCCTACTTCTGTGGCTTTATTTATGTATTGGAAAAAGAAATTGTCGTTATTTTTCCCCTGACATCTTGCAAACCCCGTTGAAGCGGGCATTCGGTTCGATTTCCAGCGTTTGGGCGAATATATCGCCTTTGATGACGGCGGTCGCTTTTAGGACAAGTTTGGCACTGACGTGTATGGAACCTTCCACTTCTCCCAATATTTCGGCATTTGCAGAAACGATGTTTCCTGTGACATTCCCTTTCGGGCCGATCACGATTTTACCGTTGCAACTCACATTTCCTTCTATTTTTCCATCCAGTCGGAAGTCTGTTTCCGTCACGATGTCGCCTTTTACGGTTGTGCCGGCGGCGAGGGTATTATGCAGGCCGCCATTCGTGTTTTCTTCTTTTTGCTTTATTCCCATCATGTTTCGTATTGTTTGTTGAGGGGGTGTCAAATATCGGTATTCATGGGACTCACCCTCGTATATCGCAAATATAAGACTATTTTTTTGCAGAAAGGTTTACTTTATTTACATTTACAGATAAAATAACGAATTATGACAACAAGAATAGAACTGAAGGAAATGAGATTCTATGCCTATCACGGTGTAATGCCGCAGGAAACAAAGGTAGGGAACAATTTTGTTGTGAACCTGATCCTTACGGCACCTTTGGAACAGGCCGTAAGAAGTGATGAACTGGACGATACGATCAACTATGCCGCTGTTTATGAGGTTGTAAAAGAACAGATGGATATCCCTTCCAAACTGATCGAGCATGCGGCAGGACGGATTTTGTATGCCCTGAAGGAGCGTTTTCCCCAGCTGGCAGCTATCGAGTTAAAACTCTCCAAACTGAACCCGCCCTTTGGAGGGGATATTCATAGCGCTTCGATCATTCTTGACGAGACTTACCCTTGAAAATTAGGACAACCGCATCAAAAATGAGGCTATTTGTAAGAAACGTCCTTTTCCGTCGGATAAGAAGTAAAAACAGGGCATAAAAGTGTCCCTGACATGGCAGATAAACCTCTCTGCATCTCCGGCAGGAATCCACGAAGATCCGGGTCTGCACCTCTCCCACATCCGGATGTCCATACCTCTTACACCCGGGTCTTGAGTAGCTATCCAAGTTGTTTTTGTCAAAAGAAATGCTTGTCTTGGTGAAAAAAGAAGCCGTTTTACATATTCTGCACCTATTCCTGATCGTTCTTTGTTTTTGTCGTAGATTGATATACAGTATGTTATTATTTTTGACCATGATAGTTATGATAGATGAATGATAGTATAAAACGGTAACTATCATAAATGTAATACATTGTGTTAGAGTAGTATATGGGAGATTATGATGGTATGATGGTTGTTCTTGTAAAAACACTTATATATATTTGTCCGTATCGGTTGTAAAAGTAGATGGGCACTTTATGATTTCGGTGTGGTTACCCTAATTGAAAATCAATTGTCACGCCAAGCGAGAAACATCGCTTTCTGAGTACGGAAACTATGCTTTGTATGTAAAAAAGTTATGTTTAACTAATTTTTACTACTTAGCCCGCCCTGTTTTTTTGAAAGAGGGACTATGCGATGTATCTTTGTAACCAGATAAAGCACAAATAATATATTCACCATGGCATTTACCAACAACGTAATGATTGTCCGCCACGGATTGCTGGCGAAGTTAGTGAAACTTTGGAAGGAGAACCGTCTGCTCGAAGAGATAGACCGGTTGCCTATCGAGTTGAGTCCTCGTAAGTCGAAAGTCATCGGCCGTTGCTGTGTGCACAAGGAGCGGGCTGTGTGGAAATACAAGACACTGCCGCTGCTCGGATTCGATATGCAGGATGAGGTCGACGAACTGACACCTTTGTCTGAATACGCCAAACAAGCATTGCTGCGTTCGGAAAACAAGAAAGAGAACCTGATGTGCGTGGTGGATGAAGCCTGTTCGTCCTGTGTGCAGGTGAACTATGAGATTACGAACCTTTGCCGTGGATGTGTGGCTCGAAGCTGCTATATGAACTGCCCGAAAGATGCGATCCGTTTCAAAAAGAACGGGCAGGCGGAGATCGACCATGATACCTGCATCAGTTGCGGCAAATGTCACCAGAACTGTCCCTATCATGCCATCGTGTATATCCCGATCCCTTGCGAGGAAGTTTGCCCGGTGAAGGCGATCAGCAAGGACGAGTACGGAGTGGAACATATCGACGAATCCAAATGTATCTATTGCGGCAAATGCGTGAATGCCTGTCCTTTCGGGGCGATCTTCGAGATATCCCAGGTGTTCGACATCCTGCAACGTCTGCGCAACAAAGAGCCGATGGTGGCTATTGTCGCCCCGTCTATCCTGGCCCAGTTTGCAGCTCCGGTAGAGAAGGTCTATGGCGCGATCAAATCGCTGGGCTTCCTCGAAGTTGTCGAGGTGGCACAGGGAGCGATGGAGACGACTCGCCGCGAAGCAGAAGAACTGAAAGAAAAGTTGGCGGAAGGTCAACCATTCATGACGACCAGTTGTTGTCCTTCTTATATCCAACTTGCCGAGAAGCATATCCCGGACTTGAAGAAATATATTTCGACTACCGGTTCGCCGATGTACTACACCGCCCGGATCGTGAAGGAGAAATATCCGGATGCTAAGATCGTGTTCGTCGGCCCGTGCGTGGCGAAGCGGAAAGAGGTGAAGATGGATCCGTGTGTGGATTTCACGCTTACGTTCGAAGAAATAGGCTCGGTGCTGACCGGAATGGATATAAAGGTGGAAGAGGCACAACCGTTCTCCGTCTTGTTCAATGCTGTACGTGAGGCGCATGGATTTGCCCAGACCGGAGGCGTGATCAATGCTGTGAAGGTGTATCTGAAAGAAGACCAGGTCGCTAACCTCAACACGATTCAGGTCGCTAACCTTACGAAGAAGAACGTCGCTTTGTTGCGTGCATATGCCAAAACGGGCAAGGCTCCGGGGCAGTTCATCGAAGTGATGGCCTGCGAAGGCGGTTGTGTGACGGGTCCTTGTGTGCATGGCGACAGGTCTGCCGGGCAGAAGCAGTTGCTTAAAGAACTTACTAAATATTAAACGCAAATGATGAAAAAGATTGTTTTACTCTTTTTACTGGCGGAGATGTTGTTGCTGACGGCATGCGGGCCACGGGAAATTCCTGCGAAAGGAGATTTTACCGTACGTGTGTTTGATGATACTCCTGTACGGTTTGCCCCGGATATCTATCCGGGAGCTTATAATGCGCCGGGACCGGACAGTATCTATCATTTGGTGAACGGGCGTATTATCTTGAAGAAAATAATGTTACCCGAATACGAACGGAATGTCTATGTCAAATTGAAGGTGACGATTGCTTCCAACGGTGACCGATGGGATAAATCCGGTTCCTGTTTCGTCTTGCCGAAGGCGTCGGGTATCAATCTACTGAACATTGCTAAGGGAGAGAAGCAGTTCCCTGAGGTGGATAGTACGAAGCTCGAACACATGGTCGGGATCGTTGCCGGCGAAGATTATAAACCGACGGTCGAGTTGATGCGCTTCATGACCCCTTTCGGAGTAGGACATTTCAGTGCTCCTGATGATAGCTTGACGCATAACCGTAAGCCGGTCTATATCGACCATTGGGAAGATAGCGTTAGCTGGGAACAGGATATAACCGACCTGTATCCGCTTTTGGAGGGAGGAGCCTATGTCGGTATCTTTATCGACACCTGGACGACGGAGGGCTATATTGCCAGTATGACGGTCGATGTAGATGAATCCGGCCTGGCCTATGATCCGTTACCCTGCCGCCATGTGGAGCCGTTGATGAATACGGTTTATTACGAAGGGCAGACCTATCCGGATATCTTTGCCCGTCGGGACGTGTCGACGGACTTCGAGATTCCCGCCGGTGCCCGTAATGTCCGTCTGAAATATATCGTGACCGGTCATGGCGGCCATTCCGGTGGGGATGAATTTGTCGAGAAACGCAATATCGTTTCGGTCGATGGGAAAGAAGTGTTAAACTTCATCCCCTGGCGTTCGGATTGTGCCTCTTTCCGCCGTTTCAACCCGGCAACGGGTGTATGGCTGAAAGAGCGATTGGCTTCTTATATCGCCAAAGATGGTTATTCGGAAAAGAAAGTGGAAGAACCGTTAGGATCGTCCGATCTGTCACGTTCCAACTGGTGTCCTGGTTCCGATGTGATGCCTGAAGAGGTTCTCTTGACGGATATCGGGCCGGGAAAGCATACCTTCACGGTCAGTATTCCTGAAGCGGCCGAGATAGATGGGAATAAGCTGAACCATTGGCTCGTGTCTGCTTATCTGGTGTGGGAGGAATGAAGTATAAATATGCCGATATGTATCATATGCCAATATGCCAGTGAAGGGAAATACTTTTGAGGTATCCCATTGGTCCATAGGAATATTATCTTGTTGGCAGGTTATTCATTAATAATTTAAAATAGAGTATTATCATGGATTCGTTGTTGCCTTTCTTTCTATTATGTTTTACCTCGTTTTTTACGCTGACAAATCCGTTAGGTACGATGCCTGTCTTTTTGACCATGACGAATGGCATGAGTGAGGAGCAGCGTCGTGCCATTGTCCGCCGCGCCACAATCGTGTCGTTTCTGACGCTGATGGTTTTCACTTTTTCCGGGCAGTTCTTGTTCAAGTTCTTCGGTATTTCGACAAACGGGTTCCGTATTGCGGGTGGCATTATCATCTTCACGATCGGTTTCGACATGTTGCAGGCGCGTTATGCGAAAGCTAAGTTGAAAGAGGAGGAGGTGAAGACGTATGTGAACGATATTTCCATTACGCCCCTTGCCATCCCGATGCTCTGCGGACCCGGTGCGATCGCTAATGCCTTGATGCTGATGGATGATGCCGTGACATTGGCAAAGAAGTGTATCCTGATCGGGACGATCGGACTGATCTATTTTATCACCTACCTGATCCTCCGCGCTTCTACACGTCTGAATCGCTACATGGGCGAGACGGGCAATAACGTCATGATGCGCCTGATGGGATTGATCTTGATGGTGATCGCCGTAGAGTGTTTCGTGAGTGGTTTCAAGCCAATCATGATCGACATTTTGCAGCACTCGAACCTTTGAACCTCTCTGCTTACAGCTCCGTAAATTTCTTTTTCCTTTGTAAATAGAAGTCTATGATCAGGCTCCTTTTTCGTAATTCCGGGATGTCGGAAAGTTTTGTTTTGGCAAGATTCTCACGACGGACCAGTTTATAAGATGGTTTTAGTTCATGGAATGCTTTCCGAGCCTCATACACGGCACGGGCGTTCGGATAATGGCCGGTCAGCAGAAACTTGGCGGCGGCAATATAGTCCAGCCAGAAACGTGCACGCATCACATGTTTCAGATCTTTTTCCGGTAAATTCTTATATAACATCAGCAGGTTGTTGCGGAAGTTGAGGAACGTCTTACGCGGACTCTCGACATTTAGTGTAGCACCTCCCACATGGTACACGACCGACGACGGCGTACAGACCAGCCGGTAGCCACGTGAACGTAGTCGCCAGCACATATCGATTTCTTCTTGGTGGGCAAAGAAACCGGCATCGAGACCTCCGACCTCCTTGTAGACCGCTGTTTGGACGAACAGACAGGCTCCTGTGGCCCAAAGTAGGTCGGCAGGCGTGTCATATTGTCCGGTGTCTTTTTCTACGACATGCAGGACACGTCCGCGGCAATACGGATAGCCGTACCGGTCCATATATCCCCCTGCCGCTCCGGCATACTCGAAATATTCCTTGTTTCGCAGGGCACGTATCTTGGGCTGAACTCCGGCAATGGTTTTGTCGGTATCCATCGCGGCGACAGGTGCATCCAGCCATCCCGGAGTGACTTCGACATCGCTGTTGAGCAAGACCGTGTATTCGTGCCCGATGTGCTTCAATGCCTGGTTATACCCTTCGGCAAAGCCGTAATTCTTGTCCAGCCGGATGATACCGACCGTAGGGAACTTTGCTTTCAGCATCTCGATGGAATCGTCAGTAGAGCCGTTGTCGGCAACGATTACATCCGCCCATTCGTCGGGTGTGTAAGCGACAACGGAGGGCAAGTATTCTTCCATCAGTGCCCGGCCGTTCCAGTTGAGGATAACGACGGCAAGGCGTTTGTTTAGTTGGAAGTTGAAAGTTGAAAGTTGAAAGTTTTCGTTTGTTTTCATATTGTGTGTTCTTTTTTGTGTAATTTAACTTTCAACTTTCAATTCTCCACTTTCAACTCTCTTATGTTTCCATCTCTTATGTGTCCAAAGCCAGCCCGACGGATTGCGCAAGATACATTTTTCCATCAGACGGGCATATTGTTCGGTAATCCAGTTTTCGGGTGTCTCTTTGGGAGTCTCGGTCACCAGTTTCATGTCTACGGTATAGTAGCCGCGTTTCACCTGCTTCGTATCGAGGAATATGACCGGCAAATCCAGTTTGCGGGCAAGGCGTTCGGGGCCGGTCAGGATGGAGGAATCCTGGTTCAGGAAGTTCGTCCAATAGTGCAAGTTGTTTCGGCTCGGTGTCTGGTCGGCGATAAAGATCACGACACAGCGGGTTTTGTTTTTCTTCAGGGTGATGACATCGCGCACAGTATCTTGTTTTTTGATTCCGAAGGAGCCGAATTTCGTTCGTAAGTTGATGAACAGGCGGTCGAAAGCCTGGTTGCTGAGCGGTCGGTATATCTGGTAGATGCGGGAGTCCTGGAAACGGGAGGTAGAGCCGGAAAACCATTCCCAGTTGCCGTAATGTCCCATCAGAAGGATAAAACAGGTATGTCCTTTTTCCATCAGCTTGTCTACCAGTTCGGGGTTTTTCAGGAAAGCCCGGCGTTGCAATTCCTCGAGGGAGATGTGGGCGAGCTTGATCGTTTCGACCACATAGTCGGCGAAATGGTGGTAGAACTCGCGTTCCAGCCGGCGCAGTTCGGTATCCGATTTCTCAGGGAAAGAGGCTTTCATATTTTGCCTGACGACCTTCACTCTGTATCTGATGATCTTATAAATCAACACATAGAGAATATCCGATAATATATATAGCGCCCACATCGGCAAAAGTGCATGGACCTTTACCCAGCTGTAGATAAGCGCATATTGTATTTTATTCCACATGATGATGATGATGATTTGTGATTGGTGATTTATGATTTATGATTTGTGCACCATTCATAAATCATAAATCATAAATTATAAATAAACCTGTAACGCCGTTTTGTCTTCGTTCCAACCCTCCAGTATGACCTGCCGGGTCTCATTTACCAGTGAACTGTCGTAAGGAATTTCCACCTTTATATAATTTTCGGTGAAGCCGTGCATCATACCCCCTTTGCGTGTTTGTTCAAACAAGACATTCGCCTGCTTACCGATATGGGTTTCGTAGAAGGTATGGAGCTTACGGTCGGATATGTCCAACAATTGCTGGCTACGGGCATGCTTGGTTTTCGGGTCGACGACGTAATCGATCTTGAGTGCCTGTGTGCCCGGCCGTTCCGAATAGCTGAATACGTGCAGTTGGCTGATGTCCAGGCTTTCGATAAAGGTGCGGGCATCTTCGAAATAGGTATCCGTTTCGCCTCGCGTACCGACAATCACATCAACGCCGATAAAGGCGTGTGGCATGACCTCTTTGATCTTTTCGATCTTATGCCGGAACAGGGTAGTGTCGTAACGACGGCGCATGAGTTTCAGTACATCGTCGCTTCCGCTCTGCAACGGGATATGAAAATGGGGAGCGAAACGTTTGCTATGTGCCACAAAATCGATCGCTTCGTCTGTAATCAGATTCGGTTCGATGGAAGAGATGCGGTAGCGGACGATCCCTTCCACCTCGTCGAGTGCCCGGATCAGATCGATAAACGTCTCCCCGGTACTCTTCCCGAAGTCGCCGATATTGACACCTGTCAATACAATCTCTTTCCCCCCACTTGCGGCGACCTCTTCGGCCTGTTTTACCATGCTGGCAATCGTCCCGTTGCGGCTACGTCCGCGGGCAAAAGGGATGGTGCAATAGGAGCAGAAGTAATCGCACCCGTCCTGTACTTTCAGGAAATGGCGCGTGCGGTCGTCTGCCGAGCAGGAGGGGGAGAAGGAACGGATATCTTTCGTCTGGGAAGCGATTACGGCACCTCCCTCTTCTTTCTTTTTCAAGTCGTCTAAATACATGAGTATATCTAACTTCTGCTCGGCGCCCAAGACGAGGTCGACTCCTTCGATATGCGAAACCTCTTCCGGCTTCAACTGGGCGTAGCAACCGGTCACGACGATGAACGCCCCCGGGTGTTGTTTGCCGATCCGGCGGATTGCCTGGCGGCATTTCTTGTCGGCAAGCTCTGTCACAGAGCAAGTGTTGACGACGCAAATATCAGCCTTTTCACTCGGACGTGCTTTGCGTACGCCCTGTTCGGCAAGGACTTTCCCTATGGTCGAAGTTTCGGCGAAATTCAACTTGCATCCTAAGGTATAGTATGCGGCTATCTTATTCTCAAAAACAGTCTTATCAATCATTGTCTTTTAATTATCGCGCAAATTTAGCGAAAATGTTTGGACATAGTATATTCTTATCGTTTATTGTGGAACCGGTAACCTATCCCTAACATCAAGTTGTTGGGGTCTTTGAATTTGCTCAACTGGTACCCTACGTGCAGGAACAGGTCGCGTGTGATGGATGTTTTCAATGCCAGGATTTGGTACATCCCTTGTGTGTCGGTGCATTTGTGGTAAACATTGTAGCCTATGCCTACGTTGATTGTGAAGATCGGCATGACCAGTTCGCCTCGTACGGATAGCCCGATAGCTAATTGTTCTTTGAATGGCGGACGGTAAAACTGATGTTCGGCCTGGTCGTTATAGTCGGCCTCGTATTCCTTGATGTTGGCACTTTCGTCATATTGTACGTCGAGCGATGCTCCGGCACGGAAATATTTGTGGAAGTTATACATGGGATTGAAATTAAATCCCAATACACCGAACGAACCGGGGGCCAGGTAGGCTTCATCTGGCTTGATAACCCCTTTCCGTTTCGAGGCACCGTATAAAACGATGTCGTAGCTGATGTGCGGTTTGATGCGTTGTGTGGTTAGCCTGTCGGACATCATCGTCCCGGCATTTTCTCCGAAGGTGTGCACCAGGCCTATCTTGCCCCCGACGGTATTGACACCTGCATTGGGGTACTGGGTGTTTCCGTTGGAGAAATGGCTTAGGTCGATGCCTGCCGTTAGTCGCCATCCCGTCGCCAGTTGCCAGTTCAGCAGAAATCCCAAATTGATATAGGCATTGATCTTCGATCCTACGACATAATTGTAGGTATTGGTTCCCGGATGGTACTTTTCCCATCCGAAGGAGGCTCCGAAGTTCCATTCGTAATCCAGTGACAGACGGGAGGAGAGCCGGGCTATGCGTGACCCTTGGAAGGCATATACCGAAACAGGAGTTCCGATCTCGGCCTTGTCAAAGAAAGAATGGTATGAAATGCCGATTCCCTGGTAGGTGTGCGGATATAATTTTCCGTTATGCGATTCAGGATGAAACCGGAAAGAGTATTTCAGGTGCGCTGATACGGACTTACGCAAAGGTTGCCATGTCGCATTCTCACCTGCAAAGAACTCATTGGTGGGGATGATGTAAACGGGGCGGAAGTCGAAGCCGACCTCGTGAGTGAGCGGATGATGGGATACGGTGTCGTTCGCCCCTGTCCCTTGTGCACATATAGGGGTGCATCTCAGTATACACATCCCTGTTATTATGAATACTTTCAAGTTCATACTATTGATTGCTTAACGTTCAGCCAGGATAATGACCGGATTCTCATCGTTCTCTTGTACTTCATAGCCTATCAGATAACGACCGTCTTCGGATGTAAAACGGGGGACGAACGTGTTCCCTTCTTTAAAATCGAAATCATGTCCGGGATAAGGTAACTTGACGCTTTCCACTTTTCCCTCTTTATCATCGTAGCTGATCAGATAGGAGTTGCCATTTAGGTTGGCTGTCAGATACAATTTGTCTTTGCTGTTTCCTACGACATTGATCTGTGCCGCATTTTTTTCCTTGAACAGGTTGTTACGCGGGTCTTGTAACCGGTAGCGTCCACCCTCTTCCAACTTGTATTTTCCTGCATCTACTACCCAGCGTGGGATAAGCGTGTTCTCTTTTGTGATCAGGAAAATCGTGTCGTTGAACATTTCCTTCACATAGTTGCCGGTCGGGGTGGAGAAAACCTTGCATTCGTTGTAGAACACTATCGTGATTTCTCCCGGCTCGAAGTTCCGGGTGTATGCGATCGAGTCCAGTACGGCCGAGTCGCGGAACAAGTACATCCGTATCGGCTCTTTGCCTGAGATATTCTGGACGTATCCGATATTGCGCCCGTCGGGTAGGGAAAGCACTTCTCTGATATTTTTATGGGAAGGGACGGTTGTTGTCTGTTTCCATTTGCCGTCCCAACCGTATGTTTTGAGCCATTTGCTGCTGTCGTCGATACGGATGCCTTCCGGGGTTATCTTCGGATTGTCGGCGGATAGGTATTCTTCCGGTCCTTCACCTTTAGTACCGATTATCCGGATAAATTTTCCTTCTGGATTGAACAGGTATATTTTATCGTTGTTGAAGACAACCAGCTTGTCCTGGTGATAGATAATCTGCGGAATGTATCCGGTCAATAATACGGAGTCTGTTGTTTCCAACGGGATGAAACGTACGTTTTCCGCCCATTCGTCCAGTTTTATTTCGGTCGGCTCTCTATCGAAAACGGGGGCTATATTGATTGTTTGGCAGACCGCATCGCCTGTCTTTTGTTTATGAGAGTGCTGGCAACCAGCCAATACTCCGCATAGTAGCAGTATCCATTTGTTCATATATCATATTATTAGGCCGCCGAAAGATAGGGAAAATTTTGTTTATTTGGGAGTTATAGATTATCATTTCAGGACAACCACACCTAATTCGACGACAACAATTTCTTACTTCTATGGAGAGAAATCCCTTTTTCGTTCCGAATAATTCTTTCTTAAATGCCTACTAATTCTGTAATCGGCGGCAGCGATTACATAGTCACTGGCACTGATTATAGAATCGGTGGTACTGATTACATAATCACAGTCACTGATTATAGAATTAGTAGGCACTCTTATCTTTTTATGCCCATACAGATAAGTTTTCTTGTAGCGGGGATGCATTGTTCCTTATATTTTGTTGTAAGGGTTAAACTCTGGCTATCTGTTGTGTATTTGTCGGATAGTCTGTATTTTTGCGCAAATTATAATACAGTGTGCAATATGATACAAGAGAATTTTATCAAAATATATGAGGGAAGTTTCAAGAAAAACTGGGAACTGCCTGCCCTGACGGATTACAGCAAAGGGACGACTTTTTCTTTCGCCGACGTGGCTAAGGAGATTGCCCGTATCCACATCCTATTTGAAGAATGCCAGATACGGCGGGGGGATAAGATTGCTCTGATCGGAAAAGATAGTGCTCGCTGGTGTATTGTTTACATGGCTGCTGTGACGTACGGGGCAATTATAGTACCTATTTTGCAGGACTTCAGTCCGAACGATGTACACCATATTATCAATCACTCTGAATCGGTTTTCCTTTTTGTCAGCGACCGTATTTGGGATACGTTGGAAGAAGAGATGATCGAGGACGTGCGTGGTGTTTTTTCGCTGTCCGATTTCCGCTGCCTGCATCAGCGCGATGGTGAAAGCATTCAGAAGCTCTTGAAAGGGATGGATGAGAAGATGGCGGAGAAGTATCCGAACGGTTTCGGCAAGGACGATATCAAATATGCGGAACTGGATAACGACAAAGTGGTCTTGTTGAACTATACTTCCGGCACGACTGGATTCAGCAAAGGTGTCATGCTTACAGGAAACAACCTGGCGGGCAATGTGATGTACGGCATCGAGCTTGGCGTGTTGTACAGGGGGGAACGCGAACTCTGTTTCTTGCCGTTGGCGCATGCCTATAGTTGCGCGTTCAATTTCTTGGTACCGATGGCTGTCGGGGCGCATGTCTACCTGTTGGGTAAAGTGCCCTCTCCCAAAATTTTGTTGAAAGCCTTCGAAGAAGTGAAACCAAATTTGATCCTGACGGTTCCGTTGATCTTGGAGAAGATTTACAAGAAGATGATCCTGCCGCAACTTAGCAAGACGACGATGAAGGTGGCATTGAATATCCCGTTGCTGGACTCCCGTATCTATGCACAGATCCGAAAGAAGCTGGTCGATGCTTTCGGAGGACGTTTTCGTGAAGTGATCGTGGGAGGGGCTGCTATGAATGAAGAGGTAACGAACTTCCTTTATAAGATCAAATTTCCGTTCACGATCGGTTACGGTATGACGGAATGTGGACCACTGATCAGCTATGACCATAATGACGAGTATGTACCCGGATCATGCGGCCAGATATTGAAGGGCATCATGAAGGTGCGTATCGACTCGGAAGACCCCTATAATAAGGTTGGGGAAATTCAAGTAAGCGGTGAAAATGTGATGAAAGGCTATTATAAGAACGAGGAAGCGACTTCCAAAGTCTTTACGGAGGACGGTTGGCTGCGTACAGGTGATCTGGGGACAATTGATGCTGACAACCGTATCTATATCCGTGGTCGCAGCAAGACGATGATCTTGGGAGCTAGCGGACAGAATATTTATCCGGAAGAGATCGAATCGAAACTGAACAATCTGCCGTTCGTAATGGAAAGCATCATAATCGAAAAGAATGGTAAGCTGGTGGGACTTGTTTATCCGGATTATGATACGGTGGACAGCACGGGAGTTTCGCACGAAGACCTTCCGATCATCATGGAGCAGAACCGGATCGAACTTAACAAACTTTTAGCTCCTTACGAAGCTGTATCTGCCCTGCAATTGTATCCGACAGAATTCGAAAAGACGCCTAAGAAAAGTATTAAGCGGTATTTGTATAGCAACTATTGATTAATTTATTTGGTCTGTAAATCAGCTTGTTGTTGCCTGTGTGGAAAATATTTAAAAAAAAAGAACACTATGTTGTACAACATGTTTGATTAATACATACATTTGCATCGTTTTAAGACAAGAAGATATTATAGACCGTTTAAATTAAAAAACAAAATGAAAAAGTTAGTTGCATTTGCTGCTGTTATCGCAGCTGTATCATTCGTATCTTGTGGCAACAAATCAGCAGAGAACACTGAAGTTGCAGAAACTGAAACAGAAGCTACAATAGAAGAAGTGGTTGCTCCTGCTGAAGAAGCTACAACAGAAGAGGCTACAGTTGCTGAAGGTGATTCAACTGCTGTTGAAGTTCCGGCGGCTGAAACTGAAGCTGCTCCTGCTGAATAATCATTCAGCAATCAGTGATGAGGACAGTCTGTATGCGTGTAACATACAGACTTTTTTGTTTTTAAACCTATGTAATTTATGTATATGAAACGAACGCTATTACTTCTTCCGGCTATTGCCAGTCTGAGTCTGTTTGCTTTTTCACAGACTCCTGTAGATAAAACTGTCTCGTTGCAAAGTATCGAAATTCAGGGAAAGCGCTTTGGCGGTCTGACTGGCGGAGAAGTGAAACGCCTGCGGGTGGACAGTAATCTGAGTGGCCTAACTGGGACGGCAGCTGATGTATTTCGTCTGCTGCCTTCCGTTGTGACGGATATCGAGGGAGGAATTGTTTTTCGTGGTTCCTGCAATCCCGGTCTGTTGATAAACGGAGTGCCCTATGGGCTGATGGAAGAATATAGCGGGGATATGCTGATTCAGCTTCCAGCGTTGTTTTTTGGCAGGGTATCGATGACGGCAACTCCTTCTGTCGAACTGATTCCGGATGGGGATGCGGGAATCCTGAACTTATCGCCCGCAGTTTATACGGCCGGTGATTCTCCGCTCACCCTGACCTTGGGAGCCGGATTTCAAGAACGCTATAATGCTGGTGCGATCCTGAATCTGCATCCGGGTAAGTTTCATATTGTCGGAAAGTACAATTATCGTCGCGAATTTCGTAAACGTACGTTCAGTAAATCGACGACGAATAAGGCTGGGACGACTGTCATGAACAATAATGCGTCCGCCAGGCCTGATGTGCATTTGGCTGATTTGAGTATTGGATACGACTTGACTGCTAATGATCTGCTTACAGTCTACGGTCTGTACAGTCTGATGGACTATAGCCGCTATGGGAAAATTCATAACAGTAAGTTGGTGGATGGAAATCTGCAACCGGTGATGTTCCGTCATCGTTATAATGATCAGCGCCAGGAAGCGTATGCTGTTGAAGCACGTTGGAACCACACCTTCGACACTCCTCAGGATCGTTTGAGTGTCGTGTTCAATTACAATAATTTCGGGTATGACGAAGATAACGAATACAAGAACGAGAAGCCGGAAACGGGCAAGATTATCGCTGAGGACAACTATTATGTCAATCAGAATAAGAATAATTATTACCTGTCTGCCGTTTACGGTAAACTTCTTGCCGATGATTGGCGCTTGCGGGTAGGATACATCGGGCGTTTCAAGGATGAGAGTTATCATGCTTTCGGGAATAAACTGGCTGCCGGAGAGTGGCAGTCCGACTTGCAAAAGGGAAATGAATATAACTTTAATCGCCGTACGAATTTGTTGCTGGCTGCTTTGGAAAAGAGGTGGAGCAGCTTCTATGCTGAAGTAGGCGTACAAGGCGAACTGAACTGGCAAAAGATAGATACGCGTTATCAGACCGACGATGTGCTTGAAAAGATCCCGATGGTTAAGAGCACTTCCCGTTTTCACCTCTTCCCCCGTTTGAAGTTCGGTTACCAGACGGATAAAGTTGGGGAGTTGGCTTTCAGCTACGTGCAACGCGTAATCAGACCTTATGGTAGTTACCTGAATGTGTTTACTGATCGTAGCGATGCTACGCATATTTGGAGAGGTAACCCGGATTTAAAAGACGAAATGATCCATTCGATCGAATTGTCTTATTCGTATGCTACTTCTGTCTTCCGGTTGTCACCGAGCTTTTATTACCGGAATAAGAGGAACCGTATCATGGATAAGGTGGAAAATGCGGGTGCAAGCGGGACGATCTGGACAAAGGAGAATATCGGCCATAGTCAGACGTTCGGTTTTGAACTGTCCGGAACCTGGCAGCCAGTTCGTATTTTGTCGATTGGCTTATCCGGCGATATCTACCGGGATGAGATTGATGGACGTACGATTGGTTATAACGAAAAGAAGTCAATGGTTTGCGGTGATATCAAAGGTTCTGTCAACATTAGTATCACCCCGACGACGGAGTTGCAACTTGATGGCTTTTACATTTCCGACCAGCTTACCCCTCAAGGAAAGATCGAGCACCGTTCCAGTGTCAATGCCGGTATCTCCCAATATTTCATGAACCGCAAGCTACGTGCCAACCTGAGTATCAATAATATTTTAGGTGGTCTCGAAGAAACAACGATCGTTGATACGAAAGACTTGCAAATGACCCAGATCCGCAATCGTGACGCTCAGGTGACTTGGGTGACGTTGACGTATAACTTGTAGGTTACCGAGTGTTATTCTTCCTGTTTGTTCTGTTTCTTCTTCGGGATGAACAGGATTAATCGTATGGACTGGTCGTAGGTGAAGTAGCTCCACACCCATTCGATCAGGACCATGATCTTGTTCTTTACTCCTAAGATGGAACGCAGATGTACACCCATCCACACTAGCCAAGCGAAGAAACCGTGCAGTTTTATTTTGTGAAGATCGGCTACCGCTTTGTTGCGGCCGACAGTTGCCAGGGTTCCGAGATTCTTATAATGGAATGGCTTTAAAGTCTTGCCTTTTTCGAGGCGTTTTAGGTTATCGGCAAGCAGGATACCTTGCTGAATGGCAACCTGGGCCACTTGAGGGTGTCCGTTGGGATAGTTGGTTTCGGTTTGCAGGCAGACATCGCCGATGGCGAAGACGTTTTGGAAACCAGGAAGTTGGTTATATTCGTTGACGAGAATGCGTCCGCCTCGTCCCAATTCTTTATTCTCTATCTGTTCGAATCGGGTAGCGGTTACACCACTGACCCAGACAACTGTTTTCGTTTCGATAGAGTTGCCGTCATCGAGGATTACTTTACCCTCTTTGTAATCGATGACCTTCTTTTGCAGTATGACTTTTACTCCCATTCCTTCCAGAAAACTTTTTGCGTGGACGGAGGCTTCTTCCGACATGGCGGCGAGCAGGTGAGGGGAACCTTCCACCAGAAAAATGTTCATCTCCGACTGTTTTAGGTCGGGATAATCTTTCGGGAGGACGAAATGTTTCATCTCCGCTAAAACACCCGATATTTCGACACCAGTAGCACCGCCTCCCACGATAACGATGTTCATCAAGGCTTGCTTTTCTTTTGGGTTGGTACAGATTGTCGCTTTTTCGAAATTGGAAAGAAGCGTGTTACGCAGGATAAGAGCCTCTTCAATGGTCTTCATCGGCAGCGCCTGTTTTTCGATAACCTCATTTCCGAAGAAGTTGGTGACTGTGCCGGAAGCTATGATCAAGTAGTCATATTTCAACTCGCCGATAGAGGTCTGCACAAGGTTCTTTTCCCGTACGATCGCTCTCACTTCGGCAAGCCGGAAAAAGAAGTTTTTCCGTTTTTGGAATATCTTGCGAAAAGGGAAAGATATGGAACTCGATTCGAGTCCGGAAGAGGCTACCTGATAAAGTAATGGCGGGAACTGGTGATAGTTGTTCTTGTCAATCAATACGATTTGGAAATTACTACCCTTAAGTCTGTTGGCAAGCTTTAATCCCCCAAAGCCCCCGCCAATGATAACGACTCTTTTCTTACCTGTGTCTGCAATGTTGAACCCCATGCTCTCCTGTGTTTTATGCTTTATGATAAAACAAATAATTTGGTAATAAGTTGCAGGAAAGCAGAGGGGGATACGTTATTGGAATGAGTAACCGAGATTTGATGGGATTCTTATTGCAATCCCATCAATATCTTCTTTAATACCGTCTGTGCCGAGATTTCGCGGTTGGCGGCTTCAGGAATTACGATACTTTGGGGGCTTTCGATTACGTTGTCCGTTACGATCATGTTGCGGCGGACGGGTAGACAGTGCATGAAATAGGCATTATTGGTCAGCGCCATCTTTTCGGAATCGACAGTCCAGTTACGGTCCATGTTAAGAACTTTGCCGTAATTGGGATCTGCATAAGCCGACCAGTTTTTAGCGTAGATGAAGTCCGCGCCTTCGAATGCCTTTTTCTGGTCGTATTCCACACGGGCGCCCGCGACGAATTTCGGGTCCAGTTCGTAGCCTTCCGGGTGGGTAATCACGAATTCATAATCTGTTGCGTTCATCCATTCGGCAAAACTGTTTGGAACAGCTTGTGGGAGCGATTTAGGATGCGGAGCCCAAGTCATGACGACCTTCGGACGGTCTGTCTTCTTATACTCTTCGATGGTGATCAGGTCGGCAAAACTCTGCAACGGATGGCGGGTAGCCGCTTCCATACTGAATACCGGACGGCCGGAGTATTGAATGAACTGATTCAATATCTTTTCGTTGTAATCATCTTCCTTGCTTTCAAAACGAGCGAATGAACGTACGCCGATCACGTCGCAATAGCATCCCATGACCGGAACCGCCTCTAAGAGATGTTCAGGTTTGTCGCCATCCATAATCACACCGCGTTCGGTTTCCAGTTTCCAGGCACCCTGGTTCACGTCGAGCACCATCGTGTTCATGCCTAAATTCATGGCTGCCTTCTGGGTTGAGAGGCGGGTCCGGAGGCTGGAGTTGAAGAATATCATCAATAACGTTTTGTTCTTGCCCAGCTCGGTAAACTGATAACGGTCTTTCTTAATCTCGAAAGCTTCGGCGAGCGCCTGCTTGAGGTTGCCCAAATCCTGTACACAAGTGAAGTTTCTCATATCATGTCTCATTTAAAATTGTTCTGCCTACAAAGATAAACAATGATTTCAGATTTATAGCAATACTGTTATATCTGTATTATCAGTGTCATATGATAATACTAAACGCTGAAGCAGGGGCTACTTTCGTATTTGTCCGTCTCCTTCGATGATGTACTTGTAGGTCGTCAACTCTGGTAATGCCATTGGCCCTCGGGCATGTAACTTTTGTGTACTGATACCTATTTCAGCTCCGAATCCGAATTGTGCCCCGTCGGTGAAAGCTGTAGATACATTGGCGTAGACGCAGGCGGCATCGACCATTTGTTGGAAATGGCGGATGGTTTCTGTCGATTCACTGACGATGCTTTCGCTGTGTTTCGAACTGTAGCGGGCGATATGTTGCAGAGCTTCATCCAAAGAGGAGACTGTACGGATCGCCATTTTGTAGTCTAAGAACTCGGTACCGAAGCTGTCTGCTATAGCCGGCTGAAGTAAAGCGGCAGGATAGTGTCCTGAAAGAACGGCAAAGGCCGGTTCGTCGGCATAGATAACGACGTTGCTGTCGGACAGCTTGCCGCACAGATAAGTCACGTCGTCTAACCGGTCGTGATGGACGATCAGGCAGTCCAGAGCGTTGCAGACGCTGACGCGGCGTGTCTTGGCATTGTTGACGATTTCGCGTCCTTTTTCTTTGTCGCCGTCCTTGTCGAAATAGATGTGGCAGATACCGGCTCCCGTCTCGATAACCGGCACGCGGGCATGGTCGCGGACAAAATTGATCAGCGAACTACTGCCCCGCGGAATGATAAGGTCCACCAGGCCAACGGCGTTCAACAACTCGGTCGTCGCTTCGCGGTCGGGCGGAAGGAGCGTACAAACAGCCGGATTGACGCCTTGTTTTGCCAGTACGTTATGGATGATCGCCACTAAGGCACGGTTGGTACTATCAGCATCGGAACCACCCTTCAGTACGCAGGCATTTCCACTTTTGAGGCAGAGAGAAAAAACATCGAAGGTGACGTTCGGGCGTGCTTCGTAGATGACACCGATCACGCCGAAAGGGACAGTTATTTTCCGGATCACCATACCGTTCGGCCGTGTTGTTTCGCTTAATAGTTTCCCTAGAGGTGACGGTAGAGAGGCGACGTTCTTCATATCTCCTGCAATACCTGCGAGACGTTCTTCCGTCAATTTCAAGCGATCGTATTTCGGATTTGCCGGGTCCATGCGTTGCAAATCTTCGGCGTTGGCGGTCAAGACTTTTGTCTGGTGCGACAACAAAGCCGAAGCCGTGTCTGTAAGAATGCGGTTGATGGTGACATCGTCCAACATGACGAGCTGGCGCGAAGCGGCAAGGGTCTGTTGCAATAATTCGTTAATCATGGTCGTATGATCATTGTTATTTTTCGTATTCCTGAATGTATTTCGAATGGACGGAATCTTTTCCTAATACGAGGCAAAGCCCGATGACGAAGCTGACACCCCAGTTGATAAGCTGGCCGCTACCTAACGGATGGCCGAATAGGAGGAAGCCGTTGATAAGGCCACTTGCGAGGAACAGCAAGAGGCTCGCCCAACAGAATGCGTAGTTCGATACAAGTCTTCGTATTGTCAGGCTAACAGCGGAGATGACAAGCAGGAGGCATACCGCAATCAGACCGTAGGCTGCTATTTTCAATTCGGTCGGCGAAGCTGTAACGGGCAGTCCCAAATTCACTTTATCCCCTTGTGTTAAAAGGGTGACGCCTCCCATACCTCTAAGGAGTCCTACTATAATCATTAGGACTGATGCGAATGATAACCAATACTTTTTCATACTCTCTTCTATTTAATCCAGATACAAATAATTGTAATGTATCAACGGCTTCTTATCCCGGCAACCAATCAGCTTCCGTGCTTCCGTACTGTCGTAACCTACGCATCCGACTCCCAACTGGATGCCTTCCTCGTTGATGATCTTGACGATATCGTCTTTTTCGAAATCGCCTGTGATCCGAGTCACGCCGACCAACAAGATGCTGGTAGCCTTTGGACCCAACAACGCCTCTTCGGCTCCCTGGTTGATATGTATCTCTCCTTTGGCAAAACCTTCGGAGTGGGCGATCCACTTTTTCACGCTGCTGACAGGTTTGTCTGACGGGATGAAGCGCGTGCAGACGGTATGGTTGTCTTTGGCGAGCAGGTCTACCAGGATATTATCCTTCTTGCCGTTGGCGATAATAACCGTGATGCCTTCGTCGGCTACCTTTTGCGCGATGTTGCATTTAGTCAGCATACCGCCGCGGCCGAACGATGACTTGCTGGTCTGTACATATTCCGACAGGTCTTCCTTACCTCCATCTATTTCCCGGATAACCGTAGAGGACGGGTCGGAGGGGTTGCCGTTATATATTCCGTCGATATTGCTCAGGATGATCAAAGCTTCCATTCCCATCATGGTGGCGATCAGTCCGGAAAGCTCGTCGTTGTCCGTGAACATCAATTCTGTAACCGATATCGTGTCGTTTTCGTTCACGATGGGAATCACTTTATTTTCGAGCATTACCTCCATACAGTGTTTTTGGTTGAGGTAATGCGTACGGCTGCCAAAGTTCTCTTTCGTGGTGAGTACCTGGCCACAAGTCATGCCATGTTCACGAAACAGTTCGTAATACCGATTGATCAACTTGGCTTGTCCAACTGCGGAATACAACTGGCGGGCAGAGACGGAATCCAGCTTTTTGCCGGCTTTTATCTCGCTGCGTCCAGAAGCGACCGCACCGGAAGAAATAAGGACGACCTCTACGCCTTTCCGATGTAGTTCGGCCACTTGATCCACCAAGGCGGACATTCGGGTAATATCCAACGTGCCATCCTTGCGGGTGAGCACGTTGCTACCTATCTTGACCGCAATACGGTTGAATTGCCAATCGACGATTGGCAATTGGCCATTATTTTGTATGTTTCTTTTCATTGTCGGTTGCTCGGATTTCGACTCGGCGTATTTTGCCGCTGATCGTCTTCGGCAGTTCGTCTACGAACTCGACGACACGTGGGTATTTGTACGGAGCTGTCACTTTTTTGACATGGTCTTGTAATTCTTTGACCAAAGCTTCTCCGGCTTTTTCTTTGTAGTCCTTTGCCAGTACGATGGTGGCTTTTACCACTTGTCCGCGGATTTCGTCCGGAACACCAGTGATGGCACATTCTACAACCGCTGGATGCGTCATCAGGGCGCTTTCTACTTCAAACGGGCCGATACGGTAGCCGGAACTCTTGATAACATCATCGGCACGGCCTACGAACCAGAGGTACCCGTCTTCATCACGCCAGGCGACATCGCCCGTATAGTATAGACCGTCGTGCCATGCTTCACGTGTGCGTTCGGCATCCCGGTAATATTCCTTGAAAAGACCGATCGGCTTGCCGTTTGTAGTGTGGATCACGATCTGTCCCTGTTCGCCATCTTCGGCACGGGTTCCGTCCGGGCGTAACAAGTCTACGTCGTACTGAGGATTGGGGACACCCATCGAGCCGGGTTTCGGCTCCATCCACGGGAACGTGGCGACGGTCAAGGTTGTTTCCGTCTGCCCGAAACCTTCCATCAGCTTGATGCCTGTCAGTTTGTAGAACGTGTCGAATACGGCAGGGTTCAAAGCTTCGCCGGCAATGGTACAATATTGGAGGGACGACAGGTCATATTTCGTCAGGTCTTCGCGTATCAGGAAACGGAAGATCGTAGGAGGTGCACATAAAGATGTGATGCGGTAGTCCTGTATCATCTGCAACATATCGGCCGGTGTGAATTTCTCGTGGTCGTACACGAATACGGTTGCTCCGGCAATCCACTGTCCATACAGTTTACCCCATACGGCTTTCCCCCAACCGGTGTCGGCAATCGTCAGGTGGAGGCTGTCTTTGTGCAGGTTGTGCCAGAAACTTCCAGTCACGATATGCCCCAGCGGGTAGGTGAAATCGTGTGCTACCATCTTCGGGTTGCCGGTCGTACCGGAAGTAAAATACATCAGTGAAATGTCGTCATTGCTATTCGGATGTTCCGGCCGTACGAACGGAGCCGCGTTTTCGATGCCTTTGTGGAAATCCTCGAATCCTTCGGGTATGTCGGGACCTACCGAAACAACACTCTTTATGGAGGGGGAATCGGGCAATGAGTCGATAATATGTTTGGTGATCACTTCCTCGCCCGCGCAGACGATCATCTTGATATCGGCGGCATTCGCACGATAGACGATATCTTTCTTTGTCAACAGGTGAGTAGCGGGGATCACCACAGCTCCCAATTTATGCAACGCGATAATCGAGAACCAGAATTCATAACGGCGTTTCAATATCAACATGACCATATCACCGTGGCCGATCCCCAGCGACTGGAAATAGGCGGCTGTCCGGTCGGTCTGTTTCTTCAGGTCGGCAAAGGTGAAATCGATATGTTCCCCCTGGTCGTTTGTCCAGCAAAGCGCAATCTTATCGGGGGCTTCTTCCGCCCATGCATCTACTACGTCATATCCGAAGTTGAAGTTCTCCGGGACTTTTATCTTGAAATTCTTTCTAAAATCTTCTTGCGACTTGAAAGTCGTTTTGTCTATGAATCTTTCTAACATGATGGTAATTGTGAATTATAATTCATAAATCATCACAGTATTATGGCCAGAAAACTAACCTTTTCTCCATCGAGTGCCTTCATTCCGTGCGGCAGTTCGGAGTTGAAATAGATACTGTCGCCTTCTTCCAGTATCAGTTCTTTGTTATTGATCTGTAGCTGTAGGCGTCCTTTCAGTACCATATTATATTCTTGTCCGGGATGCGAGTTCAGATAAATCGGTGTATCGTCAGATGTTGGGTGGACGGTAACCATGAACGGGTCTGCTTTACGACCGGCAAAACCGGCGGCAAGTGACTGGTATTTATAGGCTTTGGTCCGCTCTACAGCGATGCCTTTTCCCTTACGGGTAATGAAGTAACTGCTCATCTTCGGTTCGTCACCGAACATCAGTGTCGTCAGTTCTACGCCGTAGGCCTGCGAAATCTGATGCAATACACTTACTGAAATATCTACAGTACCGCTTTCCAGCTTCATATACTGTTCGGGAGTCAGGTTGCAAACCCCGGCCATTTCTTCAGGCGTGATTTCCAATGCATCCCGAAGTCCGGCCAAACGCTCCGCAATTTGTTTTATCTGTTCGTTCATCTCCGTTAATTATTATATTTATGATGCTCCAAAGATAGAAATAAAAAGCAAAATGTCTAAGGAAAGAAGTATATAATGTTATTTGGTTATTTTTGACGGGACGTATAGGAGGGGGCTTTTAGGCAGTGGTCGTTTCCTTAGTAGGAAATCGTCGTTTCCTGCTAAGGAAATGACAGTTCCCCGCATAGGAAACAGCCGTTCCCCGCTATGGGAACGGGAGTTTTCTATGCGGGGAAACTTTAGATTGCTGAATATTAATTTATTATAAACTATGACATCGTGCAAGAAAGATTCTTAATCATATTTGATAACACTGACCGGGCAACTTTCGGCAGCTTCCTTTATGCCTTCTTCATAATCGTTGAAGTCAACTCCTTCTTTTACACGTGAGCGATCCGTGACCTGAAATACTTCGGGACAAATACCTTCGCATGTACCGCAAGCGATACAATCTTCTTCTATCCAAACACTCTTTATAGCCATATGCTTTACATTTAAGATGATTAATATGCAAAGATAACAACTCTACGGCTTGAATTGTTGAGGCCGGACGAGAATATCCCCGCATTTTGATTTAAATTTAATTTAACGCTTCTGTCTATTATTTTAAAAAATTATTGATTATGTTTACGGCGCTGAAATAATCAGCCTTTGAACACTTAATAAATAACAGATACTATGGACAACGCAATTTTTAGTTTCCCCAAACCTATTAACGAGCCGGTAAAAGCCTATGCTCCCGGTTCAAGTGAAAAAGCATCCTTGAAAAAGGCGCTTGCACAGCTCTCTTCTGAAGAATGGGATATACCATTAGTTATCGGAGGTAAAGAAATCCGTACAGGCAATACCGGCAAAGTCGTAATGCCTCATGACCACCATCATGTTTTGGCAACTTATCATAAGGCTGGGGAGAAAGAAGTGCAGATGGCTATTGATGCAGCTATGAAGGCGCATAAGGAATGGTCTGAACTTCCTTGGGTGGAACGTGCTTCCGTCATGCTGCGTGTGGCAGAATTGCTTTCCACTAAATATCGTTATATATTGAACGCATCCGTCATGTTGGGACAAAGCAAGAATCCGTTCCAGGCGGAAATCGACGCGCCTTGCGAATTGATCGATTTCCTTCGTTTCAGTACGTTCTATGCCAGCCAGGTATACGCCGACCAGCCTTATTCGGAAACTGGTATACTGAACCGTATGGAATATCGTGCTTTGGAAGGTTTTGTGTTCTCGCTCACGCCGTTCAACTTTACCTCTATTGCTTCTAACTTGAACATGGCTCCTGCTATGATGGGAAACGTGGCCGTCTGGAAACCGTCGACGACAGCTATCCATTCCAATTATTTCCTGATGAAAGTATTTCAGGAAGCCGGTTTGCCCGACGGTGTCGTCAATTTTATCCCGGGGCAGGGAAGCGTGATCGGCAAGGTCGTGACGGCCAGCCGTGATTTAGGTGGTTTCCATTTCACAGGTTCCACTTCTACATTTAATACCCTTTGGCGGCAGATCGGTGAGAATTTGGGACATTATAAATCTTATCCGAAGATTGTCGGCGAGACAGGCGGCAAGAACTTTATCTTCGTTCATCCTTCTGCTCCGGCTTTGGATGTTGCAACTGCTATCGTACGTGGTGCGTTTGAGTACCAAGGGCAGAAATGTTCGGCAGGTTCACGTGCCTATATCCCTGCTTCACTCTGGAAAGAAGTGAAGGAATATGTCGGTGATATGTTGAAAGAAATCAAAATGGGAGATGTCCAAGACTTCACGAACTTTATCAATGCGGTTATCGATGAAGCTTCGTTCGACAACATCATGAGCTATATCGATTATGCAAAGCAGTCCCCTGATGCAGAAATCGTTTTCGGAGGAAATGGGGATAAGTCTGTAGGTTATTTTGTTGAACCGACTGTGATTCAAACGACAGATCCGATGTTCAAGAGCATGGTGGAGGAAATTTTCGGTCCGGTTATCACGATCTATGTGTATGATGATAATAAATATGAAGAAACACTCGAACTCTGCGACCGTACATCTCCGTATGGTTTGACCGGTTCTATTTTTGCACGTGATCGTTATGCGATCGATATGGCATTCAATAAATTGCGTTATGCGGCGGGTAACTTCTATATCAACGACAAACCGACAGGCGCTGTCATTGCCCAGCAGCCGTTTGGCGGCTCGCGTGCTTCGGGTACGAATGATAAAGCCGGAGGACCGTTGAACTTGATCCGTTGGACAAATGCCCGCTGTATCAAAGAGGCGTTGGTTCCGCCGACAAGCTATGGTTATCCGTTTCTTGGAGAAAAGTAATTAATCCGAATAATGAACCGATAAATCAGGATGTGCCAATATACCAATGAAAGAGTTTCTCTTATGAATTGGTAATTGGCACATTTTGTAAAACGGTGTTCCTGCTTATTATTTATACGTTAACTGTCAACTAATATCAAATACCATGTTAGATTTTAATAATACCGAAATTGCTTTCTCTGCCAAATCGCAGTCCGAACTGAAAAATGCTTATTTGCTGTTCAACACAATCAAATATCCGTGGCTGGTAAAATGTGCCAGTGTGGCAAGTAATATTGCTTTGAAGATTCATTTCCCGTTAGGATGGGCTGTCAAACCGACTTTATACAAGCAATTTGTCGGAGGTGAAACGTTGCAGGATTGTACAAAGGCGATCGACCATCTGCGGAAGTTCAATGTACGTTCCACCTTGGACTTTTCAGCCGAAGGAGAGCAAACGCCCGAAGGAATACAGGCTACTTTTGAGGAAACCATACGTTCGATCGATTTTGCAAAGGGAAATGATAATCTGGCCTATGCCGTATTCAAACCGTCCACCATCATAACGGACGAACTTCTTGCCAAAGTATCCGAAAAGAGGGAGGAGCTGACCATCGAAGAAGTAAAAGCCTACCGTGAATTCAAGGAACGCTTTATGGCTTTTTGCCAGCGTGCTTACGACAATGACGTGCGCTTGATTGTGGATGCTGAGGACTATTGTTTTCAGGATGCCATCGACACTTTGACCGATGAGGCTATGCGCAGATATAATAAGAAGCGTGCGATTGTATTTGCAACCTTGCAAATGTATCGTCATGACCGTATGCCCTATTTACGCCGCATTTTGGATGATGCGAAAGAGAAAGGATATATTGCCGGTGTGAAATTCGTACGTGGCGCTTATATGGAAGCCGAGCGTGCCAGGGCTGCTGCTTTGGGATATCCCGATCCGATCTGTAAGAATAAGCAGGCAACGGACGAGAACTTTGACGAGGCTGTCCGCTTCACAATGGATCATCTTGATCGTTTCGAAATGTTTATGGGGACGCATAATGAGGAGAGTAATTATAAATTGGCCAAATTGATAGATGAAAAAGGCTTGAAGCGCGATGATTCCCGTATCTTCTTCGCTCAACTGTTGGGGATGAGTGACAATATCTCTTTCAATCTGGCCCATGAAGGCTATAACGTAACCAAATATGTGCCGTATGCAAAAGTACGAGATGTTTTGCCGTACCTGATCCGCCGTGCCGAGGAAAATACTTCGGTTGCCGGACAAACTAGCCGTGAACTTCGTATGCTGAAGTCTGAATTGGACCGAAGAAAGAGAGGTGTATCAAACTGACATTACTGGACGCAGATAACGCAGAATACGCAGACGGACGCAGATTTATTTTGTTGATAATTATATATCTGCGTCCGTCTGCGCTAGTCTGCGTTGTCTGCGTCCTCTGAATACCGATATTTGCCCCCCCCTTCACTTACTTGCTTTCAGCCCCCGAATGACGGAAGAAGTGAAGCCGGAGAGTTCCATTTCGTTCAACCCCTTGATGGTGATACCCCCTGGAGTTGTAACCTTATCGATTTCCATTTCAGGATTGCTTTTGTTTTCTAATAAGAGATCGACAGCCCCTTTTACCGTATGAACTACAATTTCCTGTGCCTGTTTCGGGTAAAAGCCTAATTCGACACCGCCTTCAATGGCGGCGCGGATATAGCGCAGGGCGAATGCAATTCCGCTGGAAGCCAAAGCTGTTCCGGCAGACATCAGGCGTTCTTCGACCAACATCGCATTTCCCAATTCGTTGAAGATAGTAACGATTAAGTCTGTTTGCTCCTTAGAAGCATTACGGGCGGCTACGAAGGTCATACTGCTGAGCACTTCGATCGCCGTATTCGGCATGATACGGAAAATAGTCGGGGTAACCAGGCAATCGTCGAACCCCGTGTTTTTGGTCAGATAGGTGTTCAACAAATCGAATGTGATACCTGCAGCAACAGAAACGATGATCTGTTTGTCGTAGTTGAGTACACCTTTGATTTGATCGATAATTTCCTCCACGCGCCAGGGTTTTACAGCAATGATGATGATATCGGCACCTTTGACCGCTTCTACATTGTCCAAAGACAGGACGAAATCTGGATTAGTATTCCTTATCTTTTCCAGAGTTGCATCTGATTGTGCTGTGCAAGTGATGTCTGATGCTTTAAACATATGACCTTTTGCCAATCCTCGTGCTATGGCACCGCCGATATTTCCGGCACCGATAATTGTGATTTTCATGTTTTCTTATGTTACAGTTATTATGTCTGACAAAGATACAGTTTAAATTGTCAATTGTCCATTGCCCATTGTCAATTTAATCGTATCTTTGCCCTTCAAAATTAATCTAATAACATAATATAAATAGATTTACATGAAAAAGACAATTATTGCGGTTGGTATGCTGTTCGCCATGACGATGTCTGCAACAATCCATGCACAAGAATCAGAGAAGAAAGAAAATGAAGAAGGGTTTGTTTTTACGACAGTAAAGGAGAATCCGATCACTTCGATTAAGAACCAGAATCGCGCCGGAACTTGTTGGTGTTACTCGACAATGGCATTCCTGGAATCGGAATTGCTTCGTATGGGAAAGGGTGAATATGATTTATCCGAAATGTTTACGGTTTACAATACTTATCTGGATCGTGCGGATGCTGCTGTGCGTACTCACGGAGATGTTTCCTTTTCGCAAGGTGGTTCTTTCTATGACGTGATTTATGGAATGGAAGCTTTCGGCCTGGTTCCGGAAGAAGAAATGCGTCCGGGTGTGATGTATGGTGATACGTTGAGCAACCATACCGAACTTTCCGCCCTTGCGGATGCAATGGTCGCTGCTGTTGCCAAAGGCAAACTGCGTAAATTGCAATCAGATGAAAATAACGCCATGTTGTGGAAAAAAGCAGTTGCTGCCGTTCACGAAATTTATTTAGGCAAGGCTCCTGAGAAGTTTACTTATAAAGGTAAAGAATATACTCCGCAGTCTTTTTATAAGTCTACCGGTTTGAATCCTTCCGACTATGTGTCTTTGACTTCTTATACACATCGTCCGTTCTATACTCAATTCCCGATCGAGGTCCAGGATAACTGGCGTCATGGATTGTCTTACAACTTGCCTATCGACGAATTGATGGAAGTGTTCGACAATGCTATCAATACCGGTTATACAATTGCCTGGGGTTCTGACGTAAGCGAATCTGGTTTTACCCGTGATGGTGTAGCCGTTATGCCTGATAATGACAAAGTTCAGGAACTAAGCGGTTCCGACATGGCCCATTGGTTGAAATTGAAACCGGAAGAAAAGAAACTGAATACAAAGCCTCAACCGCAGAAATGGTGTACACAGGAAGAACGCCAGCTGGCTTATGATAACTACGAAACGACTGATGACCACGGCATGCAGATTTATGGTATCGCTAAAGACCAGGAAGGTAACGAGTACTACATGGTGAAGAACTCTTGGGGTACTTCCAATAAGTATGAAGGTATCTGGTATGCATCCAAAGCATTTGTCCGTTACAAGACCATGAACATCGTCGTTCACAAAGATGCACTTCCTAAAGCAATCAAAGCTAAGTTGGGAATCAAATAAATTGACAATTGAGAAATAAACAAAAGAGGCATTCCGATTTCTTTCGGGGTGCCTCTTTTCTATTTATACAAAGATGTGCTGTGAAGATGTATCAATTATTGTACGAGTTTTAGCGTGTAATTAAGGTCGGAGGCGGCTTTTTGTAATTCCTGGTTCAACATGGTCAGGCTATCCCCTTCTGCCTGGAAATAAAATACCATGCTGCCGTCACTTGGAATCAGTTCATATATGATTGCGCTTGCATCGGCAGGAGTTCCTTTTTTTACCTGGCGTTTACCGGTAGAAGTGAATGTCTGGTCTTTGCCGTTTTCTGCTTCCAGATAAGTGGCGTCCAGTGCATAAACTCCGTCATCGCTATCTTGCTGATAGAATAAAGTCAGGTCGTAAACGATACCGGGGCCATCGGCTGCCGGAACAGTCCCTTTGTATTTTTTCTGTACGACCGCACCCTTTTTCGGGTCCAGTTTCAAGGAGTCACGCATATTGATTGGCTTTGCGGGTTTAGCCTTTACTACCGGTAGCTCCGGCAGGGAAGGAGCATCGGGAGCCGCTTCGGCGACAGCAATACTTTCTTCTTCAACCAACACGGGAGTGTCTTTTGCAACCTTCCCGTTACATGCAGCCAAAAATGCCAGTGCTGCTACTGCGATAAAATACTTTTTCATTTTGTACTTTTTATTTAGAGATTTAGTGACTTTTGGAGATATAACAAAAGACCCCCTGCATTTTGTTTTTGCAGAGGGTCTTTTTAACTATCTACCACCGGCGGGTAGATGGTCCAGCCAGTATTTGGCCATCGTCATTCGCAAGTGTAAGGTCGTGCCCGGACGTTCGTAAATGCCATGGCTGCGCATCGGATAGCTGACTTGGCTGAACATCTTGCCATGCTTCACCAATTCATCGACCAGCATCTCGCAGTTCTGATAGTGGACGTTGTCGTCGCCAGTACCGTGTATCAGGAGCAGATTTCCTTTCAGTCCGGATGCGTATGTGATCGGAGAACCTTTTCGGTAACCTTCCGGATTGTTCTGTGGCGTGTTCATATACCGTTCCTGGTAGATCGTGTCGTAGGTGCGTTGGTCGGCAACGAAAGCGATAGCGATACCCGTGTGGAAAACGTCCGGATAACGGAACATGGAGTTCAGCGTCTGACTTCCACCGCCGCTCCATCCGGTAATGCCGATACGATCCGCATCGATAAACGGATAACGGCGTGCCATATCCTGGATGCCTCGTGCTTGGTCTTCGGAAGCAAACGTGCCGACTTCACCATAGATACATTTGCGCCATTCACGGCCGCGTGGAGTGTTGGCTCCTCGGTTGTCGATGCTGACAACGATATATCCGAGGTTGGCGACATACTGGTTCCAGAGGTCGCCGCCGCCCCATACGTCCTGTACGGTCGAACTGGCCGGTTCGCCATAGACCTCTATGATGACGGGGTATTTCTTTGTCGGATCGAAGTTGACCGGTTTGATCATCCAGGCATCCAATTCGAGGTCGCCGGAGGTCACTTTGACGAACTCTTTAGGGTTCAGTCCCAGCGCGGCATATTGTTCGCGTGCCTTTACATTGTCCTCTATCACCCTTACGGATTGATGTTTGGGAAAGGAAACCATGTCGATCACCGAAGGAGTCGCCGCATTGCTATAGGTATGGACCGCCCATTTTCCGGTAGGCGACATATTATAACGATGCTGTCCCGGCTGGTTTGCCGGACTGAGCCGTTTCACTTCTCCCTTTCCGAAAAGCTCTGCGCTGTAGAGATAACGTTGGGTATAGTTTTCCGGTGAAGCGATAAAATATACCAATCCTTTCTGAAGATCCGTCCCGACTGGTGATATATAGTCGAAGTTACCTTTCGTGATCGGCTGTATCTCTTTCCCGTCCCGGCTGATGCGATAGAGATGGCGCCATCCGTCGCGTTCGCTCTCCCAGGTGAACCAGGTGTTGTCCTTCAGCCATTGAATATTGTCGTTCGTGTCCAGCCATGCAGCATCGGTGTCGGTAAAGATGTTTTGAGGTGTGGAACTGCCGATGCGGGTGATCCAGACTTTGTTCGTGTTCTGCGGACGGTTCATCTGCTGGATGAACAGCTCGTTGCTTCCGGGGATAAACTCCATACGGGGAATATAGTTGTTCCGCGGATCACCGGGAATCTCGATCCAGGTTGTTGTTCCCCCGGTTACCGGAAGATAGCCCACTTTGACCGCCGAGTTCGTGTTGCCGGCTTTCGGATAAGGGAAATGCAGGATGGTCGGGTAGATGGAATCCACATTATTGATGATGTCGAACACACCCGTTCCTTTCGTGTCGCTCTGCCAGTAGGCGATATACTGTCCGTCCGGGCTCCATCGGAAACCGTCGCGGCAGGCGAATTCTTCTTCATACACCCAGTCGAATGTACCGTTCACGATCGTCTGGCTCCCGTCATAGGTCAGTTGCGTGATCTGGCCGGAAGCGACATCTTCTACATATATATTATTGTTCGAAACGAAAGCCACACGTGTTCCGTCAGGCGAGAATTTGGCAAACATCATCGACGATTCGGGAAGTCCCTTCCCCAATTGGCGCAAAGTCCCGTCTTTCAGAGTCAGTACCCAGTAGTCGCCCTTCGTGTCGTAGCGCCATACCCGTTTCGTATTATTATAGATCAAAACCTTTCCGTTGTCAGTGCTCCAGGAGATACTGCGAATGGCAATCGGCTTCCCGGTCTCTTTGTTGATAAACATAGAAGAAGGAATGATGACTTCCCGCCGGTTGTCTTTGGCGCGGTAGGCAACAATGTCCATACCGCCTGTCTCGGCGTTTGGTTCCATCCGGCTGTATCGTTCGCCATCCTTCATCCATGTCATGGCGCCGATTCCTTTTGTCTGCACCAGTCGTCCTCCAACGACATCTTCCAAATGGAGTCTACCCTTTGCTGTGGTCGCTTCGCTTTGTGCAAACGGATCGCCGTCCGTCTCCGTCCGGTTTTCCCACGGCATGATTTGTGCCATACTTACATTTCCGGCCAGCAGGATGCACGCTACCGGAAGAATGAGTTTGTTTAGTTTCATGTATATTAGTTTTAATAATTAGCTGCCTGCAAAGAACGGAATGTTTTTTCGAATGTACAAATCATAATACAGAAGAAAACTGTCAGATATATGAAATCCGGAAACCTTGTCTTTCCTTATCTTTGCCTCAGAAATCAATCAATAAATAAACATACCATGAGTACATTACTAAACCGCTTTACCTTGCTGGCCTCTTTCGCCTTTTCGGCTTTTTGCTTGCAGGCTGTTGATAAAAAACCTTCCGGGCTGATGACTGACCTGATCGAGCATACCGGGCAGACGTGGCAGAATGGATACGCGTCAAACCTTCCGGTCTGGCAACTCGATGAGGCGATCGAACCTTTGCAATATGCCGCTATCCGTTCGTTACATCCCGCCTTTTCCTGGATCGTACCCGGTGAAACCGGGGGGACACGACAGACTGCTTATCGTGTGATCGTGGCCGATAACCATGAGGATGCTGCTTCGGGGAGAGGTAATCTGTGGGACAGTGGGGTGGTCGGGAGCGATCAGTCCGTAGCCGTCCGTTACGCCGGTGAAGCATTGAAACCCGGCAAATCCTATTTCTGGCGGGTAAAGACGGTGACGAACACCGAAGGAGAAAGCGAATGGTCTGAAGTGAAGGCCTTCCGTACTGCCGACCGTTTGTCCGAATATGAAACGGCCTACTATCCGCAGGTGAAGACGATGGAGTTTCCGGCCGGGATAACGGAAATCCACCCCGGTACGCGCCTTGTCGACTTTGGGAAAGATGCTTTTGGGCAGTTGGTACTGACGTTAGCATCCGATGGCACGCGCGATTCGGTGATCGTGCATTTAGGGGAATGTCTCGAAGGAGGGCGCATCCTGCGTGATCCGGGCAAGTCGACAATCCGTTATCACCGTTATCCGCTGGCTTTGCTGAAGGGTACTCATACATACCGGATCAAAATCGGCAAGGATAAACGGAATACAGGATCGGCTGCCGTGTTGATGCCAGCCTATGTGGGAGAAGTCGTTCCTTTCCGCTATTGTGAGATCGAAGGATATGAGGCACCTTTGTCACCGGCCTCGGTTGTCCGCGAGACGGTACATTATCCGTTTGACGAGACAGCCTCTTCTTTCCGTTCTTCCAATGAACTGCTGAACCAGATCTGGGATCTTTGCAAATATTCTGTCCGGGCTACTTCGTTCTTAGGCGTTTATGTGGATGGTGACCGCGAACGTATTCCTTATGAGGCGGATGCCTTGATCAACCAACTTTGCCATTATGGGGTGGATCGTGAATATGCGATTGCTCGTCGTTCGCATGAATACCTGCTACAGCATCCGACATGGCCGACCGAATGGATTTTACAGGCGTTGTCGATTGCCTGGTACGATTATCTGTACACGGGCGATAGCCGTTCACTCGAATCCAGTTATGAATTGTTGAAACCGCGTGTCCTGATGGCTCTCCGCGAGAAGAACGGGCTGATCAGCACGACAACCGGGTTGCAGACGGATGATTTCCTCCGCTCGATCCGTATGAAGGGACAGATACGGGATATTGTGGACTGGCCGCATACTGGAATACTCGGTTTGGGGAAGAAGCAAGGAGGTGAAGACGACGGGTTTGCCTTTACCGATTATAATGCGGTGACGAATGCCTGGCATTACGAGGCTTTGAAGCTGATGGAAGGTATTGCCGGTGCGTTGGATAAGCAGGATGACGCCACTTTCTATGCGTCTGAATCGGATGCTTTCAAAAAACGGTTCATCCGTTCGTTCTTTAATGCTCGCAAGGGTTATTTCACTGATGGCCTTGCTTCCGACACCGACCATGCTTCCCTGCATGGCAATATGTTTCCGTTGGCGTTCGACCTGGTCCCGGCTGGGAAGAAACAAAACGTCGTCGACTTTATCCAAACCCGCGGGATGGCTTGTAGTGTCTATGGTTCGCAATTCTTGATGGATGCGCTCTATGAAGCGAATGATGCTGAATATGCTTTGCATATGCTGACCAAGACGGACGATCGCAGTTGGTATAATATGATCCGTGTCGGTTCGACTATCTCGCTTGAAGCCTGGGACAATAAGTACAAACCGAATCAGGACTGGAACCATGCTTGGGGAGCAGCTCCTGCCAATATCATCCCACGTCGCCTGATGGGAGTGGAGCCTCTGACGCCCGGTTTCGCTACCGCCCGTATCAAACCGCAGCTTGCTTCGCTCGAATGGGCGGAGGCTACGATTCCGACGATCCGGGGTGCGATCCGTATGGAGGTAGAGAATAAGGTGGACACCTATGTCCTTAGAGTGACAATTCCTGCCAATATGGATGCCGAAGTGTATCTTCCGCTCCCGTCCGGTAAATATACCGTAACGAATAACGGCGTTCCGGTGAAAGTCGCTGAGGTGAAGGGAGAGCCGTTCCTCTCTGTCGGGAAGATCGGTTCCGGTAGCTATACCTTTGTAGTGAATTGACCGTCCCATTTGTTCAGTATGGCTTTGTATGCTATCTTTGCGCCTTCAAAACAATAAAAGGCTAAAGAACAAATGAAGAGATCTATTTATGCAGTAGCCTGTCTGATGATGGTGCTGCTGGCCGGGTTTACCGCTTGTGGGGATGACGATGACAGCAACGTTGCCTATTTCGAAAAGAATCGCGACTATATCCGCGAAAAGAAAGCATTGAAGGGAGACAATGGAGAGCTGCTTTATAAGCAGGTTGTTTTAGGTGGCGACACCGCTTTGTATCGTGTGTTGAGCAAGGAGGGAGAGGAAACGCAATGTCCGACGGCCCAGACCTCTGTGACAATGACCTTGAAAGGTGATTTTATCAGCGGCCAGAATTTCCAGAAGGAGATGACGATGACGCTTACTCCTGCCAGTGTTGTGCCGGGATTAGGAGCAATATTGCTGAATAATACTATCGGCGAACGTGTCGAGGCGATTATCCCTGCTTATTTGGGATATGGTTATTCTGATTATCGGGGCATTCCCGGCGGTTCAACCCTGATCTTCACCTACACAGTAGAGAAGTTCAATTAATTAATAGGATGAAGAATGTAAATTATCATTTATTATTCCTCCAAAAATAAAAGATCCACCAACCGGAAGCTCCGATGGTGGATCTTATTATATTAAAGAAACAATTAAGTCACGTGACGGAGGTTCGTTAAGCATTCAACACCTTGCGGAACCGTGCGATGAACTCTTTCGCTTCGTCCATACTCAGGCAGAGCGGCGGCAACAGGCGGATCGTGTTGGTTCCGGCCACTCCCGTAAAGACTTTTTCTTCGAACAGTAACTTGCTGCGTACTTCCTTGATCGATTCTTCGAACTCGATACCGATCATCAGGCCGCGTCCGCGAATCTCCTTAATCCCCGGTAACTTGTGCAACTCATCCAACAGATAAGCTCCTACTTCCCGCGCATTGTCAATCAGTTTTTCATTTTCTATGATTTCCAGTACGGCAATGGCGGCCGCACAAGCTAAATGATTGCCTCCGAAAGTCGTGCCTAACATCCCGTATACCGGTTTGAACATCGGGCTGATCAGCAATCCGCCCATTGGAAAACCGTTGCCGATACCTTTTGCCACTGAAATCAGGTCCGGTTTGATTCCGGCATACTGATGGGCGAAGAACTTACCGCTGCGTCCGTAACCCGATTGAATTTCGTCGAGAATCAGGCAGGCTTCATATTTCGTACATAAAGCACGCAGTTCCTGCATAAAGGAATCGGTCGGCAACTGGATGCCGCCCACACCCTGAATACCTTCGATGATAACCGAAGATACGTCCCCCTTCTGCAATTCGGCTTCTACGGCTGCCGCATCGTTCAGAGGTAGGTAGGTGACGGCGAGGTCTTCGTTTACCGGAGCGATGATCTTCGGATTATCTGTCACGCGTACGGCGGCGGATGTGCGTCCGTGGAAGGCATGTTTGAAAGCGACCACCCGTTTCTTCCCGTTGTGGAAAGAAGCTAACTTCAAAGCATTTTCATTGGCTTCGGCTCCAGAGTTGATCAGAAAGAGCGAATAGTCGTCATAGCCGGATGCCTTGCCCAAGCGGTCTGCCAACTTCTGTTGGAGACTGTTGAGGACAGAGTTGGAATAGAATCCTAACTTGTTTACCTGTTCGGTGATGGCCTTTACATATGTGGGATGGCTATGGCCGACCGAGATTACGGCGTGTCCGCCATACAGGTCGAGGTATTCGTTTCCCTCTGCATCCCATACATGACATCCCTTGCCTTTTACGATCTCTATATTGAATAATGGATATACGTCGAATAGAATCATTAGATTTATAATTTATGATTTATAATTTATAGGGGATTTATGATTTATGGCTTATGGTCTGATTGTGTATGCTTTCAAATCATAAATCATAAATCATAAATCATTTAAAATGCCGAAGGCTTTAAATGTAATCCAACCGTTTCTTCCAGACCGAACAGCAGGTTCATGTTGTGGACTGCTTGTCCGCTCGCTCCCTTCAACAGGTTGTCTATCATCGAAACGATAAGCAATTTGTCTTCCTGTTTCAGCAGATGGATCAGGCACTTGTTCGTATTTACCACTTGTTTCAAATCCGGGTTCTTGTCAGTAACGAAAGTGAATGAGTGATCGGCGTAGTATTCTTCATAAATACGCTTGATCTCATCCAGTCCGATTTTGCAATCCAAATAAGTCGTGGCGAAGATACCTCGTGAGAAATTCCCTCTCACTGGGATAAAGTTGATCGCACTGTTGAAACTGTTTTGCAATTGTCGCAAGCTCTGTCCGATCTCTGCCAGATGCTGGTGCGTGAACGGTTTGTAAATCGAAATGTTGTCGTTTCGCCAGCTGAAATGAGAGGTAGACGACGGCTTGACGCCTGCTCCTGTTGATCCCGTGATTGCATTTACATGCAATTCCGAGTTCAGCATCAGATGTTTGGCCAGGGGTAAAACAGCTAATTGGATACAGGTGGCAAAACATCCGGGGTTTGCAATATGCCGGGCGTTGCAGATACGGCGTCGGTTCAGTTCGGGCAGACCATAAACGAAATCGTGTTCAGGACTTTCGATACGGTAGTCCATGCTGAGGTCGATGATCTTCACGTTTTCGGGTACGGTATGGCTTTCCATAAACTTTTTCGTGTCGCCGTGAGCGGTACAGAAGAAAAGCAGATCGATCTGTTCCAATGGAAGCTCGTCGGTAAACACCAAGTCTGTTTCGCCATAAAGTCCGCTATGCACGTCTGTGATCTTGTTGCCGGCATTGCTCGTACTGTTCACAAATGTAATCTCGGCGTCCGGATGGTTTAGCAGCAGGCGGATCAATTCGCCTGCCGTGTATCCAGCTCCCCCAATAATTCCGATTTTGATCATATCTCTTCGTTCTTATGGTTGTTGTAGTAAACACGCAGCGGAGTAGAAGTGACCTTGATGAAGCCTTTTGCATCTTCTGCTGTCCAACCTTTCTGCATTTCTCCGTATTCTCCGAACTTGGTCTTTACCAAATCGTCTTTTGAATCGACGCCGACAGTAGAGAACGAAAACGGGCGAAGTTCCAGAATGACTGTACCGTTCACATTGCGCTGTGATTCTTGCAACATGGCTTCGATGTCACGCATAACCGGTTCGAGATACTGGCTTTCGTGGAGGAACATTCCGTACCAGTTGGCAACCTGGTCTTTCCAGTATTGCTGCCATTTGCTCAGCGTATATTTTTCGAGGAAGCGGTGAGCACCGATAATCAGCATCGGAGCGGCTGCTTCAAACCCGACACGTCCTTTGATACCGATGATCGTGTCTCCTACATGCATGTCACGACCGATACCGTATGCTGCACCGATTTCTTCCACTTTCTGGATGGCTGCAATTTTGTCTTCGAATACTTCACCATTTACGGCATGGATTTCACCGTTCTTGAATTCTATACGAAGTTCTTCGCTGCCAGTCTTTGTCACCTGCTTCAAATAAGCGCTTTCCGGCAAGCCTTGTGTGGAGTCGAGAATTTCACCACCACAGATGGAAGTACCCCACAAGCCTACATTGTAAGAATATTTCAGTTTTGTGAAGTCTGCTTCAAAGCCATGTTCTTTCAGATAATTGATTTCGTAGTCGCGGCTCAATGCCATATCGCGTGTCAGCGTGATGATCTCGACATTAGGAGCCAGCACCAGGAATGTCATGTCGAAACGGATCTGGTCGTTTCCAGCTCCTGTAGAACCATGGGCGATCGCGTCGGCACCGATCTCGTTTGCATAGCGTGCGATTGCCAATGCTTGGAAGATACGTTCCGAGCTAACGGAGATAGGATAAGTGCCGTTGCGGAGCACATTTCCGAAGACCATATATTTCAAACTCTTTTCATAATATTCTTTTGTAACGTCGATTGTCACATATTTAGTTGCACCTAACTTGTAGGCGTTTTCTTCGTTTTGTTTCAACTGTTCTTCGCTGAAACCACCTGTGTTGGCACAAGCTGCATACACTTCGTATCCTTTCTCCTTGGCCAGATACATAACAGTAAAAGATGTATCCAATCCTCCGCTAAATGCGACTACTACTTTTTTCTTCATTTTCGTATATATCTTTAATTATTAATTTTTTAATTATTAATTGCCCTCGCCTCTCTCTCGGCCCGATGTGGATCATCCGGATCGAAAAGCATTCCGGTGCAGATGCAGTAACGGCGGCCGGTACGTTCGAGGACATCGTGGTTAACACAGCCTTCGCAACCTCTCCAGAAAGCCTCGTCGTCTGTCAGGTCAGCAAAGGTAACCGGTACATATCCTAATTCCGTATTCATTTTCATGACGGCGGCGCCCGAAGTCAGACTGAAAATCTTGGCGTGGGGCCAGCGCATACGAGCCAGCTGGAAGGTCATCTCCTTGATTCTTTTGGCAATGCCCAATCCGCGAAAGTCGGGATGCACGATCAGGCCGGAGGTGGTCACATATTGTTTGTTACCCCAAGACTCGATATAGCTGAAACCTGCAAATTTGTTGCCTTCCAATGCAATGACGGCTTTTCCTTCCTTCATCTTCTGGGCAACGTATTCATGCGTACGCTTGGCGATACCGGTTCCGCGTACTTTGGCAGCGGCTTCGATCGTGTCGAGGATGATATCTACATATTCCTCGTGGCAAGCTTCAGCGATCATCACATCAATTTTTCTTTCTTGTTCCATTTTATGTTTGTTCTTTTTATCTTCCGTATTATTAAATGAAATGTGCCAACGCTTTGACTATCTTATCCCGACTGATCCCTTCACGCGGAATGATCAGGATCGTGTCGTCTCCGGCAATCGTTCCCAATATTTCGTGAGGAGCATGTGTATCGATATCCGAAGCGATCCCCATTGCATATCCGGGACGGGTCTTGACAACGGCCAGGTTGCCTGAAAATTCGATATTGGGATGATGTTGTGTCTGCTCTTTCACTGGTTGCATAAGTGCCGAATAATCGGGCAAGCGATATACATAGTTCCCGTTTCCGTCATGTACTTTGATGACTTTCAGTTGCTTGATGTCGCGTGACAGGGTCGCTTGGGTAACCTGGAATCCGCTATTCTCCAATTGTTTAAGCAGCTCTTCCTGATTCCCTATTTTCTCGGTCTGTATAATGCGGCAGATGGCATCCAATCGTTCTTTTTTTGTACTCATACTTGTATATTTATGCAACAAGGCTGCAAATATAAAGAGTATAATTGAATAATTATACAATTTAGTCTTCTTTTTTTGTATAAACCTCTATATTCTCCGGCTTTCGGATAAAAAGTGGGGGTGTCATATTGTTACCTTTGCATGCGGAAAGCAATACAATCTGAAACGTTAAAAAATATTAGCTGCTATACTAATTCCAAATATATGGGGTACTAATTCGATTTAGATGGGATGGCAGTGACATTTTGATAAAACCGAAAGTCGTATTTTTGAAGAGAAATTATAATTTTGCAGGGTATATGAATAAAGAACAGAAAATGAAGAAAATTACAGGTTTATTCGTCGCAATGTTACTGTTGTTGAGCAGTTGCGGAAGTGTTCCGTTGACTGGAAGGAAGCAGGTATTGCTTGTCTCGGATCAGGAGGTGTTATCGTCCAGCCTGACCCAATATTCCGATTATATGAAATCGGCCAAGAAATCATCATCGAAAGATGGTGCCGCTATGGTGACACGTGTAGGTAAAAAGATAGCGGCAGCTACCGAACAATATTTGAAAAACAACGGGTTGGAGAGTGAAATCAAGAATTTTGCCTGGGAGTTTAACTTGGTGAACGATTCGCAGGTCAACGCGTTCTGCATGCCGGGTGGTAAAATCGTTGTCTATGAGGGATTGATGCAGCTGGTCTCATCGGACGATGAATTGGCCGTCGTGGTCGGTCATGAAGTAGCGCATGCCGTAGCCAAACATAGCAACGAGCGTATGAGTCAGCAATTGATGGCGCAATACGGTGCGCAGATATTGGGACAGGCGTTAAGCAATAAATCGGCTGCCGTCCAACAGATCGGTAACTCTGTTTACGGTTTGGGTGCTCAATATGGTGTTATGTTGCCATTCTCCCGCAAACACGAATCTGAGGCTGATTATATGGGGCTGGTCTTTATGGCAATGGCTGGTTATAACCCCGAAGTCGCCGTCAATTTCTGGCAAAAAATGTCTGCCGGCAAATCCGGTTCTACCCCCGAATTTATGAGCACGCACCCCAGCGATGCCACCCGTATCAATGAGATTAAGCGACATTTGCCGGAGATAGAGAAGTACAGGGTAAAAAAATGATTTGGTGGTAGATGTCTCGTCCTGATTTAGGTTGACCATGTCCCCTGCTTCATTTCCACAATATATTTAAGTGAAAAATAAGGATGCTACAATTTAAATTAATAGGTAAATACACCGTTATTTGCAGCGATTACTTCCACACTTTAGCTTTTCGCCCTTAGTCGAAAAGGTTTTTGACGAGTGTCGAAAGAGTTTTTGACCAAGGGCGAAAGTACATTCTTCTGCATTTGCCGTACCGAAAGAAAGCGTGTCATTAGCTTCGGTTACGATTGTGAGGGTGTTCATCGTTGCATCACAGATGACTCCTTTTACTGTTGAGGTTTTTGGTGAACAGGACATTGAGAGTCCTGCCCACAAAGCCATTGCAGCCAAATTCAAGTTATTCATCGTCCTCTTTTTGTTTAATGCCTCGAAGGTATGAAAATAACCTTTTCCGGAGAAGGATTATCTGAAAACTTATTCGAAGTAGTACAGGAAGATCGCAACGCCTTCCAATGCTTTCTTCGGCTGGTCCTTAATTTCGATGGCAAACTTGATCTCAGCTTTGGCCACGCCGCGCAGATTCGTCAAAGTCTGTAGCTTGGCAATTAGGCGGATGCTTTGTCCGGTCAATACGGGTTGTCCGAATTTCATCTTGTCCATGCCATAATTAATCATCATCTTCAGGTTATTCACCTGGATGATCTGGTTCCAGAGGTGCGGAAGGAGTGACAGTGTCAGGTAACCGTGGGCAATTGTGCTGTGGAACGGGCTTTCCACTTTGGCGCGTTCGGGGTCCACGTGAATCCATTGGTGATCCAATGTCGCATCGGCAAAAAGATGGATGCGTTCCTGTGTCAGTTCTACATAATCTGAAATTCCTATTTGCTGGCCTACCAGCTTTTCAAAGTCTTCGTACGAGTTGATAACTACTTTTCCCATTATTCTTTTGTTTAGTGATTTATGATCTTATATGTCCGCCGTCAAGTAACCGCGATCTGTTTATACCGCCGTAACAGAGGGTTTCTGCAATTTTCGCAATAATTCTTGGAATAAACAAATATTGCAACTTAACTCTGTTTATTTTGTTGATTTTATATAGATAGAGTTAAGTTGTAATCTTATTTGAGTCTTATGGGGAAGACAAAGAAAGTCTTAGGATATACGTTGGGGATCTCAATCGTGCTGACCGCCGCTATATTCTTGCTCAATCTTCATCTGACCAAACGGCTCGAACGGTATCTTCGGAAGGAACTGATTCACCGGACGGCCGAGGCTACGGATGGCTTCTATAGGCTTTCTTTCGATAACCTCTCCATCAGTTTTTTTAAGGGTGAACTGAAGCTTGAGGGAATAAAGCTATACCCTGACCCATCGGTTTTCCGGGATTGGGAGAGAAAGGACAGCTTGCCGTCTACCTATGTGACGGCTGAGGTCGGCATGATCGATTTTAAAGGATTGAACCTTACCTGGCGTTGGAGTTATAAGCAATTGCATTTTGATTCGTTTGAAATCAGGAAACCGGATATACAGGTGTTTGACCCTTACTATTCGACACGGGCGGAGGTGAAAGTGAGGAAGGAAGCGGAGGCCAAGACTTTGTATGAGGTAATCTCTCCTTATATTAACGTATTGACTGTCCGAGTGCTGAACTTGGAGAACGCCAGTGTCTCCTATTCCGTGGAGAATCCTGTTTCCCCGATTGTCTATGCCTTGAATGATGTCAGTTTCCATGCGTATAGTTTTCGTTTGGATGAGAATTCGTCTGAAAGCGGAAAGTTGCTCTATTGTGATAATTTTGATTTCATTACTAACCGGTCGCAGACGCTACTGACCAATAATGACTTTCGTTTGCAAACGGACCGGATTCTGCTAAGTACGGAAGATTCTATTATCTCTATCTCCAATATTACGCTTACTCCCCAAGGTGAATTGTGGGAGGAGCGGAAACAGCGGCCGGACAGCTATCTGAATGCGTTGATCAGGGCCATTGAAGTGAAAGGAATACAGTTCCGTCGTGAAAATGCGCTGAATTACCTTACGGCACGCTCGTTCGATATCATTTCTTCGGATATACAGGCCTTTAATCTGGCGGGAGAAAGCCTGCCGCCCGCTAAAAAAACGGAGAAGAAAAGCCTGAATGAGGCGGAAGAGGATTCTTTGGTCCGTTCCCTGTCTCTTTATGAATTGATTTCGCCTGTCTTGCATACGGTTTCTATCGGTACGATCGGGATCGGGCAGGCAAAGTTGCAATACTCTTTTGCAGTTAAAGACACGATCGAGGTGTATAAACTGGCGAACTTCGATTTCCGGGCGAACGATTTCCGGATAGATTCCGTGTCGGAGGCTCAGCATGGGTTCTGGTATTCGCGTGCTTTCTCGTTTGAAGCGACTGGTATTGAGGGGGTGATGACGGCACGTAACCACCGGTTTACGGTGAAGCGCATGGCATTGGATACGGAAAGCGGAGATTTTAACTTGGAACAGATCCGGTTACGTCCTTTGTCAGTGCGCGGACAGAATGATTATATGGCAGGAAGTATTGATACGGTTGGAATCCGAGGTTTATTGTACGATAAGGGGATCAGCGCCCGGTTGCTGAAAATCGACCGACCGAATCTGCGTTATGTGATGGCTCCTTCCTTTAATAAGAAGGGAGTGAAGTCGGTAAAGCCGGTAAACAGCCGTGTCGACGTGGAAGCGATCCTGAATCCTTTCCTCCGTTATCTCTCTGTTAAACGGGTGAGTCTGAATCATGCGTATGTGATGGTCGATGATAAGAATAGGCCCGATCCGATTACTTATAAATTGAACGACTTTAATTTCTTTGCAACCGATATTTTGGTGAACCGGCAGACGGGGAAGGGGAGCGGCCTGTTTTTCGATTACGGAAATATGGGATTTAACTTTAGTCGGTTTGATAACTATTTGCCGGGGAAAGAATATCGCCTGTCTGTGCGGAAAGGGCAGTTTTCGACCATAAAGGGAATTTTGGAATTACAGGATATCAAACTGCTCCCACAAGATACGGCGGAGAAGAAGGCGAAGACATATATCCGGTTTTCTTCACCGAGACTTCGTATAGGCGGGCTAAAACGGATACCTGAAAGGCTGGACCGGAATATTCGGGTGGCATCGTTCCGGGTAGATTCGCCTGATGTCCGGGTGTCCAGACCGGACGGAAGCGGCGTGTCGGCTTTACTTAAAAGCCTGGCGTTGGAAGGAATTTCTTGGGATAGCACTTTGTTGAAGTTAGATTCGGTTTGCTTGGAAAGTCCTGTGGCGGATATTTATTCCAGCCATTTTCATGATACTTTGTCACACCAAACAGAGGCGGGTTCGGCTGATTTTTATACAGCTTTAGGGAAAGTTGCCGGACGAATCTCCTTGGGTCGCTTTAGCCTGACGGATGCAAATATCCGTTATGCCTATTATGGGAAAAGCGATTCTTTGCAACATCAGAAGCTGGATACGACAAACCTGTTTGTTGAAGGCTTGGCTGTCGATACCCGCCTTCGTACATATAAATTGGATGATATCCGTTTCTCCACCCGTAGCCTGGTGTTTCCTTTGGATAACGGTTTTTATGCACTAAAAGTAGGGGGTATTGATTTGACCGGATCGAGTGCGGTCATTGATCACATCCGTCTTATCTCTCCCTATCCTAAAATGCAGTTTGCTTATTTGCAGCCTCATCATAAGGATTGGTTTGATGTGAGTGTCGGGCAGGTTGCGCTGACAGGTATCGATTTGCCCTCTTATTTTTCGGAGAAGGTGCTTCGGATAGCTGATGTACAGGTATCGGATGCTGTATTACAAAATTTAAAGAATCAAAAAATACCGGTCCCCCGGCGTATTGTTCCGATGATCTATACCGGACTCCAGAGAGCTCCGGTTAAACTGGATTTCCAAAAGGTGAGCGTAAAGAATTTTTCCGTCGTTTACGAAGAACTGGCAAAGAAGGGAACAGTGCCCGGAAAACTGTTTTTTACGAATATGAACGGTACGTTTACCGGTTTTACAAATATCGTCTCCCGTCCTGATCAATACATCGTTTTGAATGCTAATGGCAAATTGATGGGGAAAGGGGACTTTACGGCTACATGGAAGTTGCCGGTAGATTCATTGAACGACCGTTTTCTGTTGAATGCCCGTCTGGACAGTTTTGACCTGACGGCGTTGAATGAATTGCTGGTCCCTCTGGCTTCGGCGGAAGTCCAAAGTGGATGGGTCCGGGAGATGGTTTTCAGTACGGAGGCTTCCAGCAAAGGAGCAACTGTGGAGATGCTTTTTCTATATAATGACTTGAAAGCCGCTTTGCTGAAAGAAAAAGATGGTGTATTAACGGATAAGAAGTTTCTGACTGGTCTGGTCAACCGTATATTAAAACAGGATAATCCGGATAAAACAAGGAAAGGTTTTAACAAACCGCGTCATTCGAGTGTTTCAATAATAAGGGATCCTTATCATTCCACTTTCAATTATTTGTGGCAGATATTAAGACCACCGTTGATTGAATCGGTCGGTGTTTCCAAAAAGAAGCAGGATGCAGCCAAAGGAGTTATGACTTTCTTTACAAAAGTGAAGAACTTCTTCCGGGGTAAAAAGAATGTTTCAGGAAAAAACGTTCCGGAGGAGGAAGGGGAGGAGGCATTATTATTAGAAGTTAAACCTGTAAATAATTAAGAATATGGATTACATTATAACTCATTATCCGGATAAGAAGCGCTTTGAAACGCAGGTGGATGGCGTGACTGCTTTTGTACAGTATCGTTTGTCTGGGGATAAACTGGATATTATCCACACGATTGTTCCTCCTGCTATCGGAGGGCGTGGAATTGCTTCTGCTTTGGTAAAATACGCTTATGATTATGCAATCAAGAATGGCATGAAACCGTTGGCGACCTGTAGCTATGCGGTCACTTGGTTACATCGGCATCCCGACTACGCCGGATAAGGTGTTCAGTCTTTGATCTCTATTCCCAGTATTCGTGCTAGCTCCAGAGCCTGTAAAGAGGAAACGGAAGCTCCTCTCAACTCGCTATTGGCAAGGTTTGTGATGCGGATGCCAGATATTTCAGAGTTCGACAGATCGATACCTTTCAGGGATGTGTGGTAAAACTCTGCTTCCATCAGGTTGCAGGCGTCGAATGAGACATTCGTCAGTTGGCAACCTTCTATTCCGGCTCCCTGTAGGTTGGACCGGGTAAATTGTATATGTCGCATTTTACTCATTGATAGATTCATGTATTCTCCCCGGCACTCTTCGAAAGTGATATGATTGAATATCCCGTCCGCCATATTAGTTCCCATTAACTTACAACCGATAAATTCTACCCGGTGAAATCCGCAACCTGTTAGGTTTACATTCGACAAATCGCAGTTTTTGAACACAACATCGCTGAATTGAGATTTTCGTATATTGCATGCCCCGAAGCTGCAATTGGAGAAAACACAGGATTGCACTGAAAGATTACCTTTCTTTACCCCTTCTATACGCAGGCTTTTAAAGGAATATCCGGTTAGATCCTCATCGTTCTTTTCTAACATTATCTGTATATTTGTGCTTTCATGAAGGGTATTCGACAAGCGGGGTTGTGTAATTTTCATATACTGTCTGTTTTATAAATGAGAAAGTGAATGTATATATATTATCCGTATAAATACAAAAACGAGGACATATCTTTTGATATATCCTCGTTTTTGTAGTCGGGATGAGAAGACTCGAACTTCCGACCTCCACGTCCCGAACGTGGCGCGCTAGCCAACTGTGCTACATCCCGTTTTTGATTACGGCTGCAAAGGTACAACTAATTTTTAAACTGCAAATAGTTTTGCTGTTTTTTTTCATGTGAAACGTGATTTTTTTCTATATCTTCCTTAAAATGCATTTTATTTGAATATTTTTCATTGAAATGTTTGGAGTGTAACAAATAATGTTTACCTTTGCACCCGTTAAACAAAACAACGGTGCCATAGCTCAGTTGGTAGAGCAAAGGACTGAAAATCCTTGTGTCCCCGGTTCGATTCCTGGTGGCACCACTGAAAATCAAGCAGTTGCATTTAAATGTGACTGCTTTTTTTGTGTCTTTTCGGCGGTTTTTTCCTTCAAATCCCATTATTTTCTGTGTTTTTCGTGGTTTGTTTAAACCATAAGTACAAAAACAAAATGGGATTAAATTTGATTATAGGGAAAGGGGAAGAAGCGGTTTAATTGTGTCATACTGCTAAAGAATGACATACTAAAACTATTTTATCTCCCGTTAATTCTTTACATTTGCCACAAAATTATAGCGGTTATGACAGAATGCAAGGATGAACACATATTAAATTCCATTGATTACCCGGAGGATTTGCGCAAGTTGTCCCCTGATAGATTGGGAGAAGTATGTGCAGAGTTGCGTCAATATATAATAGATGTATTATCAGAAAACCCTGGACATCTTGGGGCAAGTCTCGGTACGGTAGAGCTGACGGTCGCACTACACTATGTTTTTAATACTCCTTATGATCGTATTGTATGGGATGTAGGACATCAGGCGTATGGTCATAAAATACTGACTGGACGTCGAGAAGCCTTTCATACGCTCCGAAAATTTAGAGGAATCAGTGGTTTTCCTAATCCTCAGGAAAGTACTTTTGATGCGTTTGTTGCCGGACATGCTTCTAATTCCATTTCGGCAGCTATGGGTATGTCGGTTGCTTCTGCACTGAAAGGAGAAAAAGACAGGCATGTGATAGCTGTGATCGGTGATGGGGCCATGACGGGTGGTTTGGCGTTCGAAGGTCTGAATAATGCATCGGCTAATCCAAACAACCTACTTATCATTCTTAATGATAACGATATGGCAATAGATCAAGCAGTCGGTGGGTTGAGTCAGTATCTGGTGGATATTACAACCAGCCAGGCATACAATAAAATGCGCTATGATGTGTACCGCGGATTGCGGAAGATGAAACTGATCAATAATGACCGTCGGGGAAATATTCTTCGTTTCAACAATAGCCTGAAAGCATTGCTCACTCAACAACATAATCTGTTTGAGGGATTCAGCATTCGTTATTTTGGTCCGATCGACGGGCATGATGTCGATTATATGATCAAAGTCTTGAATGATATAAAAGATATGGAAGGCCCGAAACTGTTACATATCAAAACTAAAAAAGGCAAAGGATTCAAGCCTGCTGAAAAGTCGGCAACGGAATGGCATGCTCCGGGGTTGTTCAATAAGGAAACAGGAGAACGTATCATTGTTCATAAACTGAATGAGCCCCAGCTTTATCAGGATGTTTTCGGACATACCCTTGTTGAGTTGGCCGAACAGGATGAACGGATCGTGGGAATTACTCCTGCCATGCCGACGGGCTGTTCCATGACTTATATGATGAAAGCGTTCCCGAAGCGGGCGTTTGATGTCGGGATAGCCGAAGGGCATTCGGTAACTTTTTCTGCCGGACTTGCCAAAGAAGGGATGATTCCTTTCTGTAATGTCTATTCTTCTTTCATGCAGCGAGCATACGATATGGTGATACATGATGTTGCCCTCCAGAATCTTCATATGGTGATCTGCTTGGACCGCGCTGGTTTGGTTGGCGAAGACGGGGCGACGCATCATGGGGTGTTTGACCTCGCTTATCTGCGTCCGGTCCCGAACTTGGTTATCTCGTCCCCTTTGAACGAACTGGATTTACGAAACCTGATGTACACTGGATATAAAGAAAATAACGGTCCTTTCGTGATCCGTTATCCGCGCGGAAAGGGAGAGATGGCGGATTGGAGGAATGAAATGCATGTTTTGCCGATCGGAAAAGGCAAGAAACTCCGTGATGGGGATGATATTGCGATCTTGTCGCTTGGCCCTATTGGCAATGAAGTGATAAAGGCTATAAAAGAGATTGAAGGTGATGGCATATCAATAGCTCATTACGATATGATTTATTTAAAACCGATGGATGAAGAACTGTTACATGAAGTTGGTAAGAAGTTTAGTCGTATCATCACTGTTGAAAATGGCGTGATCAGAGGTGGATTGGGCAGTGCTGTTCTGGAATTTATGGCTGATAACGGCTATACCCCCAAAATTAAGCGGATTGGTGTTCCGGATGAGTTTGTCGAACACGGACCGATTTCCGAACTATATAAACTGTGTGGCATGGATGCCAAATGTATAGCAGAAGAAATAAAAAAGATGGTTATCGGAGGATAATATGTCCTTATAATTAATCTCTATATAAAATGAAAATTATTATAGCCGGAGCCGGTGAAGTAGGAACCCACCTGGCAAAAATGTTATCACAGGAGAAGCAGGATATTATCCTGATGGATCCGAATGAGGAACGTTTGAATTTTACGAATTCAAGTATGGAGATCCTTCCTATGGTGGGTAATCCGACTTCCATTCGAGATCTGGAAGAAGCCGGTATCAGAAAGGCAGACCTGTTTATCAGTGTCACGCCGGAAGAAACGACCAATGTGGCAGCCAGTATTCTGGCTTCTAAATTAGGGGCACGTAAGACGTTGACACGTATCAACAATTACGAATATTTGCTCCCTAAAAATAAGGAACTATTCGAAAAGATGGGGATCGATTCTATGATCTACCCGGAAATGCTGGCCGCCAAGGAAATTGTCACGGCTGTTAAACGTCCGTGGACTCGGCAATACTGGGAACTGTTCGGAGGCGCTCTGATCTTGATAGGTGTAAAGGTGCGCGATAATTCCCGACTTGTGAACAAACATCTGTTTGAACTGCTGAATGAACAGAAACTCTATCATATCGTTGCCATCAAACGGCAGAATGAAACTATTATTCCTCGTGGTACGGACCGTATAGAATCGGGAGATATCGTTTTCTTTACAACGACTAAAGGCCATATCGAAGATGTCCGGTTGCATGCGGGCAAGCGAGACCCTGAAGTAAAGAAAGTCATTATTATGGGGGGGAGCCGTATCGCAATCCGTACTTGTCAATATCTTCCGAACAATATTCGTGTAAAAGTAATCGAAACAAACAAAGAAAAGAGTCATCGTATAGCTGAGGTTGTCCCTGGAAATGTATTGATTATCAATGGGGACGGACGTGATACTGACCTCTTGATGCAGGAAGGAATCAAAGATGCACAAGCATTTATTGCACTGACGGATAATTCAAGTACGAATATTTTGGCTTGTTTGGCAGCTAAACGCGCCGGAGTATTCAAAACCATCGCCAAGATCGAGAATATTGACTACATACCTTTAGCGGAGAGTATGGATATCGGTTCGGTTATTAATAAGAAACTGATTGCTGCCAGCCATATTTACCAATTCCTGTTGGATGCAGACGTGTCGAACGTGAAATGTCTAACTTTTGCCAATGCTGATGTGGCGGAACTTGTTGCCCGTCCCGATTCGAAGATTACCCGTAAGCAGGTAAAAGATCTGAACCTCCCGAAAGATTTAACGTTGGGTGGATTGATTCGTGACGGAGAACCTATGATGATCAAGGGGGATACACATATCCAGGCTTATGATCACGTTGTTGTGTTCTGTTTGGATACGGCTATGCGTAAATTGGAGGACTACTTTAATTGATATGCTAAACATTCGTTTTATAATTAAGATGTTAGGGATGATGTTCATCCTTGAGACGTTATTTATGCTGGCTGCAACGGCAGTCGCTTTCTTATATAAAGGAAACGATTTCTATCCGCTTCTTCAGTCGAGTGGTATCATGTTCGGAACGGGAGTTCTTTTTATGCTGATCGGATTACGAGCCAACGAACATACGGCTGGACGCCGGGAAGGGATGCTGACCGTTACTTTGACTTGGGCTCTTTTCTCCCTCTTAGGGATGTTGCCTTTTTATTTAGGGGGGTATATAGATAATGTGACGGATGCTTATTTCGAAACGATGTCCGGTTTCACGACGACAGGCTCTACCATATTGACCGACATCGAAGCACTTCCGCATGGGATATTGTTTTGGCGAAGCCTTACGCAATGGCAGGGTGGTATCGGAGTAATTGTCTTTACTGTCGCTTTGATGCCTATCATTGGCGGTGGTGCCATACAGATGTTCAATGCTGAAACACCAGGAATCACACATGAACGTTTTCGACCTCGCATAACGCAGGTTGCCAAACGACTTTGGGGAGTTTATTTGTTTCTGACTATTATACTAATCGGGTTGCTTTGGGCGGGGCCGATGGATCTGTTTGATGCAGTGAACCATGCGCTAACTTGTATTGCAACTGGTGGTTATTCTACTAAAAATGCCAGTATTGCTTATTGGAACTCTGCTTATATCGAATATGTCGTTACGATCTTCATGTTTATTGGGGCAACCAATATCACCCTGATTTATTTCTTTTTTAACGGAAAGCCCAAGAAGTTGTTTACAGATGAGGAAACGCGCTGGTTCTTTTGGTTTGTGCTGATTATAACAGCAATATCAACGGTTTGGATTATGTATAAGGGAATTGTGGATGATTTCGGAACGGCTTTCAGGCAGGCCATATTCCAAGTTGTGACATTGGTATCTACCTGTGGGTTTGCCACGGTCGACTATATTCCGTGGGGACCGTTCTTCTGGTTGTTGGCACTGGTCTTGATGGTGGTATGTGGTTGTGCAGGCTCTACCTGTGGAGGTTTGAAGATGGGCCGTTTTGTGATCTTGACCAAGAACCTCTTTAACGAGTTTAAGAAGCAGACACATCCACATGCCATTATTCCGGTACGTATGAATGGGCATGCCATTTCGGGTGATATTGTCCACCGGGTATTGGCTTTCGCTTTCGCTTATATTGCTTTAATATTTGTCAGCTGTATGGTACTGATGATCGACGGGATGGGATTTGAGGAGACGATCGGTGCTACTATCTCTTCGATCGGCAACGTTGGGCCGGGACTCGGTAGTTTGGGACCAGTTGGAAACTATGCTGATGTCCCGGCAGTATCGAAATGGTTCTTGTCTTTTCTGATGATGGTCGGACGTTTAGAAATCTTTACGGTGCTGACAATCTTGTTGCCAGGATTTTGGAAGCAATAATTAATCAAGTATGGTTTGAGGGGTAATCCAAGTCTTTGACTTCATTTTATGCTTTTGACATTTAGATAGCAAAAGAAGGTTTTTGCGTTCAAATAGAATGTTAAAAAATATTACTCCTGCGGGTAATTTTAAATAGATGCCCTACAAATCCGATTTTTATAGGATAGTACTATCATTTTGTATAACCATACTTGTGCAACAAAACGTAATAATCTCGTTTGTAAAGAGTGAGCTTTGTAGCCGACAGAACAATCTTTGAAATGCTCTCAGATTATTAAAACAGTAACCGTATCAAAGTTTTTTTGTCGTCATATATACGCTTTTCTGTAATTTTGCGTTATAATTGATACGAATTACCCAAACAAAGAAGAACATGATCGAATATATTAAGGGAGAAATCGTCGAACTGACTCCAGCCAGGATGGTGCTGGAATGTGCCGGAATCGGCTACGAACTGAATATTTCCCTGAACACATATACTTTTTATAATGGAAAGGCAGATGGTAAGGTCTACGTCTACGAGATCATACGAGAAGATGCCCACGTACTTTTTGGCTTTGCCGGGATAGAAGAACGCGAACTGTTCTTGATGCTGACCACCGTGCCAGGGGTAGGCCCTAACACGGCACGGATGATCCTTTCTTCCCTGTCACCATCCGAACTAGTACGGGCGATAGCCGACAAAGACGAAAATTCCCTAGTTGCAGTCAAAGGAATAGGAACAAAAACAGCTCAGCGTATCCTTGTGGATCTTAAGAACAAGGTGAAAGCGGTCGAAGGACTTACAACTGTAAGCACACCCAAAACTCCCGCGTCGAATAATGCCGTGGCGGAAGAAGCTGTCGCTGCACTGGTCATGTTGGGATTCCAGAAAGCCGCTTCACAAAAGGCGGTCCATACGATTCTCAAAGGTTCTCCCTCACTTGCTGTCGAGCAAGTGATCAAAACTGCTCTAAGAATGCTTTAAGCAATTGACAATTGACTATAGACAATTGACAATTAACATGAGAAGAACACTAAAATTTATACTTTGGATAACAATTCTACTGTTTGGTGCAGGTCTGTATTCTATGAATACGGATTTCCTGGCCTATGCAATGTCGTTGCCTGATACTGAATTGCTGGTCGTACCGGATGATACAGTGCCGAAGGTGCGCACCCGTTTTCCGGTAGCCAAGACAGTTCCTGAAGAATATCAGGATCTGACCAAGCAGTCGCCTGCTGACTTGAAGACGCCGGATAACGTGAAATCAGTGGTCGAATACGATATCAGAACCGGGACGTATGTGGTTCGTACCAAATTAGGTGATGCCGACCTGACTACCCCTATTTCGTTGACTCCCGAAGAATACCAGGATTATAGTTTCCAAAAATCTGTTCAATCTTATTATCGCCAGAAAAACGAGGAAGAATTTCAAAAAGCGGCTAATAAACAGTTCAACTTAGCAGATATGCAGTTCAATATTGGGGCGGCGGAGCGTATCTTCGGACCGGGTGGTGTTCGGGTGAAGACGCAAGGATCGGCTGAAGTGGAGTTAGGTTTGAAGCAGAATAAAACCAAAAATCCGTCTCTGCCGGAACGTGCTCGTAACCGCACCTTCTTTAATTTCGACGAGAATGTCCAATTGAATGTGCAGGCATCGGTCGGCAGCAAAGTGAATTTTGATATGAACTATAATACCGAAACCTCTTTCGATTTTGACTCCAAAAAATTGAAATTAGCTTATACTGGGGAGGAAGACGAAATTATTAAGTCGCTGGAAGCCGGAAACGTGAGTATGACGACCAGTAACTCCTTGATCAACGGGGGAGCAGCTCTGTTCGGTATGAAAGCGGATCTCCAGTTCGGGAAATTGCGAGTCAATGCGTTGTTTGCACAACAGGAGTCGGAATCAAAAACGGTCAGTTCTAAAGGGGGCGTGCAAACAAAACCTTTCGAATTGACGATTGACCAATATGACGAGAATCGCCACTTTTTTCTGTCGCACTATTTCCGTGACCGTTATGATGAGGCGGTGAAGAACCTGAATACGATTTCTTCTCCCGTCACGATTAGTAAGGTGGAAGTTTGGGTGACAAACAAACGGGCTACTTATGACCAGGCGCGTAATGTGGTCGCTTTTGCCGATCTGGCCGAGCATGCTAATATATCGAATACGGCGGTCGTTTCTCCTTCGGGGGCGTTATCTATCCCTTATAATAATACGAACACATTATATAATACCCTTAACCAGCAATTTTCTGGTGCTCGTGATATCAGTACGGTAAATCAGGCGCTGGGAGGGACTTTCGTCAACGGTACGGAGTATGAAGAAGTGGAAAGCGCCCGCTTGCTGGATGCGTCCGAATATACGGTTAATACCAAATTGGGATATATCTCGCTAAAAACACAGTTGCAGGCGGATGAGGTATTGGCTGTCGCTTATAATTATACCTATTCGGATGGAAAGACTTACCAGGTTGGTGAGTTCTCGACTGACAATCCTTCTTCGGCTGCCTCTTGCCTGTATGTGAAGTTGCTGAAAGGAATTACCATGTCTCCCGATATGCCTTTCTGGGATCTGATGATGAAAAACATTTATTCGTTAGGAGCTTATTCTGTCCAAAAAGAGAAATTCAAGCTGAATATCATGTACCAGAGCGATACGACCGGTACATATGTCAACTATTTGCCGGAAGGAGCGATTGCCAATCAAATCTTGTTACGGGTGCTGAACCTGGATAGTTATGATTCCAATAATCAACCGCATCCGGATGGTATATATGACTTTATTGAAGGAGTGACTGTCTTGGCCGATAATGGGAAGATCATCTTTCCGAGTGTGGAACCGTTCGGCTCTTATCTGCGTAAAAAGATTAATAATGATGCGATTGCCGATAAGTATGTGTTCCAGGAACTCTATGACTCGACATTGACTGTTGCCCGGCAGATTGCGGAAAAGAACAAGTTCAAACTGGAAGGAGAATACAAGGCCTCTTCGGGTGCCGAGATACAATTAGGGGCTTCCAATGTGGCACGAGGTTCAGTCAAGGTTACGGCTGGTGGAGCGATATTGACCGAAAATGTGGACTATACCGTCGATTATACTTCCGGTGTGGTGACTATCCTAAATGAAAGTATTATTTCTGCAGGTACTCCGGTCAGCGTCTCGTTGGAAAACCAAACAGCCTATAATATGCAGCGTAAGACCATGATGGGATTGGACTTGAACTATCAGTTCAATCCGAATCTGATGCTAGGTGCTACTATCATGCATATGTCTGAAATGCCGTTGACCACAAAAACGACGATGGGCGACGAGGCGATCAAAAATACACTTTGGGGGGTCAATATGTCTTATAAGGGGGAAAGTCAGTGGCTTACCAATGTATTCGACAAGCTGCCGTTGCTGAACCTGAGCAAACCCAGCCAGATATCTTTTAATGCGGAGTTCGCTCATTTGATTGCCGGACATTACGAAAACAAGAATACAGGTGGATATTCGTATTTGGATGATTTTGAGTCAACACAGAGTAATTTCGATCTCTCTGATCCTTATCCTTGGCAGTTGTCCAGTGTGCCTTATGACGACGGTACACCCCAGCTATTTCCGGAAGCCGGACTGACCAATAATATCGATTATGGGAAAAGCCGTGCTTTATTAGCCTGGTACACAATCGACGGATTGTTCACACGTAAAAATTCTTCTTTGCGTCCAAAGTATATCACGACAAAAGATTTGTCCAACCATTATGTCCGTGCTATTGAGACAAGGGAGTTGTTTCCGCAACGGCAGCAAAGCATGAGTGAAAGTAACACGCTGACAGTTCTGAACATGGCTTACTATCCTCAGGAACGCGGCCCGTATAATCTGGATGCCGATAATATTAATCCAGATGGAACATTGCAGAATCCGGAAAAGCGTTTTGGCGGTATGATGCGTAAGATAGACCAAAGTGACTTCGAGACGGCGAATGTCGAATATATCGAATTCTGGATGCTTGATCCGTTTATCTATGACCGTCAGACGGCAGGTGGTGACCTGTATTTTAATTTGGGTGAGATCTCGGAAGATATATTGAAGGATGAAAAGAAGTTTTTCGAGAACGGATTACCGATTGATGGAGATACGTCGAAAGTAGATTATACGGTTTGGGGTAAGGTTCCCAAGCAGCAGAGTACGGTTTATGCATTCGATAATACGGCCGGTGCACGTTTATTACAGGATGTCGGCTTGAACGGGTTATCCTCGGACGAAGAGAAAGAATATCCGGCCTATCAGGATTATCTGAATAAATTGCGTCAGAAATTGAATGCAACAACTCTTACCGAGATGGAGAACGATCCGTTGCAACTGTCTCCATTCTTTGACCCGGCAGGTGACAAGTTTCACTATTTTCGTGGTTCAGACTATGATTCTCAGGAGGTGGATATCTTAACACGTTACAAACGCTACAACGGAACGGAAGGAAACTCGAAAGACATTAACGATTCGGGCGAGCGCTACAGCACATCGTCCAAGACCGTACCTGATGTAGAAGACATCAATCAGGATAATACTCTGAATAAAAATGAAAAATATTTCGAATACAAAGTCAGGATCACTCCGCAGGATACGGTTGTCGGTGAAAACTTTATTGCGGATAAACGTACCTCATTAGTAAGTTTGGCGGATGGTACGACAGAATCCGTTACCTGGTATCAATTCAAGATTCCGGTAAGGCAATACCAGCGCCGTGTGGGGGCGATCAATGATTTCAAGACGATTCGTTTCATGCGTATGTATATGACTGGATTTAAGGAATCGGTCGTATTGCGTTTTGGTACTTTACAACTGGTACGTGGCGAATGGCGATCCTATGAGCAGGATTTGTCCGATCCGAAAATGCCGCCCGCGGTAAAGGGTAAATTAGAAGTTTCAACTGTCAATATTGAGGAAAACAGTGACAGGGATCCGGTCAGCTATACATTGCCTCCAGGTGTCAGCCGTGTACTGGATCCGAGCCAGCCTCAGATCCGTCAGGAGAACGAACAGGCGCTTTCATTAAAGATAACGGACCTTGCTGCTCAGGATGCACGTGCCGTGTATAAGAATACAAACTATGATTTGCGGCAGTATAAGCGTTTGCAATTGTTTACACATGCCGAGGCTCCAAAATTGGATGTAAATGATCTTGCGGATGGCGATCTTGCTGTCTTTATCCGCTTGGGATCAGACTATAAGAATAACTATTATGAATATGAAGTCCCGCTGAAGTTAACTCCGCATGGGGAGTATAATTATAATAATTCGGAACATCAGAAAATTGTTTGGCCAGCAGAAAATATGTTGAACTTCCGTCTGGAGATTCTGACAGACTTGAAGCTGGAGCGTAACCGGGAAAAGCGTTCTGGGGCAAATGGGGTGTCTTTCCAGACTATCTATTCAGGTAGGGACCCGGATAATGAAGGGAATACGATTCGTGTTAAAGGTAATCCAAGCCTTTCTGAAGTGAAGACTGTTATGATCGGTGTACGTAATGTGCGTAATAAATTGAAGAGTGGGGAAGTTTGGGTGAACGAATTGCGCTTGACCGACTTCAATGAAGAAGGTGGATGGGCTGCTAATGCGAATTTGAATGTCGCACTTTCCGATTTGGGAACAGTGAATGTGGGCGGACGTATCGAAACGGCTGGTTTTGGTGCTCTTGACCAGTCTTTGAATGAACGCCGGATGGAAGACTTTAAGCAGTATAACGTGGCCACTTCTATCGAATTGGGTAAGTTGTTCCCGGAAAAGGCACAAGTCAGCATCCCGTTCTATTATGCCTATTCGAAAGAAACATATGATCCGAAATACAATCCGCTGGATCAGGATGTCAAACTGAAGGATGCTATCGATAAGGCGGAAACAAAAGCAGAGAAGGATTCGATCCGTAACTATTCGCAAGACAGGACGGTTATCAAAAGCGTTTCATTTAATAATGTGCGTGTGAATATCAAGAGTAAGAATCCGATGCCTTATGATCCGGCAAACTTCACGCTCGGATATTCGTACAGCATTAATGATAAGAAAAATCCGGAAACAGAATATGAAACGACAAAAGATTACCGCGCTAATTTCGCTTATAGTTATGTGCCTTATGTCAAACCGATCAAACCGTTTGATAAATTATTGAAGAAAAACAACGGCTATACGCGCTATGCCAAGCAATTGGCGTTTAATGTAGCTCCGTCTATCAATTTCCAGACGGCTATGATGCGTAATTATTATGAGATAAAATTGCGCGACCTGACAGGGGCCGCAACAGGCGTTAGTAACGATATCCCGGTGACATTCAGCCAGAATTTCTATTGGGACCGTGCTTTCAGTTTGAATTGGGCTTTTACGAACAACCTGAACATAACGTTTAGTTCCGGAACGAATGCCCGTATCGAAGAACCGTATGTGCAGGTAAATAAAGAACTGAATCCGGATGGTTATCAGTTATGGAAAGATTCCGTAAAGAAGAGCATCGCTGATTTAGGTACTCCGATGAAGTACGACCAACAGTTTATGGCGACCTGGCAGTTACCGTTGCAACTGATCCCGGTTCTGGATTGGACCAATGCCTCTTTGAGCTATAATGCTACTTATAACTGGGACCGTGGAGCAACGGTAAGCGAAGATATCGAGATGGGTAACACGATCAAGAACCAGCGCCAATTCGATTTGCAGGCGAACTTGAACTTGTTATCCCTCTATAACAAAAACAAATATCTGAAGAAGATCAACCAGAAGTTCAACAATACTCGGGCTACGGCTAAAAAGCCGGAGAAGAAGAAAAAGCCGAAGTTGGAGAAAGAAATTGTCCTGAATCCGGACAGTGCTACTGTTGTCGAGCATGGAATGTTTACGAAGAAAGTACAAATCACGGCCAGAAGGACAGACGGACGTGTCTATAAAGTAAAGTTCAAGCCGATCAACTTTGCACAGGTCAAGATTTTGAACCAGGATACGGTACGTTTAAAACTGACAATCATACCAGGACCGGCTCCTACAGAGGATTTTCTGTATAAGGCTGTAGAACACAGTGCCCGTTTTCTGATGATGGTTCGCCGTTTCAATATCCAGTTTACGAATTCTGCCGGTATGATGTTGCCCGGTTTTCGTCCGGAGATCGGTGATATCTTTGGTCAGGGACATTCTTCATTTGGTCTTTCTCCGGGTATCGGTTTTGCGTTCGGTGATGTGCGTCGCAGCTATATAGATGAGGCGTATGAAAAAGGTTGGCTGATTACGGATACTGAAAGAGACGTAAATGCAGCTATCATGACCAGTACAAAGAACTTGAATATACGGGCAAATCTTGAACCGATTACAGGATTGAAGATTGATTTGACGGCACTTCGTAATGATACGCGTAATACAGAAATACAATTTATGTATGAAGGTATGCCGGAAATTATGGGAGGTAACTTTACTATGACGACAATCGCATTGGGAAGTGCCTTCGGGGGGAGTGGAAATGCCATGAACAACTATTCTTCGAAAGCCTTTGACAGATTGTTGGCAAACCGAGAGATCATCGCCCAGCGTATCGAAAGCAAGTATTCGGGCTTGAAATATCCGGATGTGGGCTTTATCCATGATCAAGGTTTGGGAGGAATGCCTTATAATCCGGGAACCGATAATGTGAACGGCGTCAACCGGAATTCGGCGGATGTTCTGATTCCTGCATTTCTGGCTGCTTATACCGGTAAGGATCCAAAGAAGGTGGGCTTGACGGCTTTCCCTTCATTAAAGAGTATGTTGCCTAACTGGCGTATCACTTACGACGGTTTGATCAAGATTCCGGCTGTCAAGAAGTATTTCAAGAGTGTGACGTTAAGCCATCAGTATCGTTGTTCCTATGCGGTAGGTGCTTTTACCTCCTTCTTAAACTGGGTGGATGCCGGACAGGACGGATTGGGATATATCCAGTCGATCCTGAATGACAACCCGACACCGTCGTCCCCTTATTCGATTTCGTCTGTCAGCCTTACCGAAGCATTTAGTCCTTTGTTGGGTGCAGATGCTACCCTGTTAAATAACGTGACGGTTCGGGCGGACTATTCGACTACTCGCAATTTGAGTTTGAATACGACATCTTACCAGTTGGTTGAAGCGCTTTCCAAGAAAGTGACGATCGGTCTGGGTTATAAATATGCTGAGTTTAATAAGGTGTTGAAGATGAAGAAGACACGTGATTTCAGTAATGACCTCACCGTTCGTTTGGATTTTTCGTACAATAAAATGCAATCATTGATCCGCAAAATTGACACGCAGTTGACGCAGGCTACCAGTGGTAACATAGCAAAGACAATCTCGTTCTCGGCTGATTACGGTTTGAGCCGTGCGTTGACGATTCGTGCATTCTATGATATCCAGATCAACGAACCGCTGATATCGAGTGCTTCTTATCCGACTTCGAACTCAAACTATGGTATTAGTCTGAGATTCTCTCTCGCACAGTAGTTCAGGCAGGGTGATGTGTCCGGATTTTTTTCATACTTTTGCAGCATTTATTTAAAAGGATAGAAAATGGACATTCTCGATATTGCACACCGGAATCAACAAAAAGCCTGGAAGATAGTAGAAGCAACCCGCATCATTCCGATATGGGAAAGCATAGGGGCGAAAGTGAATCTGGTCGGTTCTCTGCGTACTGGACTACTAATGAAGCATCGGGACATAGATTTCCATGTCTATACCTCTGAGATCAGTTTGTCTGACAGTTTCCGTGCAATGGCTGAACTTGCCGCGAATACATCAGTCAAAAAGATAGAGTGTGTCAATCTTCTGCATACTGTCGAGGCTTGTATCGAATGGCATGCATGGTGCGAGGATGGGGAGGGAGAACTTTGGCAGATCGATATGATCCATATTCAGGAAGGCTCCCGCTATGATGGTTATTTCGAGAATGTAGCTGACCGTATTTTGGCGGTCCTGACTGAGGATACGCGACATGCTATTTTGAATTTAAAATACGAAACTCCGGAAACGGAAAAGATAATGGGGATAGTATATTACCAGGCCGTTATCCAGGCTGGAGTACGAACGTATGCCGAATTTGAAGAGTGGCGTAAGTTGCATCCGGTTACCGGTGTTGTCGAATGGTTGCCTTGACTGCTTTGATTCACGTCTGACATTTTTTCTTATATACCTTTCGCTTTGTTATTACGGTCGTGTCCTACATGTCTGTGTCTCTACCGGCTTTTTTGCGATTATCGAAACTTGTTTTTATTTTTTATACGGATAATATAAATATAGTCTTTATTTATCCTTCTTGTGCATATAAAGCAACGTGCTTCTTACTTAATAGCATTATTAGTCATTCTTCATGGCTCCTGTTTTCTGTATCAGAAATACATATCCTTTCCCATTCTATTTGATTTACTGAAATTTGCAATACTGAAAATATTTATACGATGGATATCCTGTTGTATAGGTAACGGAAGGGATATTAATTTACAGAAACAGAGTATATGGTATATAAAAATATAATTTATGTTTTACTACTGGCGGTATTGTCCTCTTGTGTAGATGAAACTCTTGTCGAGCGTAATGCGGATGGGGCGTTTATCTCTATCAAGGGAATGGGAGTACAGAGTGCTACACATGCAGGAAGCCCGGAAGATTATGTCATTCGGACGCTTCGTGTTCTGACTTTTGATCCTTCAACTGGCAATTGTATAACGAATATACGCTATAAGGCTTCACAGAATGATATTATACGGCATCCGGTTACGGTAGGCAGCTATGACTTTGTCTTTCTGGCCAATGAACCGGTAACCGATACTTCTATCGAAGGCCGGCTGTCGGCCATCTCGCGTTACGATGATCTGAATAACATCGCTTTCCCTGAAAGTTACTTTACTTCCGAGCGGATCATTCCGATGATACAGGAAATCAAGAATGTCACGATCCTGGATAGTGGTCAGGGGGCCAGGTTGGAAGACGGGACGACGACTTCTCTGTTGCAGTTAGCCTTAGACAGGTTGGCCGTGCGTGTCGATGTCGTGTTGGAGGCGGTAGCTGCTTTGGATAATTTTGATGATGCCTTTACGGGGGTTACGTTCAGCGGTATTCCAAATTTGGTTCCTTTGACGGCTAATTATAACGGTACGCCAGTAGAGCGGAGCACCACTCGGACATTTACACGTGATAAAAGCTATTTCTCTGATACGATCCCGGCTGTCGAAGGGGCAACGTGGGCAAAGAAAATAACCCGTATTATTTTGCCATCCAATGAACTGGATACGAAAGATGATAAGAATAAGGCGATAGTGTTTACTGTGAATCTGAAGGATAAATACAACCCTTCGTGTGAGTTGAAGATCGCCTCTGATCCTGTAGACTACAGCTTACCTAATAACACGAAACTTGACCTAACCGGGATTATAAGAGAATCCCTTGAAATGAATATTGTAGCTACCGAATGGGGTAAAACAGATAATGAGTGGGAGATCTCCGGTAATAGGACCTTGAATGTGTCACATACCGAAGTCAGTATAACCGATTTTAATGGAGCACGTATTTCTTTTTCGTCGAATATGCCGGTCGTAAGAGTTTCGGAGGTGGTTAGAGTCGTACGCACAAATGAAGAGCAAGAAACAAATACAGTCTTCAATGCTTTGTCCAGCCAATGGTGGAAACCGAATTCAGATGAAAGGATCTCGTATAATCCGGATACAGGCTCAGGCTATATGGATATTTTGCTGGACCGCCCGAATGAGGTTGGTGAAGAGACATATGAGATCACTTTGGTCGCAGCAGAAAAGTATTATCAAGGTGGAGAGGGAAATATCATTGCCGTAAATCCGCTGAAAAGGACGATTACAGTACATGTCAAACAAGAGGGCATACGCTACCCGTTTATTGCTAACTCTATTTCCGATCCGTGGTCTAACCCTTATGTTGGAGCTTTTTACCGGGATAATGAAATCGGTGAAAGGGTGATTAGTGGGATAAGATGGAGTTATTGGCACGAATGGACGGCCGAAGTTCCTGACAAGTATAAGGATTTTATTGTTTTAAGCTCCACTCCGAGTTTCGATCCCCAGATCGGGACGGATTCCCCCGGTGATCCTGAGAAATATCCGGTGATTCCCAATCTGTACAAGTCGGAAGATGGCAGTTCGGTCAGTGGGAGAGGACGTATCTATTTTAGGATTGGATTGAGGGAGGAAAATCACGATCCGGATAGACCTAGGTATGGCATCGTGAATGTCAGCTATAAAGATGGAGAATCTTTTGTACATACAACAATTCACGTCCGTCAAGGACAGGCTGCTGATTATCTGATGAGAAGTGGAAGTTCCGGAAGCTCTTTCGGACGGAAGTTCTCTCCGTTTAATCTGACGGTAAAGGCTTTTAAGAACGATCCGGGCACAAAGGCTGTATGGCACCAGATTAATTTTAACAATCTGGCGGATGAAGTCGATTTTGTCAAGTATCCGACACAGGCAGGGGCTTTCTTCCAATGGGGATTGCCGGTTGAAGATGCGGATCTGGCCCGACGGGCATATCATCCGACGAATGTAAATAAGTCTACTTGGGAGATCGCGGGGTGGCCTATGAAGCGTTTCAATACGGCTTTCTATTGGAACCCGGCGACAGGAACCAAATATAAGGACTATTACGAACTATGTCCTCCCGGATATTATCGTCCGGCCGACGGGCCACTGGACCGTAAAGCTGTTAACAGTTTCAACGATACGGAGGTCAACCAGTCGGAATGGAGAATGTCTTTGTTCCGCAATCCGATGAGAGGAGACGGGAATCATTTGACAACCGATTCCCCTTCTGATGAGACTTACAGAACTGAAAAGTATATACCTGTGGTACTGGGTGAAGTGAAGTACGGATTCTATGCCGACGGCTTTTTTGATAGGCGACCCATTAAAACCGCCGAAATGTTGAATGGAACCACAAGGGTAGACGGTGTTACAGAGGAAATCAGTTATTACAAAGGAGTCTCTTTGGATAATACTGGGGCTGCTTTTGGAGGAAACCTGTTTTTCAATGCAGACAATGATGCATCGCTCTTTTTACCAGCCGCGGGAAGAAGGTGGCATTCTGACGGAAGCTTGGAATATGTGAGTGAGACGGGATATTACTGGGCTGCTTCTTCTGCTCCCGGATGGACTAATGAAATAAACGGGGAAGAGAAAGGCGCACCTTATGGCAGCGTGTGGAGTATGGAGCTCAATTATATGGCTACGACTCCGAAATCAATTAGTAATCATTACGGTTTATCAATTCGTTGTGTAAGGAGATGATAAAAATATTGACACATATGGTTTATTTGCTTTGTCCGGCACTGCTGTTGCTTATGTCGGGCTGCGAATCCGAAGTATTCTTATCGGGACAGCCGGAAGAAGGGAATAGTTCGGACGGGAAAGTGAGGGTGGAGATTTTCGCCAGGGCGAATACCTATCCTCTTCCTTTGACAAAGGGACTGGAGGATGAGAATACGGTCGGCATGGCTCCCTGGGTTCTCGTTTTCAAAGGCAATGATGCGAATGCGACTTTTATAGAAGCGGCACAGGCTTTCGAACTGGCAGGAAAGAGATACGTGATATTGACAAGGCAGCCTGCCGGCAGTAACTATCGGTTGCTGATATTGGCAAACCCACAACAGTTTTTTTATTATGGCGATGCCGTCACTGCATATTCGTTTACATCAGAAAATTTCCGATTGAATATGACCCCGGAGGTAACGACTTTGTCTGATATCTGTTCCCGTTTACTGACCGAGCCATTGAACGCTCCGTCCTGTACGGTTATCCCTTATAGCGGCGCGGGTGAACTTATCCCAATGAGCTATCTGCTGACGGTAGATAAGATAGATAACACGACAAAAATAGAAAACACAGACAAAAGTTCGCTGCAACTTGTACGTGCGGTTGCTAAAATGGTGATCACGAATAAGGCGCCTAATTTTGAATTGAAAGGAGTTTCCGCGGTTGTAAATGTCCCCCGGCAAGGGTTGTTACACAATCTGACAGGCTCTATAATGGATAACACATCCAACTTGACGGAGTACCGGAATGACGCTGCCTATTCGACTCCATTGGTTACGGCCGAATGGACGGATGAGGGACAAAGTACGGAGAAAACGCCGGTATATCTATATGAATCGAGCATCTTGGCCGGCTCATATATGATTATTCAAGGAAAATATGGCGGACGTGAGTATTACTATAAAATGGTAATCGTGGACCAGCTTCTGCAACCGGTTAAAATATTGCGGAATCGTGCTTATACGTTTACGATCGTAACGGTGAAAGGTCCGGGCTACGATAGCGTGGCGGATGCCAAAGCCTCTAAAGCCTCCAACACGGACATTGATTTCATGATCTTGATAGATGACAGCGATTCCTATGAAATCACGGCCAACAACGACTATTACTTGGGAGTCAGTAATTCGGTCTTTATAGTCTACGCGGATGAGATGGCCGATCATGAGGCGTTTAGACTGGTTACAGATTGTAAGGTCAATTTTCCGGATGCTAGAAGTGTGACGGACAACGCACAAGAGGTTGCCGAAGGTGTCTTCCGCTTGGCATATCCTGCCGATGGAAAGATCCCGATCGTCGATAATAATGTCTCTCCGCGTATAACGGCGGTCGGAGTGAATGTGTCTGCCGGGTTGCAATGGTATGAAGAAGGCATGAAAGGTCCGGCTCCCGGCTACGAGGATAGAAAGAATGCATATATCACACTAAAGCTCGGAAACTTGGAAAAGCAGGTTCACATAAGGCAGAGAAATGCGATACCTGCCGCTGGAATGACTCTGCGGTATATGCCGACAAACAACATGAATCCGGAAATCGGTGAAATAAACTATTACTGCCTGTCTGCTTATGTGGAAGATGGAACGGACAATCCGAAGAACTGGATCAAATTACGTCCTTCCATCCCGGATAGTGACCGGAACGATACGGATCGTATAACGGTAGATGATGGAGTCATATATATGGAAATATTGCCTAATGGAGGTTCGGCAAGAAAAGGGCTTGTGTACTTGACCACCATCGGTGAACATGGTTCATCAGCAAATGGTAATGCGACAAGGCGAATTAAAATAGAAATTACCCAATCAGGAATTGCAAGCAATTAATAGGATGGAAAAGGGATAAATAAATAAGTTAATAACGGTTTAATTGTAGAAAAATGAAAAAGAAGTATTTTGGTATGTTTGCATTGGCGGCAATGATATTGTCTGCGTGCAGTAATGACGACATCGGCTCGAGTGGAAACAGCGATATCGTGACGGATCCGACAGGCGAAGCCTGGGTGGCATTGAAGGTGATCACTCCATCTACACCTGTTACGCGTGCTTTGAACAATCCGGATTTTGAAAATGGAACCGAACCTGAATCGGAAATAAAGACGGTCAGAGCCATCTTCTTTACAAAAGATGCGGACCCGGTAGTTACGGCCGATATCGAGTTGACAAATGATGAAGCCGGACTGAGCAGTACCGGACAGCCGACAGGAACCGCCGGTACGGCATTCAAGATTCCGGCCACTTCCAAGCGCATCCTGTTGGTAGCTAATCCTTCTGCGAAGTTTCCGGATAAAATCACGACTGTCAGTAAGGCATACAGTGTAATCAATGCGGAGATTGCAGAAGAAGCAGGTCTTATCTCTTCTACAAATGGTTTTATGATGACAAATGCCAAAGGGCATCTGGAACCTTCCCTGAGTAACGGTGATGATACGGACTTAGTGCTTTATAAGACTTCACAGGCAGCCACAACGAGTCCGTTATCTGTTAATATCGACCGTGTGGTGGCAAAGGTCCGTGTAGCGATCAATGCGAATACCGAATCTTCCGCCACTATTAATCTTGATAATGGTGGATGGCTGTTGAATGTGACAAATAAGAAATATTTTCCTGTTTCCGAGCGGCTTGCAACTTGGTATGAAACGAACGGAGGTGGATTCCGTGCGCCTTTCGACCAATATAGGAAAGGTTCTTACCGGAAAGATCCCAATTTCGCCTCCCATAACGTAGGTACAGACTACACGTATGTGGCCGCTGATCCGGGAGATGGTAACTGGTTGGCATCTGGTACAAGTAAATATTGTCTTGAAAATACGCAGGATGCAGCGAGCAATATGCATGCTTATACCACGCATGTCTTATTCAAAGCCAAATTCATCCCGAATGAATATAAAATGCCGGGAACGGCTACCGCCTCTACGGACCAGGATGAAAAAGGAGACTGGATGCTTATCAACGGTGGCTATTATACGTTCACGACTTTGATGAGTTGGATTGAAGCAGAGCTGACCTATAAATTCAACCAGCCGGAACCTTTATTGATTTCAACGGCATTGACCAGCGCATTCAATAAATATCTGGGCACAGAAGGTATCGGCATCGGTGAAGTGGTTCTTCCTGACGACAAGGCAGGTATTCCTGCGACAATGAACGATTTCCGCAACAAAAAGGCGGCTATCCTCGGAAAGTCTGACACGGAACGGGCAAAAACGGTAGGAAGTCTCACCTATTATGCAGGAGCTGTCTGCTACTACAAAGCGATTATCAAACATGACGATACTGATGCGGCCGTTAACGAATTAGGTGAATTCGGAGTAGTCCGTAACTCTGTTTATGATATCGTAGTCAGCAAGTTCAATAATCCGGGATATCCGATCATTCCGGACCCTGGAACGGACGAACCGGATGAGGAAGATGAAAAATGGTTGTCCATACAGATTAATGTGAACCCTTGGACCTGGTATAAGCAAGTTGAAGAATTTTAATTCTGCAATGGCTACCGTTCCCTTTGAAGCATCGGGAGTTTGTCTCCCGGTGCTTTTCCTTATAAGACGGCTCCGGTTCTCTAATCCCTGCCTACGGAATAAAAGTTTCATGCCTATGGAACTTTTGTTCTCCTTGCATGGAACTTTTGTTTCTCTTGCATGAAACTAATATAATAATAGCATAATCAAAAAATATATGGAACTGAAAAATCTTATACATTATTTCTGTTTGAGCCTTTTCCTTGTAACTGGTTCTTTGTTCGTGACCTCGTGCAATATCTTCGACGAAGATTTGCCGGAATGCCGTTTGTATGTCAAATTCAAATACGACTATAATATGCTTTTCACGGATGCATTCCATACCCAGGTTGATAAAGTGGAACTTTACGTTTTTGACAAAGAGGGGAAATTCCTGTTTATGCAGTCGGAAGAAGGCGATGTGTTGGCTACGGGCAGTTACCTGATGGAAGTGAAGTTGCCCGTCGGACAGTATCGGTTTCTTGCATGGGTGGGTGTACACGAGTCGTACGACGTCACTACACCCAGAAGTGGCTATGATATGGTAGATATGCGGTTACGGCTAAAGCGGGAAGAATCCTGTATTATAGATAAGAAGTTGGAACCGCTCTGGCATGGCGTAAGTCATCGGGTGGATTTTACAGGAACCACGAACCAGATTGAAGTAATAAGCCTGATCAAGAATACGAACAAAGTACGGTTCGTTTTCCAGGGATATTCTGGAGAGGATACAAAAAGTGTTTCGGGAAAATCTTGGGGACTGGATATGAATAATTATAACTATGAGATTATTGAATCGAACGGATACATGGCCTATGACAATTCGTTGCTGGATGACGATATTCTGAGTTTCCGCCCTTATTATATGGAACAGAAGAATTCTTCTGCCGCCGTGGTAGAGTTGAATACGATGCGATTGATGGAAGATCGCCAAAGCCGCTTTGTCGTGACCGATAAGACGACTGGGAGAAAAGTTTTCAGTATCAACTTGATTGATTACTTTGCCATGACTGCTATGGAGGGGAATAATTGGGGGGTGCAGGAATATCTCGATCGTCAAGACGAACATAAGATTGTCTTTTTCTTTGCGGAATCTTCTTCCGACCTGTGGCAGGCCATACAGATTCAGATCAATGGATGGACTTGGTATCTTCAGACGGAAGGTGAAATATAATGAAAACCTGTCTGCCTGTCGGACGATTCGTACCTCTCACCAGTCGATTCCTTGAATACCTTTGCTTTGGAGGAAAGCATTCGTCTTACTGAAGTGTTTGCATCCGAAGAAACCATGATCGGCAGAGCGTGGAGATGGATGCACAGTTGTCAGCACCAAGTGTTTATGGGTGTCGATAAGAGCGATCTTCTCTTTTGCATAACTTCCCCATAGCATGAATACCAGATTCTCACGTTCATCACTCAATTTTTTTATCACTGCATCTGTAAAAGTTTCCCAGCCCATATTCCGATGTGAGCCGGTTTCGTGAGCCCGTACGGTCAGGACCGAGTTCATAGAAAATACGCCCTGCTCTACCCAACGGTCTAGGTTGCCGGATGTGGGGATTGGTTTACCTAAATCTTGATGTATTTCCCTGAATATGTTGGCTAGCGATCCCGGAATGGGAATTCCTTGCGGGACGGAGAAGCAAACTCCGTAATATTGTCCTGGATTAGGATAAGGATCTTGTCCCAGAATAACAACTTTCACTTTCTCGAACGGACAGGTATTAAAGATATGGAATATCTGGTGTCCGGGAGGAAGTACATGGGCCTTTTTGTATTCATTTTTGACAAATGTGACTAGCTGCTCAAAGTATGGTTTATCAAATTCTTCCTGAAGGCGTTTCCGCCAGCTTTCTTCTATTTTGACATTCATGGCATAGCGCATTAATTAGGACAATGCAAAAGTATATATTTCGCAGGAGATTATCAAGAGATTATCAAGAAGGGTAGAGTCAACAAGCAAGTGCAATTATAGTCATAAAAATGAAATTCATCCAAAAATCGTCATTATTAAAAGAAAAATCAATAAAGATTTGCAAACTTTAAAATAATCGTTTACATTTGTGCATATCAAAACCCTAACTATGAAAAGAAACCGAAACCTTGACAGCAAAAACAAAAAGAATTATTGACCAAAGCCAGGCTATGATTAGTAAGGCTTTTTGTACGGGTGGTATTTATACCACCCGTTTTTGTTGCTCCCATTTCTTATTTCTCGATGCAGCATATTATGCTAATTGATTATCAGTAGTTTATGGCTTAAAAGATAGACTGCTCAAAAAATTACTTGTTTTTTCGTCAAAAATCGAAGATTTAACACTTTTCTTCGTTGCCAGTCTCAAAACAGAGGGAAAATGGGGAAAATCGCTCTCTTTCGCCTCGAAACCTCCGCTTCGCAAAGATAAGGTATATCGGGGATTATTTCGCCGGTTCAGGCTGCAAAATGGAAGACAGATTCACAGATTTCCGGGTTGTTTTCTTGTGACCTGGTAGGAGGTGAGTATTGCTTTGCTTGGAGTTGTATTTTGCTCAATCTTCATACTTAGATTGCTCATATTTTGCAGCCAAAAGAGAAAGTCTATAGGTCTGGTTCGGCTTGGTTTGGGCGAAGCTATCTCTTTTTCTCCCCTTTGTTAGCTTTACTTTAATGAACGTATATATGAATACGGAGATAAAGTAAAGTTGGTTTCGGTAATTTATGCTGTGATTCGCTTGAAAAAATGTCGTGTAATAGGGATGATTCGTTGGAAAAAGTGTGACTAAATTCGATTTATTCGCTTGAAAAAATGTATTTAACCTTGGTTTATTCGCTCGAAAAAGTGTAATTTTGTAGCGGAAAGAATAAGATTGCGCTATGCTTAAAAGGAAAATAGAAACATATTTAGCTAATTGGAAAGAGGCCGAGGGCAGAAAGCCCCTTGTGATAAAAGGTATTCGCCAGTGCGGGAAGACATATATTGTCCAGAAATTCGCAAGGGAGAATTATGAAAGTGTGGTCTATATGAACTTCATTCTTGAACCTGACAAGAAGTCTGCCTTTACTGGCAATATAGATGTCGATACCATCATTCTCAACCTCTCTGCTTTGATTCAAGGCAGTCGGTTCATTGAAGGGAAAACCTGCATTATCCTTGACGAGATTCAGGAATGTAAGGAAGCAAGGACAGCCTTGAAGTCATTTCATATAGACGGACGTTTTGATGTTATTGCCACAGGTTCTCTTTTAGGAGTGAAAGGCTATGGTCAAAGCAAGAAAAAGAAAGAGGATGTCGGGCAAGATTCTGTTCCTGTCGGATATGAAACCGTAATTGATATGTACCCATTGGATTTTGAGGAATTTCTATGGGCAAACGGAATCGGTGAGGCTGTTATCGATTCTGTCAAATCATGTTTTGAGAACGAAAAGGCTGTTCCCGATGGGATTCACAAGGCAATGATGGAGCTGCTATACAGATATGTTATTGTAGGAGGGCTGCCGGAAGTGGTGAATTGCTTCCTTGAAACCAAGAATATCGAACTCATATATAAGAAGCAGCGTAATCTTATTGCCGAATACGAAGAGGATATGGTTAAATATGCAGATGATGCGGACAAACCTAATATCCGTGAATGTTTTGAATCCATTCCGAAGCAATTAGCCAAGGAGAATAAGAAATTCCAATATTCCATAGTCAAAAAGGGAGGAAGGTCTTCTCAATACATCGGTAGCATTCAATGGTTGGAGGATGCCGGAATAGTCCGTAGGTGCTATAACACGCAGATTACGGAACTGCCGTTGGAGGGCAATTCCATCAAAGATTGTTTCAAAGTGTACACTACTGACATAGGTGTCCTTGTAGCAATGCTCGACTATGGCACTCAGGCTGATATATTGAAGGGGAATCTTCTTGGATATAAGGGAGCTATCTTTGAGAACCTCATGGCGGATTTCCTGTGTAAGTCCGGACAGAAGCTATACTATTTCCATAAGGACAGTGGGCTTGAACTGGACTTCTTGGTAAGGTTCAAAGGCGAATGCGTCATCCTTGAAGTCAAGGCTAAGACCGGTAAGGCAAAAAGTATGGCTACCATTCTTAAAAATAAGGATGTGTATCATGTCAAGAATGCAATCAAGTTGGGGCAATATAATGTAGGACGTGAGGGAGATATACTCACCATTCCGTTGTATATGGGATTCCTTGTCGAAGACAGGCTTGCGGACGTTATCATTCCTGATGTTGATGTGAGTCTGTTGACTACTATTTAAAAATTTTGATTATGGCAAAACAGATATTAGTTGGAATTGAAGAACAGAATTTGAATGAGGTGGCTCACTATCTGGTGATATACTTCCCATACAATGAGGAAATGTGTAGCTATACAGATGATTGGCTTGGTGAGCTATATGAAAACAAGTATCCTTTGGTTTCTAAAGGGATGTGGTCTGGCATAATTGACTTGAAAGTTCATAAACTTCTTGATTGGAAACCAGAATATGGAACTTTATATCTTCAAGCTAAGGTATGTGATAGCGGAACCTATTTCTTGCTTGATAAAGATAAAAAGGTAATATGTAAAATTACCGATTATGTACCTAATGGCTTAATTCCGGAGGCGGATGATTGTGGGGATTATATCCGTTTAAGAATCAAACATGACGGTATGATAGAAAATTGGATGGAGAAGCCAGACTTTTCCGACTTTGTTAAAGATGCTGATGCTGTTAAGAAAATTGATACGAGCATTGAAGAAGAACCAATACTCGACACTAAAGTAGAGTTCACTTATAGCCATCTTATGGCAAAACTGCTTCGTCTTCCGAAATACCTACAATTGGAAATAGGGAAGGCACTGATAGCAAATGCATCAGAAGGTTTTGAGGAAGAGGATGATGAAGATTCTCTCTAATCAGATGGAAGATTAAGAATGATATACAGCTGCAATAATTTGATTATTAAAAGTATAATTCTATGGATATATTAAGTCTCACCAAAGTAACATCATCGTTCATCCTAACTTTAATAGAAAGAGACGATGGACAAAAGAAACAAATTTTGGAGACGCCAACAAATGGCTCGTGTGTTTAAGGCTCGCATGATTCTTTATGCCGCTTATGGTCATTGCATCATTCGTGAGGATGGAAGCTATTATGAGCATCCCCGTTGGTTTGAATTGGCAAAAGAGAAATGGGCACAAGTTTACAAAACAACAGGTACTCCGTGTAGCTGTTGGATGTGCAGGGGATTCGAATATGACCGCAAGGAGTATAAGAAAGAGACTCGGCGGATTATTCGGGAATCAATGGAGTGAGCTAAATGATAAGGAACTGAATCTGTGTATTAATTGCATAGGTTCAGTTTTTATTATGCGGCATATAGGCAAAAGGTTACGTGGATTTTCTCAGAAAGCGATGTGTGATATGGAATTTATTTGCTAATTTTGCGCTGAGTTTGAAACGATATAAAAACTAACAATGCAAAGAAATAGCATGAACATATTATCGAAGGTCACAATTTGGGGTAACAAACGCCCTGAATCTGTACTGTGTGTTCATGTCTTTGGCATTGAACCTTGTATTATAAATACTTTCCAACGAAGAACATAGCATGGTGTAGTTTATTCTACCCCTGATTGAAAATATAAACTGAATAGTTGGAGAGTCTTTACCGAACTTTCCAACTATTTTGTTTTTATACCCATTTGTGACAGTTATCTTACGATGCTTTTCTGTCATTTCCGTCTGATGGGTGATTGACAAACAGATTATTAACGTGCAGCGATGCACATAAATTGAGAAGAAATGAATTATAAATTTGATGGCAGTAAAGTATTTTTTACATCTGATACCCACTTTTATCACGGAAATATCATTCGTTTCTGCAACAGACCTTTTGAGGATGTGGAAATGATGAATGAAACGATTATCTCCAATTGGAATAATACAGTTGGCTTGGATGATACTGTTTTTCACTTGGGTGATTTCTGTCTGGGCGGTTCAGCTGAATGGACTAAAATTCTTGATAGATTGAATGGCAAGATATATCTGATTCTCGGCAACCATGATTTAAAGAACTTGAGGCAGGGGTATGTCGATAGGTTTGAGCATGTGACCATGCAGATGCATATAGAAGTGGATAAACAGAAGATATATTTGAATCACTATCCGTTCCTGTGCTTTGATGGCGGCTATAAAGATGTATGGCAACTGTTCGGCCATGTGCATACGAGGAAGAATAACACTGGAATTGATGCAGCCCGGCTTCAGTATCTCTATCCTACACAATATGACGTAGGTGTTGATAACAACAACTTTATGCCGGTTTCATTTGCACAGATGAAGATAATTATTGAAAAACAAGTTGAACAATTAAAAATGAAAGAGCAATGAAGATACAATACATGAGCGATTTACATCTGGAGTTCAGGGAGAACAGCAGATATTTAAAGCATAATGAATTACCTGTTACCGGTGACGTGCTGGTTTTGGCTGGAGATATATTCTATCTTAGGGATAGGATAGCTCCTATGATGAAATTCTGGAAATGGGCTTCGGATAATTACAGGCAGGTTCTGATTGTTCCCGGCAATCACGAATACTATAATTATTCGGACGTGATGGAACGAGGGCTACAATGGAAGTGGATGTTCCGTGAGAATGTAGGGTTCTATCAGAATCAGGTAATCCGTATCGATGATACCGATTTTGTCCTGAGTACGCTATGGTCACGGATTAACCCGAATGACGAGTATTTCGTGTGGAAAGGTATGAATGACTTTCGCCAAATCAAATTTGACGGAAAATTGCTACAGGTAGAGGAATTCAATCGGATGCATGAGACCTGTATTGATTTTATCCGGAAAAGTGTCGAAGAGAGCACGACTGGTCATATTGTGGTGGTTACTCATCATTTGCCTACTTTGGAGGTGATTGATCCACAGCACAAGAACTCCGTACTGAATAGTGCATTTGCTAGCGAATATGGTGATTGGATTGCCAACAGTCGGATAGATATTTGGATTTATGGACATTCACATACCAATATAGACACAGAGATTGGTAGTACAAAAGTAATCTGTAATCAGATGGGATATATTTTTGCGAATGAGCACATTGTGAATGGGTTTGATCCGAAAAAGCATGTTGAAATTTAATGAGCATTAAGCAATGGATGAAAGAATAATAGATAGAAAACTCTTTATTGATTTGGCAAATGAGGTTGGCTTGAACGCTTCGCATATAGAAGCAATGGGTGAAATGCGTCATTGTGAAATCACAGTTAGCGGCAATATGCTGGAACGTCTAGTTGAAATTCAGCATCAGTTCGAGCAACTTACCGTAATGGGGGATGATGAATACCGTGGCTTCTACATTGTGGTACCGCGACCCACTCCAGAGGAATGGGGTGATGTCGAGGAACTGATTGCTTCGGGAGAGTATCAAAGCAAAGAAGCCTTCCTTGCGGACTGGCTTGCGTTCAATCCAACGGAAACGCAGTGGTTTCATGTTACCTCTTATAAATACGAAGAGTTCCGGTCGATTCGCATTACAGACCGAAAACATGCGCATTTCGTCATAACAAATCGCTCCTCTTGTGCCGACGGAGAATCAGATGACGGATGGTATCAGGATTCCCTTGCCCGACTTTTCTGCTATTTGCAGAGGCTGGTTGATGTTATTGTTGCAAATCCTGATGGGTTCAACGACTATGTGGCGCACAATCTGCCGTGCCAGCAACGGATTGGGCGGATTGCACGAAAGGAACTCAATAGGATAGCTCCGAGCTTTAAGATTAATGTGGAAGATCGGGAAACAGCGATAAAGGCTTTGGAGGATTCTGCGAAGGAACATTCCGCACTTCATCTGAAGACTATGACCATTCGGCAATATTGCACATATTATCGTATCGCTAACGAGGCTTATGAGGCATACTACCGGAAGCGAAGTATTGGAAACCGTCTCTACGAAGAACAACCGAATATCCCGGAAGAACTGCGAGATGTAGTCTATTACAAACGAGTGAAATTCGTAGATGTAGATAAACTCTATGACATTGACAGCCCGGAGGATTTTATACGGTTTGCAACAGACCACTATGGCGAGTTGGGGTTTTCGCGCTTGAACATCATTGCATCGAAGGTGCCACAGCAGGGTTGGATGATAGTTGTTTCTAATAGCTACTCGGCAAATGTCGAGCTGGCCATTGAGGTTGCCACTGCTCTATATAAGGTCGGAGTGCCATTATTGATTCGTGATGCCGAGAAACTTTTGAGGATTCTGCGCGAAGAAGATTATGTGCGGTTAATTCCTAATACGTACCATAACTATATGGGTTATCAGGAAGAAGGTACTGTTTACGAACTGCCGTGGGAATACGAATGCTCAGACGATAGTGAATCGGATTTGACTTTGGAGCAATACAATGCGATTGTTTCTCTTGCGGAATGGCAGGATGAAGAATTGGTGAAGCCCATCGAGTGATGCTTAAATTGAAGAAGCTGGCTTTTATCTTGACTATAATCATAGATAAAGGTAGAAGTCTGCTTCTTTGAAATCTCTATTTTGGTAGCAAAATCAGTATTTAATAGTCGTATCTTTTGAATTTGTGATTTTTGCGTCCGCAATATATCATTAAATAGGTAAAAAGTAATATCTTTGCATATTATATGATAAGTTGATTATGGCTAAAAATACAATGGGAACCAAGTTGCCCCGAAAGTTGGAGCAGAAAATGTCAGTTGTGGGAGAGCAGATTAAACTGGCTCGCTTGCGCAGGGATCTGAGTGTGGCTCAGGTGGCGGAACGTGCCACTTGCTCTCCATTGACTGTGTCCCGAATAGAGAAAGGTGCACCGACCGTAGCAATCGGAATCTATTTGCGTGTGCTGTATGCTTTACAGCTTGATGATGATATTCTGTGGTTGGCCAAAGAAGACAAATTGGGAAAAACCTTGCAGGATTTGAGTTTGAAGACGAGGGAACGTGCTTCAAAAAAGGAGTAAACGATGAAGACGCTATGTGTTTATGCCGATTTTGATTGGCTCAAGGAAACAGAACTCGTTGGCGAGTTAGGCTATGAATCTCTTCGTGGCTCGGACAGCTATTGCTTTACCTTCAGCGATGAATGGCTGAAGAAACATGGAGATTTGTTCCTGAGTGATGACCTGAATAATTATCCGGGACAGCAATATACGCAACCGGAGAAAGATATATTCGGATGTTTCTCGGATGCCCTGCCGGATCGTTGGGGGCGAACGCTATTGTTGCGACGTGAGCAGATTGCTGCGATGGAAGAGAAGCGACCGGTACGGAGACTGTCTTCTTTCGATTTTTTGACTGGTATCGATGACTTTTCCCGAATGGGTGCTTTCCGTTTCAAGGAGTCAAAAGACGGAGGATTTATAAATGTAAGTGAGTCGTTGAAAATCCCACCTCTGACGGATATAAGGGAGTTGATTGCAGCCAGTGCGGAAATCGAGAAAAGCGAAGAGGGGAATGTCCTGCCTGACAGGAAATGGGTTGCCCAACTCGTGCAGCCCGGTTCTTCACTGGGTGGCGCAAGACCTAAAGCCAGTGTGATAGACACGGATAAAACGCTTTGTATAGCCAAGTTCCCATCTCGCAAAGATGATTACGATGCAGGACTTTGGGAGCATTTCAGCCATCTTCTTGCTGCAAAATCCGGTATAAATGCCGCAAAGACCAAAGTGCTGGCAACAGGAGAGAAATATCATACGTTGCTTTCGCAACGCTTCGACAGAACCCAAGAGGGGAAACGGATTCATTTTGCTTCTGCCATGACTTTATTGGGTCTTAATGACGGCGATAATGCAACTACAGGGCACGGTTATCTGGATATAGTAGATTTCATAATCCAGAACTGTACGAATGTAGAAGGGAATCTGCAGGAACTCTATCGCCGTGTGGCTTTCAATATCTGCATTGGTAATAGCGATGACCATTTCCGTAATCACGGTTTTCTTTTGACTGCAAAAGGTTGGACGCTTTCTCCTGCATACGATATGAATCCAACTTTGAATGAATATCAAAGTTTGCTTGTTTCATCAACTTCTAATAAAGCAGAGCTGAGTATTTTGCTGGATGCCAGCGAAGATTATATGCTTAACCCAAAAACGGCAGAAAAGATTATTTCAGAAGTGATTGAAGCCGTGAAAGGATGGCGAGAACTGGCAACACGATTGAGTATTTCCAAAAGAGAGATGGATATGTTTTCAGGAGTATTGGATGAACGATATGGTAGTATTTAAATTTGATAAGGATTACAGCCAAAGCCAGAGAAGGAGCATATGGATTATTGGGTAATTTATGAGAAAGATAGCTTTAGCTCATTCCATAACTATAACAGCTATATGAAGTTTGCTAGTTATGAAGATGCAGAATCTTTTCTCCTGAGAGATAAAACTATCATCAAGGCAGAACAAAAATATGCAGACCTTTTTATCGCAGATGACATAATATTCCAGTCAACAACGCATAATATGTCTGATACTCCTGATGGTGAACAAATTCCAGTATTATACTCAATCTATCATTGTTGTTATGATCGTTATCCGGATGATGCTGATGTATTGGAACTGTCAGATGAGACGATAAATGCAATGAAGGAGGCATATCGGCAAATGCGCATAGCAGAAATATATGCAACTCGCGTAGATTGGATGATGAGTGGCGATGATAGCGAAGAGAGCTTCCGTGAACGCATTAAGGGAGATTTGGCGGAGTTTGAAAAGGAATATGCTGTTAAAGACTGGACTTTTCTATATGATGAATAAAAGTAACAACCTGTCATAAAATAAAGAAAAAGATGTATTTTTGCATATCATATGATAGATTGAGTATGATAAAGAAAGCTACCATATCAACCAGCCGGTTGATATGGTAGAATGGTTAACCGCTTCGTTTTGGTGAATTTAGGATGTATGGATTAATTCAGACAGTGAACTATCCGAAAATTTTGGATGGTTCAATCAGAATCTTCTGGAATAATCTGACAATTGCGGTAATTATCTATGCACTATATTAATATTTCCGATGCTTTAAATAAAAATCAATTGCTTGTTCATTGATCGCTTTGTAATTTTCATAGCGTCCGCCAAACATTCCCTGCTTTATAGGAGGCCATTCATTTTTGAGTGAATCAGCACTTTTCCAAAATATAGTATATGGTTCTTTCCCCATACCTCTCAATTCATATTCTTTTTCACTTCGTACAAACTGTCCTAATGGGACATCGAACTCTCTAAGAATTGAACATTTGTTGTAGCCGTATATTAAAGACTTCATACGTTCCCAGATATAAAAGGTGTTTTCATACTCCGAATTGACAACAAAAAAATCCTCGAATAAAGGACGCAATTCATTGAGCAAAAAGAAACTGATAGGATAATAATAACGCTGTCCTATTAATTCATTCCATGTTTCATAATTCCAATGAGTGCTACCCAACAAGGTTAACAATGGCTCTCTATATGAAACAGTCATAAAATTAGGAGCAGGGACGGATAGTTTCAAAATACTATCAAGTTCTCTGAATTTACTGTATTTAATACAGGCAATACCGATGGCATTTAATAATAGCATTGGAGCTATTGAGTGTATATACTGAGTTCCTTCTATGAAGCTCTCGCCGTTTTTAAAAGGCTTGATACATAATTTTACCAATAATTCACCAAAAGGCTTAATGTGATACCATTTACCCCATCTGATTGCCAAAATTGCGATTTCTATCAAAGGAGTAATTGCGCTTTTGTGAAGTTCCAAATAATTTGAAAAAGATTCCTGTGTTAGGGCAAAGTTATATTTAGCATGGGCATTTATTATATCATAGGCGTCATTGCCTAATCGTTCCACTAAATCCATATACTCAATATCGTACTGACTTGATGATAGATATTTTTTGCATTTTGCAATCATTATGTCATGCCCCATATTCTTACTGATATGGTTCTCATTTAAAGCAGAAACTTGCTCCAATAATTCTGAGAATAATTCATCAGCACCATTTATAGGTAATAGTTCACCGTGTCTTAGTCGTGTTAATTCCTGCAATATTTCTTTGGCTATACCAATAGTTGCGAAAAACGAATTATATCTTGAGGCTGTTGCTTCAGATATAATTTTAATAAGTCCTTTATCCCATTCTCCAGACCATCCGCAAGTTATAAGCCCATAATCCTCAAAAATTCGTTCAAGGTATCGTCTCATTATTGGAGGGTAATCATCCAATTCTTCTGTCGTGTTCCTAAATTGGCAATCAATATAATCACCATTGATTTTAATAATTGTAGGGAGCTGACAATGAGTAAGTGGCGTAGTTTGTGAAATGGCGGCTTCATGAGAAACTACTTGAGGTGTTATTCCTTCTGCTTCAAATGCCTGTTCTAACAATCTGTCAAAATTAGTCGTCAAAATAATGCGGATATAACCGGCTTTTGCCAATTTGGCAATTGCTTTATGGGCTTTTGTTGGTTGTTTCCAACCCAATTCTTTTTCTTCTTCAGTGGGCTCAAAAAACTGTTTCATTAACTGCACTCGTTCAGTGGGTGTTTTTACCAATTCTTCCAACAGGAATGAATACGAGGCTTCTTTCTCATATCTTTCTTTAAACCATTGGTGCGGATTATCCTTTATAATATCTTTTTTTGAGGCTGCCAGCTGTTCTATTAAAGCTGTTTCAACTTCCCATCCTGTTGGTATATGTGCAGAGCGTGATATTCCTGAACCAAGCAAAAGAGCATAAGCGCCTTTGTTGGAATACATGGAAAAGGCTAATGTTGTCAGTTTTTCTATTGTCATAATATTTTTGATATAAATGATATACGCAAAGTTAGACAATTTTATCGGGTTTGAGTAAATGATGGTCATAAATATTGATGTAATTCGCAAATTCAATGGAAAATCATATAATTTAAATGATGCTTCAATGAAATAAATTCATTACTTTTGCATGATAAGGTAAATAACATAATCCAAAATGGAAGAAGCAACGAAGGATATAAATCGAATCAAAGTTGTTCTTGTTGAAAAGAAGCGGACCAATAAATGGCTGGCAGAACAATTAGGGAAAGACCCGGCAACGGTTTCCAAATGGTGCACAAACACTTCACAACCAGGATTGGAAACATTGTTGCAGATTGCTAATGTTCTTGATGTAGATGTGAAAGATTTGCTGCATTCTACAAAGGAAGATACTATGTATTTTAAAGTTCCGACAAATTTTACTATATAACAGATTCAGTACTATGCCTAAGAATAAAAATGCGGAATATAGGTTTATGGTTTTAGACCGATGCTTTAGCGATTATCACCATAAATATAATATTGAAGACTTGCTGGAAAAAGTCAACGATAAACTTTATGATGCTAATGGTTGTAAGTCCATGATTTTAGAACGTCAGCTCCGTGGTGATTTTAGTGCTATTCGCAAAATGCTTCCAGATGGAGTTTACCTTGATGCTATTCCGTATGATGGTAAGAAATGCTACTATCGTTATTCAGAACCAGATTTCTCTATTTACAAAAATGAACTTTCTGTTTCAGAGGTACAGAATCTTCGCTCTACCATAGAAATGTTAGGAAAATACAGAGGTTTGCCTTCAAACGGATGGCTGGAAGAAGTCATCTCTAATCTTGAAATCAGATTTGGTGTCAAAAATAACGCTGAAAATCTTGTTTCATTTGGACAAAATGAACAATTAAAAGGATTAGAATATCTTTCTGACATTATTGATGCTACAATCAACCACCAATCGTTGGAAATTGAATATATATCTGCCAATGGAAACCATCATCAGCACACATTGCATCCCTATTTCGTAAAGCAGTACAATGGTAGATGGTATCTGTTTGGTTTAGATGAAAAGGAAGAACGAATTAAAAATCTAGCTTTCGACAGAATCAAAAGTCTTGCATTAAGTACGTATATATTTCGTAAAAATGAAATTGTTGATTTCAATTCCTATTTTGATAATGTGGTTGGGGTCACAGTGCCATATGATGCAAAATTAGAAGAATTTCAATTAAAATTCTCTCCGCATCGTTTTAAATATGTAACCTCCAAGCCTATTCATAAATCGCAAAAAACGGTAAGCGAAAAAGACTGTGTCATTTCTCTTACCCTATATCACACTTTGGAATTAGAACAGCAGATTTTTTCATTCGGACCAGATGTTGAAGTCCTATCTCCAGCTTGGTTTAGGGATGAATTTGGCAAAAAAATCCATGATTGTCTGAAAAAATATTTATCTATGCAGAATCACTGCACAGATAAAGATGAACTTGGCAGCTGTAATCAAGCAATAGGCGTTAAACTTTAATTTAGATAGACATAATACAGTGCGTTAATATGAACAATAATATGCAGCAACAAACAACGATTAATATTCAAGAGAAAGCAAACCTTATTTGGGCTATAGCAGATAAGTTAGTAGGTGTTTATAAGCCTCACGAGTACGGTAATGTCATTCTTCCAATGTGCGTTATCAAACGCTTTGAAGATACCCTTGCACCTACCAAGCAGGCAGTCCTTGATACAAATGCCAAACTTGACAAAGATGGCATTGTGGTGAAAAAGGGATTTTTGGAAACGGCTGCCGGTCAGCAATTCTATAACCTTTCTCCGTTCACATTTCAAAGCCTTCTGAACGATCCAGAGAATATCAAAGAGAACTTTGAATCATATCTTAATCATTTTTCTGAAAATGTAATCGACATCATCCATCGTATGGACTTCGACCGTGAACTCCAAAAGATGGCTGATAATAATGTGCTGTATCTTGTCATTAAAGAGTTCTGCACCGCCAAAGCCTATCTCGGAGCAGATGTCGTTACCAGTGTGGACATGGGGTACATCTTCGAAGAGCTGGTGCGTAAATTCTCGGAAAGCTATGACGAACAGGCAGGAGCACACTTTACCGCCCGCGACATTATCTATCTCATGGCAGAACTGCTTGTCGGCAACGATGAACAGAAGTTGGAGCGTGAAGGTATTACTGCCTCTATCTATGATATGGCGATGGGTACAAGCCAGATGCTGGGTTGCCTTACCGAACGTTTTCTGAAGATTGATCCGGAAGCGGAGATTACAAGCTACGGGCAGGAGTTGAACAACCAAACCTTTGCCATTGCCAAAGCCGATACACTTATCAAGGGAGGCAATGCCGACAATATGCGTCAAGGAGATACCCTTGGGGATGACAAGTTTTCCGGTTATAAGTTTGATTATATCATTTCAAACCCACCTTTTGGTATAGAATGGAAAACCTCGAAGAAGGCTGTAGAGGATGAATATATATTGGGTGAAGCTGGTAGATTTGCCCCCGGACTTCCTGCCATTGGCGATGGTCAGATGCTGTTCTTGTTGAACGGTATAGCCAAGCTGAAAGAAGATGAGGGTAGAATGGCAATCATTCAGAACGGCAGCAGTCTTTTCAAAGGGGATGCTGGCAGTGGCGAAAGTGAAATCCGTGGCTATTTGTTGGGAAACGACTGGTTGGAAGCTATCGTTCAGTTGCCTAACGACTTGTTCTATAATACTGGTATTGCTACATATATTTGGCTTATCACCAAGAACAAAAGCGAAGAACGTCAAGGTAAAGTCCAACTTATAGATGCAAGCCAATGTTATGACAAACGCCGGAAGAGTCTGGGAAATAAGCGTGTGGAGATAAGTGACTGCTGCCGAGAACTTATCATGGAGGCATACAAGGACTTTACAGATTGGGAATACATAAGTGAAGACGGTACTTTGAATGTTGAGAGCAAAGTGTTGGATAATGACTACTTCAAATTTTCTAAACTGACTGTTGAACGTCCTTTGGTGGATGAAAAGACGGGTGAACCCATATTCAAAAAGGGGAAAGTACAGCCGGATGCCAAGAAACGTGACATCGAGATTGTACCTTGGACGGAAGACATTGAGGAGTATATGCAGAAGAATGTCCTCCCCTACGCCCCAGATGCTTGGATTGACGAGAAGAAGACCAAGATTGGTTATGAGATTCCCTTCACACGTGAGTTCTACAAATATGTAACTCCGCGCAAGAGCGAAGAGATTTTTGCCTACTTGAAGGAGCTGGAACTACAAGAGGCAGAATTGATGACTAAAATTTTGGGATAGTTATGGCAAAGACTTACGATATATATAAGGATAGTGGCGTTGCTTGGATAGGGGAGATTCCGAGTCGATGGAAAGTCGGTTTTGTAGGACGGTATTTCGATGAAATTAAAAATCCTAATACCAATCAAGAGGAAACTAATACGCTTCAATTTAAAATGGGAGATATCATTTCCAAGAAAGATGGAGATAGTAAATATAATCCTGAAACTATTGAGGCTTACAATATTGTTGAACCAGGTACAATCATGATAAATGGACTAAATCTTTCATTTGATCTTATTTCACAAAGAGTAGCCCAAGTTCATGAAAAGGGGGTTATTACTTCAACCTACCTCGCCCTGAAACCAAAAGAAGGTATGAAGTCTGATTATGCAAAGTATCTTCTCAAAGCATATGATAACAATAAAGCTCTTCATGCGATGGGACGCGGTTTGCGGGCGACATTAAATTATGGAACTTTTCGTTCAGAACCAGTCCTTGTTCCTTCTGATAATGAACAGCAATCCATAGCTGTCTTTCTCGACCAGAAATGTAATGAGATAGACTCTTTGATTTCCTTACAGGAGGAGATGATAAGCGAATTGCAGGCTTATAAGCAGTCTATAATTACAGAGGCTGTCACCAAAGGACTTGACCCTAATGCAAAGATGAAAGACAGTGGTGTGGAATGGATTGGGGTAGTGCCGGAGGGGTGGAAGATAAAACCACTAAAATCGCTTTACTATACGGAAAAGGGATTGAATATCACAAAAGAAAACTTAGTGGAGAGTGGAATTCCTGTGCTAAGTTATGGGCAAATACATAGTAAAGAAAACCCAGGAACTCAAATCAATGATGTCCTTTTCAAATATGTTCCAGACACATATCTTAATTCATACCCAAAATGTTTGGTACAGAAAGGTTGTTTCCTCTTTGCAGACACTTCTGAAGATTATGAAGGATGTGGCAATGCTATATATGTTGATAGAGATATAACATTGTTTGCTGGTTATCATACAATTATTGCTCGTCCGATTATTGCTGGCGATTATAAATATCTTGCTTACCAGTTTTTAACTGATATATGGAGACAACAGATTCGTTCACGTGTCTCCGGAATTAAAGTATTTAGCGTTAATCAAAAACTTATAAAATTCACATCAGTTATACTACCAACAAGAGACGAGCAAACTGCCATTGTCACATACCTCGACACCAAGACCGCCCAAATAGACTCCTTGATTGCCATTAAGCGGGAGAAGATACAGGAGCTGAAGGACTACAAAAAGAGCATTATCTACGAGTATGTAACCGGTAAGAAAAGAGTTTAAGCCATGAAAGCGGACAATAAAACCTTACTGCTGCAACTACTTCAGCAGCACAAAGAATTGGGAATATCGAATCAGATAGATTACGACAAATTCTATCTCTACTTGATTATCACCCATTCCACAGCTATTGAGGGTAGCACAGTGACTGAAGTTGAAGCTCTGCTTCTGTTTGACGAGGGCATTACTGCAAAAGGTAAACCCATGGTTGAGCAGTTGATGAACCTTGACTTGAAAAATGCCTACGAATACGGCAGAGAATGGATAAAAAATCACGAAGACATCACTATTGACATCCTGGTTACGCTCGCTTCCAAAGTCATGGCAAGAACAGGCTCCGAATATAATTCTTTGGGTGGAAACTTTGATGCTTCAAAAGGAAAGTTGCGTAAACTGAATGTAACAGCTGGAGCCGGTGGACGATCGTATATGAATTGGATGAAAGTGCCTCAGAAACTGGAAGCATTTTGCAATGAACTTAATGCTCGCCGTAAAGCACTTGATTCTGGTGATATTGCAGCTATATACGAACTTAGTTTTTGGGCACATTATGAACTTGTAACCATTCATCCATGGGCAGATGGCAACGGCAGAACCAGCCGCCTGCTGATGAACCTTTTACAAATGGAATATGACGTGCTGCCAACAAAGGTACTCAAAGAAGATGAGGGGGAATACATACAAGCTCTTATCGATACAAGAGAAAATGAGGATATAGAAATATTCCTTAATTGCATGGCCGAGTTGCACTGCACTCATTTGAAGTATGACATCGAACAGTATGTTAAGTCGGTAGAGGTGGTCGATAAAACAGACTTAACTAAAAAAATGGTCGATAAATGGTCGATAAAGCTATCCATTGCTGAGAAATTGGTCGATATTTTATTGTTTATGGCCGATAAAGACGAAATAAAGACCGAAACAATTGTCAGTGTTTTCGGCTTCACCGAAACAACAGCCAAACGTTATCTGCGTCAGTTGACTGAATTCGGATATTTAGAAGCCCACGGAGGCAATAAAAACAGAACTTACTCTAAAAAAGATTAATTGTACTATGGCACATACAGGTTTATACGAGAAAAACTTTGAAGCGGATATTGAACAATATCTGCTCACGGAAGGTGGCTATATCAAAGGAAATCAAGCCACGTATGACAAGGAAAAAGCCATTGATCTTGATACTTTGATTCGCTTTATCAAAGATTCCCAGCCGAAAGTTTGGGAAAAGTTTGAACGTAAATATGGTAATGGTGTAAAGGCACAATTGTATAAAACTATACAAGGTGACATCCTGAAGTATGGGTTGATACATACATTGCGCAATGGAGTGAGCGACTTCGGCATTCCATTGAAACTCTGCTTCTTCGCTCCCACATCAACGCTTAATCCCGAACTGATAGAGAAGTACAATAAAAATATATTGGAGTGTACCCGCCAATTCGTGTACAGTAAGGATGTGAAGAACTCCATCGATATGGTGCTCTCTCTTAATGGTATTCCAGTAGTGGCAATAGAACTGAAAAACCAGTTTACCAACCAAGATTTAAATGACTCCATCGAACAATGGAAGACGCATAGAAATTCGAAAGAGCCTCTATTCCATTTTGACAATCGTATTCTGGCTTATTTCGGTTGCGACCTGTATGAGGCTGCAATGGCAACCGAATTGAAAGGAGAAAAAACATTCTTTATGCCGTTTAACCAAGGTAGCAATGGATCCGGTAATGTGGGTGGTGCAGGCAATCCGCAACGTAACGATGATGAGTATGTGACATCTTATCTATGGAAAGATGTACTGCGCAGAGATGTCTTGTTGGCAATCCTTCAACGCTACATCATGCGTCAGGAAGAAGAAAAAATTGCTATTATTAAAGACAGGCATGGAAAGGAGAAAGAGGTATCTGACAAAAGTGTAAAGATTATATTCCCACGCTATCACCAACTGGATGTAGTGGAAAAACTTATTGCGGATACTGAGCATGAGGGCTCTGGCTGCAATTACTTGATTCAGCACTCAGCCGGTTCCGGCAAATCCAATTCCATTGCTTGGCTGACATATCGGCTTTCTTCACTACACGACAATCACAACAATCACATATTCAAAGGCGTGTTTGTGGTGACTGACCGACGTGTATTGAACAAACAACTTCAAGACACCATACTCGGTTTTGAACATGTAGAGGGCACGGTAACTACTATCACGGAAAAAGATGCAAATGCTAGTGAAAAGCTGCGTGATGCCATCAACTCAGAGAAAACAGGTATTGTCATTACAACACTGCAACGCTTTCCTCAAATCTATGAGCAAATCACTTCACACAGTGGTAATCGTTATGCGGTCGTGGTAGATGAGGCTCATTCCAGTCAAAGTGGAAAGAGTGCGGAGAAGCTGAAAGCAGCTCTGGCTGATACAGACGAAGCCCTGAAGGAACTTGCTGACTGGGAAGAAAAAAGTGTTGAAGAACTGGAGAAAGAACAAGACAAGTTGATGCTCGACCTGCTAAGTCAAGGCCAGCATAAAAATCTCTCTTTTTATGCTTTTACAGCTACTCCAAAGCCCAAGACTCTTCAGACCTTTGGTATTTTAGTTGAAAAGGGAGAAACCCCCGATAAGGATAAATACAAGGCCTATCACAACTATTCTATGTTACAGGCTATTGAAGAAGGCTTTATCAAAGATGTGTTGAAAAACTATACTACGTACCAGATTTCATACGAAATAGCCCGTCAATCAGAGGATAACCCTGATTACGAAGAGACGCCAGCAACGATTGCTTTGAAAGCGTTCCATGATAATCACAAGGATACTATCAATAAAAAGACTGCTATTATCGTTGAGAAGTTTCGTGAAGTGACTCTTCAAAATATGGCAGGAAGAGCTAAGGCAATGGTCGTAACCTCCAGCCGTGCTCATGCAGTACGTTACTTTTTTGCAGTTAAGGAGTATTGCAGAAAACATCATATTACAGACATCAATCCGATGGTGGCATTTTCCGGCACGGTGGAATATAACGGTGTGGAATACACTGAGCCAAAACTCAATACGAGGGGAGAAAAGAGCATGTCTGAAGATAAACTTCCGCTCTACTTCGCAAGTGACTTTTACAACATGCTGATTGTGGCGGATAAGTATCAAACCGGGTTTGATGAACCGATGCTTCACACAATGTTCGTAGATAAGAAACTGAAAAATGTGAAAGCAGTACAGACTCTATCTCGTCTGAATCGTGCCAATCCTTTGAAAGAAGATACATACGTTTTTGATTTCGTAAATAGTTCTGAAGATATCAAAACTGCTTTCGAGCCATTCTATAAGGGTACTGAGTTAATCAATCCTGTGGATGTGAATTATGTATATCAGTTTCACAAAGACATCGAACTTTATCACCTATGGCGTACTGAAGATGAAGTAAAATTCTATGAATTGTTTATTGCTACACAGGACAAGACAAACAAATCAAAACTGGGTGCATTATCCAATGCATTGAAACCAATTGTAGATAGGTTTGAAGAACTGGACGAAGAAACTCGTTTTGCTGTACGTGGCAAAATTAAGAATTTTATTCGTTTCTACGCTTATATGGCGCAGATCGCCCGTACCTTTGATCGTTCGTTAATGAAGTCATATATATTTGCCGATTACCTCTATCGTGTGTTACCCAAGAATCCGCGAGAAAGAGTTGATTTGGACAAAAAGGTGCGTCTTGTAAACAATACTATCAAGGCAAATGAAATGATGCACATCTCTTTGGATGGTGACAAGCCTGAGATTAAGGGAGAAAATCCTGGAGCAGGTCGTAAACCTGAAGACGCTCGTGATTTGCTTGATAACATTATTGCCAAGGTGAATATTATGTTCCGTGGTGAATTCTCAGAAGCTGACCGGGTAATGGTGGAAGGTATATTTGACCTTATACAGAAGTCTGCAACGAAAAAAATGCAGAAACAAGCTGTTGGTAACGATGAGAATCAATTTGTAGAAAGCATTTTCCCAGATATTTTCAGTAAAGCAGCTCAGCAGTGCTATACGACACAGACCGATGCTTATCGTAAATTGTTTGAAAATCAGGAGTTCTATCAGACATTGATGCAACAGATGGGACATGCCATTTATGAACGCTATCGAGAGCAAGAGGAAAAAAACTATACCATAGAGAATTTACAAAGCAAAATGATTCCTTTAATCCGGGAAGAATTTGCTGGTATTGCCGGAACAAGCAGAACACTCGAAGAGGCATTCGTCTGGATGATAAAGGTAATTAAAGTATTCAGCATAGACAAGTACAACGGTTTGACAGATACAATACTCAATGCAATGTTCAAACTTTATTGTAGTCCGAATACCTTGACTTTGGCAGAAAAACGCATATATCTTAAGACCCTTGTAACAGGGTATGAATCATACCTAAAGAAGCTTCATTTCCTTATTAAAGACAAAGAGGTTACTGATAAAAATGGTGAAGTTGAATATGCGGCTCTGAGTAATGCTTTGTATTGTATGCAATTAAACAAACTGCAATATAGTGACAAATCTATTGACCGGAAGTTTGCACAGTATATTGATATTCTTGTGAACTTACGAAACGAAGAAAACCACCAAGCTAAGAGCCTTAACGCAAAAGAGATTCAATTAGGGATTTACGTTGTGACCACAATGTTTATGTATGTGACATTTAAAAATATAACAGAACTTGAAATGGTAGAAGATAAGTTTAATATCAAACATATTGACAAGCAGCCTAAAACATATACCATAATGGAAGAAGAGGCTGATACTCGTATGGTAGCAGAGAGGGCTTCTGAGTATTCTTCAAAAGGAAGCAATTAGATGTGATTTTTTCAACTTTAAATTTGCTATGCAAAAAGGCTGCATAGATGCGAATTAATTTTGTGGCGATAAATCAAGTTAAACCATTAAAAGTGTAATTATGGCTGATTATACTAGTCTTATTAATCGTATCGAAAGTAGATACAATCCGGATTCTCTTAGAGAAGTCCGACAGAATTCCATTTATTCCCTTTCTGGCATAGATAAGGATATTGCAAAATATGTAAAACTTGCAATGAATGAAGTTGATCCTATATACACGAACAAGACTTTAGAAGCAGGTGAAAATGCGAAATCACATTTACAAAGAGAACTACAGCAGAGTGTCAATTTTCGGTATCAGGGTTCCGTAATGACAAGAACTCATATTCGTGGTGTGAGTGATATTGACTTGCTTACAATTACAAGTAAGTTTCAAGACACAGATTACAGCAAAGCTAAAGCATTTGTTGAAAGTCATCCCTACTCGTATGACACAGAAACAATGCGAATAAAAAATTGGGTCAACAACTTTACAAGATATTTCGGAGATGCGAATAATGATTTAAGACAGCTTCGTCTGGAAGACGAGAGAATTTTACAATCTCATTATGTGATATGCGATATCGCGAAACCTAAATCCATCCGCATAACGAACCAAAACCTACATCGTGATGTTGACGTTGTCGTTGCTTCATGGCATGATTCTCTTGAATACATTAGTGGAAATGGTGATGTATATAGAGGCATTTACATTTATGATAAACAAAAGAATGAACGTCTTGGACCAGACTATCCATTCCTCAGTATAGATAGAATCAATACGAGAAGTTCATACACCGAAGGACGACTTAAAAAGATGATTCGATTCCTTAAAAATGTAAAAGCGGATGCTTCGGTAAATATTGACTTAACCAGTTTTGATATAAATGCAATCTGCTATGATATTAATATTGAAGAATATCGCAATTCTTACTATCTAGACTTGGTTCGGGTTTTATGGCTCAAGCTTTATCACTTATGCCAAAATGAATCTGAAGCAAATGGATTAAAATCTGTAGATGGAACTGAGTACATATTCAGAAATAATCCTTCTAAGTTTGATAACTTGAAACGATTGCATAACGAAGTTTGGAACATATATAAAGAATTACAATAAATGAAACCAAGGATATTTATAGGATCTTCTACAGAGGGATTAGCTGTTGCTCAAAGAATTAAAACATTTTTTGAGCCAGACTATGATTGTTATATTTGGAATGACGGTATATTTCAATTTAATGAAGGCTTTTTGGAAACCTTACTTAAGTCTGCAAGTTTGTTTGATTTTGGTTTTATGATATTTGCCGCTGACGATATTAGCAGAATCCGAAATCAAGAATATAATACAGCAAGAGATAATGTGCTTTTTGAATATGGACTCTTTTTGGGAAGAGTTGGAATTGACAGAGCCTATATCATTAAAGAAGATACGGTTAAAATCCCATCTGATATATTAGGCGTTACATTATTATCTTACACGACAACTTCTAACCAAGATGGGATCAAAATACCTAATCAGGACTTTGAAATGCAACTGTCAAATCTTAAAAAGAAAATTGATGAAAAAGTTGCCTTAGGACATCTGGGGCTTTTGCCTTCTACTGTTATCGCAATTTCTTATTTTGAAAATTTCATCAAATTGTTGGCAGATGAGATAATTAGACAAGGTGATAAAATTCAAATTGGGGATAAAATATACAAATCTGCGAAGATTAGAATTGTTATCCCAAGGACTCTTGATGCTGATATGAAAAGGCAAGCAACAATATATTTCCGCAAAATACATTTTGAATCTTATCCAATCACAACTGTTCACCGTAGTTATCCGATTTATGTCGAATCCACCTCTGAAGGTAATGTTAAGGATAAAGCAATTATTGCAGACATGCCAACTATCCTGAGTGGTATTGACAAGGCAATTGATATGTATTTCAGAGTAGGCCACATTGGTAAAACACAAGAACAAAAGCTTACAGAAGAAAGAGAATTGAATAACTTCACACGTGTTTTGAGTCTGCTAATTTCGCAAGAAGCTTTTTGCAGAGAAATTGTTGAAATCGTAGATGATGATAACCAACCGATATAGTCATCGTAACATTTTTTATGGCAAAGAATATAGAAATACGGAATAGTACAGCAGAGTTTCTTATCTTCATGCTTGAAGGCAAGGAGGATGGGATTCAAGTGATGTATAAGGATGAAACCATTTGGTGTACACAGAAAGCTATGGCGCAATTATTTGACTGCTCCACAGATAATATCGGACTTCACTTGAAAAATATATATGAAAGTGGAGAACTGATGCAGGACGCAACTACCGAGTATTTCTCGGCAGTTCAAGTGGAAGGTGGACGTCAGGTAAATCGTAAGCTGAAATTCTATAATCTCGATGCCATCATCAGTGTAGGTTATCGTGTAAATTCTGTTCGTGCCACGCAGTTCCGGCAGTGGTGTACGTTTGTACTCCGGCAGTTTGCCATCCGTGGATATGTGCTTGATCGTAAGCGAATGGAGAACGGATCTTTCATAGGTGAGGACTACTTTGAACATTTGCTTGCCGAAATAAGGGAGATAAGGCTGAGTGAGCGTCGTTTTTATCAGAAACTGACCGATATTTATGCTACGGCAATAGACTACAACAAGGATGCTCCGACAACTCGTCTGTTTTTCAAGAAAGTACAGAACAAAATGCACTACGCTATACACGGACATACTGCTGCGGAGCTGATTGTTGAACGAGCCAATGCAGATAAAGAGCACATGGGATTGACAACTTGGGAAAAGGCTCCGAATGGGAAAATTGTCAAAACAGATGTGTCTGTTGCAAAAAACTATTTGCGAGAAAACGAATTGGAAGAAATGGGCAGAATAGTCAATGCGTCCCTTGATATGGCAGAAAATATGGCTAAGCGTCACATTCCAATGACAATGGAGGATTGGGCAAATCGTATTGACAAATTCATTGATGTGGCAGAACTCCCGATATTACAGGATAACGGAAACGTGTCAGCCGAATTTGCCAAAGAGTTTGCGGAAACGGAGTTTGAAAAGTACAGGGTTATTCAAGACAGACTGTTCCAGTCCGACTTTGACCGATTCAGTGATGGGAATCTACTCCCTTTGGATATAGAATGATATGGAGGTAAAAAGCAACGAGTTTCAATCCTGATTTTTAGGTTTAAGACTCGTCGCTTTGTAGTAATCTGCTATTTGGACCTGTCCAAAATTTTTAAAAGTAGTATCATTGCAGTAATTCCAGCCACGGCAATCAGAACAGTCCATAAACCGGTCTTCCAAATCAATGCGGAATGTAAAATCTCTGCATTTGCTATTATGATGCTGGCGAAAAAAGAAAACAGTACAACCAGTATGATAATCAAGATATAGAATGTTGTGTGCGGTATGAAAATATAGCTGTCAGCCTTGCGGATATTTCGCTCAGTTTCACTACATTTGTCTTGAATTTGGTGAAGGAACTTATCAAGGACAGATTGCCCGAATTTTTCGGCTTCTTCCTTTGTTTGCTGTGCAATTTCCAATTTATATTCTCGTAGAAATTCGAGCAGATTTTCCAGATTTGTAATCATGTAATGCACGTTATCATTCAGACTGGCAAGTTCCTTGACGTTCACTTTGAGCAGCCGTTTTTCTTCTTCCGGATATTCATTCTTGGGGGTGGCTTTTATGGATTTCGCTTCATTCATTTCTGCGGAAAAATCGAATTTCTTTTTCATAGGCTTATCGTTTTAATCCTGTTTTCGTTTTCTTTCCTAACGAACGACTGGCGGCACGAGCGCATCTGCGAACCCATTGCAAATCGTCCTCGTCCTTGTCTCTCCACGGAAGGTCGCTTTGCGAACCTCCACCACCTCCGCCGGTTGCTACATTCGGCGTTTCAAGCAGTCCTACAAAAATAGCCACTGCCATATCGGTAAGTTCCTGACTGTTGACAACAAATCTGTAATCAAATTCGTCATTGAAGCAGTCGAGTACTTTTTCCGGAATATAGAATCGGTGTTCCTTGCCTTCATGGATAAGGGTATAGGGAATCATATTTGGATGGTTTGGGCGATATTGGGTATAGTCAATAGAAGCCGCTTTATGTTCCGCTATCTGTTGGATGGTTTGCGGAGTATTGCTCCTAATAGCAACCGTTGGTTGGTGATGCAGCTTCTTCCATGTCGCAGGAAGTTTCGAGACCATCAGATTTCTGCCGACTCCCAATTCGGAAGCTTTGTATTTGGTGTTCCCATGCACGAGTGCATATCCACGGAGAATACCTTGCTTGTCCTCTCGTTCATATACGACGTAGCCTTTCCGTGCAAGAGCATTCTTATACTCATCCCATGACCACGATGGCATTGCTTTCAATACCTCCATACAATCCCGGTTTACTTGTGGTATGTTGCGATTTCGGATTTGTGCCGCAGTTGTCCATCCTCGTTTCTTTGCCACTCGCTCGGCGGCACGTTGTGCACGAAGATGAATGTTGTGATCATTGTTGATATTGCCGTCCTCATCCAAACGACAGACCGCAGCGTGGAGATGGGGAACTTCGCCTTTAGATTCCGTATGCAGCCAAACCGAGTATTTGCTATTAGCCAAATTGGTTTGGCAAGAACGGACTTTTCCGTCCTTGCCGATAATCACTTGTTTGTCGAACTCCTCAGCAAAGTCGTGCCAGAGCTTTTGCCAGTCCTCCATGTCATAGAACTGGGTATGTTCGGGAGAAGGACTCAGCTCGATTCTGATAACGGAGTTCTTTATCGGTCGATGCTGGGATAGGGTCAACTGCATGGAGTTCCATATCCCCATAGCGTCCGGTTCTGAGGGCAACAGGTTGTCCAATACCCGATAAATCTTCTCCGGATGTTTTTTGTGCTGTGATTCGCCGGTAATGTAACGGATGTCGTTTATACCGTGCGATATGGCTTTGGCTTTCGCAATCATTCTTCTTCGGATTTTGGGTTAGACGGAATTTTATTCTTCTCTTTTACTGCATTCAGGAACTGGCAGACATTTTCGGCCACATTGCCAAGTTCCTTGAGCCAGCCGACCATGAACGGAATCTGATTGAACATTGCCATGCACTGCTTTGTGGACATTCCGTGTAGGGCGGATGTGTATTTTATGAGGTCTGACCGACAATCGTCCAGATTCTGCAACAGAGCAGCTTCTTCTTTCGTAAGCCTTGCTTTGGGCTTGAAGTTATACGCACGTGATAATATGTAGTCACTTACGGTCATGCCGCATTGCCCGGCCAGTGATTTTATATGCTCCTTCTGAGTAGGAGTGACTTTAGCTCCGATAAAGACACTTCTGGTTTCTTTTGAGGAGTCCGATGTATTGTCAATATCTTCTTTCATTTGAATCGTTTTATAATGGTTGAATAGGTGCGAGCTTGCGAGTACCGCACCGGCGAGGGAACTGAACAGGCGAGAGCGCCAATGTACAACCGTAACGCAGTGAGGTTATACCTTGGCATATCTCGCAACAGTTACCTGTTGATGCTTCACGGCAAGCCATATCGGTTGCGTATAGTGAACTGGCACTCGGATAGGAAACATAGGATGATACTAGCCTCTAAAAGAGGGAAGAATATGAATATCTCACATGATGTCTTCCTCCGACTTTGCTTTATTCTTATATATACGCCCCAACAATAAAGTAAAGTTGAACTCAATAATGGTATTCTGGATTGAAGGCATAATCTTTCCCTTCTTTTATAACCATTTGTTTGTCGCTGAGCAATGTTGCGACCTTTACCGCCTTGTTATAACCGAGTTTTATACCCTGTAATCCGTAACCCTCTTTCAAGCGTTCTATATAATCATCGTAATTGTTGATGTTGCCATTGGCAAAAACGGCATCCAATGCTGGATGATGTACATTCTTTGGAATCTCCTTGTCCGGATCGAACGGTCCTTTGGTTGGTCGTCCGGTCTTCTTCTCTTTTGGCAGATAGGACTCTACCGGTTCGGGCATGGCTTCCTCGTTTATGCGTAAGGCGAAAGGCTCAAACTCACGGTCACGGATATGGACGGCTTCGACCACGCTTACAGTCTTGTCCTCTTTGTCCACTTCGACCTGCATGATGGTTTCCGCTTTGTTGTTGAGTTCCGTGCCGATGTGACCACGGGCATGTTCATCATTCTTGTTCTGATGCAAGACAGTATGGATATGGATTTGCCTGTCATCTGTCCACTGCATGAATTTGGAGATGATGTCGGTGGATTCGCTGGAGGAGTTGATGTCGTAAAGGAAATCACGAATGCCATCTATGATGACCAGTCCCAAATCCGGTATTGTGCCAATGGCCTGTTCGACTATCGCCAGACGTAGTTTAGGGGAAAACTTGCGCAGAGCCAGCATAATCAGATTATCCGGATTCTTGTATTCCGGCAAGTCGGCCAAACGTAAGATGCGTTTCAATACTTGTTGGCAATGATACCGCCCCTGCTCTGTGTCTATGTATAGAATCTTCCGCTTGTTCTCAGGGAACATAGACCGGTAATGAAGTACGGTGCTGCCACTCAATGCCGATGCGACAATGGCTGAAACGTTGAAAGTTTTCTTGCTTTTGGCTTTTCCGATGGAAGCACTGAAGTTTCCCAATGTTCCGATAACAGTATCGTCCACCATCAGAACCACCGGGGAGTGTTCGTATGTACTTGTTACGCTTATTGTTGACTCCGCCATATAAGTGGCCAATTCTTCCGGAGAAAGAATAATAGTGTTCGTCTTTTCCATCGCTACCAGTTTTTAGTGTTCGGTTTACGGCGATGGGAGGCGAGCAAGGACTCATTCTCGTCCTCGAAACTTTGCGGAGCTGGATTCTTCCGGGAAGATTCCAGCCATCTATCCAGTTCGTCACGATAGATGTAGAGATGCTTTCCCTGTTTTATAACCGGAATATCGTCCTTCTTGACCTTGTAATAAAAGGTCGACAACGGCATTTTAAGATAGTTGCAAGCCTCCTGTACGGTCATGGGGACGTGCGTGTTCTCTTTGGTTTCGTACTGCTTGGAAAGTTTCTCCGTAAGCAGGTTTTCCATACTTGCGATTCTGTCGCATAGTTCGCCTACCACAGTCGGCAGGTCGTTGAATGTCAGTTGGTCTTTTTCCATATTATGATTCTTTTAATCGTTTAACATGCTGCGAACCAACTCAATGAAACCTTGCAGAACAATACAGACCGGATTAATTATTTCGTCTGCATACTTTTTTATTGCGAGTCATCATTATCTACATCTAAATGGAAGCGATAGTCGCCTTTATCTGGTACATCAATGGGAATCTGGCTTGAGACATTATCCCGTAAATTAAGTTTAAGATATTCAAGGGTCGCGTTTACGAGTTCGTATGGAAATGATTTCTTGATAAAAACGGCTCTTTTCGCTAAGGGTACTCCCAAGCGTTCACCGACATTCCATGCCAAATGGCGAAGTCCCGGCGACCTCAGCGGATTGTCTATATTGGAACGAATCGGTTTATATAAATCGGTTTGACCGCAAGCCATGCACTCGATATTTCCAATGAGAGTGGCAAGAGCTTCTTTAGAGAGATAAGGTGCTGTTTTGATGGTTACATATTCCCGAATCGCATCCATAATTTCCGCTTGCCTTTCAATCTCTTTCTTTTTGAGTTCCACCAATATGGAATCATATTTATTCAAATGAGAATCTTTAAGACAATCAGAGTTTACAGTATTTTGATTTGACTGTTGGGACGGAGGACACTTCTGTTCAGCCAAACCCATCGGTTGCTCGATGGGCAGTATTTCAGTAGCATCCATAGATTCTATGACGTTCTCTGATTCTACAATAGGGGTAGATGGCTCGCTAAAAGAGAAGTTGATAGGATTTTTTGTCAGCCATTTATAGAAAAATTTGTGCAGGAGTCCGCACAATATGATAGCTATTACCAGTCCAAGGATGACAGGAGTCGTTATGCGCATGATATTGATGTCATGGCAAAGGAAAAGATAAGTGTCTATGGCCGCATAAATGATAACGGACAGTGCGAGGATAAAACTTATCTTTTTAGTCTGAATTTGTTTTTTATTCGTCATGGTCTGCAAGTATTTGGAATCGTTTTGCGCTAAAGATATAATCGATATTCCAGATAGTTGCAATAAAAAGATTGATAGTTACCACGTATCATGCTAAATATCACGGTCAGAGTATGATTTTAGGTGAAAAATCATACTCTGACCGCAGAAATCGGGGACAAAGCAGCTGTCAGTCTTGCCGTGTCAGGGTAATTTTCTTACTGGCTTCACGTTTGTTGGCATCCACGACTTTGATATACCTTTGCGTGGTGGTGATACTCTTGTGCGCCATGATGCTCTGTATGGTACGGATGTCCGTCCCGGCAGCTGCTTGTAGCGTTGCAAATGTTCTCCGGTACGAGTGAAATGTTATGTTCTTGGTAATTCCGGCAGAACGAATCCATTCTTTCATCGGTATTTGCGTCCAACTACGCATAAGTCCCTTGAATACCAAACCTTTCTTTTCAGAACTATAGCCTATCAATCCCAATGCTTCTTCGCTGATGGGAATGATGTCTTCCGCTTTGTTCTTCTGCGTAATGATGTGTACGCATTTCCCACCGGCAGAATAGTCCACGATATCTTCCCAACATAGCGAGAGAATGTCACTGATACGCAAGCTGGTCATACAGGAAAACAGCGATGCCGTTTTCAGAATAGGCTTCTTACAAGGTGTCTCGGCCAATTTGTACAGTTCCTCAACAGACAGGGCCTCTTTCATTACATCTTCTGTCTCTATCTTTTCCAAGAAGTCATTGACATTGGTTTTTATCATCCCATTACGGTAGAGTATTTTCAGGAAACCTCTGAAAGTAGACCAATATCCTGATGCGGAGTTCCGTGTGATACGTCCGTTACGCCTTAGCTTCTTGGCACTCAGCAGATATTCCCGAAACTTGTTACAGAGGTCGATGTCAATCTCTTCAAAGGTGCATTTGCCATGTACGAAGTTATTGAAATGCAGATAGACAAACTCCCATTTCTGGTCATGCTTACGGAGCTGCTTGCGATAATACTCCAGAAAGTCTGCCTTGAGTTTGTACTTGTCAAAGAAGTCATACCGTTCATTGACTACCGACTCGAACCTGCGGCAACGGATGGCTTCGGCTTTCTCGGTCATTACCTCGTTGAAATTCTGTTCACGTTTGTTTCTCGGATTGGCATAGATATAAATACCAAGCGATTCATGACGGATAACTTTCATTGTCTCTTTGTCTCGATACCCCGGATAATAATCCAGATAGAAAGACATCATCCTGCCTTTTAGCGGACGTGTCCTTAATGTCACAGTCTTGCATTCATGCATAATGTTATATTTTATGGTTATTATTAATTCGTCGGCGAAACTCTATAATGTAATCATGCAGATTACCTACAGGAGGGATTAATTTTTGAATAATTTACGGATAGCCATAAATTAGACTATTTGCGGACACCCATTACCCGGTCAAACTCCACTTTCAGGAATCTGACGAATCGTCCGTTCTTCTCACGGTTGATCTGATGGAATTGCAGAATACCGTAAACTGAATCACGAGAGAGTTTGAATTTCTCCATCGCCTCCTTGACGGTGTAGTATTCCGCCTTGCTCTCCTGTTCGGAACTCTTCGAGAGGTCGAAGTGGAGCTTTGAGTAGAATATCTGCCCATGCTCTTTCTTGGAGGGAATGTTGTTCCGATACACTTGCGAACGGATGGCGACACGTGTCATGCCGTACTTCTCCTGAATCTCTTCCGGTGTGTACCATTCGGTAAGGTCGGAATCCACCTCGTATTTGGCAAAGGCGGCATCGATATGTTTCTTGCTGTAATAGTTGAACTTGCGTATTCTCACCTTCGGCACTTTATGTTGCCGTGTGTAAGTCCACACCCATTTGGCGTTGACTTTATATTTTTCCGCAATCTCTTCGGCGGTGTAATACTCGGAGATGTTGAAGTCGTTTTTTGCAACCAGTCGTTCGTAAGGTTTACTTTTGAGCATTAACTCTATGTCTGCACGTCTTACCAAAGCCATTCTTCCGCTAATTCGGGATGCTCTAAGTTTATCCTCTTTGACTAATTTATAAATGTACTGACGGCTTACGCCCATCAATCGGGCAGCCTGCGAGAAAGTGAAATATTCCTGCTTCTCCAGACTGGAGCGCAGCTCCTGCATTTCTTGAATATGGCGCAGTTCCATTTTGCGCTCCTTGATACGATGTTTGTAACCTCGCTTCGAGCATTGAGGGCTACAATAACAGGTCGTTGTTTTCTGTGCGATGAATGGTTTTCCGCACCATTGACAAATTCTCTTTACTTCCATATTTCCTATATCATTTTCTCTGTTTTTTATTTCCCTTTTTGTCTACACATGTAAACCATTGTCAACACACGTCAACTAATGCGTCACTGTGACATTCGGGCTAACCGTGAATTTCTGTCGCGGTAGAAATATGATAGAAAAATATGGATAAAAACCGTTATCTCCAAATACGGACTGGGAAGTGTTAAAATAGAAAAGTCGCTGGTATACAGCGACTTTATTCTAAATGGTTATGGTTGGTTACGGCTGTTTCCAAGCCATCACTTGCCGATGCAAAACCTCTCAAATATATTCCCCAACACCTGGTCTGTTGTGACTTCTCCAACGATGTCTGAGAGGTGGAAGATGCATTCTCTTAAATCTTGGGAGATGAAATCTCCGGAAAGGTTGGCGGATAAGCCTTCCTGGACACGGTGGATGGAGTCGAGGGCGTGGGTTAGGGCTTCGTAGTGACGGATGTTAGTGACGATGACGTCGTTTGAGGATAAAGAGGGGATATGAGCAGCTTGGATCAGGAGATCCTGTAACTCGTCGATATGCTCTCTTTTCTTGGCCGATATGAAGATCGATTGTACATTATCGGGAAGGTCGGTTGTTTTAAACTGACGGTCGGTGAGCAGGTCGGCCTTGTTGAAAACGAGGATTAGCTGTTTCCCTTTCGAGCGGGGTAGTATTTTTTCAGATAATTGGGCGATCTGTAGGGAGGCATCGGCTGCATCTATCATCCAGAGGACAATGTCTGCTTGATCGAGCTTCTGGAAGGTGCGTTCGATGCCGATACTTTCGATCGCATCGTGCGTTTCTCGGATACCGGCGGTATCGATGAAGCGGAAAGTGATCCCTCCGAGGCTGACTGTGTCTTCGATAATGTCGCGGGTTGTACCGTGGATATCGCTGACAATCGCTTTATCCTCATTCAGCAGGACGTTTAGCAGAGTCGATTTTCCGGCATTTGTTTCACCTATGATCGCAACAGGAACACCGTTCTTGATTGCGTTTCCTACACTGAAAGAGTTGGCCAAACGCGATATAACGGTTTCGATATGGGTTGCCAACGTGCTAAGTTCACTTCGGTCGGCAAACTCCAGTTCCTCGTGGTCGCTGAAATCCAGCTCCAGTTCCATCAAAGAAGTGATATGCAAAAGTTGTTCACGTAAGTTCTTTAATTCATGACTGAACCCCCCGCGCATCTGGTTTAATGCCAAACGGTGCTGGCCGGCTGAAGTCGAGGCGATCAAATCGGCGACCGCCTCGGCTTGACTCAGGTCCATCTTACCGTTCATGAAGGCGCGTTGAGTATATTCGCCGGGGAGGGCGGAGCGGCAACCGCTTTCAATCAAAAGTTGCATGATCTGCTGCTGGATATAGACGGAACCGTGGCAAGTGATTTCTACCGTGTCTTCGCCGGTAAAAGAATGAGGTGCACGGAAAAGGGCGACTAGCACATCGTCTATGAGTTCTTTATTCCGCCTGATACTACCGTAACGCAGTGTATAAGCTTCCTGTGACAACAGATCTTTCCCTGTTATACGCGGTACGAATATCGTGTTGCAGATTGCGATTGCTTCTGGTCCGGAGATACGGATGACGGCAATTCCTCCAGCTCCGGGGGCAGTTGATACGGCGCAGATAGTATCTTCCATTCTTCTATATGGTTATTAATTCATATTCCTGTGTTCCGAGGCCGATCTTTTCAGCATGTTCCAGCCCTGCTTGCCAGTTTGTGTCGGGGTGCATGAGATGGAATTTGTCGCAACCTTCCAGATGTTCGTGATGCGGAGCGTCTGAAAGGCGGTTGCCTGTCTCCAGGATCGGGGCCTTGATCACCATATCGGCACAAGCCTTGTCTAATGCGACCGGATCAAAAGAGGCGGCGATGCCCAGATCTGGCACAATCGCAGCATCATTGTGATTCCAACAATCACATTCAGGTGAGACATTCATGATAAAACTGATGTGGAAATTCGGTTTGCCCGACAAGACTGCTTGGGTGTATTCGGCGATCTTATAGTTCAAACGTTCAGACGTGTCGCCTTCACCCATGACGGCTCCATCGTATTGGCAAAGAGCTACGCATTGGCCGCAACCAACACATTTGCCGTAGTCGATTTCTGCTTTATGGGAAGTATTCAAATGAATGGCATCGTGGCGGCAATGTTTGACGCATATATTACAACCCTTACAACTTTCGATGTCGATTCTGGGTTGCGATGCCGAGTGAAGTTCAAGTTTGCCCCCCACGCTGGCGCATCCCATGCCGAGGTTCTTCAATGCACCGCCGAATCCGGTCTGCTCGTGTCCTTTGAAGTGGTTCATGGAAATGACAATATCTGCATCGGCAATGGCGGAACCGATTTTGGGAGCTTTGCAATATTCACCGTCGATTTCGATTTCACGGTATTCGGTCCCTTTCAGGCCGTCGGCGATAATCACATCGCATTTGGCGGAAATGGGATTGAAGCCGTTTTCCATTGCACTTTCCAGATGATCTACAGCATTGGCGCGACGACCTGAATACAATGTGTTGCAATCTGTCAGAAAAGGCTTCGCCCCTAAACTGCGAAGCAACGTGGCCATCCGGGCCGCATAGTTTGGTCGAATAAAGGCTAGGTTGCCCGGTTCGCCGAAGTGGATCTTGATCGCTACAAACTGATTCTGGAAATCAATGTTTGCTATGCCTGCACGTTTTACGAGACGTTCCATCTTGTCCAACAAGTTGCTGGACGGAGTTGTACGGAGATTGGTAAAGTAAACTTTAGACGTTTCCATTTGTTTATTGGTTTATGTGGGCAAAGGTACAAAAAAACTATTTTTCCTGCGAGTTGTTGGTTTTGTAGATTGGCTTTTATATAGTATTTTTGTGTCAAATCAGTTAAAATATGGACATGTTTCGGTTAAACCATGAGCAATTACTTAAAGGCGTAAATCTGAGTTTCCAACGTTACTTATCCCGGCAGGTCAAGTGGGACAGGAGGTTGATCGGTCTCTTTGGAGCGAAAGGGGTGGGAAAAACTACGCTTTTGTTACAGCATATCAAATCGACTTATGGTGATTCTCATGAAGCCCTGTATTTGCCACTTGATAATATATGGTTTCAGAAACGGCACATGTTGTCCGAAACGGTCAGGCGATTCCATGAGAAGGGAGGGAGGCATCTTTTCTTGGATAATGTCCATCGATATGGAAACTGGATACAGGCGATAGAGCGTTTGCATGACGATTATCCTGATATGCAAATTGTGTTTGCCGCACCTTCGCTAGTCGAAGGTGAAAAGATGGAGCCGTCTTTGGGCGGGAAAGGCGATTGGTATACGTTGCATACCATGTCGTTTCGTGAATATTTGTCCTATGAAGGTGCGCTGGACCTCAAACCGATCCCATTGGACGAGCTTTTGCTTCACCATGCGGAAGTGACGCAACAGGTGATGGACGAGATAAACATAGTCCCCATTTTCCGGAATTATCTGGAACATGGCTGCTATCCTTTCTATTGGGAAGATCCGGATGCTTTCAATTTTCGTTTGCAGGATTTGGTGCGGGATTCGGTTGATGTGGACCTGCCTGCCATTCGCCAGATGAACAATGCCATGTCCCGGAAGATGAAACAATTGCTGATTCAGCTTGCCAAAGAAGCTCCGGAGTTTCCCCGCATGCAGGTTCTGACATCCAAGTATGAGATGGATAACACACAAATACACAAGTTGCTGGATTATATAAAAGAAATAGGAGTGCTCCGCATTCTACAAGTCAGGAAAGAAGACGGCGGACTGACCCGTTCGTATCGCTCTTTCTTGGCGAACACGAATCTGATGGCAAGCCTTTTCCGGGAGATGGAGCGGATTTACTTGGGAGAAACGTTTTTCGTCGATCAGATGTCTAATTGTGGAACGGTGGAACTTCTGCATAATGGAGACTATCGTGTGAATGGAAAGTACACGTTCGTGATTGGTGATCCGTTGATGGACTATGAACGTATCAAGAATGTAGAAAATACGTTTGCCGCCATACACGGGCAGCCCAAGAGTGTAGGAAACAAGATACCTATCTGGGCGCTTGGCCTTTGTTATTGATCGATTTTGTCATCAACTAAATATGTAAGTTATGTTGGAAAATATGAAAAACAGACGGACGATCCGTAAATATACGACTCAGGACATTCCGGATGCTTTGTTGAATGAATTGCTGGAAGTTGCCACCCGTGCATCCAATACGGGGAATATGCAACTGTATAGCGTGGTCATTACTCGCGATAAGGCGAATAAGGAAAAGTTGGCTCCAGCCCATTTCAATCAGCCGATGATTACGACAGCTCCAGTCGTGCTCACTTTCTGTGCTGATGCCAACCGTTTTGTAAAATGGGCGGAGCAGCGTGATGCCCTGGCCGGTTTCGACAATTTCCAAACTTTTATCGCTTCGACTATTGATGCGATGCTGTTTGCCCAGAGTTTCTGTACGGCAGCAGAAGAAAAAGGTTTGGGGATCTGTTATTTGGGAACGACGGCTTATAATGCAGATAAGATTATCGACGCCTTGTCGCTTCCACGCTTGGTTGTCCCTATCGTGACAGTCACGGTCGGCTATCCCGACGGAATGCCTGATCAGGTGGAACGTCTGCCACTTGGAGCAGTGGTTCACCAGGAGGTTTATACGGATTATACGCCAACTTCTATTGATGCATTGTATCACGATAAGGAGGAACTGGAAGTAAATAAGCAATTTGTACGGGAGAATGATAAAGAGACATTGGCCCAGGTATTTACGGATGTACGTTATACGAAGGCCAATAATGAATATTTCTCCGGTGTATTACTGAAAGTCTTGAATGATCAGGGTTTTATGAAATGATATGCACGTCGTAGTGTATGAACAGCCCGCTTTCGATAACCCCGGTGATCGACTTGATCGATTCTTCCAGGTTATTGGGGATATGATCGAACCAGGTATCGAGAATCAGGTTCCCGTTCTCCGTGATCACAGGGCCGTCTTTCCCTTTAGCCATTCTTAATTTGATTTCTTTGGGATTATAAGCCCGGAGCACTTCTTCGACGTAGGTAAGTGCTTCGGGAAATATCTCTATAGGGACCGGGAAGCGGGATCCTAATTGGGTTACGATCTTGGATGGATCGGCGATAATATAGGTGCGGGGACTGGAGTTGATCAGTAGCTTTTCTTTGAACATTGCTCCTCCGCGCCCTTTGATCATATTATGTTCCGTGTCTATTTCGTCGGCCCCGTCGAATGTCCAGTCCGGTTTGTGTTCCCACAGGCTGGTGACAGGGATACCCAAACGAACACATGCCATACGGATTTCCTGTGAAGTTGGGATTGCACGGATATGTAATTGTTCGTTTTTCATCCGTCTGGCGATTTTTAATAAGGCCAGATAGGCAGTCGAACCCGAACCTACTCCGATGATTTCTCCCTCTTTTACCATCGAGGAAATGATGTCTGCCACTCTCTCTTTCTCTTCTCTGTTGGAGATGGTTTTTCCCCATTCCAAAGATGATAATATTGTCTTTCCCCATTCCATGATTTATCGACTTTGTTTTAGTAACCATAACCCTATGCATTAGGTGGCATAACCCATAGGGTTAGCCCCCGTAAAGCATAGCTTTTTTAGATCCGATCCAATACTGTTTCGATCAGCCCGGCGATGGAACCTTTGTATTCGGTATTCATGTCTTGGGTTACCCGTCCGGCAATGATGCAGCACACGGTCATGGCACGATGTCCCATCAAGGCGGACAGCCCGGCGAGGGACGAACTCTCCATTTCGAAGTTGGTAATCCGGCTATCGTTGAACTTGAAGGCTTCTATTTTCCGGTTCAACTCCGGATCGGCGAGTGGCAGGCGGAGCCGACGACCTTGCGGACCGTAGAAACCGTTGGCCGCAATCGTTACTCCCCGGATAATATCATTTTGCGTGATCTGTTCGACCAGAGAAGGATCAGCGGAAACAACATAGGGCTTGATGCCGTTTAGCTTCCATTCCAATTGTCTTATCAATTCTGATTCGAAAGCCTTGTCGCGCACTTCCTCGGAGCCGGCATAAAAATACAGGACTCCGTCGAACCCGATCGATTTTCCGGCAGCGACATAAGTCCCGACAGGAACAAACGGTTGCAATCCTCCTGAAGTGCCGACACGCACCATTGTCAGTTGCCGGAATTCCGGTTTGATGGTGCGAGAGGCAAAGTCGATGTTTGCCAGAGCGTCCAGTTCATTCAGGACGATGTCGATATTATCGGTCCCGATGCCGTGTGAAAGCGTCGTGATACGCTTCCCTTTGTAAGTACCGGTGATGGTGTGGAATTCACGGCTCGACACTTCACATTCTTTCGTATCGAAATAGGAGGCGACAGTGTTTACGCGATCGGGATCGCCGACCATGATGATCTTGTCGGCGAGCTGTTCCGGTTTCAGATGGAGGTGGAAGCAACTGCCATCGGGATTGATAATAAGTTCAGAAGGAGCGATCATTTGATTTATGATTTTATATTTATGATTTCAGATTTATGTGTGGATAATAAATCATAAATCTGAAATCATAAATCCTTATTAGTCTTTTAATGGTTTCGAAGGTGCACTTGACGGTTTGGCGATTGCTTCTCGCATGCTGGTGTCTGCTTCGATATTCTTCATCTTATAATAGTCCATGATACCCAAATTGCCGCTACGGAAAGCTTCGGCCATAGCCTTGGGTACTTCGGCTTCGGCTTCGATAACCTTTGCACGGGCTTCCTGTGCTTTGGCTTTCATTTCCTGTTCGACAGCAACGGCCATAGCACGACGTTCTTCGGCCTTTGCCTGGGCGATATTCTTGTCGGCTTGAGCCTGGTCCATTTGCAGATAAGCTCCGATGTTCTTGCCTATGTCGATATCGGCGATGTCGATGGACAAGATTTCGAATGCAGTCCCCGCATCCAAACCTTTGCGGAGAACCAGTTTGGAGATGGAATCTGGGTTTTCCAATACGCTTTTATGATTTTCAGACGAACCGATAGAGGATACAATACCTTCGCCGACACGGGCCAGAATCGTTTCTTCGCCGGCCCCTCCGACTAACTGCTTGATATTGGCACGGACCGTCACACGCGCTTTGGCGATCAACTGAATACCGTCTTTGGCAACGGCTGTAACGGGAGGTGTGTCGATGACTTTCGGGTTTACCGACATCTGCACGGCTTCGAATACGTCACGTCCTGCTAAGTCGATAGCGGTTGCCATCTGAAAAGGGAGGTCGATATTCGCTTTCGATGCGGAAACGAGGGCATGGACAACCTTTTCGACATGTCCGCCTGCCAGGTAGTGTGCTTCCAGTTCGTCACGAGTCAGCATTTTCAGACCAGCTTTGTGGGCTTCGATCATGGCGCGAGTGATGACATAAGGCGGCACGTTACGGATACGCATCAGGAAAAGCTGTATCAGCGAGATGTTGACACCTGAAACTTTTGCCGAGATCCATAGGAGGAACGGCACATAATAAAAGAAAATTACCAGCAGCAATATCGCTGCCCCCAAAAGGGCGAGAGGTACAAAGGTCATTTCCATGTGAGTAGAATTATGATTTATGAATTATGATTTATTTTTCAACTTTTAATTTTCACGATTACATTATAACCGTCGACGCGTATCACCTCGACCGGTGTGTTTTCGTCAATCAGTTCGTCCACCGATTTGGCTTCCACCATAATCCCGTTAATACGGGCCTTCCCGATTGGAGCGAGGCGTGAAAGTGTCAACCCTTCGTCACCCGGCACGATCCCCAGATCACGGCTGGACACCAGCTTGGAATCGATGTCGGTTTTCAAAGCCACCCGGTTGAAGGATTTGGAACGCAACAACCAGACGAAGGAGGCTACGAATACGAGCAATGATACCGCCAATGTCACATTTCCCACCGGCGTACCGACCGAGTAGGCATAGATCAGGCCACCGGCAGCAAAAAGGAATCCTCCGACACCGGCAACCGTGATACCTGGTAACATAAATATTTCCAGCAGGATGAGTACGATGGCTACAACCATTAGGAAAGCGATGATGAACGTTTCAAATATCATATAGGCACTTGTTTTATCGTTTGTTTTTCAGATAATTGATCTCTGCATTACGGGCTTTCTTTTCCAATTCGCCGGGTTGTTCCAGCAAAGCATTCAGTTGTTCTTCCGCTTGCAGGATGGTAGGCTTCAACTGCTCTTTGCGGGCCGTGTTGCCTTTGACATAGGAAGTGCGCAGACCATCGAGTTTTTCATTCAACTCTTTGATCTGTTTGTTCAAGGCAACTACTTTTTCGTAATAGCTCTTTGCTTCTGGGCTGTTGATCTCATCGAGCTTGTAATAGACGATATTACCTGCGATGATGAATTCAAAATCCTTTTCGATCTTTTCCTCTCCGTAGGGTATTTCCGTATGGGACAGGCGAATCAGATCGGTATAGTCGGAACCTTCCTTCCAGGAATCCCGGATGGAAGTAATCGCGGCACGGGTCCGTTTCATTTCGATGTCTTCGCTCTCCACTCGTTTGTGCTCCGGGTTCGGGATAAAAAGATAGACGCAGGCTTTACCCTCCGGTTGGAAACGGTCGGACACGAACCATCCCAATCCTTTCACTTCGTCGAAGACCATCATATAATCGTTGTAGGGCGAATTGAACGGCATACCCAACTGCTCTGGTGCCAGATAAGTGTCAGAATTGATGTTGTAGCGGGTGACAAAGAGGTCATAACCGCCAATCGAACCGTTCCCTTTGGAAGAATAATAGATTGTAGCGCCATCGGAAAGGACGAACGGGTAGTTGTCGTCATCATTGCTGTTGATATTCATCGGTAACTGTTTTTCGTCACCCCATTCGTCCATAAGCATGGACTGGGTGAAAAGGCAATAATGGTCGTTGTCCGTCGAATGTGCATAGTAAATCTTGTCGCCTTTCTGGTTCTTGTATACGGTTGAACTTACAGGCTCGTTTGTCTGGAAAAAATCTTTGTAGGAATCGAGTGTGCCGCTTTCTTCACTCAAGATATAGGCGGAAAGGAAATTGTCTTTGTCCACGACCAGGCTATCGATGATCTGAATGTCTTCCACCTTTTCCATCATGCGTTGTGCATTGTTTGCCAGATCGAGCTTGGCTTCGAACGCCTGTGGGTTCTGTTTTTTCTTTGCCAGCAGGTTGATGTATTCTTCTAGCATTTCTCTGGCTTGGTCGAAACGATAGGTCTTGTAGTAGACTTCGGACATATAACGGTATGCTTCCTGTACTTTGCGTTTGACAGCTACTTTCAAATGCTTTTCCGCACCGGTCAGATCGCCAGTCTCGTAGCAGCAGACACCATACCAATGATTATAGGAGGAATTGCTTGGCGCTTGCTTAACCAGCTTTTCAAAGGCGGGTTTGGCTTCTGCGTACTTTCCTTCGTTGTATAATTTTTTTGCTTCAGCCAGACTTTGTGCATGCAGCCCGCCGCAGAGTAACGTAATTCCTATTGTGTAAAACAGTTTATTAGATAACCAATTCATCGATTTATGATTTATGAATTATGATCTATGATTCGGATTTATGGCTTATAATTCATAAATCTAAAATCATAAATCATTACTTTTGTGTCCGATTACAAAAATAGGAATTAAAATCAAGAATCAAAACCCTTATTTTTTAATTCTTAATTTTTAATTCTTAATTAGTAAAGTATGGCAAAGTTGACAGAAGAGGAACTCCTGTTTCGTAAAGTAGAAGAGAAAGTCAAGAAGGCGATATTCGAATACGGCCTGATTGTGGATGGCGACCGCATATTGATCGGATTGTCGGGGGGGAAAGATTCGCTGGCGCTGGTGGATCTGCTCGGACGCCGTTCCAAGATATTCCGGCCCCGGTTCGAGGTGGTCGTGACACATATCGTGATGTCGAATATTCCTTATCGTTCGGATATCAGCTACTTGAAAAGCCGGACAGACGAGTACGGCCTTCCCTTTTTCGTGCATGAGACGAGTTTCGACGCTTCGACCGATACCCGTAAATCCCCTTGTTTCCTTTGCTCCTGGACACGGCGGAAAGCTTTGTTTGATATAGCAAAGAAGCATGGTTGCAACAAGATTGCCCTCGGACATCATCAGGACGATATTCTTGAAACCCTTCTGATGAACATGATCCACCAGGGAGCGATCGGAACGATGCCGCCGCGCTTGAAGATGGATAAGTTCGATATGGAGATTATCCGCCCCATGTGTCTGGTGGAGGAGAAAGACTTGACCCGGATTGCTGCGTGGAGGGGATATCGGAAACAGATTAAGAATTGCCCGTACGAATCCGGCTCCAGCCGTTCGGACATGAAGGAGGTGCTGTCGCGTCTGGAGGTGATCAACCCCGAGGCGCGTTATAGCCTTTGGAACAGTATGTCGAATATCCAGGAAAATTATCTTCCGAAAATCATAAATTATAAATCATAAATCATCTCATGCAAGGATTTTATACTATTCTGTTATTGGTCGCATCCAATATCTTTATGACGTGTGCTTGGTATGGGCACCTGAAGATGAAGCAGCAGTTCAGCTGGTTCGAGCATCTGCCGTTGATCGGTGTTGTCCTGTTCAGCTGGTTTCTGGCATTTTTCGAATATTGCTTCCAAGTTCCGGCAAACCGGATGGGCTTTCGCGATAATGGTGGGCCGTTTAACCTGATCCAGTTGAAGGTGATCCAGGAGGTGATTACGCTGGTCGTCTTTGTCGGTTTCAGCTCGATAGCCTTCAAAGGCGAATCGTTTAAGTGGAACCATGCACTGGCTTTCCTGTTTCTGGTGGCAGCGGTTTATCTGGTGTTTAAGAAATAGTCCGAATTTGTTGATCCAGATAATCCATTATTGCCTTTTCATCATCCGGATGAAACCATCGGATGCTGGTGTCCCGTTTGAACCAGGTCATTTGTTTGCGGGCGTAAACGCGGGAGTTGCGTTTTATCTTTTCAATAGCGAAATCTAATGTCCATTCGCCATCCAGGTACTTGAACAGTTCTTTGTAACCGACTGTGTTAAGGGAGTTCAATTCGCGGAAAGGATAGACGCGGCGTGCTTCTTCCAGCATGCCATCGGCCATCATTTGTTCTACACGGCGATTGATGCGGTCGTAAAGTTCTTCACGGTCACGGGTAAGTCCTATCTGGATGATCCGGAAAGGCCGTTCTTTGCGGGTGTTGGTACGGAAAGAAGAATAGGGTTTGCCTGTCATACGGCAGATTTCTACGGCGTGGATCACACGCTTATAATTGTTGCGGTCGACCTCTTCGTAATGCAAAGGATCGGCCTCTTTCAACTCGGCAAGGATAGGAGAGAGCCCTTCTTCTTCAAATTGTCTATAGATGGCAGTCCGGATTTCGGGGGTGATAGTGGGGATGTCGTCGATCCCTTTTGTAACGGCATCGATATACATCATGCTGCCACCTGTCATAACGACGGTCGGATGTGTCTGGTGGAGTTCCCTGAGCAGGGACATCACATCTTCTTCGAAATTACTCGCACTGTAATAATCGGTGAGTGACAATGTGCCGACCATATAATGGCGTACACGTGCTATCTGTTCAGCCGTAGGGGCAGCCGTACCTATCGGAAGGTCTTTATAAAGCTGACGGGAGTCGGAAGAAATGATCGGAGAACCGAAATGCTCTGCTATACGCAGGCTCAGTTCCGTCTTGCCGACTCCTGTCGGCCCCAATAGGATGATAAGAGTATTGTCAATTGAATTCGTCATAGGGGTTCTCCATCGGTCCGTCGCCGAGCCCGTCAAAACCTTCTTTATCGAGTTCGTCGATATCGTATTCGGAATCGCCGTAGAAATCTTCACCTATTTCGGTGTTGCCGGCTTTGGTGTCCATCTCGTCGAACGACATGATCTGTACAGGTGCCTCACCGATAGATTTGCTGCATACGGCTTTGTCTAGATCTTTGCCCGGGATGATTTCGCGGAGTTCCATGAAGAAAGCACGTTCGGTCATATAATCGAAGACGAAAAGCAACTTCTGATGCTCGTCTTCAAGAAGCTCTTCCAGACGTGTATCTTCCATTATATAATTGTCCACCTCAGAAGTGGTATCCATTTCAACCAGTGTGATTTCCGTATTCTTGCTCCAGTCGTCATCACAGATGAAGAAAGAACACATCTGATCTTTTGTATACCCAACAGAGTCCATAATGGCATTGTACAAATCCAAGAATGTCGCTTCCGAGTCGATCTTAATCTCGCGTTTGAAGTCGTCAACTTCATCTGATAGAATTAGAAATCTAAATACCATAATCGTTATTATTTTTTGTTACATTATTTACTCATCGATCGAACCCCTGACGATACCGCGCTGGGATGATTTGATGAAGTTCAGGATCAGATCCCGTTCTTCGCTGGGCTCGTATTCGGTTTCGATGGCTTTCAAGGCTTCCGTATTGTTGAGGCCACGCGTATAAAGTGTACGGTAGATGTCTTGGATCAAGAATACCTGGCTGTTGGTAAATCCGCGACGGCGTAATCCTACGATATTGATACCGCAGTACACGATCGGGTCACGTCCGATCAGGGTATAAGGAGGAATATCTTTGCCGATACGCGAACCGCCCTGTACCATGACGTGCTTGGATATACGGGAAAATTGGTGGACCAGGCTACCACCGCTAACGATGGCGAAGTCGTCGATCTCTACTTCTCCGGCTATCTGTGAAGCGTTGCCGATAATGATATTATCTTTCAGCAAGCAATCATGGGCAATATGGGAATAGGCCATAATCAGGCAATTGTTTCCGACAACAGTTTTACCTTTGGAGGCCGTTCCGCGGTTGACGGTTACGCATTCGCGAAGAATGGTGTTGTTTCCGATTTCGGCAGTTGTAATTTCTCCTTTAAATTTCAGGTCTTGAGGGATGCCGGCAATAACGGCTCCGGGAAATACCTGGCAATTGTTACCGATCCGGGCACCGTCTAAAATAGTCGCGTGCGAATAGATACGACAGTTGTCACCGATCACGACATCTTTCTCGATTACGGCAAAAGGGTCGACTGTTGTATTTTGACCGATTTTAGCTTCGGGATGAACGACTGCTAAAGGGGATATGTTCATAATGATTTATGATTTATTATTTGTTTTTTACGATTTGTGCCATAAACTCGGCTTCGCTGACCAGCTTATCACCTACGAATACATATCCTTTCATGGTTGAAATACCACGGCGGATGGGAGCCAACAACTCTAAACGGAGGATCAGCGTGTCGCCCGGAACGACTTTCTGGCGGAATTTAACGCCGTCGATCTTCATGAAATAAGTAGAATAGCGTTCTGGTTCGTCTACCGAATTCAGAACGAGCAACCCGCCGGTCTGGGCCATCGCTTCTACTTGCAGTACGCCCGGCATAACCGGTTCCTGGGGAAAATGGCCTGTAAAGAAAGGTTCATTGCTCGTGATGTTTTTCACCCCCACGATATAGTTGCCGCCGATTTCGATGATCTTGTCAACCAACAGGAACGGGTAACGATGCGGGAGCAGTTCGCGGATACGGTTGATATCCATAACCGGAGTGCTGTTCGGATCATAGACGGGAGCCTGAACTTCGTTTAGTTTGATGTCCTTGCGGATCATGCGTGCCAACTGGTTGTTGATCTTATGTCCCGGACGGGTAGCGATTACACGGCCGCGGATCGGTTTGCCGATCAGTGCCAGATCTCCGATCACATCAATCAGCTTGTGACGTGCCGGCTCATTGTCGAATACCAGCGGTTTATTGTTGATGTAGCCTAAGTCTTGTACGTCCTTATGCGGGATAGACAGCTTGTCGGCAAGGTTGTCAAGCACCTCCTGCGATACTTTCTGGTCATAGATGACGATTGCGTTGTCGAGGTCGCCACCTTTGATCAGGTTATTCTGTAACAACATCTCTACTTCGCGGACAAACACGAATGTACGGGAAGCGGCCAATTCTGTCGGGAATTCACTCAGGTCATTCAGTGTGGCGAATTGGTTGGAAAGCACTGGTGAATTGAAAGAAATCAGTACATTGACGCTAAATTTGTCGTCAGGCAGGATAATGAGGGAAGAACCTGTCTCTTCATCCTTCACTTCGATCTTGTGCTTTACGATATAATAATCTTTCGGTGCGTTTTGTTCCACGACACCAGCTTTCTGAATCTCTTCACTGAAAAAACGGGAACTACCGTCGAGAATCGGGAATTCGGGTGCATTCACCTCTATCAGGCAGTTATCTATTTCGTAGGCATATAAAGCTGCCATCGCGTGTTCAATGGTACTTACCTGGATACCGTTTTTGGAAAGTACGGTTCCCCTCTGGGTTCCGGCTACGTTTTCAGCAACGGCATCGATTACAGGTTCTCCTTCCAGGTCAACACGTTTGATTTTGTATCCATGATTTTCGGGTGCAGGATGGAAAGTAATCTGGATATCCAAACCTGTATGCAACCCTTTTCCTTGCATAGAGAAACTCGTGGCAAGCGTCTTCTGTTTCTGCATACGATCTATATGATTTATGATTTATAATTTATGATTTATTCATTGTCAATTGTGCATTGTCAATTGCCAATTTAAGTCGTTCTATCTCACGCTGCATCTGTCCCATCTGTCGATACATATCCGGCAGGCGATTGAAGATTGCGCTGGAGCGCATAAACGCCTTTGCGTTGATAGCCGGAGCACCTAACAGGGTTGTCGGTTCTTTTACATCGCTGATCACGCCGCATTGTGCACCGAATACTACATGGTCCGCCACATGGATATGGCCGGATAACCCAGCCTGGCCTCCGAACATGCAATGGCTGCCAATCTTTACGGACCCGGCAATACCTACTTGAGCTGCCATGACCGTATTTTCGCCGACTTCCACGTTGTGAGCAATCTGTACCAGATTGTCCAGTTTGACTCCTCGGCGGATGATGGTCGAATCCATAACGGCACGGTCTATCGTGGTATTGGCCCCGATTTCGACATCGTCTTCCAGTACGACATTTCCCAACTGGGGGATCTTTTTGTAGTTATCGCCTTCCGGAGCGAAACCGAAACCATCCGATCCGATCACGCTTCCGGCGTGCAGAATGCAGTTGTTGCCGATTACACAGCCGTTGTAGATAGTTGCGTGTGGATAGATCGTACAGTTATCGCCAATGGTCACATGGTCTCCGATGTAGGCGTGTGGATAAATGCGGCTGTTCTTGCCGATCTTCACATCTTCGCCAATGTAGGCGAAGTTGCCGACATAACATCCTTCGCCGACCGTTGCCGAACCGGCGATAAACGCCGTAGCATCTATACCCGCTTTCTTGGCATTCGCCTGTTCCACCATGTTCAACAGGATGGCGAGCGAAGCATAGGCATTGGCAACCTTGACCAATGTAGCTTTTACCGGTTCGGCGGGAGTGAAATCATTGTTTACCAAAACAATGCTTGCTTCAGTTTTGTAGATAAAATGTTCATATTTAGGATTTGCCAGGAAGGTCAATGTTCCCGGCTTACCTTCTTCTATCTTTGAGAAGTTGTTGACTTTCACTTCAGGGTCGCCTTCGACGGTTCCACCTAAAACGCTCGCTATTTGTTGGGCTGAAAACTCCATTACTTAATCTTTTATATGTATTTCAAATGCAACTGCCCGGACTTGCTTCAAGGCAGTTTGCAAAAATGGTGAAAATTATTGGGATAGCCTATGCTTTGCAGGGAATAATTCCTTTATCGTGCAGATATCCTGCCATTTCGCGTTGTACGGCCAGGGCTGCTTCACGCGCTACATTGGCAAAATTCTCCGTTTTGTCTGCATATATGATAGCACGGGAGGAGTTTACCAGTAATCCGCACTGGTCGTTCATGCCGTACTGAGCCACTTCGGCGAGGCTTCCACCCTGTGCGCCTACGCCCGGAACCAGCAGGAAGTGGTTGGGAGCATGTTTGCGGATATCCAGGAACATTTTTCCCTGGGTGGCGCCTACCACATACATCATCTGTTCGTCTGTAGCCCAATCCTGCGACTTTTTCAGTACTTTTTCGAATAACCGTTCACCGGCTGCATCTTCTGTCAACTGGAAATCGTGCGAACCTTTGTTAGAGGTCAGTGCCAGCAGGATCACCCAGGCTTCCGGATAGATCAGGAATGGTTTCACACTGTCTTCACCCATATACGGAGCGACCGTTACGGCATCCACCTTGATATGGTCGAAGAAAGAACGTGCATACATTTCGGAAGTGTTTCCGATGTCCCCGCGCTTTGCATCGGCAATGATAAACTGGTCGGGATAGTTTTCACGTAGGTAAGCGACAGTCTTTTCGAATGACAGCATACCTTTTACGCCCAAACTTTCATAGAAGGCCAGGTTTGGTTTATAAGCCACGCAGTAATCGGCTGTCGCGTCGATAATCGCTTTGTTGAATGCAAAGATCGGATCTTCTTCAGACAGCAGGTGCTGCGGGATCTTCTTTATATCTGTATCGAGCCCCACGCAAAGAAAGGACTGCTTTTTCTTGATGTTTTCGAATAATTGCTGCTTGTTCATGTTGTTACGTGTAAAAAATTAGTCTAAAAATGATGTTATAGTTCAGACTCTTTCAGTCGTTCAGCGTTCTCGGCCACGATCAGTTGGTCGAGGCATCCTTGTATATCCCCATCCATAAAGGCTGAAAGATTGTAAATCGTGTAGTTGATACGGTGGTCGGTGATGCGTCCCTGCGGATAGTTGTAGGTACGGATCTTTGCCGACCGGTCACCGGTGGAGACCATCGTCTTACGTTTGTTAGCAATGTCATCCAGATATTTCTGGTGCTCCTTGTCATATATAAATGAACGCAGGCGCGTAAGGGCGCGTTCCTTGTTCTTCGGTTGGTCGCGTGTTTCGGTACATTCGATCAGGATTTCTTCGCTTACGCCTGTATTCGGGTTTTTCCAGACATAGCGCAGGCGGACGCCTGATTCGACCTTGTTTACGTTCTGTCCTCCGGCTCCACCCGAACGGAACGTATCCCATTTGATTTCGCCTTCGTTAATTTCCACGTCAAACTCATCTGCTTCGGGAAGGACGGCAACGGTTGCAGCTGATGTATGCACGCGTCCCTGTGTTTCGGTAGCCGGCACACGTTGTACGCGATGAACGCCCGATTCATATTTAAGAGTTCCGTACACTTTTTCTCCGCTTACGGTAAAGATGATTTCCTTGAAACCGCCGGCAGCTCCTTCGCTACAACTGGACAGGGCCACTTTCCAGCCTTTCATCTCGCAATACTTCACGTACATGCGATACAGGTCTCCGGCAAAGAGTGCTGCTTCGTCGCCACCCGTTCCGCCACGTATTTCGACAATGGCGTTTTTGTCGTCCTGCGGGTCGGCCGGCACGAGGAGTAGCTTGATCTCCTCTTCCAGCTCCGGAATACGCGCTTCACAGGCAGCCGCTTCTTCACGGGCTATTTCTTTCATCTCCGGATCGGTTTCGGCCATCATCAAACGGGCTTCTTCCAAACCGTTGAGGCATTGCATGTATTCCTTGCGGGCTTTTATGATTTCGTTCAGCTCCTTGTATTCTTTCGTGAGCTTGACGTATCTTTTCTGGTCAGCGATGACGTTAGGGTCCGTAATGAGCGTCGACACCTCTTCGAAGCGGGACACCAGACCTTCCAGTTTTTCTAATAGCGTGTTATTCTCAGCCATATATGAACTCACCGAACTCGCTTTTAATAATCAGTTCCTTCTTGTCGCTTTCTTCTACCCGGCCGACAATTTGCGCGTCGATATTGAATGATTTGCTGATGGCAATCACTTCTTCCGCATGTTCCGGAGAAAGATAGACTTCGAGACGGTGTCCCATGTTGAACACTTTATACATCTCATCCCAAGCCGTACCGCTCTGTTCCTTGATCGTCTTGAACAGTGGGGGAACGGGAAACATATTATCCTTGACCACGCGACAATTATTGCCGATGAAGTGCATCACCTTAGTCTGTGCGCCGCCTGAGCAATGTACCATTCCATGAATATCCGGGCGCAAAACATCCAACAGCTTCTTAACGACCGGAGCATAGGTCCGTGTAGGAGAAAGCACCAGTTTGCCTGCGTTCAGCGGCGATCCTTCTACGGGGGCAGTCAGCTTCAAGCCTCCACTGTAAACCAGTTCGTCGGGGACAGCTTTGTCGAAACTTTCCGGGTATTTTTCTGCCAGATATTTGGCAAACACGTCGTGGCGTGCACTGGTCAGCCCGTTGCTTCCCATGCCTCCGTTATATTCTTTCTCGTATGTAGCCTGTCCGAAAGAAGCCAATCCGACGATCACGTCGCCCGGACGGATGTTCGCATTGTCGATCACGTCGGCACGTTTCATGCGGCAGGTAACCGTACTGTCGACGATGATGGTGCGGACCAGATCGCCTACATCGGCCGTTTCGCCACCGGTCGCGTAACAACCGACTCCCATTTCGCGAAGTTCGGCTAATAGTTCGTCTGTCCCGTTGATGATGGCGGAGATCACTTCACCCGGAATCAATAGCTTGTTGCGTCCGATGGTGGAGGATACTAATATGTTGTCTACGGCGCCCACGCACAGCAGGTCGTCGATATTCATTATCAAAGCATCTTGCGCGATACCTTTCCATACGGACAGGTCGCCGGTTTCTTTCCAATACATATAAGCCAGAGATGACTTGGTTCCGGCTCCGTCGGCATGCATGATGTTGCAATATTCAGGATCGCCTCCCAAAATGTCGGGAATGATCTTACAGAATGCTTGGGGAAAGATTCCCTTGTCGATGTTCTTTATTGCGTTGTGAACATCTTCTTTCGAAGCGGATACACCGCGTAGATTATAACGTTGGTCACTCATTGTTTTTGTGAATTTGTCTGCAAAGATACTATTTTTTGTCTTACTTATCTAAGTTTTAGCACATCTCCTTCTTCGGGAATATAATCTTTGTGCTTTTTATTTATCTTATATAAGCTCTTGATCTGTATTCCGTATTTCTGTGCGATGCTGTGCATGGACTCGCCTACCTGTACGACATGGTCATAATTCGGCTTGTCTGCTTTCTTCTTTTTCTTTTCCAGATAAACGATATCGTTTTTCTGTAACGGGAAATCTTCCGGTACTTCGTTGTATTTCTTCAAGTCTTTTATCCGGAAGCCGAGGCTGGCGGCTATGTCGTCGAAGCTGTCTTTACCGTTGGAGTAGACATACAGCAAGCCGTTTGTACGGTAGATCGTATAGCGGGAGATGCGTGCCGGTTGTTTGCCCTTCTTCTTGCCGCCTTTTGCCGTATCATACCGGTAGAGGTCATAATCTTCGATCAACTTGATCAGCCGGTTGGCGTAGGCGCGGTCTGTAGCGTACCCGCATTTCTGAAGCCCTCTTGCCCAGCCTTTATAGTCGGTGACTTTCAGTTTGAACAGGCGGGCATAGCGGGGACGGTCGACCAGAAAACGGGCGTGGTCTTCGTAAGACTGTTCCGGATTTTTATATTTGCGGAAACATTCTCCCCGCAGGTCGTCGTCGTGATAGACACGCCCACCTCTCCAATCGGAATGACATTTGATGCCGAAATGGTTGTTCGACTTGCGTGCCAGCTCGCTCCGGCCGGCCCCCGACTCCAATAATCCTTGTGCAAGCGTGATACTGGCAGGGATACGGTACTTTTTTTGATGCTGAACAGCTAAACTGCTGTATTGTTTGATATACTTTTCGTATGCCGGCACTTTCCGTTGGCTGGCTCCGAGTGCCGTCCCGGTAACGGACAGCACCAACAGCAGGGAAAGGATTCGTAATGTTAATCGCATGACTGATTCGTTGTATGTAATTATATTTAACGGCAAAGATAATTAATTTGTTTTACATCATTGTCATAGTCGTGTGCCGGGGCGGGAGGCCGTATCAAAATTTGATAGATATGGATTATAGATGATGATTGGTCACCATGCTATTTATAAATAAGGATTACGCGGATCTCTGATTTGGCTCCACCTGCCCTCGAAACTTTTTGATTATTATGAGGTATAAAGGTGAAGGTAATCATCCGAACTGTCTTCACCCTTGTCTTGTCCTGATTTAGGTTGACCATGTCACTCTGATTCGTTTTTACTACTATGTATTTAAGTGAAAGGTAAGTATTTACAGCTATTACTACCACTTTTTAACCTTTCGCCCTTGGTCGAAAAGGCTTTTGACATTGGTCGAAAGTGCTTTTGACCAAGGGCGAAAGCCTTTTCGACTAAGGGTAAAAGGTCTATGGTTGGGATGTTTGACAATAAATGTATTTGGGGGTTCTCTACATTTTCTTTATTTTTGCTTGTATCATTTAGAATGTTATTTCATGAAAGAAATCAAGTTGGAGACAAAAATCCGGATCTATCCTCTTGCCGAGCTTCCGGAAGAGGAGTTGCGGCTAATGGAGGCAGCCATAAAAGCGACGGGACAATCGTATGCTCCTTATTCGAAGTTTCATGTCGGAGCGGCAGCCTTGCTGGAGGACGGCACGATCGTAACCGGCAGTAATCAGGAGAATGCCGCTTACCCTTCCGGTTTGTGTGCGGAGCGCGTGGCGTTGTTTCATGCCGGCCATAAATATCCGGATATTGCCGTTGTCGCTCTTGCTATTGCTGCCGCCACGAATGGTAGCCAGGTCGAGAGCATTTCCCCTTGTGGTGCCTGCCGCCAGGTTTTGTTGGAGGCGGAACAGCGTTATGGCAAGTCAATGAAGGTCTTGTTGTGTGGTACAAAAGAAGTAGTGGTGGCGGAGAGTGCCGAATCGCTGTTGCCACTTTGTTTCGGGGCGAAAGATCTGAAAGATGATTAAAAAGAAAAAGAGGCACAAGCCTGGGGAGGTGATAAATTAGCTTACTGCTTCCTGGCGGCGGTGTGCCTCTTGTGCGCTGTTGTTATGCGCATTTTCTTAATTGTCAAATATCCGGATCAATAGGTTCGACCTTCAGAGGTTCCAGGTTGTTTTCTGCTCCTGGATAACCTATGTTTTGGTTAATCACGCCTCCTGTGTTACTTGTGATAGCGGTTTCAGGAATCGGCCATAAAATGTGGTGTACGCTCATGCGGTATTCACCGTTCGGAATTTTAACACCCTTATTGAAGAAATTATTCTTGACGGAAACCCAATCGAAATAGAAGTTTACGCCGGTATCTTTGCAGTTCGTACCGATACCACCCGGTCCTGAAATATTATCCAATTTATACACACGTCCGTCCAAAGCTTCGCATGCCTTACCGGTCTTGGCATACAAATAGGAGATACGGACCAATTCGACATGGCGGTTTTCTTCGTAATACAATTCCCTGGCTCGTTCGGCAAGTACGTCGGCAATACCGACGGTTCCGTTTAGAGGTTCCGCACCGGCACGTTCACGGACAACATTCAGCATTGCAGCTTCATTTGCCATATCGCCTTTCCAATAATAACATTCTGCCAACATCAAGTAAACTTCTGCAGAACGATAAATATACCAAGGTGTTTCTCCTCCTTGGAAATCCTGAGTCTTTGTTGGATCAGGGACGAATACTTTATAATGTGGCCACATGTACCAGCAACGGATGGAGTCGGCGACAGAAAGGTCAACCGGGCGAATCAAGTTTTGTCCGTAATAAGGATTGTTCGATTTCTTCAAGCCGGGATCGTTATAGCGTAAATCTTCCATCCGCTTCCAGCTATCATGATTGAATGGTCCGCGTAAGTCGTTCTTTTCTTTTTCAGTCCAAATATCGTATTGGTAATAATTGGTTGGGCGTAACGTTCCGATACCGCGACCGTATTGGGTGTCGTTATCGATTTCCGTATTTTTGTCCGCTCCGTCGGGTGCAATGGCAGTGCCGCTTTTCCCGTCAGGTGTTTTAATGGCACCACCTTTTGCCCAATAAGGCACAGCATTACGCATGGTATAAATACGGTTGTCTTTATCCAATGGGGTGGTCGTTGGATGGGCGACCACATACATGATACCTTCCGTGTTGTTCATGTCAATTTTGGCTTCCACACTGTGCAAATCATGCATCAGGTTGGTGTTGGGCTTTGTCTGATTCCCTGTGAAACGTTCGGTCATCAACGGATGACGTTCGACGACTTCTTTACCGACCGTAATAGCGCGGTCGAAATCACCGGTGGCCATACACAATTTCATAAGTAAGACACCGCACGCGTCCTTGTTGGCACGTCCGCGCGGTTGTACTTCCGGCACCCACTGGTAAGCAAACTCCATGTCTTTCTTGCACTGTTCCAAGATACTCCAACGGTCGTACGTATAAAAATCCAATTTCGGTTCAGTGATTTCCCGATCCAGATAAGGGACGTTGCCGAACTGGTGTGTCAGTTTGTAATAACGATAGGCACGTTGGAAATAAGCAGCTCCCAATACCGCCTTTCGCTCTGCTTCGTCTTTGTATTTGGCTGCATCCAAACGGCTGATGGCGATATTTGCATATTTGATGCCTTTGAATCCTTCTTCCCAATACCATTTGTTTTTACCTTTCATGTCGTTTTTCGTCCGGGAGGGTAACATTTCGTTATCCAAATCGACCAGGGAACCGCTTTCGTCTGTCTTTCCATGTATGGCGATGTCGGTCAGATACATTTCTGTTAGAATCGGAGCGCCGTCTCCGAAAAATTCATGACGCATATTACGTTCACAGGCTGTCAAAGCGGCATAAAGTCCTTCTGCATCCACATATGTGTTTTCTGGTGAATAGAAAGACAAAGGTTTCGGTTCCAGCCAACTGTCACTACAGGAATTTAGCATGGGTAAGGTGCCCAATGCCAGGATTATACAATTTTTCTTGTTGATATTCATATTCTTATTATATTTTTTCAGGTTAATTATAAAGTAAAATTCACTCCGAAATTCACCGTACGCAAAGTTGTATCGCCACCTTCCGGATCACCGAAATCCCAACCGGTAATCACGAACGGATTACGGACTGCTAAAGAGAAGCGCATGTTTTGTACAGCTATCTTTTTCAATAAATGTTTGGGAACGCTATAGGATAAAGTGATGTTTTCCATGCGGACAAACGTTTTCTTTACATAATTGCTACCCTTATTGGTTGAACCGATACGGGCATAATCGTTTGTCGGGTTGTCTGCGGTCCAGCGTGGAATGTCGACAATCGTATAGCGGTCATACATACCGCCTGTATTGGCTGCACGGTTGAACGTACCATATTGTCCTACATGTGAATACATCATGAATGACAGGCTTAGATTTTTGAAGAATGTGAATTCGTTACGCCAAGACCAATAATATCGCGGAGTCTTGTAACCTTGGAATACCTTGTCTTTCGTATCCAGTACTCCATCCCCGTTTTGGTCAATATACTTGAAGTCACCCGGCTTGTTACCATATTTTGATGCTTCTTCCTCTTCACCCAATTGCCAAACTCCGTCACGCTCGTAGTCCCAGATCTGTTCGGTATCATGGCCGATAAACCATTTGTTTTCATAGTCGTCGGCCTCTTTATATCCGATCACGTTCCCATTGTCGTCTTTCACTTCTTCTACATCGCCATAAAGATGTTTGATCTTACGGCGATTGAAAGAAAACGTACCGCTTGAATTCCATGCAAAATTGTCGTGGTTAATCAAATTGGCATTCAACGAAAGTTCGAAACCTCGGTTTGTCAAAGCTCCCAGATTGGCCATTACGCTGGCATATCCTAAGATGGAAGGTAATGAGCGATTGACTAACAGGTCGTTCGATTCGGCCATATACGTTTCGACGCTACCGCTTAACTTGTCTCCGAACAGAGAGAAATCTAAACCGATATTGTAAGACTCAGTTCGTTCCCATTTCAATTGGCTGTTAGGCATACGGTTGATGTATACCTGAGAAGTCAGATAGACATTTCCGTTCGGGTCGACATATGTATAAGCTCCGGAATTTAGTTGAGCCAATGCTTCGTACTGGCCAATGTCACGGTTTCCGTTTTGTCCCCAGGAAAAACGTAATTTACCATAATCCAGCCAGTCGGATGTTTTTTCCATAAACTTTTCAGATGTGAATACCCAACCCAAAGCTACGGCCGGAAACGTGGCACGTGGGTTCATCTGCCCGAATGCCGAATAACCGTCACGGCGGACAGAGGCCGTTAGCATATATTTGTCTTTAAAAGAGTAGAACAAACGTCCCATCAAAGCATCACCGGTCTTATATGTGTCATTGCTGGAAACAGACGGAGCCGTACCGGCACCTATATTATGGAATCCCAATATGTCGCTCGGCGAATAGAGTTTATTGCTTGCCACTGTTTGCCACCATTGCCCTTTTTCTGCATTGGCCAGGAAAGTCGCTTCAACTCGATGGTCTTTGCCGAATTCTTTTTTCCAACGGACAATGTTGTCTACTTGCCAGTTGAATGTTTTTTCATTTTTGCGTTCGGACCGGCCACCGTCACCTGCCCATTCCGGATGTTCGGATGATTCGTGGTTCATATATTCATACCAATGGTAACGAGGCGTGAAATTCATTTGATATTCCAAGCCGAACGGTAATTTGACAATTGCATATAAGTTCGCATTCAGGTCATGGTTGATGTCACGCCTGTCACGGTATAAATTATCGAAGAACGGGTTTTTCGTATTGTTGTCGCCGGATGGATACATACGGTATGGACTGTCCAATATATCGATATCGTTTGTCGTAAAAGGAGAGTTATGCTCGCGTTGGCCCACATCGGCTGCTAAATATCCCCCTAAGCGGGTTGCAAATTGTGCATTTACACCCACTGTCAAAAAAGAAGTTACATTCGATTCCAAATTCAAGCGAGAGCGGAAATTACGATAGCGATCGCCGACTTTTACTCCTTCGCGGTCTGCATATCCCAAAGACCAATAATAAGAAAAGTCTTCTTTACGGTTTGAAATGCTGACAGTATAATCCTGCTGTAATCCGGTTTGGAAAACAACATCATCCCAATCTGTTTCGATTCCGTTTAAATAATTCTCCATTTCGATCGTTTTGAAGTTTAAACGGGTCAACCATTTGTAGATCATTGTCTTTTCATCCGGTAAGGCAGAGACAGGTGATTTTTGGTCATAGTTATACCAAGCCAACGGGTCAATTCCTGCTGTCGACAAAGTTCGCGGATCGGCAAATTTACCTGGCTGTGCAGCTATTTCTGCTTCCGTCATTAAGCTTTCGCCATATTCTTGTCGGAATTTGATGAATCCTGCACCATCAACCGTTTTAGGCAGAAGTGCGTTGCTTACCATACCGACGTTAGCATTAAATGAAATTACAGGTTTTCCTGTTTTTCCTTTTTTGGTGGTAATAGCTACTACTCCATTGGCGGCTTTTGCTCCATAAACGGCAACTGAACTGGCATCTTTCAAAACATCGATGTTTTCGATATCCATAGGATTAATGTCTTGTAAAGATCCATCATAGATAACACCGTCCAAAACTAACAAAGGAGAGGAGCCTGCTTTCAAAGAATTTTTTCCGCGTATTTGCAGATCAGCGGTACCGGCGGCATCTGTAGCCATTGAAATCGACAGACCGGAAGCACTGGCACGCAACAGGTCTTGGACAGAACGTGGGGCTTCAGTTTCTAATTTTTCTGTTTTTACACGCGAAATCGCCCCCGTCAAATCTTTCTTCTTTGCCGTACCGTAGCCGATTACAACCACTTCTTCCAGCTCTTCCGTATCTTCTTTCATCGTCACATTGATTGTTTTCCGGTTGCCAACAGGAATCTCTTGGGATATGTATCCAATATAAGAGAATACAAGGATTGTTTTTTTACCTGTTGAGGAAACACTGTATTTTCCGTCCATATCCGTTATAGAGCCGTTGGTTGTTCCTTTTTCCATCACATTTACACCAATCAAAGGTTCACCGGATTGATCTTTGACAGTACCGGTAATCGTTATATTTTGGGCAAATGATTGAGTCGTGAATAACCCTAACAGAATTGAGATCAGGTTGATTCGTATTATGAAAAATAAGTTTTGTTTTCGCATCTTAATTGGGTATTAGATTGAACATTCTAAAAATATTTATAGTAATAGATTGAAAAATAGCTGTATATGGGAAATTTAAAGTTATGAAGTGTCAAATAGGAAATGCATAATGATTATCATAATATTAGATTAATTTGTATTTGTAACTTAGTCCTTTCTGAACTACTGTTATATTCTAAGGATTACACTTCCTAAACACTTTATGTATGCAAATAAAAGTTCCTGAAATTTGTATTAGTTTGAATTTATCCGTATGTTTGCGGACACGTACGATCTGAATATGTATAGTTGTTAATTTTTTCTTTAACAATATACCATAGTTCAGAAAGAACTATGGTTGGTTAAGGTTTAGGAATAAAGGGCATTTGCCGAGTCTGACTTTTCTTTCTCTATGAGTTTAGTAAATGTTCAATTTGAGGAGATCAAATATTTCAATGAACAAAAGATGTATGTGAAGATATTTTAGGATATCTATAGGAATTTATGGAAGGATAGATATTTGTAAAAGAAAAAAGCTGACAGTCTCTAATTGATAGAACTGTCAGCTTTTTTTGAGAAGATGGTTGGTTATTTTAGATTCCCAACGAAGCCTTTATCGCTTCGATCTTTTCTGCTCCTGCTTTTTCGGCAGCCGGCAGTTCATCGAGGCTCTTTACTTTGGAATGGACTTCGCAATAGAACTTGATCTTCGGCTCCGTACCGGAAGGACGGATAGATACTTTCGTTCCGTCTTCTGTGAAATATTGGAGGACGTTAGAGGTAGTCGGCATATCCAATGTCAGTGTTTCGTTTTCTACATAGTCTTTGCCTTTCAGGGATGCGTAATCGTAGAATAATGTAACTTTGGAACCAGCGATTTCCTGTAACGGGTTTTCACGGAAATGTTTCATCATCGCTTCGATCTCTTCAGCACCGCTCTTTCCTTTCTTTACAACGGAGATCCCTTTTTCTTTAGAGAAACCGTACTGAACGTAGATGTTCTGCAATAACTGGTACATCGTGATGCCCTGATCTTTTGCCCAGGCGGCGATTTCGGCCAAGATGGCACAAGCAGAAACGGCATCTTTGTCGCGAACGAAATCTTCGCACAGGAAGCCGTAGCTTTCTTCACCACCACCGATATAGTTCTTTTTCCCTTCGTTCTTTTTCATGACATCAGCGATCCATTTGAAGCCGGTGTAAACGTCATACACTTCGACGCCGTTCTTTTCGGCGATCGTGCGGATCAGCTCGGTCGTGACGATTGTCTTTACGATATATTCCTTGCCGTTGATCTTGCCGAGTTCTTTCCAGCGTGTGATGAGGTAGTAGACGAACATCAAAGCGGTCTGGTTGCCATTCAGCAATACCCATTCGCCTTCGTTGTTCTTAACGGCTGCACCTACGCGGTCTGCATCCGGATCGGAAGCCAATACCAACTCGGCATCTGTTTCCTTGGCCTTTTCAACTGCCAGAGCCAATGCTGCCGGTTCTTCCGGATTGGGGGAAACAACGGTAGGGAAGTCGCCGCTTACTACGTCCTGTTCAGGAACGTGGATGATATTCGTAAAGCCGAACGCTTTCAATGTCGGCGGGATAACCGTTACACCTGTTCCGTGGATCGGAGTATAGACGATCTTCATGTCGTGGTGGCGTGCGATGGATTCCGGTGACAAAGATATCTTTGTCAGATCATTGATATATTGTTCATCGATTTCCTTGCCGATGATTTCGATCAGTTCCTTGTTGCCTTTGAACTTGATTTCGCTGGCATTACGGATTTTGTTGACTTCGGCAATCGTATTCTTGTCATGCGGAGCGATCATCTGAGCGCCATCGTCCCAATAGGCTTTGTAACCGTTATATTCTTTCGGGTTGTGTGAAGCAGTCAGGATAATACCGCTCTGGCATCCCAATTTACGGATGGTATATGACATTTCAGGAGTCGGGCGAAGGTCTTCGAACAGATAGACCTTAATGCCGTTTGCAGAGAATATGTCAGCAGAGATTTCAGCAAATTTGCGGCTGTTGTTACGGCAGTCGTGGCCGATGACAACTTTGATCTGGTCCAGATCGGCAAATTCCTTTTTCAGATAGTTGGATAAGCCTTGTGTGGCTGCTCCTACCGTGTAGATGTTCATACGGTTTGAACCTACTCCCATGATGCCTCGCAGGCCGCCTGTTCCGAATTCCAGATCTTTGTAGAATGATTCGATCAGTTCCGTCGGATCTTCATTGTCTAACAGAGCTTGCACCTGTGCACGTGTTTCGGCGTCATAACTTTTAGTAAGCCAGCTTTGTGCTTTGCTTCTTACCATTTCTAACAGTTCCTTGTTTTCCATGACCTATATGTCTTGCTTTTAATTTAAAGAAATCCTGATTTTGAAATTAACAAAGGTACAAATAAATTGATAATTTCCAAGATTTAGGCTTTTTATTTACCAGACAAAAGAATGCTTGTATTCCGATTGATTTCCGGCTGCATCCGTAACGGTCAGTTTGAGGGTATGTTTTCCTCTTTCGAGCCGTTCTTTATCGAATTTGTAGGTAATGACCGATTTGCTGTTCATTTCGAACAGGACGTATTGTCCGTCTATCTCTCCTCGGTAGGTTTGTACGCCGCTCAGGTTATCGGACAGGCGGAAAACAAATGCCTGCTTGCTGATCCATGTGTTGGCGCCCAACGGGGTGATCGTCGGTGCTTTGAGATCTTGCCCGACCGTATAATTGCCAAGTTCTTTGATCGTGCCGTCGATCCAGCCGTTCCGGTAAGTACCGCCGATCCAGGATTGACGTCCTTTCTGAGTGCGGACGATACCATATTGCTGCTTGTTTTCCAACGTGTCGGTCCGTAAACGTAAGGACAGCAAGGCCGAGTTGTGAAGCGGAACGGGGCGATTATGCAAAATGTGCGTGTCTGCCAATGCCGTACTGTCTTCTTTTACCGAATAACGGAAATAAAGATCGTCGTACAGGTTTCCTTTCGGGATCGTCATCCGGATGCCTTTTGCTCCGAACCGGTTGTCGGACATCCAATGAAACAATTCTGTACCTTCGGTCTCGATCTCCGGAATCTCCTGTTCTTTCCCTTCTATCCAAACGGAGAGGCGGGTCGTGTTACCGAATGCATCGGAAAGCGTATAGGTGAGATGATACGTTTTCTCTTCTCCTATATGAATGATTCCCCGGTTGACGCTTTCGTTAAAACGGAGGCGGTTGCCCGGTTCTACAAAACTGCGCATATAAAAGGAACGACGGTCTTTCCATTCCTCATAATCGACGTAACTGTTCAAGTAGCGGGTCTCGTCGAAAGCAAAGCGGTCCAGGTTGCTATGGTAGATGATCTGGCTGTCCTGGCGAAGGGTAATATCCTTCACTCCGTAGATATTTGTCGTATTATCCATATAATCGTAGGCTTTGACCGCCAGTCCGATTTCTCCCCAAGCTTCGATCTTGCCGGTGATGGTTTGTTTGCCGTTTTTGGCTGTGACTGGTTTTAGCTCCAGTTTACGGCTGCTGCCGTTGACCACTCCTTTGCCCTGTTGCGGACAGATCAGTATTCCCTGTATTTTCGGTGCGCGGGTGTCGGTTATCTTCTCTTTGAAATATTCGATCGGGTCGAGTACCTCTTCACTTTCCGTGTCGCGCACTTCAAAATGGAGATGCGGACCTCCTGAGCTTCCGGTGTTTCCGCTATAGGCGACAATTTCTCCTTTTTTGACCGGGAATTGGTCCGGGTCGAGGAACAGGTTTACGTTGAAACTTTCCTGTTCGTATTGTTGCTCTTTGATATATCGGGCGATGGAAGGGGCGAATCGTTGCAAATGGGCGTAGACGGTTGTCGTTCCATCCGGATGTGTCAGGTATAAGCCGTTTCCGTATCCCCACGGACTGACGGATATGCGTGATACATATCCGTCCTGTACGGCGTGTACGGGTTTTCCTTCAACTCCTTGTGTCTTAAAATCTATTCCGGAATGGAAATGATTGTTGCGCAACTCCCCGAAGTTTCCGCTCAACAAGATCGGAAAATCAAATGGCTGGCGGAGTTGTTGGGCGCTTATTGTCTGTATGCAAAAAAACAATAGGGGGATGTATAGTTTGTACATATTATATGTTTATTTAGAAAAACAAAAGTAATCATTTATTTCAATAGTAGAAAGTCGACGATCAAAGGGAGATGGTCGCTGTAGCCGCCTTCGTATTTGAAACCGTAGTAGGTGCGGAAAGGGCGTTCACCACGCCAAGTTTTATCTTTTGTAAGCAGAAATGGCGGTGAAAAGATGCGGGCACTTCCCGGGATGACCTGCATCCGTGAGGTGGTGTCGGTGAGGGAGGAGGAGAGGATGAGTTGATCTAACTGGCTCCATTCTCCTTGATACTTATGGCTTCCCGGAAAAAATGGCTTGTCTTTGGCAAACAGATTGTATAGATGGAGAGACGGATAGGCATCCGTCCGAGATTTCATAGGCATGGAGTCTGAACCGGACAGGCATGAAATTGGAAACGGATGGGCATACAATATTTCCCGGATACTCATGTCGTCCGGCGTATCATTGAAATCTCCCATAATCAGGATGTGTGGGGCAGGATGGAGATGGTGGAGCGAGTCGCATAATACGCGCAGGGTGCGTGCCGCATCCAAACGGTCCGGTTCGCTTTCTTTTTCTCCTCCGTAACGGGAGGGAAAATGGCAGACAAAAACATCGATCCGGTCCCCGGTAATTACATCTCCCCATACATGCAGGATATTACGGGTATGCTTATGCAGTTTGCGGGTAAAACGGACCGGATGTTCCGTATGCCCCCGGTAGCGGAACTTGTCCCGTTGGTAAAGTAATGCTACATTGATCCCTCGCGTGTCCTGTCCGTGCGTCATGCAATAACGGTAATGCTGCCGACGGAGCGGAGTGTAGTTCAGAAGCCGGACAAGGACGGAATCGTTTTCTACTTCACAAAGTCCGACCAAAGCCGGGGTGCTCCATTCTCCCGCTGCCGTAATGACTTTTGCCAGTTGCTGTAATTTATGGTAAAACCGTCCCGGTGTCCAGTGGCGGTTGCCGGAGGGAAGGAAATCATTGTCTGCTGTAAACGGATCGTCTTTCGTGTCGAACAGGTTCTCGACATTGTAACTCATCACCCGGAAGTCTGTTTGCCCTTGTGAAGGCAAAGAAAACAATGTCAGTATAAAAAACGTCATAGTTAAGATTCTGGTCATGTCGTTTTATTTTGTTTCATCTTCTTTCGGTACGAATTCGTAGGCTCCGATATCGGGGCCGTCGTTTGTCAGGCGGTTGATACCGTAGCGGTCCACCGGATATTGCTGCGTAACGAAGATATCGGCTTTTCCCACTCCCAAAGTCGTCAACGAATCCGGACGGAAATCAAAGCGGTATTTGTTTTTTTCACCGCCCTTTAGCCTATAGGAAGGACTGACATTTGTGAACAATACCTCTTTGAAGTGATCATTGGTGCTGCCATTCGTTTTGATCACGCAATGGTTAAACAGGTATTCGAATGGCGCTGCATCGTCGACAGACAGGTTGAGTTCCCCTTTGTATTCTTCCTTGCCGGCAGCGAAACTACCGTCGATAATGCAATTGTCGAATGTCGTTTTGAGCGGGTAAGCCTCTTTATTCGCATTGTTTGCCATCGTGAGGCAAGACGTGTTTCGTTTTTCCAGTGTCATGAAATTAGCCAGTGTGCAATGGATGAAGCGGTATTCCCCGCCAATCAGCACGACAACGCCTCCTCCGGCATTGGTCAATTCCGTGTTGGTCACTTCTATATTGCAATTGAGTGCGAAGAACAGGTTTTCTCCCATATTCGTGATCTGGGAATTGCTTAGTTTCAGTTTGGATTCGCCCGGAGACGACTTTTCGAACGTCAGTCCTGTTTTCCCATTTCGCACGATAACATTGTCCATAATATTATGGTAACTTTCCGGACGGAAGAAAATCCCTCCCCATTGTGACGGTGTCCGGTCGTAGGGCAGGATGTCGTTCAGAATGAAATCCAGGCGGTCTCCGCGGAAAACAATCGGTTTTTCACGTGTCCCTTTGGCCAGCAATGTTCCGTATGTAATGACTTTCGCAGTGTCGTGCATATAGAAAATGGCCCCCGGATCGATGTTGAGTGTGATATTGGGAGAAATAACCAGGCTGTCATATATGAGGTAAGGCCGTTCGGCTGTAAAATGCGTGTCTTGTGTCAGGATAAGCCCGTTCTTATACAGGTTTACATTTTGCCCGTATGCTTCGAGGCGGACAGACTGTTTGATGCCGTTTGTGGTGAAGATGACGGAATCGTCCACCAGCAGTGGTTGGTTGGATGCGTTCGGATTGACGGTGACTTCCACAAAAACATACAAGCTGTCGTCTGCCTGTATCCTTACATTTTGGAAATGGTCGCCTTTACGCCCGTCCACGTTGATGCGGAAACCGGTCTCTTCACCGCTTGCCAACATGATCTCGCTGATCAGCAAAGGCTGATCGTTACGGTTGTAGATCATGAACTCTTTGGTTGCGGAGCCTATTGTGGTGAATACCGTATCGAAAGAAAGCGTGTCGACCGAGAAGCTCAGCCGATGGTTGGGGTTACTCGAATAGTTTTCGTCCAGCCCGTCGCACGACAACAGGTTGAGCACTATAAAGAATAATATGAGTAACGGAGCGGCTAATTTTTTCATTTCATTAATTATTAATAGTCCAGGTAAATTGTTATTTACCATATAATGTCAATAAGAAAACAAATTTATTATAAATAAGTTTTCGGGCATTAACATAAAAAAAGAGGAAAAACATCCGTTGAATGTTAATCCTCTTTTTATAACGAGAAATGTATCGTTTTATTTTGCAGGGATGCTCTTTAATAGTTCGAGTAAGTGAGACCACCACAATCCAACGGTATCAATCTGTATGCGTTCGTTGGGGGAATGGACGTCCCGAAGCGTCGGTCCGAATGAGATCATATCCAGATTCGGATATTTCTCAAGGAACAAGCCACATTCCAGTCCTGCATGGATCGCCATTATTTTGGCATCTTTGTTAAACAAACGTTTATAGGTATCCTGTGCCACTTTCAGGATCTTTGAATCCGGGTTAGGCGCCCAACCGGGATAGCCGTCGCCGTGAGTTACCTGTGCACCGGCTAACTTGAAAACAGATGCGACCTGGTTGGCAATCATGTTCTTGTAAGACTCGATGGAGCTGCGCTGGCTTGTGCCGACAATGATCGTGTTGTTATCTCCCATCTTGACAGAAGCCAGGTTGGTAGAGGTTTCCACCAGACCTTCGATGTCGTGGCTCATGCCGATCACGCCATGTGGGCAGGCATGTAAAGCCAAAATCAGTTTTTCGGCATCATAGTCGCTGATATATTTGTCCGGACGGTCGGTCGAAGCCATTATGATCTGTACGTTCGGGTCTACATGTTTCAGTTCGTTTTCTATATCTGCCGTGAAATGGTTCAACAGGATACGGGCTGCTTCCTTTTCTTCCGGGTACAGGCCGATGGTCGCTTGCGCTTCACGGGCGATAGCGTTGCGGAGGTTACCGCCGTGGATGAAGCAAAGGTTGAAATCAGCTTGGTTTTTCAGTAGGTACAGGTAGCGCACCAGGATTTTGTTGGCATTGCCCAACCCTTTGTGTATTTCGCCACCGGAATGTCCGCCGTTCAAGCCTTTCACTTCGATTTTGAAGTATTGCATGTTCGGATTGGTGTCACGTGATTCGTAATGGAACACCGCTTGCGTATCTTTACCACCTGCGCATCCCATAAAGATTTCACCTTCGTCTTCGCTATCGAGGTTCAGCAGGATATCGCCTGTCATGAATCCTTTTTCGAGTGCTTTGGCTCCGGTCAGTCCGGTTTCTTCGTCTACGGTGAAAAGGCATTCGATCGGTCCGTGCTCGATATCGTCGGATGCGAGGATAGCCAATTCGGCAGCTACACCGATGCCATTGTCGGCACCCAGAGTCGTACCGTTGGCACAAAGCCAGTTCCCGTCGACGATTGTTTCGATCGGATCATTGTCGAAGTCATGTACGGTTCCATTATTCTTTTCGCAGACCATATCCATATGGGATTGCAGAACGACTGTCGGCAGGTTTTCCTTACCGGGAGTAGCCGGTTTAGACATCAGGATGTTGCCTGCGGCATCTTTTTTGATAGCTATTTTATACTGTTTCGCGAATGATTCAAGGAACTCGATCATTTTTCCCTCCTTCTTTGAAGGACGGGGCACTTGTGTTACCTGGTGGAAGAACTTCCAGACGATTTCAGGTTTTAAATCAGTAATCTTCATAATGTTACAATATATTATAGATGTTACTCTATAGTTAATAATACCACTGCAAACAGGGGGTTGTATGAAAAAAAGTACAATTAAATATCAAAAACATACTTTCCAATCACTTAAACTCTTATATTTGCGTCCACAAATATAGAGAAAATGCTTACAACGTTATTGATTACCGTCATAATTCTTTTTATTTGTGTTGTGTTGCTCAGTGTAAAAGTTCTTTTCAAAAAGGGAGGGAAGTTTCCTAATACACACATTGAAGGTAACGCAGCACTAAGGGAGAAAGGTATATGCTGTGCTAAAACCCAGCATAAGAGAGATAGTTTGCGGAAGAATCTATATGATAAGATAAAGGAAATAGAAGAATAAAATAAAATAAAGATTTAATTTACACTTTATGAAGAACATTAACTACGTTATTAATGGTGTGCTCGCGGTGGCTGTCATAATCTTGTTTGTTATGCAGTTTTCCAGTAAAAAAGAATCCACAGTAGCTCCGGCTTTCACAACGGAGGGAGATTCTACCAATTTGCTCCCTGTAGCATATGTGAATGTAGACTCTCTTTTAGCGAATTACAACTATTCGAAAGATCTGAATGAACGTATCCTCAAGATGCAGGAAGATTATCGTTTAGATATGACCCAACGGTCAAATGCCTTACGGACAGAATTGAATGATTTCCAGCGTAAATATGAAGCCAATGCTTTCCTTACTACGGAAAGAGCGCAGCAGGAAGGAAACCGTTTGCAGAAAAAGCAGGAGGAACTTCAGAACTATGCCGCTAAGAAAGAACAAGAACTGGCTGCCAAGCAGATGGAACTGAACGGACAGCTTCGCGATACGATCGTTGCCCAGTTGACGACTTTTAACCAGGCAAAAGGTTATCAGATCATTTTCAGCAATACAATGGGTGACAATATTTTGCTGTCTAATCCGGCATACGACATCACGGCCGAATTTCTTGAAGTGCTGAATAAGAACTACTCTTCCGGAAAATAAGGAACAGAACATATAGATATATACGAAAGGGCTGCCCGCGCATATCGCTGGGCAGCCCTTTTTGTAAAGCTATGCATTACGGCAAGCGAAGCATGCTTGTGCTTGTTTACCTTTGTATGGACTTCCGGAGTTTCTTCTTGAGCCAAAAATAGTAGCCGGTTATGGCAAAAATAGCCCCTAAAAGTGAAACCAGGCAACTCAATATCCGGGTTGCCATCCCTCCCCATGTTCCGGCATGGACGGAATAGATCCATCCTCTTATTTTGGCGGATTTAGGGAGGTCCTTGTATAATTGGATTTCGGTGATCTTGCCGGTAGCCGGGTCAAAAGAATAGCGGTCGCTTCCTCTTGTATTTCCATAGGTGGCAGTAGAAACCGTTGCCGATCCGTCCTGGATGGCGATCGATTTATATTCCGGATAACGGCTTTGTAAATCGGCCAAGACTTCAGCCCATTGTGTGTAATCGGTTTTGGGGTGTTTCTTCAGCCCTCTGTCACCTGATGTTTTTTGAGGAGAGGGGGATGCCGGAGCGTGTGTCTGCTTGGAAGTTGTGCTGATGCCGAACACGGTATAGAACGCGTCACGATACCAGCCGAACGACCAGGTCAGGCCGGTCAATGCCAGGACAAGCAAAAGTAAAGCAGCATAAAAACCTCCGGAGACATGTAGATCGTACAGGAAACGGAACCAGCCGGCTTTTGTTTTTATTTTGAGCCGGTTTTTCAGTACTTTCTTGTTTCTCGGATACCAGATAACAAGGCCGCTGATGATGATAATGACCAATACCAGGGTTGAATATCCGACGATAGTCTTTCCCCAGGCAAAACTTCCATCCCGTTTATATTCGTCCAGCAGCCAGCGGTGAAGGCGCATCATTTTCATAAAGAACCCTTTCCCATCGTCTATGCCGGTAATTTCTCCGGTGTAGGGATTAATAAAGCAAGCAGCTTTTTTCCCCGGTAAAATTAATTGGTAGGTCCGTTTGGGATCGGAGGAAACCCGTATTCCGTTTATTTTGATGGAGTCGGGAAGTTGCTGGCCGGCGGCGCTCATGAGCACCGCCGGCGAAAGCACTTCGCCTTTTACCTCTTTGACAAAATAACGGGAAGGATAGCAAAGCTCCAGTATCTCTGTTTCGAATACCAGGATGGCTCCTGTCAGGCAGACGATCGCGATGATGATACCGAAGGGTATCGATAACCATAAATGTATTTTCGCAAAGAACTTTTTCATTTTACTGCCAATTTACCGATACCGGTTATTTGAGTGGCTTCGACTGTTACACCTTTCGTTGCACTGGCGTTAGCTGGGTCGATCTTGTAGATGGCTGGATTTCCATCGGTTGTCGTTACAGCGATGTAAGCCTTGCCGTTTTCAACATGTATCGTGTTTCCGAAACCGGAAATGATATCGGTTGAAGGAAGTCCGCTCACGTAAGTCAACTTTTCGGCTCCGGCTTTGAACACGGCCAACTGATTGGCTGTATAGCCTGTTTCACTGAAAGGACGGTCATACATCAGTAATAAGAAATAATCGTCTGTGATATGCCAGCTGCGAAGGAAGGAATTTCCATTGCTCTGTGCCTCCAAGTTGCAGTAGTAATCGTCGAAATCTTCACTTCCGTTCGGGATGCGCACTACACCGGCCGGCAAGTTGGTCTGCTGGCGCGGGTCGGTCATCGTTTTGGCATAAGATGGTGAGAATACATAGATGTCACCATTGTCGGCGGCCCAGATCATTTGATAATATTGCGATTTGAAACGGCCGCAAGCGTAACTGATTTTATCAGTCTTGATGATTTTCTTATTTGTAAATGTTGCATCGTCGAAGATGGCGACCCAACAGGAATTCGGATATTGTGTCCACAATAGCTCGTCTTTTTCGTAAGCGCTGCTGTTCGAACCTCCGGATTCGGTTTTCACCAAGTCTTCGTTACCCGGCAAGACCCATTTTCCGTTTCCGTCTTTTGTCCCGTACTGGCTTAATCCCATCGGTACGGCTACGCTATAGATCTTGCTGTTATGTTCCAGAATACCTGCCAGCGTTACATATTCACCATTGCCCAGGAAGTTTTCGGACAGGTAGGCTTTGTTCTTCGTGTCGTTGTCCGTTTTTGTCTCGGCTGCGACATCTAAAAGGGATACCAGGAATGACTGGGGAACATAGCCGTTCTCGTCCGCCCATTCCGTCGGACCGTCACCTGAAGAAAGGGTCATGATATACTTGTCATAAATGCCGTAAGTCGTAAATCGTTTGACCTTATAGCTCTGTGAACGGGTTTCAAGTTCTCCGTTCGCATTCAGGATATACGAGCGTGTGTCGCCGGCATTTCCCTGATTGTAAGTCAGGCCGTACAAATACTGGTCTTTGTAGAAGACCCATTGTGTAGCTCCGTCATTCACGAGGCCGTTGTTCAATGTCGTGATGGTCCCTTCGTCCACACTTTCGGCTGTAAGCAGTACGTTGGTCGTATTTCCGGATGCCGTTGTAGAAGCTGGGATTACGAATGTGTTTTTGACTTCACCCTTCCCTCCTTCGTCCGGTGCTGGGATATCGTTGTCACTACAGGAAGTAAACAGCCCACCCGCCAGCATAGCTGCGGCAATACCGGTTAATAAATGATTCTTTTTCATTTTGCAATAAATGTATTTATATTTAGTAACTGTGATAATTGAATTAATTTCCGAAATAAACTCTCACTTTACCATAGAAAGCACGTCCGGCTTTCTGTAAACTGAAATTGTCGTACAAGTTTTCGTTTGTAAAATTGCGGCACTCTAACGACACGTTGTACCGTCCGTTCTGAAGGCTGTAGGAAAGAGCTAAATTATGAGAGAACTGGTTCGGTACGACATAGTCGTTGTTTTTCGATCCGATAGCCGACGAATAGTATGTAAAGCTATGCAGGTATTGATTGTCGTAAGTAACAGTCAGCACATTGCCTTTTTTCCAAAGGTTACGCCAGTAGAACGATATGTCGGAATCCGCAAACCGGTAGGGAAGGTTCGGCATCCGTTCCCCATAGGCCAGGTTTTCGGCATTGCTGGTAATGGAGGTCTTCATTCTGTCGCGTACATCCATTTGGGTAAAGTTGCCGCCTACGCTTACCCAGTTTGCGAAGTTGTAGCGGATGGATAGATTAAATCCCTTTGTCTCGACCTTGCCGTAGTTGATATAGGTCGCTGCTTGCTTGCCGCCACTCAGATCTGTGATGTTACGTTGTATGTAGTCTTTCGTATTGCGGTAGACCACTCCACCTTCCACATACAAAGTATGTTTCCCGAATGTCTTGTTGTAGCTCAGGTTGAGGTTGATATTGTCGCTATTTTCCGGTCGGATACTCAGTTCGCCCATTTCCAGGTCTTCGTCACCAAACATCTCTTCGATGGTCGGCAGACGATAAGCCTTTTCGTAAGACAGCTTGGCCTGCAGACCTGTCAGGATGAAGTAGGTTCCGGCCGCCCCGTATCCGAATGAGTTGACAGAACGTGTTTTGCGTACATATTCGTCTTGCGTACTCGAGGTGGCCATCGGGCCTGCTACAAATTGGCTGTAATATTTTCCGAAAGCGGAGAAATTCCAGTGTTCGGATGGCATCAACCGGTAGGAAAGGCCCGAAATGTTCTTGCGGGTTTCTTTGGCAATGGCGCTTTTCATTTCTTCGGCTGCAAGCAGGGAGGTACTGGAACGATGGAAAGTGTTCAATACGTGGTTGAAGGTGAATGTATGCATTTTGCCGACCCGGTAATTGAGTGTCAACGTTCCGTTCCAGTTATTGTTGTCTGCCCGTAAATGCTGCCTTGACTGTTCTCCGGCGGAGTTCATCAGGTGTTTTTCTCCCCGCCAGTTATATTCATAAGAAGAAGTGTCCACGTTGGTTGTCAGGTTTTTATTGTAGTTGGCTGTCAACACGATGTCCAGCCCTTTGGTGAACAGATCGCGTTTGCCATATTCCAATGAAGGCATCAGAGAGTGTCCTTTGCGGTGCTTCTGGCCGTAAACGATTTCCTGGCGTACACCAGTCTGTATGTCCTGGTACATATTGGAGTAGGTGAAACCCAGCAGCAGGCGGTCCGCCCATTTCTTGTCTACGATCCCCAGCTTGCCGATAACTGCTTCGTTGTGGTAGGTATCGTTGAAGCGTTTCACCCGTTCCTTTTTGCTTCTGTCGATGCTTCCGGTCTCGAAGTTTTCTACCGGAGCGTTCACGTAGTAGTCATTGTCCGAATAGTTTTGGAAAGCATTGATTTCGTAGGTGAATCCGTTTTTGAACGTCTGCCCGAAATTCACATAAGATTTGTGTGTATTGAAAGAACCGTACGAATAGGATGCGTCCAAAAACCATCTGTCTCGTTTCTTTTTAGTGATGATATTGATCACGCCTCCGATTGCATCCGTACCGAAGCCTACCGGGACCACTCCCTTATAGATTTCGATACGTTCGGCAAAGTTTACCGGGATGTTGTTCAGCCCGAACGAACTTCCCACACCTTCCTGTGGCACACCGTCGATAAATATTTTCACATGTTTGCCGCTGAAACCGTCCAGCGTAAGTTGCATGTCCGAACCGACACCTCCGGATTCACGCACTTTCATTCCCGGAGCTTTTGCCAATGCCTCGCTCAGGCTTCTGTTGGAATTTTGCAGTTCTTTCGTGTCGAGTGCTACGGCATTGAATGCCGAACGTTTCAAACGGCTTATTCCGTTTGAGACAACGACCACTTCGTCCAGTTCCGTCGATTGCGGAGTAATGGTGATATTCTGCTTGGTCCTTTCTCCGCTGGCAAGCTTTACCGGTTTTTCAACCGTCTGATAACCGATGGCGGAAACGACTAATGTATAGTCGCCAGCCGGAGCTTTCAGATGGTAAATACCTTGTTCGTCGGTTGTTCCGCCGTAGGTCGTACCTTTCAGGTAAACCGTTGCGAAATCAACGATTTCTTTTTCCGTAGATATGATTTTACCAGAGATCATTGCTCTGTCTTGGGCAGAGGCGGATATCGCGGCCAAGAGAAATAGGAATAAGCCGGAAAGTTTAAGAATAGTCGCTTTCAATTTATAAAGAGTTTTGTATCGTTAGTAAAACGCTGCAAAGATCTTTATAAATGAAAAGCGCATCAATCGCGGATTTTAGGTAATTTGCCGTCCTTCAATGAGGCGATTTGTTGGCATTACTCACTACGCGTAGGTATTTTTGCTCGACTTTGAACAATTAACAATTGAATTACCCGTTTGATAATTTGCTACTTTAAGGATCGTAAAATAGCAGTGATTGTAATGTTAAAAAATATTACCCTTGCTACTAATTCCCAAAATGTGGGGTATTAATTCGATTTTGATGGGGTGGAAGTGACATTTTGATAATTGAACTAAATAATGGAAAAATGCTATTTATATTTGGATAAGTAAATTCTTTGACCCACCTTTGCGCCGAAATAACAAAAAGGACATTTGATAATCCTCATCGGAGGGCTATGAAAGCCGGATAAGATGATTGGGTAAAACCATCATCTTATCCGGCTTTTGTTTTTGAATAAAAAAACAACATAAATATAAAAACCAAATGTAGTATGAAAGAAAAAGTTATTGATTTTGGAAACGAGAAAGTTTCCGTTCTGTTTAAAAAACTATTTTTCCCGACAGTATTGGGAATGTTAAGCATGTCTGCCGTAACAACCATTGACGGTATTTTTGTCGGGCACGAGGTTGGAAGCGATGGAATTGCCGCCGTAAATATTTGTGTTCCTCTGTTAATGGTGCTTATGGGGGTAGGATTAATGATTGGTGCTGGCTGTTCTGTAATTGCGTCTATTCATTTATCCAAAGGGAAAAACTCTTTAGCACGAGCCAGTATTACGCAAGCCATGCTCTTTGTGACACTAATATCTATAATTGTGGGGGCATTGATTTTGATTATTCCCGAAAAGATAGCTTATTTGTTGGGGGCTTCAGAACACCTATTGCCTATGGTTGTCGATTATTTGACTTGGTTTTCCCCATCTTTATTGTTCGAACTATGGATAGCTGTTGCCTTATTTGCAATGCGATTGGATGGTGCTCCAAAACTTGCTATGTGGTGTAGTATCATAGCTGCTATGGTAAATGTTGTTCTTGACTGGCTGTTTATTTTTCCTTTTGGTTGGGGAGTGATGGGGGCTGCTTTTGCTACTTCTATTAGTTGTCTGATAGGAGCTTCCGTAGCTATTGTTTATTTATTGTTTTATGCCCGTAATACACGTTTACATTCTTTACGTTTGGACGGGAGAGGGCTTATGTTCTTTTTCCGTAATATAATTACTCAATGTAAAATTGGTTCGTCAGCACTATTGGGAGAATTGACAATGGCTATTTTATTGTTCATTGGGAACCATGTATTTATGCGGCATTTGGGAGATGACGGAGTAGGAGCTTTTGGAGTTAGTTGCTATTATCTTCCATTCGTTTTCATGATAGGCAATGCCATTGCTCAATCTGCCCAGCCTATTATCAGCTATAATTTCGGTGCAGAAAGTAAGGAAAGAGTACATTCTGCTTTACGTGTATCTTTAGCTGCGGCGTTTATTTGCGGAATTATCTCGACAGTTGCTTTCATTCTTTTCCCAGAGTTACTTGTCGGATTATTTTTGCGTATTGACAATGCTGCTGCACGTATAGCAATAGAAGGGTTTCCATATTATGGTGTAGGATTCATCTTTTTTATTCTGAATCTTTCTATTATCGGATATTATCAAAGTATAGAACGGGTAAAACCAGCCATAACCTTTGCCATTTTACGTGGTTTCATTTTCTTGGTTCCGTGTTTCATGATATTGCCTGATATAATGGGTGTAAAGGGTATCTGGCTTGCTTTGCCGTTATCTGAAATTTTAACAAGTTTGTTGATTGTTGCTGCATTTTGGATGCATTCTCCAAAATATATGATGCCAATTCACAAAACAGAAGCCTCTAAATAGTCCTAAAGTGTTGTGTGTTCCACGCAAACAATGGGATGCTACACTTTTCATATGAGGCTGTTTCAAATTGACATTCCCGGACGCAGATGACGCAGAATAAGCAGATAAACGCAGATTTATTTTGCTGATAATTAATAATATCTGTGTTAATCTGTGCTTGTCTGCGTTGTCTGCGTCCCATGAATACCGATATTTGACACACCGCCATTGTTTTTTGTTCTTTCTTTTTCTTTAATGATGCCGTCATTGTTCTTTGGATATACAAACTATACTACGGCAAAAGAATACATTATAGAGGATGTGAATCAGTTTTTTGTGGGGTATGTTTTCTATGGTTTATTTACATGGAAAGAAGAAAATCTCTTGCGGGCCAAACGATGAAGAACACTCCGAGTATGGCATCCGTAGAAGTGTCATACAAACCGATGAAGACCCTGACTCTGGCAGGAGGAATCAGATACCCTTTCTATGATGCATGGAAACAGACGGTATCCGTTTTGGGAACATCCTTATTGCAACGAACCGAAACAGAGAGAATTATCAATAATGCAAACATGGTGTATGTCACCTTGTCTATAATTTTTCTTTTGGAAAGAACAAAGAGAGTGTGAAACTGAAAATGCAGAATAAAGATAAAAATTCAGGGATTCTTAATAGGAATTAATATGTTTACTGGCTCTTCTTCGTTTTCACAAACGCCGTGTATAGTTGAAGCAAGGCTGAAATGGTCAGGCAAATCACCCATTCTTTCCGTCCGCTGAACATCAGGGCGGAGGCGAATATGCATAGCAATCCGGCAAATATATTGTAGCGGTGCAACCTGCGTCTGCGGAAATCCATATCCTTGGTAGGCATTGTCAGGTAACTGACTGCTATACCGGCAGCTCCGATGGCGAACAGGTAAGGAGCTACAACCGGCAATGCCAGATATAATCCCGCACCGGCAAGCAACAGCAGGGCGGAGATATTGAAAACTATCGTTCTTGCTTTTTCGTTCATTTACTTATTCTTAATAATATATACATCCTCGTTCGGCTTTTTCATGAAATATTCTTCACGGGCAAAGCGCTCGAGGCCTTCCTTATCCGTATGCAGATCGTTCAGCTTTTTGCTGTTGATTTCGATCTCCTTCTGGTAATGCTTGATTTCTTTTTCCAGGCTACGAATCTTTTCATCATAGGTATAACGCTTATACAGACTACTATCGCCCATTGCAAAAGTCAGAGCGAAGAACACTATGGTTACCAGCCAGTAGGCATTGATCCTGGATAGATACTTGTTGTAAAAGTCTTTTATGCGTGACATCGGAACTTCGTTTTTGCAAAGGTAAATGAATTATTTTGTTTATCTTTGTCTTGTTAATAAAAAAGCAGAGAATGGATAATTATATTGTATCGGCAAGGAAATACCGTCCTTCTACTTTTCGTAGTGTGGTAGGCCAGAAGTCCTTGACAACTACACTCAAAAATGCAATACAAAGTAACAAGCTGGCTCATGCCTATCTCTTTTGCGGTCCCCGTGGAGTGGGTAAGACTTCTTGCGCCCGTATCTTTGCCAAGACGATCAATTGTTTGAATCCGACTGCCGACGGGGAAGCCTGTAACGAATGCGAATCCTGCAAGGCTTTCAACGAGCAGCGTTCTTATAATATCCATGAACTCGATGCAGCCTCCAATAACTCGGTTGACGACATCCGTGCCCTGATCGACCAAGTGCGTATTCCACCTCCAATCGGAAAATATAAGGTCTTTATTATCGACGAGGTTCATATGTTGAGTTCGGCAGCTTTCAATGCGTTTCTGAAAACATTGGAGGAACCGCCCCATCATGCCTTGTTCATTCTGGCTACGACGGAAAAGCACAAGGTCTTGCCGACCATCCTGTCCCGTTGCCAGATATACGACTTTTCTCGTATCTCAATTGCCGATATGGTGGAACATCTGGAATATGTCTCTTCCTGCGAAGGGGTGACGGCTGAACCGGAAGCCTTGAATGTGATTGCCCAGAAAGCGGATGGCGGTATGCGTGACGCGTTGTCCATCTTCGACCAGGTGGTCAGTTTTACAAATGGAAATATTACCTATCAGGCAGTTATCGATAACCTGAACGTCCTGGATTACGAATATTATTTCCGGCTGACGGATGCAATGCTTTCCGGGAATGTCCGGTCTGCCATCCTGATCTTGAACGATATCTTGAGCAAAGGATTTGACGGGCAGAATATCATAACCGGCTTGGCGTCGCATTTCCGTGACTTGCTGGTATGTAAGGATGAGGCTACTTTGATATTGTTCGAGGTAGGCGCTTCTATCCGTGAACGTTATAAGGAGATGGCGAAGCGCTGTTCCGACGGGCTGTTGTTTAAGGCGATCGAGCTGGCAAATACATGTGACCTGAATTACCGGGCCAGCCGGAATAAACGTCTGTTATTGGAACTTACGCTTATCCAACTTTGCCAATTAAGCAGTGTCGGACAACCGGCCGATGATAAAAAAAAAGGGCTGATTGAGCCGATAACATCCAACGGGCCGGGTCAAGCCCCTGCTCAATCAGGGCAGGCAGTAGCGACTCAGACGTACACTATACAATCCGCTCCTCCTTTGCAACGTCCGGTACAATCTCCACAGGAAATGACGGGGGCGACTCCTCGCCAGCAGGTTGTTTCCACTCATGTACCGCCTTCTTCGACTGTTATTCCGCAGGCTCCTCCGGCGTCGGCTCCCAAGAGAGTGGCGCGTCCACCTCAGTTCGGCACGTCCATTAAAGAGATAGGTGTAGAGCATCCGAAAGCACAGCAGGCTACGACGCAGGCCGCTACCGTGGTACAGGAAATGCAGAGCCCTTTCAGCCAGGAGGCATTGGTACATTACTGGGACGCTTATGCGTCTACGATTGACAAGAAGGTATATCTGAAAAATACGATGATCAATTGTAAGCCGACTTTACAGGATCATTATTATTTTGAAGTCTGTGTACATAATCCCGGCCAGCAGGATGAATTGACGAATAATTGTATCGATATATTGAGTTATCTGCGGATGCAGTTGAAGAATACCCGTATCCAGATGCGTGTCCGTATAGATGAAACGAACCAGAAACATTTGGCCTATACATCAGCAGAGAAGTACGAACACTTACTAAACATAAATCCGGTTTTGGCTAAGTTGAAAGACGAGTTTAATCTGACACTTGACTAAATAGTTGAAAGTTGAAAGGTGAAAGTTGAAAGTTAAAAAGAAATATAAATCTAACTTTCAACTTTCACCTTTCACCTGACTTTACATTTCTCTGATCCAAATATTACGGAAACTGATCGGTTCGCTGGGGTCGCCATGAGACTGCAAACGGATCGGGCCTGCTCCGTGTTTTACAACTTTCGGGAAACCGATATATTCCGTAGTGCCCAGGATAGTCGTGTTGTTCTGCAATACGATGCCATTCTGGATAACCGTAACACGCGGCGGAACACGATAAGTACCGTCTTCCTTGAAGATAGGAGCGGAATAGATAATATCGTAAACATTCCATTCACCCGGCTTGCGCATGGCATTTGCCAGAGGAGGCGTTTGTTTGTAGACGCTTCCGGTCTGTCCGTTCACGTAGGTTTCGTTGTTATAGCAATCCAGAACCTGGATTTCATACATGTCTTGCAGGAAGATGCCGCTGTTGCCGCGTCCTTGGCTTGTGCCGGTGATGTTTTCAGGTACGCACCATTCGATATGCAACTGGAAATTCTCGAATTTTTGTTTTGTCTGTATATCACCTTTCTTCTTGTCCACCGTGAAAACACCGTCTTTTACGATCCATTCGGCCGGTCCGCCTTTAGCGCTTTGCCAAGCGGAAAGGTCTTTTCCGTCAAACAGGACGATGGCGTCGGAAGGGGCACTGTTTGTTTTGATGTCGCCAGGAGTGACAACTTTCGGTTGCGGAGTCCAGTATTCGGACATTCCCGGTTTCATTTTTTCCTGTTCGGGGTACTGTTTTTGTGCGCTTGCACTGATACAGACCGTACAAGCCAAGGCTGCCAAAGCAGTCTTCATTGTAATGCTTTTGTTCATGGTCTAAATTGTTTTATTAGGTTTAATAATTTACTGCTTGCAAAGGTAATAAAAAATACATGTAAGTGTATTCGGTTTCCGGCGTTGTCGATTATATTTTCGGCATTGTCGTGTATATTCTTGACGTTGTCGAATATATTTTCGACGTTGTCGAGAATAAAATACACTTACATCCAATTGCAAACTAATGGCTTATGGAGATAGAAGCAGTGCGTGCCTTTTTTATCTCGCCTGATGGTTGAAAAGCCGTTGTTCTGCCAACCCTTCATATTTAGTGCCCGGCCGGCCGTAATTGCAATACGGGTAAATGCTGATTCCGCCGCGCGGGGTGAAAATGCCGGTTACTTCTATGTATTTGGGAGCCATCAGGCGGATGAGGTCTTTCATGATGATATTGACACAATCCTCATGAAAGGCCCCGTGATTGCGGAAACTGAACAAATACAATTTCAGGCTCTTGCTTTCCACCATTTTTACATCGGGAATATAATCGATGTAGATGGTGGCGAAGTCCGGCTGGCCGGTGATAGGACAGAGGCTGGTAAATTCCGGACAGTTGAAGCGCACCCAGTAATCATTGTCCGGATGCTTGTTGGTAAATGCTTCCAATACCTCCGGAGCATAATCCTGCTTGTATACGGTTGAACCTCCTAACAGGTGCAATTCGTTTTCATCTTTTCTTGTATCCATGATGTTTTCTTTTGTTATTCTTGTAAATGATGGTTTATCGGCGTCTTTTTAAATAGTTCTCCAAACCTTCGCGGCGTAGTGTGCAGGCGGGGCAATGGCCGCAGCCTTCTGCCATGATACCATTGTAGCAGGTGAGGGTTTGGGTCCGTACAAGGTCGAAAACTCCTAACGTGTCGGACAGTTCCCACACTTCGCTTTTGTCCCGGTCCATCAGGGGCGTGTGGATCACGAACTGTTCGTCCATCGCCAGGTTCAGGGTGACGTTGAGGGAGCGGACGAATGTATCGCGGCAATCGGGATAACCGCTGAAATCGGCTTCCGATACGCCGGTTACGAGATGGAAGATTCCTTTGCTGCGTGCGAGGATGGCGGCGAAGGTCAGGAATACCATGTTGCGTCCCGGGACGAAGGTGTTCGGGTAGCTGTCTGCCGGTTTTTCCTGATCCATTGAGATGTCGGTATTTGTCAGCGAACAGTTCGGATCGAGCTGGCTGATCAACGATACGTCCAACAATTGGAACGGAACGTCGGCATCGGCTGCAATTTTTCGTGCAACCTCTATTTCCAGGGAATGTTTTTGTCCGTATGTAAAGCATACGGCTTCTACGCGAGAAAAGTGCTTCTTGGCCCAGAACAGGCAGGTCGTGGAGTCTTGTCCACCGGAGAAGCATACCAAAGCGGCTTCTTGATGTTTCATATTTTTCTTGTTTTTAATACGTGGTTTAGCAAGCACACGGAAAAGGAAACGTCCCTTTTCGGGTGCAAAGATACTTTTTTTATTGACAAAAGGGTATGTCAAATATCGGTATTTATGGAACGCAGAGAAGAAGAGTTGCACAATTTTGGTGAATTTGTGCGGCACATTTTTACTATAAGTGTGCAATATTTAAAAAAAGTAGTTATCTTTGCCGCCGTTTATGTCTCCGGGAAGGCATAATAGAAATAGGTATTAATAAATAAAGTTTTTATGAAGAAAGTTATCGCGTTAGCATGTCTTTCCATGCTTCCAATGACGTATGTGGCCGCAGAAGGTTATCAGGTAAACGCACAGAGTACGAAGCAGGCCGGTATGGGGCATGTCGGTGTTGCAATGAAACTGGGTGCGGAAAGTATGCACTTCAATCCTGCCGGATTGGCATTTATGGAAAATAAGATACATTTGTCGGCTGGTGTTTCCGGTGTTTTCTCAAAAGGTAAATTTACAGACGGAGATTATGTGCAGCGTCCGGATAATACGCCCAGCACTCCTCTTTATGTATATGCCGGTTTTAAAATCTATGATAATCTGGCAGCAGGTGTGAGCGTAACGACTCCCTACGGTAGTTCCATGAACTGGGGAAAGGATTGGAAAGGTGCTCATCTGGTACAGGATATCGCCTTGAAAGCATTTAATGTGCAACCGACTGTTTCCTGGAAGATCACGGACCGTCTGAGTGTCGGTGCCGGCTTGATGATGGAGTTCGGCAATATCGAACTGAGCCGTGCGTTGATCGGCCCTGGTGAAATGAATAATATGGCAAACGGATTGATGGAGCAGTTCGGCCCTATTTTGGCTCAACATCCTGAATTGGCCGCTTTGATTAAGCCTACCGTTGATAAGCTGATGACTGATATGGCGAAATATCAGGATGCATCCGCCGCTTCTGTCAATCTGAAAGGGGATGCCGGTGTCCGGTTAGGTTTTAATGTGGGTGCTATGTTCGATATTAACGAAAAGTGGACGGTAGGTGTTTCTTATCGCTCGAAAGTAAAGGCACGTGTGAAAGAAGGTAACATTTCATTGAGTTATGCGAATGAAACAGATTTGAAGAATAATTTGCTTCCTCAGGTAGCAGGCTTGTTGAAAACAGCTGAAGCAGCCGGTTTCCCTATCCCCGAATCGATGAAGGATTTTTCTATTCCTCCATCGGATGAAGGCACTTTCTCCGCCGAACTGCCATTGCCGGATAACTGGAATGTAGGGGTTACCTTCAAGCCGACTAACCGTTGGATCCTCTCCGGGGAAGTTCAGTTTGTGGGCTGGGGCGCTTACAAGAACTTGGCAATCAATTTCGCTCCGTCATCTTTAAGCAAATATGACATGGTAGCGAGAAAGGAATATAAGAACTCACGTATCTACCGTGTCGGTGCACAGTTTGCCGCAACGAATCGCTTGGATGTTCGTTTAGGTGCTTACTTCGACGAATCACCTGTGAAAGACGATTATCTGAACCCTGAAACACCGAGTATGAATAAATTCGGTATTACTACCGGTTTGAGTTTCCGTCCTATCGCTCCGTTATCTATCGACTTTGCATTTTCTTATGTGACAGGTTTCGGACGTGACGGTTCTTATAGTGACAAGAGCTTGATTACTGGTAATGACCGTACATTCGGAGGACATTACAACATCTATGCTTTGATGCCGTCGATCGGAGTATCCTACGCTTTTTAACCTAACAATATCATATATCAGTAAGAAAGGGGAACTGTCTCTATGGCGGTTTCCCTTTTTATTTGTGTGTGGCCGCATTAAAATGTTCCTTCTCCAATCACACCATGAGGGATTGAGCTCAGTTTCAGTTTCGACAAAGTGATTTTAGGAATAGACAAAGCTATGCCTTATGCCTCCTAACCCATAGCTTTACACCTTCTAAAGCTATGGGTTACGGGACATAAATGATAATGGAAAACTGAATTTGGTTACGGTTGTCTTGATATGCAAAAAGGAGGTGTGTCGAAACTATCCTGTTCCCGCGCTTGACGCGGGATCGCATTAAAACCGGCCCTATAAAAATCTGATTGATAAGGTCTGTCCTTTTGCGGCCCCGCATCAAGTGCGGGGACAAGGATATTTTGACACACCACCTTTTATCTTTGTTGTGCTTGTATCGATTACAACTGGATCCAGCGGACGAAAGCGAAGTCCATACGGTGAGGCAATTCTTTGTTCACAGGGTAAACGCGGAAGCCCATCTTGTGAAGGCCTGCTTCGCTCGGAGTTGTCTTTAGTTCGAAGAACAGTTTGGAACCTTCTTCTTTTATCAGCTTGAACTGTTCTGTCGCCAGTAATTCCAACTGATGGTTATCCGGATTTTCTTTCGTAACAACCATTTCAACTCCTAACATACCTTTCAGTTCGTGGCGGTCGATAACCAGATCGAACTTATATTCTTTACCGACAACTGGACCGTCAATAGCTAAATCCTGGCTGCATGTAAACGATTCAACCTGGAAGCTGTCCCAATGTTCTGCCACTTCTTCTTTCCATGCAGCGATTGCTTTGGCTTCGGCAAAACCGTTTTCGTGCAAGTGAGCGGAACGGGTTGCCAATTTGTTGTAGAAGCGGTCGATATAATCGTCCAACATACGTTTCATCGTATAGTCGGGAGCGATTTCAGACATCGAGTTCTTGATATACTGTATCCATTCAGGAGAGTAGCCCTTACTGTTTCTTGCATAATAAGTCGGGATGATCTCTGTTTCCAGTGTATGATAGATAGTAGCAGCATCCAACTGGTCCTGATACTGCTGGTTTTCGTAAGTACGTTTGTCGGTCAATGCCCAACCTGCACCCGGTTTGTAACCTTCGTACCACCATCCGTCCAGTACGGAGAAGTTCAGGACACCGTTCATCTCAGCTTTTTCACCAGACGTACCGGATGCTTCCAGAGGACGGGTCGGAGTGTTCAACCAAACATCGACACCTGCGATCAGGTGACGGGCCAGACGCATATCGTAGTTTTCCAGGAAGATGATCTTTCCTAAGAATTCCGGACGGCGGGAGATTTCGACAATATGTTTGATCAATCCCTGTCCGCCACCATCGGCCGGGTGAGCTTTACCGGTGAATACGAACTGGATCGGATACTGTTCGTTGTTTACGATCTTAGCCAAACGATCCAAGTCGGTGAACAACAGGTGAGCACGTTTGTAAGTTGCGAAACGGCGACCGAAACCGATCAGCAGAGCGTTCGGGTTGATCTTGTCCAGAATGGAAACAACCTTTGCAGGATCTCCCTGGTTCTTCAGCCAGTTTGTCTTGTACTGATTCTTGATATATGTGATCAGCTTGTTCTTCAGAGTCTTGCGGATAGACCAGATGTCTTCGTCCGTAACATTCTGGATCGCTTCCCAATATTTCTTGTTAGACTGGTCTTTGAGGAACTTCTTGTCGAAATGTTCGGCAAAGAAACGTTTCCATTCGGTAGAAGCCCAAGTTGGCATGTGTACGCCGTTGGTCACATATCCTACGTGCAGTTCATCGGGGAAATAGCCTTTCCATACCGGAGCGAACATGCGCTGGGATACTTTTCCATGCAACCAGCTTACGCCGTTTGCTTCCTGGCAAGTATTCAAAGCGAATACACTCATAGAGAACTTCTCGTTGGAGCCCGGGTTTTCACGTCCCATATCGATAAATTCCTGCCAGCTGATACCTAACTTGCCGGGGAATTCACCCATGTAACGTCCGAACAGGCCTTCATCGAAGTAGTCGTGACCTGCCGGAACCGGTGTGTGAACGGTGTACAAAGCAGAAGCACGTACGACTTCCAGAGCTTGGTTGAATGACAGGCCGTCGTTCTGGATGAAATCTACCAGACGCTGTGCATTGATCAGCGCAGCGTGTCCTTCGTTGCAGTGGTAAATCTGCTTCTTGATTCCTAATTTGTTCAGCATCAGGATACCGCCGATACCCAACAGGTATTCCTGTTTCATACGGTTTTCCCAGTCACCGCCATACAGCTGGTGGGTGATGGAGCGATCCCATTCGCTGTTCTGAGGAATATCCGTATCCATCAGATATAAAGGAACGCGTCCTACGCTTACTTTCCAGATGTGTGCATAAACGGTACGGCCGGGGTAGGGAACTTCCAATACCATCGGTTCGCCGTTCGCCTGCATGACCTGTGTAAGGGGTAGTGCGTTGAAGTTTTGCGGTTCGTAATTGGCAATCTGTTGTCCGTCCATAGACAGAGACTGTGTAAAGTATCCGTAGCGATACAGGAAACCTACTGCTGTCAGGTCGATGTTGCTGTCGCTGGCTTCTTTCAAGTAGTCACCAGCCAATACACCCAGACCACCGGAGTAGATTTTCAGCACGTTTGTCAGACCATATTCCATACTGAAATAGGCAACAGACGGTTTTGTCTGATCCGGTTTAACATCTACATAGTCCTTGAATATTGAGTACACAGCTTTGATTTCGGCCATCAGGACGTCATCTGCCAGGATTTCCTCAATACGCTTGTAGGACAGGCTTTGAAGTAAAAGTACGGGGTTACCTTCTGTTGATGCCCAGAGTTCAGAATCGATCTTACCGAATAATTTGGCTCCTTCATGGTTCCATACCCACCACAGGTTTGTTGCCATTTCATATAACGGCTGTAATTGCTCGGGGAGCATAGAGTGGGAATAAACATCTTTCCAAATCGGGCTGTTTGCGTTATTCGCTTTGATTTTCATTATTGTGAAGTTTAAAATGTTTCAATTTTTATTTTATTATTGTCTCATCTCTATTTTGCCTAAAACGCTGCAAAGATAGAGATTATCTGTTTAATTATGAGCGTATTTTAATTATTTCTTTTGTTTGTATGTTCCAAAGCGATTCTGAAAGCCTCTTCATAGTAGACAATGAATTTGCTCCATTCTGCTTTTGCCGCCAGGCAGAAACTGCGTTTCCGGATTTCTTCCGCTTCCTTTTTGTCCTTTCCAGCGAGTGTCAGGATCGAAGACGTGATGGCATCTGCTACTTCGAAATAATTAAAATCGTCACGGTTCACGACGGCTACGCCTTCGCTGATGTTGTTGCCTGTCACATGCTTTTTAGCCCATAGACCGAAACCGGCAAGATCGGTGGTAATGGTCGGAATCCCGAATGCGATACTTTCCAGCGGAGTGTATCCCCAAGGTTCGTAGTAGGAAGGATAGACGGTCGCATCCATACCGATCAGCAGATCGTAGTAGGGTTTATTGAAGATTCCGTCGCGTCCGTCCAGGTAGCAAGGTACAAAAATGATTTTCAGCTTGTCGGCCGCTGAATTGGTGAAACCGGAATGGGAGATATAGTTCAGCACCTTGTCCTGCTCCATCAGATTCAGCCAATGTGTGACGAATGGCATTTGCATGGGAGAGGTGGTGCGGATATTCTTGTCGATGACTTCTTTCAAGTCTGCGCGTGCATCGCGTACCCAGGCCGGAACCATGATGAAGGCGACGACTTCGCGCTGGAGCCTGCCGGAAGTGCGTACCCGGTTCATCGCTTCGATAAAGACGTCGATACCTTTGTTGCGGTATTCGTAGCGGCCGCTGGTGGAAACCAGAAATGCATCCGGGGAGATAGGGCATCCGAGCAGTTTCTCTGCGACGTTGAGCAGATCGCGGCGGGCAGCCGTACGCTTCTTGTCGTATTCCTTGTCGGTCGGGACGAAGTTGGGCTCGAAACCGTTCGGCGTGACGATGTCCGGCGCTTTGTCCAGCAATTGTTTACACTCGCGAGCTGTAATGTCACTCACTGTCGTAAAGCAGTCGACATGCAAGGCAGTCTGTTTTTCCAACGAATGCTTTGCTTCCATATTCAGCTCTCCGGCCATCTGGTCACCGTTGTAGCCGTCCATATAAGCATACAGGGCTTTGTTGTTTCCGGCGATGGAACGGCCGATAGAAGTGGCATGTGTCGTGAAGAGCGTTGCGATGGCCGGGAGTTGTTTTTGGATGTAAAGCGCACCCATTCCCAGCATCCATTCATTGAACAGAGCGGCAACCTTTTTGTCTTCCAGCTTGTAAAAATGATAAAAACTTTCGATGACCTTACCTACCGCGTAAGCGAAGATACAGGATTCGTCGTAGTCACCATATGCGTGGATCGAGTCTACGCGAAAACTTTCCCACATCGAGTAGAAAAAAGCATCTCTTTCTTTGAAGAAAGGTTTAAAATCTACCAAGATTACAGGCGGTGTCCCCGGAACATTCCATCGGCCTACTTTTACTTTCAAATTTTCAGTGGTCTTCGTATAAGTTTTCCAGTCAGCAAACAGAACATCGTCTTCAATAAAGTCGGGAGCGTTTGTATTATCCCACACATCGGGTCCTATAAAGATCAGCTTATCTTTAAATGACTGTTGTAACGTATGAGCTTTCGTTGAAAGGACGGTATAAATACCGCCTACTTTATTACATACTTCCCAACTGCTCTCGAAAAGATATTCTGGCGTTGTTGTTGTATTATCCATAAACGATTTTGTTTATAATCAGATATTTTGAGGGGGCAAAGATACGAATTTTTGTCTTTTTTTCAACTATAGGGCTTGTTTAATGAATGAATTATGTAGATTTGTAGATATTTTAAATGTAGATAACTATGGCTAAAAGAAGAATTTTAAAGAAAGACATCAGCTATGTGGCTGGCGATTTGTTTTCGGAAGCATTGGTTTGTATGCTGTATATCCCGGGAGTCGATTCAGGGAAGGCTGACGTGGTGATGGCGAGAATACTCGATATGCAGGACGAATTTATTCGTCGTGCCAACCGTCCGGACGGAAAAGACAACCCAAAACGGGTGAAAGAATATTATCGTAAATTACGGGCGGATCTGCAAACGGAAGTCAACGCAATAGCAACTGAAATCGGAGAGTTGAGCAAATAGAAAATAAAGAATGAAGAAAGCTATAAGTAAGGCACTTCTTCGCTTGGCCGGCTGGAAACTTGGACCGGTGGTTGAGGATGTGCCTAAATGTGTGATATGTGTGGCTCCGCATACCAGCAATTGGGATTTTATCGTAGGAAAACTGTTTTATACCTCGATTGGTCGTAATGCCAGTTTCCTGATTAAAAAGGAATGGTTCTTTTTCCCGTTCAACCTGTTGTTCGACTGGTTGGGAGGTGTGCCTGTCGATCGCCGTAAGCGAACCTCAGTGACGGACCAGATGGTGGATCAGTTTAACCTGCGGAAAGAATTTCAGCTGGCCGTAACTCCCGAAGGTACACGCAAACGGGTGGATGATTGGAAGAAAGGATTCTACTATATTGCACAAAAAGCCAACGTACCTATCCTGATGGCCTATTTCGACTACGAAAAGAAAGAGGCCGGTTTTAAAGGAGTATTTTATCCTACGGGTGATGCGGATAAAGATATCCGTGAGATCCGTGAGCATTACAGAGGTGTGACAGCTTGTCACCCGGAAAACTTTGTTCAAATTTAATATTATGGCAGACAATTTGCGTATCAGTATGGTCCAGTCCCATATTATTTGGGAGGACAGAGATGAAAACCTGGGGTATTATGGAGAACTGCTCCGGCGGGTCAGTGGTAGGACGGACATAGCCGTTTTGCCGGAAACGTTTACGACGGGTTTCTCTATGGATGTGGAAAAGCTGGCCGACACGATGGACGGGTCTACCATCCCTACCATAAAGGGGTGGGCGAAGAAATATAAGCTTGCTGTGGCCGGCAGCTTTATCGCAAAAGAAGACGGGAAATTTTTTAACCGCGCTTTTTTCGTCACGCCCGAAGGTGAGACTTATTTGTATGACAAACGGCATTTATTCCGGATGGCGGGCGAAGACCGGCATTTCACAGCTGGGGATCAACGGACGATCGTACGGTATAAGGACTGGAATATCTGTTTGCAAGTTTGCTATGATCTTCGTTTTCCGGTTTGGAGCCGGAACGTGAACAACGAATATGATCTGCTGATCTATGTCGCCAACTGGCCCGAGGCGCGTAAGAAAGTTTGGAAGACGCTGCTCCAGGCACGTGCTATGGAGAATATGGCGTATGTCTGCGGGGTGAACCGGGTAGGGATCGACGGCAAGGGGTTTGTCTACCGGGGCGATTCCATGATCTTCTCTCCGAAAGGGAAAAAGCTGGCGGATGCTGGCAAACGTGAGGAAGTCACCCGTACGTGTACGCTTACCCGTGCAGACCTGGAAGAACTAAGAGGTAAGTTTCCGGCATGGAAGGACGCGGATATGTTTGAGATCAAATGATATTTCCCAGATAAAATTTCGGATTTGAACATAAAAAAAGCGATTGCTGGTTATTCCCGGCAATCGCTTTTTTTGTGTTATGTGAAAATATGTGTTTACTTCACTTCCTCGAAGTCAACATCCGTTACACCGCCATCCTGCTTGTTGTTTCCGGCGTTGCCACCAGCTTGTTGACCGAAGTCAGGACCCGGTTGTGCGCCACCCTGTGCATTCTGGGCATTGTACATTTCCTGGCTTGCAGCCTGGAATACGCTGTTCAGTTCCGCCATAGCGGCATCGATACCGGCGATATCCTGAGCCTTGTGAGCTTCTTTTAGCTTGTTCAAAGCTGTTTCGATAGGAGCCTTCTTGTCTGCCGGAAGTTTGTCACCCAGATCCTTCAACTGTTTTTCAGTCTGGAAGATCATGCTGTCGGCTTGGTTCAGTTTGTCGATACGTTCTTTTTCTTTCTTATCGGCTTCGGCGTTAGCTTGAGCTTCTTCTTTCATACGTTTTACTTCGTCGTCGCTCAAACCGCTGGAAGCCTCGATACGGATGCTCTGTACTTTTCCGGTGCCTTTGTCCTTAGCCGATACATTCAAGATACCGTTTGCGTCGATATCGAAAGTAACTTCGATCTGAGGAACACCACGCTGTGCGGCTGGAATTCCGTCGAGATGGAAACGACCGATCGATTTATTGTCTTTAGCCAGTGAACGTTCACCCTGCAATACGTGGATCTCTACAGAAGGCTGGTTGTCAACGGCAGTTGTAAATGTCTCAGACTTCTTGGTAGGAATAGTCGTATTGGCTTCGATCAACTTGGTCATTACGCCACCCATTGTTTCGATACCCAATGACAACGGAGTAACATCGAGCAGCAGAACGTCTTTTACTTCACCTGTCAATACACCACCCTGGATGGCAGCACCTACAGCCACTACTTCGTCCGGATTGACACCTTTTGACGGAGCCTTGCCGAAGAATTTTTCAACGATGGCCTGTACAGCCGGAATACGTGTCGAACCACCTACCAGGATTACTTCGTCGATGTCGGAAGTGCTCAAACCTGCATCTTTCAAAGACTGGCGGCAAGGTTCGATACAAGCCTGGATCAGACTGTCTGCCAACTGTTCGAATTTAGCACGTGTCAGTGTCTTGACCAAGTGTTTTGGAACACCGTTTACCGGCATGATATACGGCAGGTTGATTTCCGTGCTTGTCGTACTTGACAATTCGATCTTTGCTTTTTCAGCCGCTTCTTTCAAACGTTGCAAAGCCATCGGGTCCTTACGCAGGTCGACGCCTTCTTCGCGCAGGAATTCTTCTGCCAGCCAGTCGATGATCACATGGTCGAAGTCGTCACCTCCCAGGTGAGTATCACCGTTTGTGGATTTTACTTCAAACACACCGTCTCCTAATTCCAGGATAGAGATATCGAATGTACCGCCACCCAAGTCGAATACGGCGATCTTCATGTCTTTGTTCGTTTTGTCCAAACCGTAAGCCAAAGATGCGGCAGTCGGTTCGTTTACGATACGGCGAACGTTCAAACCTGCAATTTCACCGGCTTCCTTAGTAGCCTGGCGCTGTGCGTCGCTAAAGTAGGCCGGAACGGTGATAACGGCTTCCGTTACTTCCTGTCCTAAATAGTCTTCAGCAGTTTTCTTCATTTTCTGAAGTACCATTGCGGAAATTTCCTGCGGAGTATAGAGACGTCCTTCGATATCGACACGCGGTGTATTGTTGTCACCACGAACTACCTTATAAGGTACGCGGTTGATTTCTTTCTGAACCTGATCATAGGTTTCACCCATGAAACGTTTGATAGAGAATATTGTTTTTTCCGGGTTTGTGATAGCCTGACGTTTTGCAGGATCACCTACCTTACGTTCACCTCCTTCAACAAATGCAACGATTGAAGGCGTCGTTCTTTTTCCTTCGCTGTTTGCAATTACAACCGGTTCGTTACCTTCCAATACGGCAACACAAGAATTGGTTGTTCCTAAGTCGATTCCGATAATTTTTCCCATAATTTTCTACTATTTTATATTGTTATTATTTTCCTGTATTTGCTTTTCTCTTTCGAGTTGCATTAACTATTCTACAAATCGTATGCCAAAGTAACAAGGATAGGTTTAGAAAAGTTCAGGTGGCAGGAAGTGTGACAATACGTCAGTTTCTCTTGCTGCCCCTAACGAAAATATGGATTATATTATAATATGTATGTTAGTAGATTTTTTTTGTGGATATGGCAGAATATGAAGTTGAGCCTATGCTTTGATAAAATGGCTAACCGTATGAGTAGGGGGTTACCTGTTGGACGACCGAGAAGAGGTTGTCGCGAAGAATGTTTTTTCTGATGAAGATTTTTTTTGTAATGTATTGAATCGTAGAAGCTTGTTACTTTTTTGTAAAAAAAAGAATATATATTTATGAATATTCAATTTTAGTCAATAACTTTGGCGCCCAAAATGAATATTCTTTTGATCAATTTAATTTAGACAGTGTAATTTGCTATTAACTTAGGACAATGATGTTATGAACATGTGCTGAATGTTGAGATATGTGTTTTTAAATTCTTGATTTACAAAAGGTTGTTTACTTGTCTGGAATATAAAACTACATAGAAAGTATTGAATAGTTTCCTCTTTAGGTCATTATTCGAATGGGATAACATGGTTTTAAGTAAATGTGTTAACGCGCACATTTGCAGTGAATAAGCTTGTCGTATTGATTGTTATGCGAATCTATAAATTCTAATATAAACTATCAAACTTAATACTAAACTGAAAAATTGTATGAAGAATCGTGTTTTTAGTTTCTTACCCCGATTTAGTATCTTGTTGCTATTTTTGGGGATGGTTATTGGCGAAGCCTATGCGCAATCGCAGACGATAACCGGTGTTGTTAAGGATCAGACGGGTGAACCGCTGATCGGTGTGAACGTAATGGAAAAGGGCACTACGAATGGCTCTATTACGGATGTGGATGGAAAATATAGCCTGACTGTCAATGGCAGCAAGGCTATTGTTACATTTTCTTATATCGGATATTTGTCACAGGACATTACGGTTGGAAACCAGAAAATGATTGATGTGACGATGAAAGAAGATACGGAAGAACTGGAGGAAGTTGTTGTGATCGGTTACGGTACGGCAAAGAAAAAAGACTTGACCGGTGCTATTTCGACTGTGAAAGCGGAAAACATGGAAAAGGAGACTCCCCGTTCTGTACAGGACCTTTTGCGTGCAAGTGCTTCCGGTCTTTCTATCGGTATTTCGACAGATGCTGCCGGTACGGCTAATTTGCAGGTGCGTGGTAAAAATACGCTGACTGCAGGATCTTCTCCTTTGTTGGTTTTGGACGGTGTTATTTATGACGGCGATTTGTCTGATATCAATCCGATGGATATTCAGTCAGTAGATGTATTGAAGGACGCCAGCTCCGTAGCCGTTTATGGTGCAAAAGCCGCGAATGGCGTAGTTGCCATTACAACTAAGAAAGGTAAAACAGGCAAACCGGTTGTATCTTTCAATGCAAATGTCGGTTTTGCACAGCCTTCACGTATTCCGGCAGCCTTGGATGGTCCCGGATTTATCCAGTTCCGTAAAGACTATCAGGAAGGCAAACTGACTCCGGAAGAAATGGCAAAAGTACCGGGTAAATTTACAGACCCGCGTCAATTAAGCGGCCTTGGAGTCGATCCGTTGACTTGGTATAACTATGACCAGTCAACTCCTGTAACGACTTTGCCTTCCGAACAGGAAATGCTGACAACCTGGTTAGGCCGTCTGGATTTCAAGACTGTTGAAATTGAAAACTATCTGAACGGTGTTGAAACAAATTGGGATGATATTGTCTTCCAAACTGCTTTACAGCAGGATTATACTGCCAGTATAAGCAATAAGAAAGAGGATCTTTCTTATTATTGGTCTTTAGGATATGCTGACCGCGAAGGCATTCGCGTTGGCGATCGTTTCAAGAACTTCCGTACCCGTTTGAACTTGGAATCGAAAGTAACCAACTTCCTGACTATCGGTTTGACTTCCCAGTTCGCGACTAAAGACAAGGGTGCACAGGCTGCCGATGTTACTCAGCGTACAAATAACTCACCTTATACCCCCAATGATATCGATGATCCGGACAGCCCGTATCGTATGTATCCTTCCGGTGACAACAATGGTAAGAATCCGTTTTTCGATAACATGTATCGTGACAAACGCGAAATTGAACATACGCTGAATGCAAATATTTATGCGATTGTAAAACTTCCGTTTGGAATTGAGTATCAAATGAACTATACCCCGAAATATAAATGGTATGAGTTTATGAAACATGAATCAGCCGAACATCCTGAATGGGCAGGAAAAGGTGGATATGCAGAGCGTAGAAATTCAAAAAGCTTTAACTGGTTATTAGATAATATCATCCGCTGGAAACATCAATTTAACGGAGGACATAATTTTGAAGTGACCTTATTGGCAAATGCTGAAAAAGGACAATATTGGGATACGTATGTAGGTGCTCAGAATTTCTCACCGAGCGATTTGCTGGGTTATCATAATATGGGAGCCGGGACTGTTCTGTCTTTCTTGCAAGATGATGGTAAAAACCAGGATACATACAGGACTGGCGATGCTTTGATGGGACGTCTGTATTATTCTTATAAGGATAAATATATGGTGACGGCCTCTGTTCGTCGTGACGGTTATTCTGCTTTTGGTATGATGAACCCGCGTGCGACTTTCCCTGCTGTCGCTTTAGGATGGGTTTTCACTTCCGAGAAATTTATGGAACCGGCAAGCGATTGGTTGAATTACGGTAAGTTGCGTTTCTCATGGGGACAGAACGGTAACCGTGATATCGGTCAGTATGAAGCATTGGCATGGCTGAAATCATCTTTGAGTCCGTTTATCGATCAGAATGGTAATATCTATGTGACATCACAGGTCTATGTAGACCACATGGGTAACACGGCTTTGAAATGGGAGCGTACCGGTTCTTATAATATCGGTTTGGACTTTTCTTTGTTCAACGACAGATTGAGAGGTTCTATGGAAACCTATATGTCTGAAACGAACGACTTGTTGGTTAAACGTTCTTTGCCGAATATCACCGGGTTCTCTGATGTAAAGGCAAACTTGGGTGCTTTGACAAACCGTGGTTTTGAATTGTCTCTGAATGGTGATGTGATGAGCAGAAAGGACTTTAACTGGAATTCGAGCGTTACTTTCTCTTTCAACCGTCGTAAGATCAAACATCTTTACGGAGATATGGAAGACATCAAGGATGAAAACGGTAATGTGATTGGTCAGAAGGAAGCTGACGACTACAAAAACAAGTGGTTTATCGGTCATGACCCCGACCAGATCTGGGATTACGAAGGTGATGGCGTATGGCAGCTTGGAGAAGAGGAAGAAGCGGCCAAATATGGAAATAAGCCGGGTGACTTCAAATATGTAGACCAGAATGGCGATGGAGTATTGAATGACCAGGATAAAGTGTTCCAGAAGTACAAAACTCCCCGTTTCTACCTGTCTTGGAGAAATGAGTTCACTTATAAAGACTTCTCTTTGTCTTTCATGATGTATTCTCATATCGGAACATACGGTACATTCAATCCGGCTGCAAACGCCATTGAATTGGCAGACCGTCGCAGTGCTTTGGATATCGAACGCTGGACAGTCAATAACCCGACAAATGAATATGGACGTCTGGGATCGAAGAACTTGGGTAACCATTACGTGAACAAGTCTTTTGTGCGTATGGAAAATATCTCTCTTTCTTATAATGTTCCGAAGAACTTTTTGAAGAAGGTTTCCGTACAGAACATGCGTTTGTCTTTAAGCGTGCGTAATCCGTTCGTATTGTCTGGATATACATTCAGAGATCCTGAAGAAGATCCGGATAAAAACGACTTGTGGGTTCCGAGAACATTCAATATTGGTGTAAACTTTACTTTATAAAAGAGGAGATTGAATAATGAAACATATAAAGAAATGTCTTATTTTGGCAGTAGCCGGATTGCCTTTGTTAAATTCTTGTAGCGACAGTTGGTTGGAACCGAAGCCTCTGTCTATCTATACTCCGGAAAATACATATGTGGATGCAGATGGTTTGTATGCTGCATTGGTTGCTTGTGAACGTAATATGCGTCATGAGTTTTTCGGAGACGGCGCTCCGATCACAACCGACATGTATACGACAGACTTAGCTGTCACTGGTACGACCGATAAATCAGGGCCTTTGATAGATATGGATGCGGATCTGTTGCCGAGCCGTACAGCAAACGATGTGAATAAAAACAAGATCGGATGGTACTGGGATGAAGGATTCAAAGGAATCAAATATGCCAATATCGTTCTGAACCGTATGAAGAATGCGACGTTCAAAGATGAAGCTGAAGAAAACGCAGTACGGGGTGCCGCCTATTTCCAGCGTGCATATCGTTATTACAAGCTGACACATCTGTTTGGAGATGTTCCTTATCTGAGCCAGGAGATTGAAACACCGAAAGTGGATTTCTACACGTATGACCGTTGGAGCATTCTGGAACAGATAGAAAAAGATATGGAGTTCGCTTATCAGTGGGTACCGGAGAAGGTCGATAGAGGAAAACCTTCCAAATGGGCTTGCGGTGTATTGCTGATGAAAGTTTGTATGTCGTTGGGTCATTTTGACAGAGCGATCGAAATCGGAAAAGAAGTTATCGCTGCCAACCCGTTGATGACCGAACGTTTTACGACAAACAAAACAAAGCCGAATACGAACTTGATGCATGACCTGCATAGTGTGGAAGCTAAAATGGATATGTCAAATACGGAGGGTATCCTGTATGTCGTGTCTTATCCGGAAGTAGAAGGTCGTGACAGAATCAATACGATGCGTAATGCCACTCCTTATTGGGCGAATGGATCGATTAAGACTCCTGACGGTAAGACGGGTATGTCTATTGTTCCGGCAAATGAAGCCAAAGGTACCGAGTTGGATAATGATGCCAATGTAGGTCGTGGTATCGGAACTTGCCGTCCGACCAATTATTATCAGTATGACATCTGGACGGAAAAGGAGAAAAACGACTTGCGTGGTGTATATAACCGCGATAGCTGGAAGGGTGTGTTCGACCTATACTATAATGCTCCGGCTCTTAAAGGAACAGAATGGTATGGTAAACATCCGGTAAAACCTGTCGGTATGTCTGTTTCGGATTCTATCCGTTGCTGGTTCCAGTGGCCTCATTATAAAACGTTTGTTCCGGACCCTTCCGTGACAACAGACCGTAGAGGCGGTGAAACTCCTTGGTATATTTATCGTTCGGCAGAAGTATATCTGATGTTGGCTGAATGTTATTATTGGAAAGATATGAAACAGGAGGCTGCCAATATGATGAACGTGGTGCGTCAGCGTGCCGGTGCAGAATCTCTGGCTGCTTCGGATATCAATATCGGTACGGTTCTGGACGAACGTGCACGTGAATTGTATTACGAAGAAAACCGCCATGTGGAACTTTCCCGTATTTCATATGTGTATGCTTTGACAGGTAAAGCATGTGAAGTATTTGGCGGTCATGTCTACAAATTGGATAATTTCTCTGGTCCGAAAGGTACGAGTGTAAATTGTAAGGATGCTGGCGTGAACTTCTATTTCGATTGGGTTTCTGCCAAGAACAATTTCTATAACAAAGGAATAAAGACAAACTATGCTGAATATCGTTTCAGTACGCATCATGTTCTTTGGCCGATCCCGGAAGGTTCTATCACATCCAACACCGGTGGCGTTATCAACCAGAATGTGGGCTATCCGGGTACTGAGAACAATATCACTCCGTTGAAGGTTGGTCAGGAAGTTCCTTCTGAATCAGCCCAGTAAACAAGGAAAACGCGCACAATAACAACACCGCGTAAACGAGAAGCGTACGGTCGCAGGATGTCCTGCGGTGCGTACGCTTTTTTCGTTTAAAGAAAAAGTCCAACTCCGGATCTTAGGGTAACTGCACTCAAATGGCCCTTATATTCCTTTACCGCGTCGAACGAAGGGCAGGCCTTTTGGGGTTCAAGTCGCAGTGTCCTACGGTGAGGGCTGCCGGGAATTGGCGGCCTAACTCCTGCAACAACTGCGTGAGGGCTGCCTTCTGGGCAGGCGTGCGGGTGTCTCGCGGGAGGCCTTCACCGTCCAGTCCCCCTTCGTAGCAGATGCCGATGCTGTGACGGTTGTGGCCGAAGCAATGCGCCCCCTCCAGGGAGAGCGGCCGGCCGGGGTGGGGAAGAGGGCGAAGTCTGTGATGAATTGGTTCTCGGAGGATATCTGCAAGTTGTAGCCGGGCATGATAAGATATAGGGCAAACATTCGGGCAGCCAGGAGAAATTTTGGTGGAGGAGCTTGGCAGTCATATGGACGAAAGTAATCCGGTAGCTGTGATTGTCGAATAAAATCTTCTTGTTTTATAGCGAAGTCATAGAGATGATTTTGTTTTTATATTATCTTTGTGGCCGCAAACAGTCTAATGTAAAAGCTTATCAATAATTTAATTATAATAGTATGAAAAACTATCTTGTATTTTCTATGGCGGCTCTGTTGGTCGGAGCTTCTTGTAACACAAAGCAGGAGAAGGCGGCTGAAGGCTTTACCGGCGCACCGGGAGAAGTTAAGTTGATCACGCTCGATCCCGGACATTTCCATGCCGCATTAGTGCAGAAAGTGTCTTATCCGCAAGTTTCTAAAGATGTTTATGTGTACGCACCCACCGGTTTCGACGTGGATGAGCACTTGAAACGTATCCAGGGATTCAACACACGTGCGGAGAATCCGACGGCTTGGAATGAAATCGTTTATACGGGAGATGATTACCTGGAAAAAATGTTGGCCGAGAAGAAGGGAAACGTGATGATCCAGGCGGGAAACAACGGTAAGAAGACCGAATATATCAAGAAAACGCTTGAGGCCGGCATCAATGTGCTTTCCGACAAGCCGATGGCGATCAACAGCCAGAGCTTTAAATTGCTGGAAGAATGTTTTGCTATCGCTAAACAGAAAAACATCATGCTGTATGACATCATGACTGAACGGAATGAAATCACTACGATGTTGCAGCGTGAACTTTCCACTATCCCGGCTATTTATGGCGAGCAGTTGAAAGGTTCTCCCGAAGAACCGGCTATCGTGAAGGAGAGTGTGCATCATCTGTTTAAGCTGGTCGACAATAAACCGCTGACTCGTCCGGTATGGTATCTTGATGTGACTCAACAGGGCGAAGGTATCGTCGATGTGACGACTCATCTGGTCGATCTTGTGCAGTGGGAGGCTTTTCCGGATCAGGTGATCGACTACAAGAAAGATATCGAACTGATAGATGCCAACCGCTGGACAACTTCTATCAGCCCTGAAGAATTCAAACAGGTGACGGGAACGGAAGCTTATCCTGATTTCTTGAAGAAAGATGTAGAAAACGATACATTGAAAGTATATTGCAACGGTGATATCGTTTATAAGATCAAAGGGGTAACAGCGAAGGTTTCGGTGATCTGGAATTATACCTTCCCCAAAGGTGGCGGTGATACCCATTTCTCCGTCATGAAAGGCAGCAAGGCCGACTTGGTCATCCGCCAGGGCAAGGAACAGAACTATCAGCCGGAACTGTTTGTCGAAGCAGTGAAAGGAGTGGATCTGGCCGCTTACGAAAAGGACCTTACCGCTTCTATGGAAAAAGTCTCAGCCGAATATCCTGGTGTGGCTTTGAATAAGGTGGGCGACGGCGTATGGCAAGTCGAAATCCCCGCAAAATATCGTGTAGGCCATGAAGCTCATTTCGGCCAAGTGACGGAACATTTCCTCGACTATCTGAAAGACGGCAAACTGCCGGGTTGGGAAGTGCCTAATATGCTGGCTAAGTATTACACGACAACTTCGGCGCTGGATATGGCGAAAGCGAAGACAAAATAAATGTATTGAGATGAAATGGAAGAGAGAGTATGTGCCCAATTGTACTTCCGGCACATACTCTCTTTTGGTATTCTGCTAATAATCAAATCTGACACCCTTCTCCCAAAGAGGCAGTAACCTTTTTACAATGTGGGGGTTCTCTTGCGCTATATTTTTACGCTCGATGCGGTCCGGCCCGTATTGATAAAGTTCGGTGATCGTTTCTCCTTTTTTATTATAACGAGTAAGACGATATTCCGGAGTCCGGAGAGTTATGCAATTCCGATAGTAGCTATAAGCGGCGTCTGTCCATTTGGGATTATCAGGATTGTTGAGCAAGGTTGCAAAACTATGCCCGTCCAGTCCTTTGGGCAAGGAGATTTTGCAAAGTTCCATAAGAGTCGGATAAATATCTATAGAACTGACAATCCTGTTATTTTTAATCCCTGGCTTACACTGGGGAGCTTTTATTACGAGTGCGCTGCTCAGAGAAGTTTCATGTAGTGTATGTTTCCCCCAAACACGCAGATCTCCTAAGTGCCATCCATGATCTCCCCATAGAATAATAATCGTATTATCCATTTTTCCGCTGGCTTCAAGGGCATCTAATACTTTTCCTACTTGAGCGTCCATATAACTTACGCAAGCAAAATAGGCGTGACGGAGTTTGCGTGCATATTCGTCAGAAACTCTATTTTTTATGGAAGGCATTTCGTCTCCTGATTGATAGCTCTTGAACTCTGCGCTTTCATGTAGGCTGACCGGATCGCATCCTTCCGGAATGTCGGGCATAGGTGAAATGGGGATAGAGGCTTCATCATACATATCCCAATATTTTTTAGGGGATGTGAAAGGTAAATGAGGCTTGAAAAAACCGACAGCCAGGCAGAACGGCTCATTCTTAGCTGTTAGCTCGTTTAGCTTTTTGACTGCCAGATTTGCCGTTAGCCCGTCCGGATAGCCTTCATCAGCGACATCTGCACATTCGTATGGTTTCACTTGTTTTTTGCGACTTTGCCGGTTACTTCCATCTGCATATCCGAAAAAGGCATTCCAACCGTTTCCCCATTTTCCGGCATCGAAAAGCATTTCATCCCAACTATAAGGTAGTTCCGGTTTTTCGGTTTTCGGAGCTTCATAGCCATACAGGCAGCCGTCGACATAGTGGCTTATCTTTCCGATACCGACAGTATAATAGCCATTTCTGCGTAAATGGTGGAACATAGTTTCCGGGATTTCTCCTTCCGGTTTATCTGACAGCCTTGTCCGGCATGCTTCGTTGGAGAGGTCCGATTTGTCTTTAGGAAAATGTCCAGTCAACATACTGGCTCGTGACGCTCCGCTTGTCGGGACTTGTACATAATGTTGGAAAAATAAACTGCCTTGTGATGCCAGCCGGTCGATGTTTGGGGTTTTTACAACAGAACCATAAGCACCTAATTCCCGGCGAAGGTCGTCTACGCATATAAAAAGTATATTAGGCTTCGTCTCGTTTGCCTTTTTTTGTGCATAGCCTTGAAAAGGCAATGCCAGCAAACAGACCGATAGCAAAGGATAATTCTTCTTCATGATATCTAAATTGAATGTGAATACAAAAGATTTACAAATATAACCTACCGGTCGATAATAGCCGGTAGGTTTAGAAAATTATTGTTGATCGTCTATGGTTGTTAATGGAGGAATATTTTTTTCGTACCCGATATAGCCTTTATTCTGGTTAATGGTTCCTCCTTGGTTGCTATCGATGGCATTTGCCGGAATGGGCCAAAGGACATGGAATGGGCTTATTTTGAATACGTTTGTTCCCCATAAGATATCACCTGCCTTATAAAATTCATTTTTAGCAACAGTCCGGTCATACCAGAAATTTTTTTCGGAAAAATTTTCTAAGGAATAGCCGTTTAACCCTTTTTCTGCCATGATAAAGGCGATTCTGGTTAATTCCGTTTTTCTGAATTCTTCAGCGAAAAGTTCTCTGGCTCTTTCATCTAATATATACTCTATTGAAACTTGTGAAGCTACAATAGGATCGGCTTTTGCGCGTACTCTTACCGAGTTTATATCGGCAGCGGCTTTATCTGTTTGATTTAGCCAATAGTAGGCTTCTGCTCTTAAAAGATAAGTCTCGGCCAACCTGAATAAATACCAGTCCGAATGTCCTCCATATGGCTGATCGGGTCTTTCTTCATCTTCGACATATACTTTGTAATAAGGGAAAGGATACCAGCAATGGATGGTGTCTTTGGGATTTGTGTATTGTATCTGTACGGGTTGTCCGAAATATTTGGAAGATGGATTGTTGTAAATGAATTTATCGACAGAGAACCAGTTTACTTGATTGTCATGCCTCAAGTCTTTATTACAGTTATTCCATATTTCATAATTGTAATAACTGCAAGGCCGGACATAACCGACTCCTCTTCCTATTTTTATGACAAATTCATTTCCTTGTGTGTCGATAGTTCCTCTTTTTCCGTCGGGATCTTTCATGTAGGACGAATTCCACCAAGAGGGAACATAGCGACGCATAGCCTGGGTGCCTCCACTTATTTCTGCTTCCGGAAATCCGTAACGTTCCTGTACGACAAGGATGCCTTCTTTATTTGAAGATGAGCTTTTATTGTCTTTTTGATGGAGATCCCAGATCGTATTAAACTGAGGATCGGAAGCATCTACCCCGAAGCGGTCAGTCATTAAAAAGTGAATTCCGTCGTTAATGACCGCAGAAGAGGCGTCGACAGCTTCTGTGAATTTTCCATTTGACAGATATATTTTTGTAAGCAAATGGTTACCGGCAGCCTTAGAGACTGCTCCGGGAACAGCTGTTTTGGGTAGCCACTGGACAGCCCATGCTAAATCTTCTTCTATTTTTGCAAGTATCGTTTTTCGTGAGTGCGTATAGAAGTCGATTTTAGGAGCCGTATGTTCTATATTCAAAAAGGGGACATCTCCATATAAATGGACTAATCTATAATACCAATAGGCTCTGTGAAAATATGCTTCGGCAATAATTGCATTTTTAATTTCTTCTGTGTCGAATTTGCCATTGTCGATACGCGACAGAATAACATTCGCATTTCGTATCTGGTTATATCCTCTTGTCCAAATCTCATGGAAGTCATAGGTCGTACCGGTCCCTGTCGGTAATACTTGAGTATCAAAATTATGTATGGCATTAGCTGCTTTATTGGCACTGATTGCAATATCTGAGGCGATTAATTCAGAAGCCAGGCCCCCTCCTTCTCCATAGAAATCGGGGCGTAAGTTTTTACGGAGGTTAACCAGTATTCCGTCAAATCCGGCCTTATCCGTATAAATAGATTCCGGAGTGAAGATAGAAAGGGGCTTTATCTCCAAGAAATCGTCTCCGCATGAAACGGTTGTAAACAGAGACGCACAAATGATATATTTTATCCAGTTTTTCATAACTTGTTTATTTATAATGTGACATCAATTCCAAATGTAAAGATTCGAGGCATAGGAGTGTTTCCAGATTCAGGATCCCAACCAGACCATTTTGTGAAAGTTAGCAGGTTACGTCCACTCAAATATACTTTACAATGTCCTACTTTCAGATTTTTGAGAATATTTTCCGGGATATTGTATGCTATGGACAAGTCTTGCAAACGTACAAAACTGCTCCTTTCATAAATGTTATATCCAGGTGTGTTTACCGTATTTAACCGTGTATATTTGTTTGTCGGGGTTTCCGGAGTCCAGTAAGGCAATGCATAACTGTTGGCTCTATCCTCGACATTAGACGTGTTGCTCAATAGACTGTTTGCTCTCCAATGTCCTAAATCTGCACGGATGAAACAAGAAATCTGGAAGTTTTTGAAAAGAGTAAAGTCATTTCGAAGCCCTAAACGGAAGCGTGGCTTTGTATAACCTTGAAATACTTTATCTTCCTGAGTAGACACTCCGTCCCCATTAGGATCGTATAATTTGACATCGCCAGGAGCTTTCCCGAATGATTTAGCCAATTCTTCTTCTCCAAGCTGGTAAATACCAAGGAATTTGTAATCCCATATCCGATCTATTGATTGTCCGATAAACCATCCATTGTCGATATCATCACCTTCTCTTTGTCCGATAACATTGCCATTTTCGTCTAAAATGTTGATTGTTTCTCCATAGAGATGTTTGATCTTGTTTCTATTAAATGAGAACGTCAATGTCGAGTTCCAACTGAAATCCTTATTTTGGATATTATAGCTATTAAGAGTCATTTCAAACCCTTTGTTTTGCAATTCTCCCATATTAGACATTACATTGTCGTATCCAATAATTGTCGGTAGGCTGCGTTTTAACAACAAGTCATTTGTAATCATGCTATAATAATCGACCGAACCATTTAACCGGCTATCTAAAACGGAAAAGTCCAGACCTAAATTTAAAGCTTTAGTCTTTTCCCATTTTAGATATTGGTTCGCCAGTGAACTACTGTATATGCCTGAGATCAATGTGCTTCCAGTCAGGTATTTGTTTGTTTCAAGTTTTGCCAATGCATCATAAATCCCTATATCCCGGTTACCGTTTATTCCATAAGAGGCTCTGACTTTGAGATTATTTATCCATTTGATATTGAAGAACGATTCGTCTGATAAATTCCAGGCTAAAGCTCCGGATGGAAAAGTAGCGTAAGGATTTTCCATACCAAAAGCCGAATATCCGTCTCTACGAATAGATAGAGTTAGGAAATAGCGATTCATGAGCGTGTAATTCAGACGGCCCATTATTGCGGTACCGGTCGAATAAGTATCTTCGTTTTTAATAGTTGGTGATCCTCCCGTCCCTAATTGATGGAAGCCTAATGCTTCACTGGGGGTAAAATTTACATTTTCGCCTGTATCTTTCCATGTTTGTTTCTTTTCTGCATTGTATAAGAATGTTGCATAAAAATCATGGACTCCAAAAGTTTTTTTCCATGAAATGATGTTGTCTATTTGCCATTCGTAAAGTGAATAATTGATACGCCGCCCGAAGCCACCTGTCTTGTTGCCACTTGGGATACTTGACGGATCATAGTAATAGTTCTTTTGCCAATCATAGCGATTGATATAAGAAACTTTGTAACTAAAACCGAATGGCAGTTTCAGGTCGGCATACATGGTGGCAAACAGGTTTTGGGTGACATTGAATTTGTCCCGTTTTCTGTATAAAAGAAATGGGTTTTGTTCAATTCCTGAATCGTCATGAGGATACCATTTTAGTTCTCCGTTTTCATCATAAGGTTGTCCTAAAGGACTCTGGCGGCTTATATTCGATAATTTGATGGCTTCATTACTTTCATCTTTGTTGCTAAATTGAGCATTGATTCCCACAGTCAGAAATTCGGCAACTTTGGTATCTGCATTAATACGGGAACGGATTGTTTTATACTCATCTCCTTTTATATAACCTTGATTGTCTGTATAGCCTAATGACCAGTAATATTTAGTTTTGCCAATGCCTCCGGATATGTTGACATTGTAGTTTTGCCTTAATCCGGGACGTGTAGCTTCACCATACCAATCATAGGCATTCCCATTCAGATAGTTTTGTTGTTCGATATCACGCAAATTCAGACGTGTCATCCAAGTCAGAATTGGATCGGACTGGTATGAGGCATCGTAATTTTGCCAAGTATCTACGTCAATGCCTTCCGGTAACTGATTAGGATTGTTGTAATATCCTTCTGGCTTGTCTGGATTTATTCTGCGTTGGAAATCTTGTCTGCGTTGGATGAATCCAGATAAATCATTCGGTTTGATTTCGTTGGTAAAATCTGTTAAACCCAGTTGTGCGGAGAAATTTATACTCATTTTTTCCCCTTTGCCTTGTTTGGTATTGATGATTACAACACCGGCGGCAGACCTTGAACCGTATACAGCAGCAGAGCTGGCATCTTTCAATACGTCTATAGTTTCGATATCCGATGGATTGATGTCATTGATAGAACCATTGAAGATAACCCCGTCCAATACAATCAAGGGTGAATTGTTGGCTGAAAGTGAAGCGGGACCTCGTATTTCCATTTCACTAGCTCCGGAAGCAGAAGTCCCGATGTTAGAGTTAAAACCAGCAACAGTTCCATTCAACATATCCAATACGTTCGTACTTTGCTGAGTGGCATATTTATCAGCTTTTACCTGGGCGATGGCCCCGGTAAGGTCTTTTTTCTTTACAGCTCCGTAGCCGATTACGACAACTTCCTCCAAGGCTTGCTGATCTTCTTGCAAAACCACTTTTAAGATGGATTTCCTGTCAATTGTGATTTCTTGTGTGTTGTAGCCGATATAAGATATTTGCAAAATATCTCCCTCGCTTGCTTCCAGGCTGAATTTGCCGTCGACATCGGTAATTGTGCCGGTTGTGCTACCTTTTACTAAGACGTTAGCTCCGATGACAGATTCTCCTTGTGTGTCGATGACTGTTCCGGAAATAGTTTTGATCTGTGCTTTGAACAAGGCAATGTGCTTATTTGATATACGAAAAGAAATATTTCTTTTGCTGCGGAATAAGTTTCGCAGCAACTCGTTTAGATCCATATTTGTTCCCTGGATAGAGGTTTTTTCGTTTCGGTCGATCTCGGATGTGTTATAAACAAATTTGTATCCGGTCTTTTCCTCTATCTCATTGAAAATCTCTTCATATGTTGCATTCTGCTTATTCAGAGACAGTTTTACCGCTTGTGCATGAACGAAGGTAATATTGACGAACAAAAACAATAAAAGAAGTCCTAAAAGATTGATTCCGTGTTTGAAAATTCTTTTTAAAGAGGAATAATGTTCCTCACAGGTAAAATCCTTTGGATTTTGCCTGATAAATAAAATTTTATCCATAATTTTGTATGTATTAATTTTTAAAATTGGCAGGTGTGCTATCTGCCGATTAACAATGTAGAATTTGGGAATGGTCGCAACATTCCCAATTCTTTTTGTATGTCTCTCTATTAATTAAATCTTGTTTTTCATGTACTGTCCATAATCGTTTGTCTTTGTGGTTTAACATTCTGTATTTATTGCAGGAAAATTTCTCCTTTCCTTTTTTCTATTTTGTATCTGGCTGAGATTTGCAAAACTGATAGTATTTCTTCCAATGTCTCTTTCTCTGTGAAGTTGGCATTGAAAGTCTGTTTTTTCAGGTTTTCGTTTTGAATATGTATTTTCACATGGAAAGCCCGTTGTAACTCTTGCATGATATCAGCTAATGAATTGTCTTTGAATTTGAATATTCCGGTAACCCATGATATCGTATTTTCCGGACGTATAGTTGAAATACTCAGCTTGTTATCCGATTTAAGAAAAACTGCTCGTTCACCGGGTAGCAGTATCCGGTCTGCCGTTTGCGATTGATTCGTGTATTTATACAACCCGATTTTTCCGGTAAGGAGAGTGATCTCTGTTTTTTCCGGTTCTGCGTCGACATTGAATGTTGTTCCTAATACTCGTATTCCGATACCATCGGTTTGGACGATAAAAGGTTTCTTTTCGTCTTTACGGACTTCAAAGAATGCTTCTCCTTTTATCTCAACCTGCCGGATCTGTTCGCTGAACTCTCTCGGATAACGCAGGCAAGCGTTTGCATTTAGCCAAACTACACTGCTGTCCGGTAAGGTTATTTTTGTTTTTGCATCGGGGACGGCAGTCGTTTCATAATAAACAAGCTCTTGTTCCGGAGCTTTGTCGGTCAGCAGAGCACCGGTAACCAGCAGGAGGGCAATAGATGCTGCTATAGACAAATATTTCCACACGGAGTTCCCTTTACCGGCATAAGAAATGACGACAGGCCGTTTGACCCTGTCTGTTAAACGGTCGGACATCTGCTTTTCATCAAATGGCAAAGACTTGAAGCGTATGCGCTTTGTCAATGATTCGAGTTCTTTATTGTTCTGTTCATTTTCCATCTTATTCCGGTAGCTTTATAAAGAGAGATGACAGGTAAAGCAAAAAACTCCTATTCAAGATGCAAAAATATTATGTTATTTAATTATCCTCTTGTGTTCTACTATGCCATAAATAGGATGTTTTATTTTGTTTGACAGTTGTAGTACACTTATTCGGTACCTGGAAGACAAGCGTTCTAGAGATGTTAGACAAGTGTTTGAATAATGACGGATAAAAAAGGAACAGGTTGGTTGGGATTAAAAGGAAGGCTGTTTGATCTTACAAAATCGAACTCATAAGAAGAAACATTTTTATCTTTAGGCAGTGTCTTGAAGAAATTTTAACTACATTTACTGACTAATTATATTATAAAAGGACTGTATCTGAGATGGAAGAGGAGAGTATCATATCTCTTTTTGGGAAAGTAGTGAAGGGAGATGAAGCGGCGTTCCGGTTATTGTTTGAAACTTATTCCCGGCGCCTGTTCCATGTGGCTTATTACTATCTGAACTCTCGTGAGCTGGCTGAAGAAGCTATTCTGGATGTTTTTACTGTTATTTGGCAAAAGCGAGAAACATTGTCCCATGTGAAAGAACCGGAACGCTATTTGTATATATCGGTGAAAAATCAGGCTTTGCATTATCTGAGAAGGGGGTATGTACAGGAAAAGGATCCCTTCTCTTTGTATGAGATCGAGTTGATCCCGGATTCGGATACACCGGAAAAAAGTTTGATGGATGAAGAGTACCAAGCGTTGGTCCAACAAGCGATCGATTCATTGCCGCCAAAATGTAGAGAGGTTTTTCGTCTTATCCTCTCCGATAAATTAAAGAATCGGGAAATCGCTGATGTTTTAGGAATCAGTGAAAAGACCGTGAATATACATATCGCTAAGGCATACGAACGCATTGCGGAATTCGTAAACCGCCGGTATAAGGAGGGCGGTATTAAATGATACAGCCCTTCCCCAATGAGATCAGAATTTGAACTTGATCAACACCCCTTTATGGTCCGTCGGCCAAACACCTGCCGGAGTTGAGAAAACATCCTGGCTGTCCTCTTCGACACGTTGGCTGCGGATAATGGAAGATTTGGGGCCGACAATGACGGCGTCTTTCACTTCCCAACCGGTTGCCGGTATGTAGTAGATGAAATCGATGCGGTCACGTTCATCCGCTTCAGGCGCCCAAGTTAGCCGTTCGACCGGCATGTCCGGATTGTCCGAAGGGAAAGTAAAGCCGGGATGGGTGATCGGATTCGGATATTTGACGCGATAGGCATCGCGGAAGCCGGCTTCGTATAATAGTTTGGAACAGTCCCAATCGACTATCGCCCCGTTGTGATCCCAAAGCCCTTTCGTTTCTTCCGTCCAATCCAAGTGGGAAGGTTCGTTGAAGTCACCGCCTAAGATCACGAAATCGGCATCTGACTTTTTGGCGTCTTCTATCACGAGTCGGATGGATTCGTCACGCAAGGATTCTTTATTGGCCTTTTCGATTTCTGCCTTGTCTGTTATCGGAGCTTCCAGTTTCTTCCATGTCACACCGCTATATCCACGTGGCAGGTAACAGGCGTAATGCGTATAATCCAAATGCCCAGTATAGGCTACTACCTGTTTGCCGTTCACATCTAAACGGGTCCTTAGTACTCGGTCTTTGTGTGGGATATTTTCTGTTTGTTCCAGTATGGGATATTTGGACAGCAATGCGACGTCCAGCGAGCTGCCTTGTCCATAATAGATTTTCCCTCTTTCGCGCAAAGCATCCAGCATACGGGGGACGAACAATGCGCCTTCCTTGTTGCTGGCTTCACTGAACATCACGATATCCGGATTTATCCGGACTACTTCATCCGCAACAGCTTCGAAGCCGTTTTCGACGACTGTTCCTTCCATCCAGATGTTCAAATGCAATACGCTCAACTCATGTGTCTCTTTTGTGCAGCTGCCGCAAACCAGTATGAGCAGCCATAGCCAAATATAAAAATGTTTCATCGTTTTTTCTTTCATTAAAAAAGTCCCCGAACTTTTATGAGATCCGGGGACTTTTATGTTACTTGATTTCTTTCTCTTCCATCATGTCCAGTTCATTCTTGTCGGAGTCTATGAATTTGTACTCCAAGAAGCCCAGACTTTGATTCGGAATCACTTTAATACCCATCGAGTATTTCAGTTTCCATTTCCAACTGAGCGGGAATCTTCCACTCTTAATAAATGCTGCAACATAAGGATGTACGTGCAGGGCGAATTTCTTCACGTTGTGTTTGTTGACCAAGCAGTCGATCTTTCCTTCCAGGCTGTCGGTAAACAGGATAGAGGGTTTGATGGTGCCTGTGCCGAAACAGGTCGGACAGGCTTCGGATGTATCGACATCCATTGCCGGACGGACACGCTGACGGGTGATCTGCATCAGGCCGAATTTGCTCAGCGGCAAAATATTATGTTTTGCCCGGTCACCCGACATCGCTTTCAGCATGTGTTCATACAGTTTCTGCCGGTTGGCTGCTTCTGACATATCGATGAAGTCGACTACGATAATGCCACCCATATCGCGTAGACGTAATTGGCGGGCAATTTCGTCTGCCGCTGCCGTGTTCACGTCGATCGCCGTTTTTTCCTGGGCATCGCTGCCTTTTGAGCGGTTCCCGCTGTTTACGTCGATAACGTGCATGGCTTCCGTGTGCTCGATAATCAAATAGGCTCCACTTTTGTACGTGACGGTGCGTCCGAATAGGGACTTGATCTGTTTGGTGATTGCAAAGTTGTCGAAGATGGGAAGTTCGCCGGTATACCGTTGTACGATTTCTTCCCGTCCGGGGGCAATCAGGCTGACATAATCGCGGATATTGTGATAGATGTCCGCATCGTTCACATAAATGTTCTGAAAAGAGGGATTGAAAATGTCGCGCAACAAAGCCACTGCTCTTGCCGTTTCTTCGTAGATGAGTGCAGGAGCTTTTACTTTGGTGATCTTAGGAATGTTCTCTTCCCAACGTTTCAGTAATGTCTTCAATTCATGATCGAGTTCGGCAACGCGCTTCCCTTCCGAAGAGGTGCGTACGATTACGCTGAAGTTCTTCGGTTTGATACTTTGGATGAGTTGGCGTAGACGGGCACGCTCTTCGCTCGATTTGATTTTTGTGGAAACCGATACTTTATCGGCAAACGGTATCAGCACGATGTATCTTCCGGCAAAAGAAAGTTCGGAAGTCAGTCTGGGACCTTTTGTTGAAATCGGCTCTTTGGCGATCTGCACCAGCACTTCCTGTCCGACTTTGAGCACATTGCTGATACTTCCGTCTTTTTCGATTTCGGGAAGCAACTGCATTTTGGAGATGACGGGGAGTTTCTTATCTCCCTTTTGTTCTCCTAATGTTTGTTTGAGGAATTTCTGCTGGGTGTTGAAATTAGGACCTAAGTCCAGATAGTGAAGAAATGCATCCTTTTTATAACCTACATCAATGAAAGCAGCATTCAAACCCGGCATCAGTTTTTTCACTTTGCCCAGATATATATCGCCGACGGCAAAAGAGACGTTGCGGGCTTCCTTTTGGAGCTCAACAAGGTTCTTATCCTCCAGTACGGCTATAGATACCTCTTTGGGTTGTACATCAACTACTAATTCACTAATCACTATAAAAAGAGGTGTTAAAATGTGAGACCTTATTAAATACGCAAAGAACAAACTTAAAAGGTCTCTTATTAAGTTTGTTCTTCAGAGTTACTCAAATAGACTTATTTCTTCTTATGTCTATTCTTCTTTAGTCTCTTTTTGCGCTTGTGCGTAGACATCTTATGTCTTTTTCTTTTCTTTCCGCTAGGCATTGTTTTAAAATTTTAAATTAAACTATAATAACTAAATTACTTTACTTCATTCAGGAAAGTCTTAGCCGGCTTGAATGACGGAATATTATGTTCCGGGATGATGATCGTAGTATTTTTTGAAATATTACGAGCTGTCTTCTGGGCTCTCTTTTTAATCACGAAACTTCCAAAACCTCTCAGGTATACGTTTTCGCCCTGAGACAATGAACTTTTTACGATATCCATAAAAGATTCTACGCTGCTCAACACTGTTTGTTTGTCAATGCCAGTGCTTTTTGAAATTTCGCTAACAATATCTGCTTTAGTCATGTCTATAAATTAATTAAATAATTGATTTGGACCTATTAATTTTTTGGAATGCAAATATATAGCTTTTTATTTAAGTGGAAAAAGAATTGCCAACCAAATTTTAAGAAAAAAGTTTCCTTACAATTCGTTAGAACTGTGTATGTTTGCAGTAATCAATTAGTTGCAAGTTTTGAAGAGGCAAAAAAGAACTGTATGTCGCAGATAGAAAACGAATTAGAAACCAGCCGTTTGTTGCGTGACTGGTATCGGATACATAAAAGAGAGCTACCCTGGCGGGAGTCTTCCGACCCTTATATCATCTGGATATCCGAGATAATCCTTCAACAGACACGGGTGGTGCAAGGAATGGACTATTTTCTCCGTTTTACCGAACGGTTTCCGGATGTGGCTTCGCTGGCTTCGGCGGAGGAAGATGAGGTGTTGAAATATTGGCAGGGGCTTGGTTATTATAGTCGCGCCCGTAACCTGCATGCCGCGGCAAAAGATATTATGGAGCGTTTCGACGGAATATTTCCAGGACGCTATGAGGATGTGATCTCTTTGAAAGGGATAGGGGAATATACAGCGGCGGCCATCGTTTCTTTTGTATGGAACCAGCCGTATCCGGTTGTTGACGGGAATGTCTTCCGAGTGCTTTCGCGCCTGTTTGCGGTAGATACTCCGATCGATACGCCAAGAGGGAAAAAAGCCTTTACGGAACTGGCAGGCTTGGTGATGGACCCGCGGTATGCCGGACAACACAACCAGGCCATAATGGAATTGGGGGCCTTGCAATGCGTGCCGCAAAATCCGGATTGTGAGGCTTGTCCGCTGAAAGAACGCTGTGCGGCTTACGGGACAGGCGATGTGCAGACCTATCCGGTGAAACAAAAGAAGACCAAGACGCGTGACCGGTATTTTCATTACTTATACATTATATATAAAGGAAAAACCTGGTTGGCCCGTCGGAAAGGGAAAGATATTTGGGAAGGGCTTTACGAGTTTCCGCTTATCGAAACGGACAAGGCGATGGATTTTGCAGAGTTACAGACGACGGATGCCTTTCGCCGTTTGTTCGAAGGAGCGGGACGGCTGGATGTTTCGGTGGATTTGCAGGGGGTGAAACATGTCCTGTCCCATCAGATCCTGTATGCGACTTTCTACCGGATAGAGATAGAGCGGGAGGGTGATGCGTTGCAGCAGTTTATCGCTGTATCGGGAAAAGAGATCGAACAGTATGCTGTCCCTCGTTTGATACAGATTTATTTGGAAAAGATTATAGGGAAAGTTTAGTTTCTTCGGCATGAAACAAAATTTTCCTGCTGGTGAAAATAAATTTTCCCGCCAGTGAAAATTTATTTTCATGCAAATGAATTAGCTGAAAACTTTTGTCGCGTTCATCGGAAGCCACCAGTGAATTTTATTTTTCCTTTATAGGAAACGGAAGAAGTCGGTTTTTTATGTACATTTGTGGGATTAATAAAAAAATAGAGCTATGTCATTGAATAAAGTTATATTGATCGGCAATGTCGGACGTGATCCGGAAGTACGTTACTTTGATAGTGGCGCTGCTGTTGCTAACTTCCCGCTTGCTACTTCCGAGAGAGGTTATACGTTGGCCAATGGTACGGTTGTTCCGGAACGTACGGAATGGCACAATGTGGTCGTTCGTCGTGATTTGGTTTCCTTTGTTGAAAAATGGGTGAAGAAAGGTTCCGGACTCTATGTGGAAGGCAAGATTCGTACGCGTAGTTACGACGACCAGTCCGGCGTGAAGCGGTATGTGACGGAAATCCATGCCGACCGTGTCGAATTTTACAGCACCGGTTCGGGTATGAATCGTGACAACGCTTCCGGTACGGGAATGACAGGAACACAACCTCAGACCGCCCAGCCATCTACTGGATACCAGCAGGCGACAGGCTACCAGCAACCTGCATCCGGACAACCGGACACATCTTTAGATTCCAACAGTGCGGACGATCTTCCGTTCTGATATTGTTTAACTAATACTGTTCCCCTTGGACTCTGACTATTATTTATCGGGCTTATTCGACCAGGTTACCATACAGGCGCTCACAGCAGGCCCTGTAATAGCGTTAAGTCTTGCAATTCTTCTGCTGTTGGTTTCCGGCTTCGTGTCGGCTTCCGAAGTGGCATTTTTCTCGTTAACCCCGGGTGATATCAATGACATCCGGGAGGAGAATGCGCCTTCCGACCCATTAATCCAGCGTTTGCTGGACCGTTCCGAGTACCTGCTCGCCGCTATTCTGATAGCCAACAACTTTGTGAATGTGGCTGTCGTCATGCTTTGTACTTACGGTATCAACGCGATCGTCAATTTCTCATCCGCTCCGATGTTGGGCTTTATCCTGGAGACGATCGTCCTGACCTTTCTCCTTTTGTTGTTTGGCGAGATCATGCCGAAGATTTACGCACAGAAAAACTCGCTGCGGTTCGTGCGCAGTTCGGCTTCCGTGCTGAATATCGTGGAGCGCATCTGCCGGCCGCTTTCGAAAATATTGGTTACGTCGACCAGCGTCATCAACAAGGCGTTGGTCAAGAAGAAGTATGATCTTTCGGTCGACGAACTTTCCAAAGCATTGGAACTCACTTCCACCGAAATGCCGGAAGAAAAGGAGATGCTTTCGGAGATCATCAAATTCTACAACAAGACTGCCGACGAGATCATGACTCCCCGCCTGGATATGGAGGATATCGATATCAAGACGAGTTTCCGCACCGTGGTCGATTTTATCATCCGATCCGGTTATTCGCGTATTCCGGTTTATGCCGATTCGGAGGATAATATCAAGGGCATCCTGTATATCAAAGACCTTTTGCCGTATGTGGAGAAGCCTGACACGTTTCGTTGGCAGAGCTTGATCCGTCCGGCCTATTTTGTGCCTGAGACGAAGAAGATCGACGATCTCCTGGAGGAATTCCGTACCAGCAAGATCCATATGGCGATCGTGGTGGACGAGTTTGGCGGCACTTCCGGCATCGTGACGATGGAGGATATCCTGGAAGAGATTGTCGGCGAGATTTCCGATGAATATGACGAAGATGAAAAGCAGTTTATCCGCTTGGCGGACGGTAGTCTTATTTTTGAAGCCAAGATATTGCTGACCGACTTTTTCCGTGTGATCGATGCCGATCCTACCGAATTCGGTAAACTGACGGAGGAGGTCGAAACCCTTGCCGGCCTTCTGTTGGAGATCAAAGGGGACTTCCCGCGTCGTCGCGAGATCATCGAATATGACGACTATCGTTTCCAGGTTCTGGAGATCGATAACCGCCGTATCCTGAAAGTCAAGTTCAACCGTATTTCGGACCAAGGAAAGGGCCGGCAGGAGGAGTAATGCGTGCGTCGATCGGCATAGTAGGGGGGCTGCTGTTGGCCTTGTGTGTTTCCTGCACGGAATATACACCGAAGCCACGCGGCTATTTCCGCATCGAACCACCTGTCCCTTCCTATCAGACACTTCCGGTGGAGGATTTACCTTATACTTTCCGGCTTTCCAGATGGGCGGAGGTGGAGTTGCCTCCTGCCGGGAATCCGGCAGGGTGGATCAATCTTTCTTATCCGCAGTTGAATGTGAAGCTCTATTGCAGCTATTTTCCTGTCACTCCGGCTACGCTGGGTAGGGCGGAGGAGGAATGTCGCGCGTTGGTGGTCCGGCAGGCGAAATATCCGGAACGGATCAAGGTGCAGGCGTACAGTCATCCGGAGGCTTCGGTGTATGGCTCGCTTTTCATGCTGGATGGCGAATCCGCTTCGCCGCTGCAATTTATGTTGACCGACAGTGTCTCACGCTTTTTCCGGGGAGCTTTGTATTATGATTGTATCCCGAATGCAGATTCGTTGGCTCCCGTCACCCGATATTTGAAACAGGATATCGTAGAACTGATCCAATCTTTTAAGTGGAAGAAATAATGCCTCTCCTGATGAAACATACCGGTCCGTTGTGGGGTATCTGGAAGATCGAGGAACCTTCCGAGGTGCTTCTTGCCCTTTTGCAGAACAGGAAAGAATATCTGCCGCAGCTGGAGCTGATCCGTACGGAGCAGCGCCGCCGGGAATGGCTTGCCAGCCGTGTCCTTTTGCAGGAACTTACGGGTGGATCGGCCCTTATAGCCTACCATCCGAACGGTGCGCCTTACCTATCCGGCTCGTCTTTGCATATCAGCATTTCCCATACGAAAGGCTATGCTGCCGTTCTGTTACAGGATCATCCTGCCGCCGGCATCGACATCGAATACCGTTCCGAGAGGGTGTCGAGGATACGCAGTCGTTTTATGAATCCCGAAGAAGAGGCGGGTATTGACAAGGAGTACGAGACGGAACATCTGTTGCTCCATTGGTGTGCGAAAGAGACTCTTTTTAAAATGGTCGGTTATGAAGAGGTCGATTTCCTTCGCCATCTGCATGTCTGTCCGTTCCCGTATGCGGAGAAAGGGAGTTTTACCGTCTATGAAACCCGTACGGGAGAAGGGACGGTTTACCGGTTGAACTATCTCGTTACCCCCGATTTCGTATTAACCCGGAGTTGAATCGTTTTTTTCAATATCGGTATATATATCCTAACCCATAGGGTTACGCCTTCTAAAGCTATGGGTTAGGAGTCGTAAAGCAATGCTTTATTTCTGCCAGATCTCCCAAGCTGCGAACGCTTGCAGCAGGAGCATTTCGAGCCCGTTCTTGACGATGGCTCCTTTTTCTTTGCCTTTCTTCATGAAGAGGGTTTCATCCGGGTTGTACAAGAGATCGTACAACAGATGGTCCGGAGTGAGCAGATCGTAAGGGATGTCCGGGCAGGCATTGATATTCGGGTACATCCCTAACGGGGTCGTATTGACGATGACGGTGTACTGTTCCATCGTCTTCGGAGTGATTTCTTCGTAGGTGATGCAGTGATCTTTCGGTTTACGGGAAACCAGCGTGGCGCCGACACCCAATTGTTTCAATCCGTGGAAGACAGCTTTCGATGCGCCTCCCGTCCCCAGGATCAAGGCTTTGCGATGTGTCTCGTTTAGGAGTGGCTCGATGGAGCGCTTGAAACCGATGATATCGGAGTTGTAGCCTTTCAGTTTTTTACCGAAGAGGCCTTTTGTGAATTTGATGACGTTGACGGCTCCGATCAGGCGGGCGTCTTCGTCCAGATCATCCAAGTAGGGAATGACTTGTTCCTTGTAAGGGATAGTGACATTCAGACCGTTCAATTCCGGGTTCTCTTTTAATACGGTCTTCAGATCTTTGATGTTCGGGATCTCGAAGTTCAGATAAGTTGCATCGATTTTCTCGGATTCGAACTTCTGGTTAAAGTAGTTCTTTGAAAAAGAGTGTCCGAGGGGATAGCCAATTAAACCATATTTTTGCATGATCTGTAAATTTAAGATGATTCATATTGTTAGGGCAGTTCATGAACCGCTCTTACTGCCCGTGTATAGCGAACAAATGCCGAAAGTGAAAGTGCGCGAACGGGCTTCGCTGAAACCTACTCGGCTGAGCAGGTCGGTCATTACCTTCCCTTGCGGAACGACTTTGATGGAGGCCGGCAGGTAACTGTAGGCTGTATGCTCTTTTGAGAGCAGGCGTCCGACGGTAGGGATCACGACTTTCGAATAGATGTTGTAGAGTTGCTTCATTGGGAAATGCACCGGCGAGGATAGTTCCAGGATCATCAGATGGCCTCCCGGTTTCAGTACCCGGTACATCTCGGCGATCCCTTGCTCTATATTTTCAAAATTCCGTACTCCGAATGCGGCGGTGACAGCGTCGAACGAGTTGTCCGGATAGGTCAATGCCGTGCAGTCCTGGTACTCGAACGTGATGTGGTCCGACAATCCCGCTTCGGCGACTTTCTGCCGTCCGACTTCCATCATGCCCTCCGAGATGTCGGCTCCGATGATGCGGTTGGCTTTCAGGCGGCGGTGCATGGAGATAGCCAGATCTCCCGTGCCTGTGGCGATATCGAGGATCGAGGCGGGAGAAAAAGGACGCAGGAAAGCAATTCCTTTCCTGCGCCATATTTTGTCGATGCCCAGCGAGAGCGTATGGTTCAGCTGGTCGTATGTACCAGCGATGGAGTCAAACATGCGCCTGACTTGTGTCGTTTTGTGCTCCTCGTTGTTGTAGGGTAGAACCTGTTCTGAACCGTACTTCGTCATATCCGTTTACCTTATTTGTTGAGATATTCGGTTACGTTCTTTTCGATACGGGAAAGGAGGTTGTCCGTATCGCCTTTTTCGAACTTTTCGCCTGTGATGTGTTCATACAGTTCGATGTAGCGTTCGCTGATACCGTCTACGATAGCCGGAGTCATTTCAGGAACTTTCTGGCCAGCCTTGCCCTGGAAACCGTTTTCCATCAGCCATTCGCGTACGAACTCTTTGGAGAGCTGTTTCTGCGGTTCGCCTTTGGCAAAACGTTCTTCGTAGCCTTCGCTGTAGAAATAGCGGGAAGAGTCTGGTGTATGGATTTCGTCCATCAGGTAGATCTTGCCGCCATGTTTGCCGAATTCGTATTTCGTGTCGACCAGGATCAAGCCGCGTTCGGCAGCGATTTCCGTACCGCGTTTGAAGAGTGCGAGCGTGTATTTTTCCAGCAGTTCGTATTCTTCCGGAGTAGCCAGGCCCTGGGCCAGGATTTCTTCTTTGGAGATGTCGGCATCGTGTTCACCGATCTCGGCTTTTGTCGTCGGGGTAACGATCGGTTCGGGGAAACGTTCGTTTTCACGCATACCTTCCGGCAGTTTTATACCGCAGATTTCGCGTACGCCGCTCTTATAAGCACGCCATGCGCTTCCGCAGAGGTAACCGCGTACGATCATTTCAACGGGGAATCCCTGGCACATCACGCCTACGGTCACCATTGGATCGGGAGTCGCCAGTTTCCAGTTCGGGCAAATGTCGGTAGTCGCATCCAGGAATTTGGCAGCGATCTGGTTCAGCATCTGTCCTTTGTAGGGGATACCTTCCGGCAGGACTACGTCGAATGCCGAGATGCGGTCTGTCGCAACCATCACCAATACGTCGTCGTTGATGTTGTACACGTCGCGTACTTTACCATGATAGACACTCTTTTGTCCTGGAAAATTGAAGTCTGTTTTTGTTAATGCCTTCTTCATACCTTTGTTTTTATGGGGCGCTTATGGGGCGTCCTGACTGTTATTAATATTGTTCGTTGTGTCGGCGGGGGCGGTTCGTGAACCGCTCTTACGGGGTTGTCTGCTGTCGAATTTGTCGTAGGCTTCTACGATACGTTGGACGAGCTTATGGCGGACGATGTCCTTTTTCTCGAATTCGACTTTGCCGATTCCTTTTACGCCTTTCAGGATTTGCATGGCCTGTACGAGTCCGGAGGTGGCTGTCGGCGGCAGGTCGATCTGTGTCACATCGCCGGTAATGATCATTTTGGCATTCATTCCGAGGCGGGTGAGGAACATCTTGATCTGGTGTGTCGTCGTGTTCTGCGCTTCGTCGAGGATGATGACCGCATCGTTCAGCGTCCGTCCGCGCATAAAAGCGAGGGGGGCGATCTGGATCACGTTGTTTTCCATATATTCCTTCAATTTGGCTCCCGGTACCATGTCTTGTAGGGCGTCATATAGAGGTTGGAGGTATGGATCGAGTTTGTCCTTCATCTCGCCGGGGAGAAATCCTAATTTTTCACCGGCCTCCACTGCCGGACGGCTTAGGATAATCTTGCGGATTTCTTTGTTTTTAAGTGCTTTTACGGCAAGAGCTATAGCGATGAATGTCTTGCCAGTCCCGGCGGGGCCTGTGGCAAAAACGAGATCGTTTTCTTCGAATGCTTTGACAAGACGTTGCTGGTTTTCCGTGCGGGCGACGATCGGTTTGCCGTTCATCCCGTGGATGATCAGATTCTCTTGTTTGGTGATCACCGGGGCTTTGCCTTTGATGATGTCCAGTATGACATCTTCGCTCAGCGAGTTGAATTCCTCACAATATTTTTCTACCTCGCGAATTTTCTTGAGAAAGAGTTCCGACTCGTCTTCGTCTCCGATCACTTTCATCACATTTCCCCTTGCCACAATGCGCAGTTTAGGGAACAACGTCTTTATCAACTGCATGTTGACATTGTTTACTCCGTAGAATATAACCGGATCTACGCTCTCAAGAATATAAATTCGTTCAATCATTCAATTTGTTTTTGTTTTGCCTTTGCCGTGAATTTTCTGCCACTCTCGTTCAGGCAGACAAAATTAGTAATATTCTTTATGTAAAAATAAATTGTGAGGAATTTTGTTGTCGCTTCATGAAGATTATTTGAAAACACGTAAGGGTTCGGCAGAATCCAATAGTCTGTTGTATAAACGGATAGCTGCGGTCTGGCTCTTTTCACTGTAAAATCTGTAAATGTTGTCAAGTAAGGCAATGGCTTGAGGTAACCACTTTATTATTATTCGCATAGTGGATGTCGTTTACGTAATTCTTCCGTTGTCATACCTAATCCTTTTTTTGATTCTTCTCTTGATTTCTTCAACACTGCTTTTAATTCGTCCAGCGTCATTTGTGCCGGATAGCGCGTTTCTTTCTTTTCTGTCGCAAGGCTGATCAGATTTTTGATCTGTGTCAACAGCTTTACGTCGTCAATTGTTTTCAATTGTTCAATAAGTGATAATCTTAATTCCAGTGCTTCCATACATTATATCCTTGTTTAGTTTATATTCGGATTCACAAAAATAGTCATAAATATTTTGAGATCAGTGAATCTTGGTTACTTTTGTTTCCATATAAAAGAGAAATAATGAAAAAGATAGTATTTAGTATTTGGTTGATAGTGGCTGCTTGCTCGGTGGCAGTGTTATGTTCGTCTTGTGGAAAAAAGGAAGAACGCGGCGAGTTGAAACGTATCTGGTATAATGGGAGCTATAACCGTGATTTCAAGGATCTGAACGATGTACATCTGGCCGAAGCGAAACGTATCGGTATTCAACCTGCATCGAATCGTGAAGAAGCGGAGAAAGTAAAAAAGGAGATGGAGGAGATCGAAACCAACGAATATTATGAAGTGGAAAAGCTGACGCATTCCATCCCATATCTGATCCCTTCGGCGGCACAGTTGCTGGAAGATATCGGACATAATTTCCAGGATTCCTTGCGTAATCTGAATGCTTCGATCTATAAAGTCAAAGTGACCAGTGTCACCCGCACGGTCGATGATGTCAAGAACCTGAAAAAAAGAAATACCAATTCTTCCCAAAACTCGGCTCACCGCTACGGAACGACCTTCGATGTCTCCTGGGTTCGCTATACTAAAGTAGACGAAAGCGATACCCTGAATATAGACAAGGACCGGTTGAAAATGGTATTGGCAATGGTTTTGCGCGATTTGAAAAGGGAAGAGCGCTGCTATGTCAAACACGAACGCAAGCAAGGTTGTTTTCATATAACCGTCCGGGAAAAGAAATAAAAAGAGGCAACACAACGGCTTACTGATCGAATGGACAAAAAACTACTGAAATACTGGAAAAACTGCCTGCTGGATGCCGAACGAAGGAGCAGGTCGCTAACGAAAGAAGCGCGGGTTACATTGCGGATTGGTGATAAGCTTCCGGAATTTATACTTCGTAAAGATATTCCCTTGCTTTTCCCCAAGGGGAAGCAAAAGGAGAATGACGAGAAACGTAAAATACAGATTGCTCCTTGTGTCTTTCTTCCTGAGTACGAGAACGGATGGACTTCCAGGCAGAATGCCCCGGAATATCCCTTTCTGATTTCCGCGACATTATTGCCGGACGGAACTTTTCAGGTCTGTGACAATAAGTCTGAACGTATTCCGGTTTTTGTCCGTAAGTTTCTATCTCCGAATGCACGCAATGACAGGACTGTTGCCTCTCTTTCGAATGTGGACCGGCTTTTGAGTGAGTTCGATACCGAAGAGACGGATTGGAAGAAATACTGGAGTGCTTGCGAAACCTTGTTTCAGGATGCGACCGGCTTGACTTTCCGTGAAATGAACTATGCCGACAAGCCTGAAATCATCGTCGTGAAAGCTCCCGGACGTGGAATGGCACAAAAGATCATCAACCTGTATGACAAACTATTGGAAAGTAAATCTTCCCACCCATTACTGGAACTTCTGATCCGTAAAAAGCAGGAAACATTGCTACCGGTACCGGAAAAACAGCAAGTCTATTGCAATAGAACCCATTGGGCACAGATGAGTGGCGAGTTCCCGTTGTCTGTTTCCCAACGTGAGACGCTTGCCATGTATACAGAACCGGGCAGTTCCGATATTTTTGCAGTTAACGGACCTCCGGGAACAGGCAAAACAACTTTTTTGCAGACAGTAATTGCCAACCGGATCGTCCATACCGTGCTGGAGCATCCTGATGATCCGGATATCATTGTAGCCAGTTCGGCCAATAACCAGGCGATAACCAATATTCTGAAAGATTTCAAGGTCGAACAGCCTTCTGACGGTAAGCCTGTAAATCTGCTGACTCTTCGCTGGCTGCCCGGTTTGGATACGTTGGGATTGTATCTTTCCGGTAAAGACGAGCAGAAGGACCAGTACAAAATGATGTTCAATACGAAAGGTGACGGCTTTCCAAATGATTATGACGATCCTGCCCGGCTGGAAGAATATCGTGGATTCTATTTGGAATATTTCAATCGTTTTTTTCAGGCATCCTGTCAGAATGAAGTTGAGTGTCAGCGCTTCCTTCGCAAGAAAATGAAGAAGATACGGGATGAGATTGGAACCTGCTTGAATGTAGCCTCTCTCAAACAGTATGGAAAAGAGATGGCGGATAAAGGTTTCCTGAGTAGACTGCTCCGTAAATTTCAGAAACTTCCGAGCTATGAAGCTATGATAAGCGACTGGGAGCAGACGGCAGATTTTAAAGAACGCTATGACAAGTTGATTGTCAACTCAGAATATAAATCCCTTCCTTATACGGAAGATATGGCGGTACGGCTGGATATCAGCTACCGTTATCTCTTGTTCTGGTATGCCATCCATGACCGGGAAGCCGAGTTCATCCGCCGGTTGGCCGAATGTGACAAAGAAGGAGAGACGCGTGGTCGTGAGGACTATACCGAACGGCTGAAACGTTTGGCCTGTGTGATGCCTGTCTTTATTTCGACTTTCCATTCTTTGCCGAAATACATGGTTTGTGTGGACAATGGAGAGTGGGATGCGCCGCTCTATGATGCGATCGATTTGTTGATCGTGGATGAATCAGGGCAGGTGTCTCCTGAACTGGCTATTCCGTCTTTCAGCCTTGCCAAGCAAGCCATTTTGGTGGGAGACGTGGAGCAGATTGAACCGATATGGTCCATCTCGGACGAATATTCCAGTATCAATCTGCAACGTTTCGGCCTGATTTCTTCCGAATTTGATGATCGGTATATGTTCCTGCATGAGAACGGTTTCCTTTCCTCATCCGGAAGCATCATGAAGATGGCGCGGAAGAGTTGCAATTTCGAGGTCGCCGGCGAAAGAGGAGCCTTCCTGACCGAACACAGACGTTGCCTCGATCCGATCATTGCTTATTGCAACGACTATGTGTATCATGGCCGTTTGCTGCCGAAGAAAGGAAACAAGGTGAAGTATAAAGACCTGCCACCTAAAGGGTATGTACATGTAAACGGAGTTAGTGAAAAGGGAGCGACGGGCAGTGTATTGAACAAGGCGGAGGCGGCCGCAATCGTCTCCTGGCTGGAGAAAGAAAAGGGAAATCTGGAAAACGCTTACAAAAATCCGGTTTGTAAAATAGTGGCGATAGTCACTCCTTTTAAAGCGCAGGAAGAAACGATCCGTCGCTTTGCAGAACGGTCGCCGGAGGCGGAAGCGTTTGCCGGTATGACGATCGGTACCGTTCACTCTTTACAGGGGGCGCAGTGCCCGGTCGTGATCTTTTCGTCGGTCAATTCTCCCGGTGATGCTTCTTATTTTATGGAACAAGGTGGAAAGTACAATATGCTCAACGTGGCTGTTTCGCGTGCGCAGTATCATTTCCTGGTGTTCGGGAATATGAATATATTCCATCCTGAACAGAATACACCCGTCGGTAACCTGGCAAAATGGTTGTTTGACGATCCGGCGAACGAAGTGTCCGGCAATTTCATCTATCGGCAACAGGAACCGCTTTGTCGCTATCAGCCGGCCGAACGTTTATCGACATTGGAGGAACACACCGGTTTGTTGCGGCAAGCCTTTAAAGAAGCGACAAAAAAGTTACTGATCGTATCTCCTTTTATATCGATCCGGGCGATCGAACATGATCATCTTATTCCCCTAATGCGGGAAACGGTGGAGCGGGGTGTGGAAGTCGTGGTGTATTCGGACTTCCGCTTGGATTGTGACAAACAAACCGGTTTGTTGGGGAAAGAGGCCGATGCCGGTCGGAAGGCTTTAGTTGAAAACGGGATTAAGTTGATTTTGTTGAAAGGCATTCATAATAAATCGCTTGCAATTGATGATTCGGTATTGGTGGAAGGTTCCTTTAACTGGCTTTCTGCAAGTAGAAATGGGATTTATTCCCGTCATGAATGTTCCGTGAAACTGATTTCTCCGGAAGCAACGAAGCATATTTCAAACTTAAGAAAGGAGTTGGACGCAATAGAACCGGAGTCCGTTCTTTTCGAGCCTATTCCTGTCTCTGTAACGAAACAGGTCCAGGTCGGGAATAAGAATTGTCCGGGTTTCTTTGATGCCGAACCTGTAAACCACTGTACGGATGAAGAGATGGCCGGTTTCAAAGAGCGTATCCGGCAACTGGGGGTCAAGAAAACGGACGTTTCCGAGTCGATAATGAGAGTTCGTAAGCAATATCCTCGTCATTATGAAACATGGTCGGATGAGGAATGCCGGATATTACAAGAGTTGCTGCAAAAGACGAATGATCTGAATCTATTTTGTTCCTGCTTCCAACGGACTCCGGGCTCGATCCGTATAAAAGTAGAAGGTATGAATCAGAATTAGCGTTTGGCTTTCCTGATTCATACCTTCTATATCCTAATTTCTGAAGATATATTATAAGATGCCTTCGATCACTTTGCGAAGTTCCGGTTTCCCCATCGTGCCGAGCATCATCTCTTTATTCCCATCCATACGGCAGAGGAGTAAAGTCGGGATCGTCCGGATCTTGAAAGCGGCTTCCAGTTCTTCTTCGTTGTCTACATTTACTTTATAGATGTAGAGTTTTCCGTCGTGTTCTTTTGCGAATTCGTCGAGTATCGGCTCCAGACGTTTGCAATAGCCGCACCAGGGGGCATGAAAGTCTACGATACAAGGCTTGTCTCCTACATATTTCCAATCTTTGGGGTTTTCTTCGAAGTTTCCTACTCGCTGTATAAATTCCGCTTTTGTTAATTCAATCGGTGTCATATTGTTTCCTTTTATAATTGATATTGCAAAGATACATAAATATGGTTGCATTGTAAATGGCAATATCGCTTATAGAATTATCAATATTCCCCTTCTGCCGGCATTAAATGAAAAATATCCGTATTTTTGTCTTTCATAAAATAATAAGCTCATGTCATCAGAAAGATATGTTCAAGATTTTACGGCGTTGGAGGCTTTGTTCAAACGCTTTTACAAGCCCTTGCGAGCGTATGCTTTCCGTTTTGTTAACGACAAAGATCTGTCGGAAGATATCGTGCAGGATGTCTTTTTTGAACTGTGGCAACGGCGTGAAAGCATTCGTTTTGAAGACGCTGCTGTGAAGTCCTATCTTTTCAGGGCGGTTTATACGCATGCCTTGAATGCGCTGAATAAAAAGCAGCAGGATGTATGTACCTTGGAGCCGGCAAGGGAAGCAGACATTTTGGATCAGTATGTCACTTCTTATATGCAAAATTCCGAGCAAAGCTTATTATTGAAAGAACTGGAAGAAGAAATCATGTCTTATATAAACACGCTTCCCCCTCAATGCCGTAAAGTATTTATGCTCAGTCGGAGCTACGGTTTGAAAAACCGCGAGATTGCGGAACAACTGGATATTAGCATCAAGGCGGTTGAAAAGCAGATAAGTAAAGCTCTTTACGGCTTGAAGGAGCATCTTGTCCAAAAGGACTTATTCCCTTTGTTGGTGCTGGCTGTCACTTGTCTTTCTCATTAGACAGTAGGAGGGTAAAACAAAAGTTTCAAACAAATCTCTTGCATGAAACAAAAGTTTCAGATAAACTCTTTTCGTGAAACTTTATTTTCCTCGGATGAAACAAAAGTTTCCATAACGAGAAAATAAAGTTTCATGCTGGAGAATAAAAAGAAACATAATTTTTTTGTAGAATGAAGGTAGGGTAAAAACCTCTTTTTTTGTATTACTAATAAATGAATCTGTAAATGAAAGAAAGTACAAACGATATCAACGAAATCATAATCCGTTATCTGGATGGCTCGGCAGCGCTGGAAGAGAAGATGTTGCTGCTTCGGTGGCTGAAACAATCGGACGGTAATCGGGATGATTTTGCTGTAACCCGTGACTTGTGGCTGTCTTGTAATGTTGCAGCCGGAAACGAGTTGGAGGTCGATATCGCTTTGGAGAAACTGAAAGACCGTATCTTGCTGGAGCAGGGCCGGATGGAAAAGGAATCGCTTACGGAGAGAAAAACGTTATCGGTGGTTTTGCGTTGGACGCGGGTTGCTGCCGTATTGTTGCTTTTGTTGGGAATAGGTTATGGCATCGGCAGTTGGAGGGAGCATTCCGTTTCGGATGTCATCGTACAAAACCAATTGATAACAGCAAAAGGAAGCAAGGGGCGGTTCACGTTGCCCGACGGATCAGTGGTTTGGCTGAATTCGGAAACTAAACTGACTTATCCGAATCAATTTACCGGTAACAGGCGGTTCGTCTCTTTAGAAGGAGAAGCCTATTTCGAGGTGGCGAAAGATGCGAAAAAGCCTTTTGTCGTACAGGCGGGAGAGATAGACGTGGAGGTCTTGGGTACTTGCTTCGATCTCGATAGCTATTCTTCCGGTGAATTTGTAGAGACTGCTTTGCTGAACGGCAGTGTGAAGATATCGGGAAAAGCTTTGAAAGATCGGGTTTATTTGAAACCGAATGAACTGTTCAGATATCGTAAATCGGATCAGATCGCCTCTGTCGAAGAAGCGAAAGTCGGTTTGTATGCCGACTGGATCAAGGATCGCCTGGTGTTCGACAACGACTGTCTGGCTGATATCCTGATCAGTATGGAGGGACGCTATAATATGGATATCGAATGCCCGAAGCAGTTTGCTGCTTCCACTCACCTTTCTTTCACGATCCGGCAGGAGAGCATCGAAGAGGTGATGGAGGCAATGAGTCTCATAGCGCCTATCAGGTACGAGATGAAAAATGGAAAAGTATATATTATACCAAAATAGTATAAAAGCGAAGTATTAACCTTAAAAATAATAAAAATATGAGAAAGGAGGAATGATGTAAGTATTATTAATGCAATAGGTGAATGCGGCAACATCCACCTATTCAAGAATTTTATTAACCTATCGCTTCTCTTGGCGGAGTTCGGCGATAAAGTCTAACAAAAAAATCCATGTAAAAATATGAATAATTTTAATGGAAAGGATGTTTTGTACCCTTTCTTAACACACAAAAATGTTCGGATTATGAAATTAGTCCTGATTATGTTAACCGTTATGCTATTTAGGGTTTCTGCTACAGAGTCTTATGCACAAAGTACTCGGATAAACCTAAGCATGGAAAACTCTACTGTCAAAGATGTTCTAAAAGGAATAGAGAGTAGGAGTGAGTTTACTTTTTATTATAATGACAAGGTTATTAACACGAACAAGCGAGTCACTGTGAATGCCGAAGATAAAAATATATCGGAGATATTGGCATTGATTCTGCCGGATTGTGATTTTAAGATTTATAATAAGAATATTATAATAACGGAGAAAAAGGCAGAGGAAACAAAAGCCACTCAAGAGGGAAAGAAGATCACAGGTGTTGTCTTGGATGCATTCGGCCCGGTAGTCGGAGCGAACATTGTGGAAAAAGGAACAATGAACGGTGTTATATCTGATTCGGAAGGACGCTTCGTCCTTAACGTTGCACCAGGTGCAACGTTAATAGTTTCTTATATAGGATATGTCTCTCAAGAAATAAAAATCAATGATCAGGCGTCCTATACCATAACACTCCGGGAAGATACCGAAACATTGGAAGAAGTAGTGGTTGTCGGATATGGAACCATGAAAAAGAAAGACTTGACAGGCGCAGTGAAAAGGGTGAATTTGGAAGAATCTCCTGCAGTTGCTAATACAAGTTTATCTCAGGCACTTGTTGGGTCTACAGCAGGTGTCAATACGGCTCAAAGCGGATATGCTGGGGAGGATGTAAGTCTGAGTATTCGTGGAACAACTTCATTTTCTGCTTCTCAAAATCCTTTGATTGTCTTGGATGGCATTATTTACAATGGGGCAATGTCCGATATCAATGTAAATGACATAAGCAGTATTGATATTTTGAAAGATGCAAGTGCAGCGGCTGTCTATGGTGCTCGTTCGGCCAATGGCGTAATCTTGATTACAACTAAAAAAGGAAAAACTGAGAAACCGAAAGTTTCATTTAATATGTCTATAGGGACACAGTCTGCATCTAATCATAGTGCAAATTATATGAATGCAGAAGAATATACAAGGCGCTTGGCTGATTATGCCTATCAACAGGATTTACGTGCGTGGTATAAAACAAATCCGACAAGCGATGTAGGTCGTCCTGCTTATCCGGATTTGTCGAGTAGAGAAGCTAATGCTTATTATCTGAGATCTCAAGAAGAAAAAGATAGCTATCTTTCGGGAGCAGCGTATGATATTGATTGGATAGACAAGGTTATGCAGACTGGTTTGACGCAAGATTATAATATCGGTGTTTCTGGCAGCTCAGATTATGTGAATTATTATTTATCGGGAGCCTATCATGATGAAGAAGGTCTGTTGCTAAATGATCAATTTAAGCGTTATACATTCAATGCGAAGGTCGATACAAAGGTGACTGATTGGTTGAAAATCGGTGCAAACATTAACTTCTCCCATCGTGATTATTCGGGAGTGTCTGCTAATTTTGATTATGCAACAAAAGCATCACCTTTGGCCGCGTATGACTTTGATACACCAGGATATCATCGTCTGGAGTTGGCAACAGAATCATCTATGAAAGATCCATTACAATATTTGGCTATTGATAATTCAGATTTGCGAAATACACTCTTTTTGACCTTGAACGGGCGTATTGATGTTCCTTTTATTAAAGGCTTGTCTTATGATTTTAATTATTCAACTACCCGGTATCATCGAGATAATAATTCGTTTTATCCGTCAGATGTGGATGGAGGATTTATTAATAATGGTAAAGCTATAAAAGAGCCGGAGAATGAAAATGCTTATTTATTTAATCATATTTTTGCTTATCAAAGAACATTTGGCGATCATTCATTGAATGCAACATTTGTTTATACAAAGGAAAAAAGATGGGGTGATAAGACTACTGCTATTGCAGAATCGTTCGATACGGACAATTTAGGTTATAATAATTTAGGTATCGGTACATTGTTTACTGAAAAAAGTACAGCTTGGCAGGAATCCAATGTGGGTTTGATGGGACGTATTAGTTACAATTATAAAAATCGTTATTTGTTTACAGGTACAGTACGTCGTGATGGCTTTTCGGGATTTGGAAGTAATAATAAGTTTGTAACATTGCCTTCTGCCTCTATTGGTTGGGTGATTTCAGAGGAAGACTTTAATCCGTTTGAGGATGTATATTTGAAATTGCGTCTTTCTTATGGACAGAATGGTAATCAGGGTATTGGACGTTATGCCTCATTAGCTAAATTAGGAATGGGGGCTTATAATTATGATGATGATAGGGTTATTTCTTTATATCCTTCTGAAATGGCTAATAAGGATTTGAAATGGGAACGTACTTCGTCTTGGAACTTTGGTATTGATTTCGGTTTCTTTAATCAACGTTTAAATGGTTCGTTTGAAGTCTATAAATCGCATACAACAGATGTTTTGGTAAAACGAACATTGCCGAATGTCACAGGATATAGTTGGGTTTGGGCAAACTTAGGTGGTGTTGATAATAAGGGTGTGGAAGTCGAACTGAATTCTGTCAATATCCAGAATAAAAATTTCTCTTGGACATCCGGTTTTACATTCTCATTGAATCGAGATAAGATTACAGATTTGTATGGTGATGGAACAACACAAGATTTGACGAATGGATGGTTTGTCGGTGAATCGATAGGTGCTATCTATTCTTATGAAATGCAAGGTGTTTGGCAAGAGGAAGATTTGTATTCCGGTAAGATTTATGAAGGTTGGTATCCAGGGCAACAGAAATTTGCTGATTTGAATGGTGATGGTAAGATTGATGCTGAACATGATCGTAAGATTATCGGTAATAAGAATCCTAATTGCCGTTTCAGTTTTAGCAATACATTGACATGGAAAAATTGGTCTTTGTACTTTATGCTGAACTCAATGTTGGGCGGAGGTGGCTATTATATGGGAGGCAATGGTCTTTTGGCTCCGGATAATAGTTCAGATTATGTAGTTCGTTTGAATCAACCGGCTATCAGAGAATATTGGACACCGGAAAACCATTCCAATGAGGGACTTGCTTTGTTTAGAAATCAGCCGATATCTACAAGTATTTATCAAAATAGAGGATTTGTCCGTCTTCAGGATGTGTCTTTGATGTATTCATTCGATAAGAAGTTGTTACAAAAGACAGGAGTCATTAGTCAGTTACAGCTGTTTTTAACAGGAAAAAATTTGTATACGTTTACAGGTTGGGATGGATGGGATCCTGAATATACAGCATTTCCATTGACTCGTAGTTTGCAATTTGGAATTAAGTTATCACTTTAAATAGATGGAATTATGAAATACAATTTTATATCAAATACGATCTTTTCTAAATTAATAGCAGTAGCGTTCTTTTTGGGAGGTTTGTTCGGGTGTAATGATGACTTTTTGGAAGAGAAACCGTTAGACTTTTTATCTTCGGAAAATGCCTATTCGGAAGCATCGGGTATTAAATTAGGAATAAATGGACTTCACAGTTATTTGCGCGACGTGTTGTATTATGGAGATGATGCTATTGTCTATTTTTACAGTTCAATGGCTGATGTCAGTTACAATGGGGAAAATCCAGGAGGTGTAACATATGAAGTATTGACCCCTTCCAATAGTTTGTTTTATAAATTGTGGAAGAATATGTATATTCTGATCAGTCGTTCTAATGAGTTGTTACTTTATATAGATGAGGAAGAAACGACAGGTTGGGATAGTCCTGAACAGCGAGCATTATATAAGGGAGAAGTTTTGTTTTTCCGTGCGTATGCTTATCGTTTACTTACTTCTTTTTATGGAGATGTTCCTCTGTTGGTTGATGCGGTGACTGTTCCTAAAACAGAATTTGTTCGTACATCATTAAAAGATGTGTACGCTCAAGTGGAGAGTGATTTACTTTTTGCTACTCAACATTTGCCAGATCCTGGTAAGGAAGAAGAAAAAGGACGTGTTACAAAAGGTGCTGCCTACCATTTGTTGTCAGAGGTTTATTTACAAGAGGGTAAATATAAAGAAGCGGTTGAAGCTGCTACACATGTGATAGATGATTTTGGTTATCGATTGATGACTGAGCGTTTCGGGGCGACAACTGATGTCTTTAAAACAGGTGATGTATTCTTAGATTTGTTTGCGTATGGTAATCAAAATCTGAGTGAAAATAAAGAGGCGATATGGGTAGCTCAGTTTGGTGCTAACCTGTCAGGGGGAGGAGGAACAGGCAATGGTCCTCAGGGTTCAAATGTATCGGGTGGTGGAGGACAAAATAACGGTCCTCGTCGTCATGGCCCTCGTTATTATTCTTTGGGAAATGACCCAGCTGGATACGCTTGTATATTAGGTGAATTTATTGACGGTAAATATACTGGATATAGTGATACGTTAAGCCGTCCGGTTTCTTGGTCACGTCCGACATATCATGTGACTCATGAAGTTTGGGCTTCTGATTGGGATAATGATATTCGAAATGCACCTCATAATATTAAGCGTACTTATTATTTCCAAAATCCGGAATCGCCTTATAATGGACAAGTCATAGATTTCTCTTTGTGGGGTAGTTATGAAACAAATGGTCGTAATCCGATGAAAGATACTTGTAATTTTATATATCCTTATTGGATCGGAAAGGTTGGCGATCCTTGTCATATCCAAGCAGAACCCCTTCGTAGTGGTGGAGGATATACATGGAAGGATTGTTACTTTATGCGATTGGCAGAAACCTATTTAAATCGGGCAGAAGCTTATATTCAGTTAGGTGAAATGCAAAAAGCAGCAGATGATATCAATGTTGTCCGTTCACGTGCAAATGCTAAGCCAGTAGCAGTAGGCGATGTTACTATTGATTATTTGTTGGATGAACGAATCCGCGAATTATATACGGAAGAATTTCGTGAAGTTGTTTTGCGTCGCACTGGCAAATTCCTTGAATATCTGCGAAAGTATAACAATAATCCGCAGGCTCCTGGAATGAATGTGAAAGACCACAATGTTTTGTGGCCGATCCCTCAAACAGAAATAGATGCTACCGGTGGTGCGCTTACGCAAAATCCTGGTTATAATTAATATGTATGTTAGATATTGGTAAACCAGGAATAATTTCATGGAAAAATCAAGAAGATCATTTTTAATAAAAGGGGTGACTGGGGCTATGCTTATGGCCACCCCGAATATAGTGAAAGCCAGCGTAATGGATATGGCCAAGCCGAAAGTGGCTAAAGCTGTAAATCCTTTCCATCTTGGCATGGCTGGCTTTACGTTTGTTGCGTTTGATTTGGAAACTACGTTGAAGACTTTGCAGCGTCTGGATATTCATTATCTCTGTATTAAAGATTTTCATCTGCCTTACGATTGTACGGATGCACAAATAGAAGAGTTGCATGCCAAATGTGCTTCGTATGGTGTGAAAGGATATGCTGTCGGTCCGATCAATATGAAGACAAAAGATGAAATAGACCATGCGTTTGAATATGCAAAACGAGTAGGAGTAAAAACGATAGTCGGTGTTCCTACGTATGAACTATTGTCATACGTGGATAAAAAGGTAAAGGAGTACGATTTTCACTATGCCATCCATTTGCATGGACCGGATTTACCAGTATTCCCGGATGCCAAAGATGTGTGGGAACATACTAAAGATTTGGACCCGCGTATAGGTATGTGTCTGGATATAGGACATGATTTGCGTAGCGGTCGTGACCCTGTCGCTGATTTGAAAAAATATCATACGCGTGTATTTGATATGCATATCAAGGATGTGACAGACTCGACAAAAGCGGGACATGCTATTGAATTAGGCCGTGGAAAGATTGATTTTCCAGCTTTAGTACAGATGATGCGTGAGGTCAACTATACAGGAATGTGTAGCTTGGAATATGAAAAGGATAGGAATGATCCGTTTTTAGGAATTGCTGAATCTATCGGTTATTTCAAAGCTGTTAGTGATATGGTTTATTGATGTTTAATTTGAATTTATAAAGATAATGAAGTCAGATATTATTTCACGTCGCTCATTTTTTAAGCAGGCTTTGGCTTTTTCAGCGGTATCGGCGATACCTTCATTTTGGATTCCCAAAGCGAATGCTGCTTCTGTTGCATCCCGTATGAGTGCAAATGATAAAGTGAGAGTTGCTTTTATAGGTATCGGCAACCGGGGAGCTGATATTTCACAACGGATGTTTAAGACCGGACTGTGTGAAGTGGTTGCCCTTTGTGATGTCGATATGGGAGCTCCGCATACTCAGAAGATTATTTCAATGTTTCCGGACGTTCCTCGTTTTCAGGATTTTCGTCAGATGTTTGATAAAATGGCTGATAAGATCGACGCTGTCACGGTTTGTACTCCTGACCATTCCCATTTTCCAATTACTATTGAAGCAATGGCTCATGGAAAGCATGTTTATGTGGAAAAGCCGATGGCTCGTACTTTCCAGGAAGTGGAACTGATGATGCGGGCGGAAAAGAAATTTGGAGTAGTTACTCAAATGGGAAATCAAGGACATTCGGAGGCGAATTATTTTCAGTTTAAAGCATGGAAAGAGGCTGGATTAATAAAAGATGTCACTGCAATTACTGCTCACATGAATAACCCTCGTCGTTGGCATGGTTGGAATCCGAATATTAAGCATTTGCCGATGGGTGAACCTGTTCCGGAATCATTGGATTGGGATACTTGGCTCGGCGTACGGCCTTATCACGAATATAATCATGATTATCATTTGGGACAATGGCGTTGCTGGTATGATTTTGGGATGGGGACTTTGGGTGACTGGGGAGCTCATCTTTTAGATACGGCTCATGAATTTCTTGATTTAGGTTTGCCTAATGAAATTAATCCGTTATATCTGAAAGACCATAATCCGTTTTTTTATCCGATGTCGTCTACGATCCTTTTTAAATTCCCTGAGCGGAATAATATGCCGGCGGTAGATGTAACTTGGTATGATGGTTTGGATAATATTCCGGCTGTTCCTGAAAATTATGGTACTTCGGAGGTCGATCCGAATATCCCTGCTGTGAATGGAGGTAAATTGCAGTTGGTGAATCTGAATCCAGGTAAAGAAATTTATACGAAAACATTGACGTTTAAGGGAGGATCTCATGGAAGTACATTGTCTGTTATTCCGGATAAAATAGCGAAAGAGATGAATCCGGTTTTACCGGAGTATGGAAAAAGTCCTTCAGATCATTATGCAAATTTCTTATTGGCTTGTCAAGGAAAAGAAAAAACTCGTTCTCCTTTTTCTGTGGCCGGGCCGTTAAGCCAAGTCTTTTGTCTTGGAGTATTGGCACAACGTCTGAACAGAAAGTTGGTTTTTGACCGGGAGTCGAAACAAATCAGTAATGATCCGATTGCAAATCAAATGTTAATAGGCGAACAATCTCGTGAAGGCTGGGAGCAGTATTACAAAATATAGTGATAACTTTATTATTGTGATATACTAAAAAAAGAGTATCGGGACTTTCCTGATACTCTTTTTTATGCAGTTCTTAATTTTTATTCTTAGTTCTGCTCCTTCAAAATCACATCATGCGCACCGCCTTCTACGATACTGGTTGAAGAGACCAGTGTGATTTTGGCGTTCTTTTGCAGATCGGGGATGGTGATAGCTCCGCAACTACACATCGTGGCGATTATTTTGCCTAATGTGAGGTTGAGGTTGTCTTTCATCTTACCGGCATAGGGAACATAGCTGTCGACGCCCTCTTCGAACTTCAGCGCTTCGCTGCCGCCCATATCGTAACGCTGCCAGTTCTTGGCGCGGTTTGAGCCTTCACCCCAGTATTCTTTCACGAAGTTGTTACCGATTTTCATCTTCTTCGTAGGAGATTCGTCGAAACGGGCGAAATAACGTCCCATCATCAGGAAGTCCGCACCCATCGCCAAAGCAAGGACCATGTGATAGTCATGTACCAGGCCGCCGTCGCTGCAAATAGGCACATAAATACCCGTCTTTTTCATATATTCGTCGCGTGCCTGTGCTACGTCGATCAATGCGGTAGCCTGTCCGCGGCCGATACCTTTCTGTTCACGGGTGATACAGATGGAACCGCCACCGATACCCACCTTGATGAAATCGGCTCCGGCTTCGACCAGGTAGTCGAAACCTTCCTTGTCGACAACATTGCCGGCACCGACCAGCACCTTGTCACCATAGTTTTTCTTGATCCATTGCAGAGTTTCCTGCTGCCATTCGGAATAGCCGTCGGATGAATCGATACACAAAACATCGACACCCGCTTCAACCAGCGCAGGAACACGTTCCATATAGTCGCGTGTGTTGATTCCGGCCCCAACGAGCAGTTTCTTATCGCTGCCGGATAACTCTTTCGGATTGTCGCGGTGGCTGTCGTAGTCTTTGCGGAAGACGAAGTATTGCAAGTTCTGCTCCTTGTCGATGATCGGCAACGTATTCAGTTTATGATCCCAGATGATCTGGTTGGCTTCACTCAACGTCATGCCCAGTTCGCCGACGATCAGCTTGGAGAACGGAGTCATGAATTCTTTCACCTTCTTGTCGGGAGAATCTTTTTCCGCACGATAGTCGCGACTGGTCACCATTCCCAGCAATTTACCGTTAGGAGTACCGTCGTCCGTCACACCGATCGTAGAGTGTTCGGTGCGCTGTACCAGAGCGATTACATCTGCCAGCGTATTTTCAGGAGTCAGATTGGAGTCGCTGATTACGAATCCGGCTTTGAACTTCTTTACTTTCCGAACCATTTCAGCCTGGCTGTCGATAGGTTGTGAACCGAAGATGAAAGACAGTCCTCCGTTGCGGGCCAATTCGATGGCCAACTTGGGACCGGACACAGATTGCATGATCGCTGAAACGAAAGGAATGTTTAACTCGATCGCAGGCTTTTCGCCCACTTTGTGTTTCACAAGCGGAGTTTTCAGCGAAACGTTGGTTGGCACACATTGTTTGGTGGTTAAACCGGGAATAAGCAAGTATTCACCGAATGTTCTTGATACATCGTTTAAGTAAACTGCCATAGTGTTTATATTTACTGGATGATTTTATTAGGGCACAAAAGTACTAAAAACTTTTCTTCCTTCCATAATGTTCTATAGACGTAATTAACAAAGGAGGATTATTTATGAAAACAATAGTGGATAAAGCCAATACTCGCGGGTATGCAAATCATGGATGGCTGAAGACCCATCATACTTTTAGTTTTGCCAATTACTACAACCCGAAGCGAGTACATTTTGGCATGCTTCGTGTCCTGAATGACGACTCGATCGCTCCGGGAGAGGGCTTCGATACACATCCACACAAGAATATGGAAGTAATCTCTATCCCTTTGAAAGGATATATGCGTCATGGCGACAGTATCCGGAACAGCGAAGTGATTACTCCGGGCGATATCCAGGTGATGAGTGCAGGTTCGGGGATTTTCCATAGCGAGTTCAACGATAGCGGTGAAGAGCAGCTGGATCTTCTTCAGATCTGGGTGTTCCCGCGCGAGGAGAATACAGAACCTCATTATAAGAATTATGATATCCGTTCCGTCTTGAAGAAGAATGAGCTGGGAGTGATGATTGCGCCGGATGGTTCCGCCCCGGCTTCTATTAACCAGGATGCGTGGTTCTCGATGGGTACGTTGGATGCGGGACTGGTGAAGGAGTACAAACTGCATGGCAAGAAGAACGGCGTTTACCTGTTTGTGATCGAAGGCGAAGTGGAGGTTGCTGATACAGTCCTTTCCAAACGTGACGGAGCCGGTTTCTGGGACACCGACAGTATTGCCATAGAAGTTCTGAAACACGCGACTGTGCTTTTGATGGAAGTTCCGATGGAATAATCTTTGTCAAAATGACAAAACGTCAAACAGGCTCCGGTTTCTATTGGCTGTAGCCGGGATAAGTATCGGGAGGCAGCGTTTGTCGTCTTCTCGCGGAGATAAGGATTTCCGTTTTGCTACAGGAATGGAGCTATATGAATCTTTTTGTCTGCTGAAAGAATGTCAATAAGCCTATGTCTATCGGTCGTGATAGAAATAGTCGAGGATAGCAGGCAAAACGATTATCCGGAACAGTCTGTTCGACAGATGCTTCCAGACAAAATAGAACGTCTCCGACAATGGTTTTTCTCAAAATAGGGGACTTGATCTTATAAAAGTGCCGACTTTCTTGCATGAAGGTCGGCGCTTTCTATGTAAAAGGTCCTTATATTCCTACCCGTACATACCTATGTATATTCGCATACATGCTAATGAAACCAGAAACATATGCTTATGGAGCAGGGAATACATGCAAATGTAGCCTGATTTGCCTTGTAAGGGAATCTGTAAGGGCGGGCTTACAGTATTGATGTGTTAGCCTAATTGTTTGATCGGTAATAAAATGTCCGGTAAGATAGAGACTGGGTGTTATTTTGATTTATCAGAATACTTGTGCTGGAGGAAGTACAGAAAAGCCTTTTCATCTCTTTATAAAAAATCAATCGAAGAAATTTCTTGTTGGAAAGAAAAGAACTACAGTCTTAATAGAACTATGGTATTTTTACAAACCCACCGTGTATTGTAATTGAAAATTCATTAAAAACACATTACCAAACTCTTACCTCGGATATGTTTTAACAATACCATTCAGTTGGGCGTAAAATTAAACAAAAATATTCAAATAAAAGGATTGGTTTCCCAAAAAGTTTCAAAGGAAGAAACGCTGAAAAGTTCTCGAACCGCTTCTAATGTACTACTACAGATATACTTATTTGTTTGAAAAACGTCTTTTGAGGGGATGAGAGTAAGACTTGTATCCGCTTCTGTTAATATTCAAACCATATCATAAAATCCGAAAATAAGTACCATAGTTCTATTAAGACTATAGTCATTTTAACTGCCTGTATTAATTAAAAATAGTTTATATGGACAACTTAAATAGATAGGCCTATGAGATAGGAATAGAGAAAACTGACAGAAAGACTTTAGGTCTTATTTAGAGTGTGATAAGCTTCAGGCTTAGATCGATTTATTATTAACCTTTTTATAATAATACAAGAAAATGCAACAAAAACAGAATTGTGACTATCCTCTAAGAAGGAAAGGTTCAATATCTCGAGTATCGAAAGTCACTTGCGGACTGCTTTTTTGTCTGACGACAGGAGTATTTGCGGCTGGTGAGAATGTTGAATTGTTAACCTCGAATCGGATAGAGAATGCAGTACCGGATCAAGTAGGAAAGACTGTAACGATTATAGTCCAGGATGAAATGGGACCGGTAGCGGGAGCTAATGTTGTTGTGAAAGGAACTACAAACGGAAATATCTCGGATATGGACGGAAAGGTCGTTTTGCAGAATGTTCCCAATAACTCGACTTTAGTGATTTCTTTTATCGGTTATATAACTCAGGAAGTGAAGGTAAGCAACCAGGCGACCATCCATGTGAAGTTGGTTGAAGATGCCAAAGCATTGGAAGAAGTCGTGGTGATCGGCTATGGTTCTTTGGACAAGAAACAGGTGACCAGCGCCATCACCTCGTTGAAAGCCGATGACCTGATGGTCGGTGTGAGTGGGGCGGATATCTCGGCGTCCTTGCAAGGTAAGATCGGCGGTTTGGTGATGAATAACTTGGGAAGTGCCAATTCCGGTACGACTTTCCAGCTTCGCGGTATGACTTCCATCAATTCCGGAAAGGCGCCTCTTATCGTGATCGATGGTTTCCCAGGGGGTGATATCCGTTCGTTGACGCAGGATGATATCAAGTCTATCGATGTATTGAAAGATGCTTCCGCCGGTGCTATCTACGGAACACGTGCGGCCGCCGGTGTGATCTTGATCACGACTAAAAGCGGCTCGGATACGAATGGGAAAGTGAGACTCACGTACAGCAACGAGTTTACGAAAAAACAAAACTACAATGCTCCCGAGATGTTGTCCGGCCGCGAATATGCCGAACATAATATCGGTACGGATTACGGTTCCGATACAAACTGGTGGGACGAGTTGATCAATAAGGATAACTTCTCCCAGAAACATCATCTGGCATTGGAGATGGGTACGGAAAAGGCACAGGTTTATACTTCTTTCTTCTATGAAAAGAACCAGGGCATCGCGTTGCAAGACGAACGCCAGGATTATGGCGGACGTGTGAACGCTTCTTTCAAGTTGTTCGATGATTGGCTGGAAGTCCGTCCGGCTGTGGATTATCGCCAGGCTGCCCGTAACAACCATTATCCGAATTTCCAGCAAGCCATGCGTAACAACCCGACCCGCTCGCCGTACGATCCGGATAGTGAAACCGGCTATAACGTGTGGATCAACGAATCGTTGGACTATAACGTCGTAGCGGATGCCATGCTGGAAGATTACTACGGATTGGATAAATGGTTCAAGCCGGAAGTAAACCTGAAGTTGAATATCAAGCCTATTCCGGGTTTGAATTACCAGCAGGTTATCGGTTATGAAAATCGTCAATGGGAATTGCACCAATATTGGCCCAGCACACACCGAAGCGAGATTGACAATTCCCGTAAGGGGCATGCTCATCTGGCTTTCAGTAAGACGGAAAACCTGACTTCGGAAGGATATTTCTCTTATGTAAAAGACTTTAAAGGAGGACATAATCTGAACGCAACGGCCGGTTATTCTTATTTTGAAGTCAACGGGGAAAATTTCGGTATGGATAATTATAATTTCTCGGTCGATGGTATCAAATATTGGGATATAGGCCAGGGCAGTTACCTGACGGATGGCAAGGCCGGCATGAGCTCCGGTAAATCGGTTACGGAACGTTTGTTCTCATTCTTTGCCCGTGCCAATTATTCCTACCAGGATAAATATATGCTTTCTGCCTCTATCCGTCATGAAGGTTCTTCCAAGTTTGCGGCCGACAACCGTTGGGCGAACTTCTGGTCTGCAACGGCAGGATGGCGTATCTCGAACGAAGAGTTCATGAAAGACTTTGAATGGTTGGACGATTTGAAGATCCGTTTCGGTTACGGTGTGACCGGTAATAACGATTTTAGTGCGACTTATATGGCCAATATGTTAGGTTCGGACACGAACTGGATGATGCCGAATGGAACATGGGCGTACTCATACGGTAAATCGCAAAATGTCAATCCTAATTTGGGATGGGAAGAAAAGAAGGAGTGGAACTTGGGTGTTGATTACTCTTTCTTCGAAGGCCGCTTGTATGGTAAGTTCGACTACTATCGCCGTAAGGTGGACAACCTTTTGTTCAGTGTAAAGGTTCCGCAACCTCCTTATACACAGGGTAGCCAGATGCAAAATATCGGTAGTATGGAAAGTAAAGGTTGGGAGTTCGAAGTCGGTGGCGACATTATTCGTACAAAAGATTTCACTTGGTCTTCCAGCATGAACCTGAGCCATAATACCGGAAAGATCCTGACGTTGGAGGGTGACAACTCCTATCATAACGGTAATGGTTTCGTGGCTCCGGGAACTCCGGGCGATGCGGCCCGTATGGAAGCCGGTTCGACAATCGGTTCTTTCTATATGTGGAAGTTTGCAGGGTTCGATGATGAGGGCAGTTTCTTGCTGTATAACAAAGACGGCGAAGTGATCCCGGCTGCACAGAAAACGGAGAACGACAAACAATATATAGGCAACTATACTCCGAAACTGATTATCGGATGGAGTCACACCTTGACTTATAAGAACTTTGATTTAGGTATCAATCTGCGTAGCTGGATCGATTTCGATGTGTATAATACAATCAATATGTATTACGGTATCCAGGGACAGGGCAATCTGAATGTCTTGAAAGATGCTTATGGCAAATTCAACCATATCAAGGGCGAAAAGCAGGTTTGCGACTATTTCCTGGAAGACGGTACATTCCTGAAGATTGATGCGATCACGCTGGGCTATACGCTTCCGATGAAGAAGTACACGAACAACCTGATCGACCGGATCCGTATTTATGGTACGGTGGGTAACGTTTGCACGATCACCGGCTATAGCGGTATGAATCCGGAAGTGGATATCACGGGCTGGGATAAAGGAACGGAAAAGTTCTGGAGCGATTTCTATCCGGTCGTCCGTACTTGGACATTAGGTATGCAGTTTAACTTCTAATACAAGATTGTAAGATGAAAAAGAAAAATATATTCCAATTGTTTTTATCCGGAGTGATCTGCCTGCTGTGCACTACTTCCTGTAGTGTCGAACCTGATTTTTATTCGCAGGTGGTTCCGGAGACTTTTTATAGCTCACAAGATGCCGTATGGCAACGTTTCAACCGGCCGTTTACTCACTGGCGCTGGTACATCGCTCACGACAGTCCGCGTTGGTTGTTGCAGGAACTGGGGACGGACGAGTTCTGTCTGCCTACGCGTGGTAGCGACTGGTATGACGGGGCTGTCTATCAGAAATTCCATCATCATGAGTATACGGAAGACATGACGCGTGTCGAGACGGGCTGGACCAACTTTGCGATGGGAGTCGCTTTGGCTTGGGATGCATTGGAAGATCTGGAAAATGTCGACTTCGATGCCTTGGGCTTTGAAGAGGGTACGCGCGAATCCATGTTGAACCAGCAACGTACGTTGGCTGCTTCTTTCTATTTGGATGGTTTGGACTTTTTCGGCGGAGTGCCTTTGTACACGACGACCCAGAGCGAAGTGAAAGGACGTTCGACGGATGTCGAGACATTCAACTTTATCGATTCCTTATTGAAAATAGCCGTTCCGAATCTTCCGATCAAAGAAGAACTGGGCGGGATGGAAACCGGCTCGATCCATCGTGCTGCCGGTGCAGCTTTGCAGGCCCGTTTGTATTTCAATGCCAAGTCTTATATCGGCAAGGAGATGTTTACCGAAGCCGCCCAGATCTGCCAGGATATTATCGACGGTAAGTACGGGCAGTATGCGTTGGAAACGGATTGGACGAACATATTCGGATTTGACAACGAACGTTGTCCCGAACTGATCTGGTCCGTACCCAGCCAGAATGCGAAGACCGAGACGGATGCCATGTATTGGGGTATGATGGTTCCTTATAACTATAAGAACTATCTGGGTGGACTGGAAGGTTCCGGTTCGGACAATGCCCTCGGACTGGTGCCGAGTCTCGATCCTACAGGTAAACGCTACTCTTATAAATTGGGCGGAGCGTATGCGAAGTTCCATGACAAGGATATCCGCAAGCAACCGTATGTATATGAAGGCAATGGCAAATATCGCGGTATGTTTATCGTGGGTGAATTGGTGAATCCGCTGAATCCGGAATGGGTTTGTACGGGTACGCGCGAGTATGCCGGCGAGGTGATCACGGTCGTCGACCAGATCGCTTATTTTGCCAAGGTAGGAAAAGATCCGCTTTATCCGGATGTGGCTTCGTTACCTTCGACGGTTGCGACGGCAGAAGAAAACTCCGGGGTACGTGTGACGAAACGCAGTCCGCGTCCGACCCAGGAAGAGTTCAAGCGGAAAGGCGATCCGGATGTACCGGTGATCCGTCTGGCCGAGATCTATTATATGCTGGCCGAATGCAAGATGCGTGCCGGTGACAAACAGGGGGCTGCTGATTTGATCAATACGGTTCGCAAGCGTTACTTCGAAGACGGAGTCGATCCAGATCCGGTAACGGCTGCTAATCTGGACAAATACCGTATGCTGGACGAGTGGCAATTAGAATTCTTGGCCGAAGGACGCCGCCGTACAGACTTGATCCGTTGGGATGCCTATGTGACGGAAGACTGGTGGGATCATAAGGCGACGAACAATCCGAACCTGAATCGTTTCCCGATCCACTACAGTCTGATCGGTGCTAATAACCTGCTGGAACAAAACCCGGGTTACGGCAGTAAGTAAAATGTGAAAGATTATAAAGTATAATTTTACTCTTTAGACCGGGGGAGAGAGGAACAGTCGCCAGAAGACGACTTCCTCTCTTCTTTTGTTTCATTTCTTTTTAACGAAAACAATAGGATTATGAAAGGGAGGACGCTTGTATTTTGGCTGTTCGTCTTTGCAGAGCTTTGGTTCTTCTTTTGTTCGTTCGGGACTTCTACGTTCCAACGGCAGGAAGAAGTGCAGCTGTTTATTCCCGAATGGGTGGTTATCCGGGATATGCTGTCTGTTCCCGGTGGCTTTTGTGCGGTGGTCGGGCAGGCTTTGGTTCAATATTATACCTCTTCCCTGTTTGTTTTGTGGGTTAACAGTGCTTTCTTGTGTGTAATCGGTTTCTTGTGTTATCTGCTTTTACAGGAGATCGCACCGCGCGGATATAATCTGTTGCTTGCCTTATTTCCTGTTTTGGGATTGGTGAAAGCTCATACGAGCCCTTTTTATGTCTTGGATGGAACGGTCGGACTTCTCCTGCTCTTGCTCTTTTCTTCTGTTTTTATCCGTATCCGGAGACCGAAGGTGCAGTTGTTTTATGGTGTGGCAAGTGTGGTTCTTATCTGTGGTTTGGCCGGTCAGTTAGCGGCGCTTTACGGTCTGGTGGTGGTTTTCATGAGCCTCTTGTGCCGGAGGGAGAAATGGTACGGTTCGTTTGCCGTGTTTTTGATAGGAGTGTTGTTGACTTATATCGGTATTCGTTTGGCTACCGGCATTCCGTTGACAGACGGGATTTATTCGGAAAGGTATCAGGAGTCTCAGTTGCAGCCGGACTCTTATGTCTATTTTATCTGGATTCGTTTTGTCGTCTTGCTTTTGACTCTGTTGGTGGCGGCCTTCGCGATGAAGTTTCTTCCCAGAGGAAAGCGTTCGGTCGGAGTTGCCGTTACAGGCAGTTTGTTGGTCGTCCTGTTTTGCTTTTCCGCATTTTGTCTGCCCGGACCGTATGAAGTACGGAACAACCGGATGAACGAGCTGTCCGTTTGGGAGCAAAGGAACGAGTGGGACACGATTATCCGTGAACATCCTGAGAAGGAAGTGACGGATTATGTCAGCCTAAACTATCTGAATATGGCATTGGCGCAAAAAGGTCTTTTAGGTGACCGGTTGTTTCATTATGACCAGAAAGGGCCGCAAAGCCTTCTGGCTTCCTGGGACCGGACTTATTATATGAGTTGCCTGTTGAGTGATCTCCATTATATGATCGGGGATATCAGCCTTTCGGAAGGATATGCGATGGAAGGGTTGACACTTGCCAAGCGGGGAGGAAGTCCCCGCATGCTTCAACGCCTGGTCAAGATTAGCCTGATACGGAGAGACTCTGCTTTGGCAGATAAGTATCTGGACATACTCGGCCGGTTGCCGGGCTATCGGCGTTGGGCGGAAAAATATGCCGGTTATGTTCTTCATCCCGAAAGGATCGGGCGGGATGAAGAGCTTGCCGTGAAGACTGTGCCGGCCTTCCAGCCGGACAATTTGCTTTGCCTGATCGACATCGACAGCCTTTGGTCGGGACATCTTTCTGAACCAGGTGTAAACCGGGTCGCATGGGAATATGTAGGTTGTTCCTATCTGCTGGCGAAGGAAATGGAGAAATTCAAGACATTCCTGTCCCGTGCCGGCACGTTTGTTCAAGGACGGTCCCTTCCCATTCATTTTCAGGAGGCGGCATTGGTTTTGGCGGTCGAGGATCTTTCTGTCCTTGACAGGGTTGCTGTCCGATCTGAGATCGTGCAACGGTATAAACAATTCCAGAAAGATATTCTGAAACTCAAGAATAGTAGTGACGGACTTTCTTGGCTTTACCAGCAATATGGAGACACTTTCTGGTTTTATTATTATTGTAAAAAATTGAATGGATAGTCTATGAAGTATTTATATCCCCTGTTATGGCTTTTTGTCTTTTTATCCTGTAACGATGTGTTGCCCGATGCGGAGGAAACGGAAGGAGAAATAGAAATCTTTCCCGATTATAAAGAGGTCGCGGTCCCCTGCAATATCGCTCCGCTGAACTTCAAACTGAAAGAACCTTGCGAAGCAATCGCCCTATTTTCCGGCAAGGACTTGCAAATACGGGTGGATTCGGATAACGGTTCTTTCCAAATCCCGGAGAAGAAGTGGCGCCGGCTGTTGGACGCATCGGCGGGAGGAAAACTTACGGTCGGGATCTATATCCGTAAAGAGGATAGATGGCTTCGCTATCCTTCTTTTTTCATTCAGGTTGTCGAAGATAAGATCGATTCCTATCTGGTCTATCGCCGTATCGCACCGGGCTACCGGATGTGGAACAGGATGGGGATTTACCAGCGTTGCCTGGAGGATTTTACGGAAGAAACTTTTCTCGACAATAAGTTGACGAACAATAATTGCATGAACTGCCATTCCTTCTGTATGCAGAATCCGGACCGGATGCTTTTCCACCAACGTGCGCTACACGCCGGGACTTACCTTCTGAAGGACGGTCATATCGAGAAGCTGGCTACGAAGACCGAACGGACTATTTCCGCTTTGGTCTATCCCGCCTGGCACCCGTCCGGGCGATATGTCGCGTTTTCGACGAATGATACGAAACAGGATTTTCACCTTTCGGATGCGAATCGGGTGGAAGTGTTCGACAATCGGTCGGATGTAGTGGTCTATGACGTGGAGAAACATGAAATCATAACATCTCCCCACTTGTCATCGGAGGAGAATATGGAGACTTTTCCGGCATTCTCTCCGGATGGCAGACGGTTGTATTTCTGTTCCGCACCGGCATGCCAGATGCCTGAGTCGTACCGGGAAATCCACTACAATCTGCAAAGCATTGCTTTCGATCCGGAAAAACGGAGTTTCGGCCAGAAGATAGATACGCTGTATAACGCTAATAAGGAAAGACGCAGCGCGAAGTTTCCGAGAGTATCGCCCGATGGTCGTTTCCTGATGTACACGGTTTCGGACTATGGCAACTTCTCTATCTGGCACAAGGATGCGGATTTGCGGTTATTGGATATGTTGACATGTCAAACAGATTCCCTTCTTCAAGTGAACAGTGACGATGTCGAAAGCTATCATTCCTGGAGCAGCAACAGCCGGTGGTTCGTTTTCAGTAGCCGCCGGGGTGACGGGCTGTATACACGGCCTTATATTTGTTATTTGGATGCGAATGGTGTTCCCGGCAAACCTTTCCTGTTGCCTCAGAAAGAGACGGATTATTATGAACGTTCTCTTTTCTCTTTCAATATCCCCGAACTCATTCGCGGTAAAATCAAGGTCGATACTTCCGAGTTGATCGATATCAGTAAATATGGGGAAGCGGTACGATTAAAATAATGACCGTCTTTATCGCCATGGCGACCGTCTTTGTTTCCATGAAGTCCATGTTCGTCCCCAATGAACATGGACTTCATCGCGATGAAGACGGTCGTCTTAAATTAGATATGTGTGTTCCCCATATTTGAGCAATAGGTGAGTGCTTCTTATCATAATAACAGCAATGAATATCCCAATTATGAAAATAGTTGAAAAATATTCTTACTATTTCTTATCCGTCAGAAAATCGATCATCCGCAGAATGGCCCGTGAGCAGGCCGGGCAGAACGGAGCATAATCGCGCATCATGCAGTGGTCCATCGGACGATAAATGCCTTTGGATAGGTAGCCGCCCCCTTCGAACACACCGGCTTTGTCCTTATGTTCGGCGTCGAGTGGGGTAGGAATCGGCGTATTGGCTGGCAACAAGTCTTTCCATTTGCTGTCGAAATCGACTAAAGTCGTGATGTTCGGTTCCCACGGTTCGTATTTCAAGTTGTAGAAATCCTGGTAAGCTACCTCCGAAGAGAAATATTCGTCTGCCAGGCCGGCGAAGCTATGTCCGAACTCGTGCGTAAAGACGACAGGTGTCCGTGGGTTGTCGGCTGTCCCGCAGGCATAGAAATTATACATTCCGCCACCGCCGTACATATCTGTGTTTATCAGCAGGAATATGGCATCACAGGGTACGTTCCAGACGGCATCGCGGATCGATTTCATATCCGGTGTTGTCAGATAACGGTCCACGCCGAATGTATAATAACCGGAATTGAGGGCTGTGTTCTTAAAGATACCTTTGCCCGAAACATCCGTGCCCGATTCTTCCGATATGAGGCAGACAGCCCATACGTTGAAGTCCCCGCGCCGTGTCGTGAAAGGAGGAGTCGCGAACAAAGCTTCTGTAAATCGTTTTGCATCTGCTACGAATTTCTCCTGTTCATCCGTCGTGTATCCTTCGGCAATGAAAACAAGATCGACTTTTTCTGCCGAGTCGCCGCTTTTCTGTATCTGATGCACTTTATTGTCTTTCAGCTTTCCCCGGTCGATGAAAATACTTTGGGGATCGACCTCCTGCCGGAGCAACGGATGGAATTGCATGTCAGCTTTGTCGCGTGCTGTGATCTCGACATAGACAGGTGCTTTCGGGAAAGGAACGGAAGCGCTGTTTGTCCACGATTGTGTTTCTGTCTTGGCTTGTTCCGTCGAGCGCCATTCTTCGAACAATGTATTGAAACCGCGTGAGTAGATCAGTCGGTCCGTAGCCTTGTCATATACGTTGATATAGTAGCCTCCATAGCCCGACTTGTCGATCAGGTTCTTGACCGGGCCACCCCATACCGGTTCTTCACGCAACTGCTGGATGGCAGCCGATTGTGAGGTTAGATTACCGCTCAAGGCGAAATCCACCCGGAGGCTTTTCTTTTCGAAATAGGTATTGAAGTCACTCTGGGCAAATACGGCGAAGTTGCAGAGAATGGCAAGAAACAAAAGCGAAATCTTTGTTTTCATATTAGTATGCGTTATTATGTGTAATTCTTACTCGCAAATATAAGACTTTTTGTAGATTTGTCGGTCGATATCGTTTAAATATGTAACACTATGTATCATGAAATAAGAAGAAAAGACCGCGTTTTGGATGAAAAAGGCGCAATTGAGTTATTGGAAACGGCTGAATATGGTTTCCTGTCGATGGTGGGGACGGATGGCTTCGGGTATGGAATCCCGATTTCTTTTGTGAAGGAAGGAGAAAGTGTCTATTTCCACTGTGCACCGGAAGGATATAAGTTGGAATGCCTCCGGGAAAATCCGAAAGTGAGTTTTTGCGTAGTGGGAAAAACACATATTATTCCGAATCAGTTCACTACGGCTTATGAATGTGCGCTTGCATTCGGTACGATATATATGGACCTTCCCGAAGAAGAACGCCGGAACGCTTTACGCCTGTTGGCAAAGAAATATTGCTCCGGTTTTGAAGCGATAGGAGAGAAGTATATCGACAAGTCCTTTCACCGGACGAATATCCTGCGGTTGGACATCGAGCATATTTCCGGTAAATGCAAGAGGATAAAAACGTGAAAATTGTTTTTATCAAAATGTCATTGCCACCCCATCAAAATCGAATTAATAAGGCATATTTGGGGAATTAGTATAGCGGGTAATATTTTTTAACATACTATTTTGTTTGCGAATATCTTATTTGGTTGTCAAAATAATATTTTTTGATGTGGCAGTCTTATTGAAAAAAATGGAAGGAACGATTTCTGCTATATCTTTTTTAAACTAAATTCAGTTTTCCCTGTTTAATTAATAGACGCCACATGCCCGGTCCCGGGAATTACTTCTAAACATGACCAAATATAATTTTTTAATATGACGAAAATAGAAATAAAAGACTTATCGATTCTTTTCGGACCTGAGAAGGCCAAAGCGAAAAAGATGATCAAGCAAGGTAAATGCAAACAGGAAATTTTAAAAGAAACAGGCTGTACCGTAGCTGTCCGTAATGCCAATCTGGAAATAAAGGAAGGAGAGATGTTCGTGATAATGGGGCTCTCCGGTAGTGGCAAGTCGACGTTGGTGCGTTGCATTAACCGGCTGAACGAACCCTCTATGGGGGAGATATGGTTAAGTGGCAGGAACATCACGTCTCTGTCGGATAAGGATCTGTTGCAAATACGTCGTAAGGAGATGGCGATGGTATTCCAGCATTTTGGTCTGTTGCCTCACCGGACAGTTTTGAGCAATATAGCTTTCGGGCTTGAATTGCAGGGTATACCTAAAGAAGAGCGCGAGAAGAAAGCACATGAAAGCATAGCTGTTGTAGGATTGAAGGGATATGAGAATCAGCGTGTGGACGAACTCTCCGGAGGTATGCAGCAGCGCGTCGGGCTGGCACGTGCTTTGGCGAATAACCCGGAAGTCCTGCTGATGGACGAGGCTTTTTCAGCCCTTGACCCGCTTATCCGCGAACAGATGCAGGACGAGTTGCTGGATTTGCAGGAGAAGATGAAACGTACCATTGTCTTTATCACACATGATCTGGACGAGGCCATCAAATTAGGCGACCGTATTGCCATTATGAAGGATGGCGAAGTCGTACAGGTCGGGACGCCCGAAGAGATATTGACTGATCCGGCCGACGACTATGTCACCCGTTTTACCGAGAGTGTGGATCGTGGGCGTGTTGTTACGGCCTCTTCCATCATGCTGACTCAACCGATCGTTGTCCGTATCCGCAAAGATGGTCCGGAGGCTATTATCCGCAAGATGAGGGAAAAACGTTTGTATGCGTTGCCCGTGATCGGAACGGACGAGCAGTTCCTTGGTGAAATACGGTTGAAAGATGTGCTGCGGCTGCGTAAGGAAGGGACGAGAGACATCAGTTCGATTGTTATGAAAGAGGTCCCTTCCGTATTGGAGAATATGACAGTCGAAGATATGTTGCCTCTCTTGCCGAAGGTTCAGCAGGCTTTGCCGGTGGTCGATGAGAATAACCGTTTGAAAGGTGTCGTATCGACTTCAGCCATCATTATCGAGATGACCGGAAAGGATCAGAAAGAAATAGAAGAAATCATTCAAAACGCAATAGATTTATGATAAATATCGGAAAATATATAGAAATGGTCATTAATTGGCTGACAGAAAACTTTGCCGGCCTTTTTGATGTAATCAACCACATCGTAGGCGGCTTTATCGACGGCTTCCAGGGAATACTGATGTGGGTCCCGTTCTACCTGATGATTGCGGGAATAGCAGCTTTGGCTTGGTGGAAAGCCGGAAAGGGGACTGCTGTCCTGACCTTGCTCGGTTTACTTTTGATTTGGGGGATGGGATTCTGGGTACAGACCATGCAGACCGTGGCACTTGTCTTGTCGTCGACGATCATTGCCCTGCTGCTCGGTGTTCCGCTGGGAATCTGGACCGGACGAAACGATAAGGCGGCTAAAGTGATCCGGCCGGTTTTGGACCTGATGCAGACGATGCCCGCTTTTGTCTATTTGATTCCGGCTGTCCTGTTTTTCGGACTGGGACCTGTTCCGGGCGCTTTTGCCACCGTGATATTTGCCATGCCTCCGGTTGTCCGTCTTACCGATTTGGGAATCCGTCAGGTTCCGGAAGATATTGTAGAGGCGACTCGTTCGTTTGGGGCCACTTCGGGACAGCTTCTTTTTAAAGTTCAGCTCCCGTTGGCTTTACCGACCATTATGGCAGGAGTGAACCAGACAATCATGATGGCTCTGTCTATGGTTGTGATTGCGGCTATGATCTCGGCCGGCGGGTTAGGTGAGATCGTATTGAAAGGAATCACACAAATGAAAATCGGACTTGGTTTTGAAGGCGGCATAGCTGTCGTGATTCTGGCGATCGTCCTGGATCGTATTACACAGGGCTTTGTCCGTAGAAAGTAAAACAGATAAAAAGAAAAGTATTTATGAGAAGATTGATTATCATTATAAATTTATCCCTTATTGTAGCCTTCATGATGATGTTTGCTGATTGCAGCAATTCCTCGAAAGACAGAAAACAGGTCTCGATCGGTTATGTAAATTGGTCGGAAGGGATTGCTATGAGCTATCTGGCGAAAGTCATGCTTGAGAGCAAGGGCTATGACGTGATGCTGCGAAATGCGGATATCGCGCCGGTCTTTGTTTCGATGGCAGCTGGTAAAGTCGATGTTTTTATGGATGCATGGCTTCCGGCTACACATGCCGATTATATAAGGAAATATGGCGATAACTTGGAAGCGTTAGGAGTAGCCTATAAAAATGCCAGGATGGGGCTGGTAGTCCCTTCGTATGTCACGATCCGTTCCATAGAAGAATTGAATGAGCATAAAGAGAAGTTCCGTAATGAGATCATCGGTATCGACGTTGGGGCTGGCCTGATGAATGAGACTGAGCGTGTCATCCGGGAATATCCGGTCGAGTTGACGCTGAAACCTTCGAGCGGAGCGACAATGGTCGCATTCCTCCAGAAATCGATCGAAAACAAGGAATGGATCGTAGTAACCGGCTGGACTCCTCACTGGATGTTCTCCCGCTACGACCTGAAATTTCTGGATGATCCGCAGAAACAGTACGGCGATGCCGAACACATTCAGATTATGGCTACCAAAGGCTTCTCTGATAAAGATCCGTATGCAGCCGCTTTTTTCCGGAACTTTGCTCTCGATAATGACCAATTGAGCGAATTGATGGATTTGGTGGAGGCTTATCCTATGCACGAGGAAGAAGGTGCTAAAATTTGGTTATCGGAACATCCGGAAGTGAATGAATTTTTTCCTACATTCGCAGAAGAGTAGAAAAGATTGAATTATGAAGGATATCCGGAAAGTTATAGGTTTGTTGTTGTGTATGACAATCAGTTGTTATATGATGGGAGAGGAAAAGAAAAATCTGAATATAGTATTTATCGGAAACAGCATAACGCAAGGGGCTTTGTTGGAAAATCCGAGACATGAGGCGCCCCCTGTGAAGGCTGCTTTATATCTGCGCAGGCAACCGTCTGTCGGAACTGTCCGTTATTCCAACCAGGGGGTAAGCGGAAGTACGACTCTTGATTTTTTACCTCAAACCGATTTGCTATTTCCGAAGGTGGTTCAGGTTGCCGACCAGTTCAAAGATGAAACGTGGGCGACTTTGATCTTTTCCATTATGCTTGGGACGAATGACAGTGCTATTACAGGGCCAAATGGGGCTCCGGCTTCGCCTGCCAAGTATTATGAGAATATGAAAACGATTGTCGATAAGTTGCTTGCACTCTATCCGAAATGCAAGATCGTATTGCACCGGCCGGTATGGTATAGCCCGAATACATACAACGGAGCCAAATATCTGGAAGAAGGGTTGAATCGTTTGCAAAGTTATTATCCTGAATTACAGGCATTGGTTCTCGACTATTCCAAACGTTTTCCCGGACAGGTCTTTATGGGGGATACAGATGGTTTCGATTATTTCAAGGCACATTATAAAAGTGAGCTTTTCCCCGAAAAAGGAAATGCAGGAACTTTCTATCTGCATCCTAACCGGAAAGGGGCTTCTGCTTTGGGAGAACTGTGGGGGAAAGCGGTGCTTAAAGCAATTGACAATTAAAAGACCGTGTCAACTAATTGTCAATTGCCCATTGTTTTTATCTTTTGCCTAATCTGTGGTCAAGGATACCGACGTGGCATTCGCCATAGTTCTTCAACTGATCTACGATTCCTTTGGCTGTAGATTCTTCTTCTACCTGTTCGCGAACGAACCAGAAGAGGAAGTCTCTTGAGGCATGGTCTTTTTCTTCTTCTGCGATATCGACCATTTTGTCGATCAGTTCAGAAACGTAGCATTCATGTTTGTAAACGTGTTCGAATAATTCTGTGACGCTGCCCCATGCGGTAGGAACGACATTGATCTGGCCGATTGTGATGTCACCGCCACGGTCGATAGCGAAGTCGATCATTTTGTGGGCGTGTTCCATTTCTTCTTCAGCTTGTTTTTTCATCCAGTGAGCGAAACCGTTTAATCCCAATTTTTGGAAATGCACGGACATGGACAGATACAAATTGGATGACCACATTTCTGCATTTACCTGTGCGTTAAATGCTTCAGATAATTTCTTGCTTAAAATCATAATTCTGTTTCCTTTCTTTCAATTAGATTTATAATACAATATAATTTTATACAGGCAAAGATATAGATAAAAAAATAATGGTTTGCTTTAACCGGATAATATTTTTCCAATAAAACAAACCATTATAGCCTTTAGTTTATAAAGGACAAACAGATTATTTGATTTCGATAATCTTTTCAGCTTTCTTGGCTGCTTCCTCGCTCATTTTCGGAATGATGATGTTTAACACACCATTCTCGACTTTTGCTTCGATCTTCTCTTTCTCTGCATTTTCGGGAAGAACCATTGTTTGCTGGAATTTGCTATAGGAGAATTCACGTCTCAGATAGCGCCCTTCTTTCTTTTCTTCGTTCTTTTCTTCTTTTTTCTCCATCGATACGACCAGGTTGTCGTTCTCGTCGATACGGATGTTGAAATCGTCTTTTGTCATGCCCGGAGCAGCAACTTCTACTCGATAGTCCTTTTCCGATTCAATCACGTTGATGGCTGGAGCTGTAGAGTTTGCTTTAATCATCCAGTCATTGTCAAATAAATCATTGAATACATACGGTAACCAATTTTGACTTCTTCTCATCGGTGTCATAATACAGTCCTCCAATTATTTAGTTAAACATTTATATTCTTCTTCCGCTCTCGTCTTTTCTAATCCGAAAGCACTATACCAACTTCAAAAGGTATGCCAGGACAATGTGGCCGGCGTTAATATGAATAAAGGATGATAAACGAAGCTGAAAACCTTTTCCTGAGGTCATGAATTTAGGCGAATAGACTTACTGAAGTTTATATATGTATTTGGAAACATGATTGTTAAGGAAGAACATTCGTAGGAAAATTTGGCAGAAAACAAACCGTTTTGACATGTAAATAGTGACAGGAAAGTAATCTCTGAAAAAAAGAGTATCTTTGCTGACTCATAACAAATAGCAAGTATGAAAAAGAATAATCAGAAAACTTTGTTTTCCGCTCCTGACGGGAAATCTTATCTTGTCCCGTTTATATTGATCACCAGCCTGTTCTTATTGTGGGGTTTTGCTCATGGTCTGTTGGACGTATTGAATAAGCATTTTCAAGGTGTCTTTACGATGACGAAGGCGGAGAGCGGTCTTGTGCAGTTCTCCACTTATATCGCTTACTTTCTGATGGCGCTTCCTGCCGGTATGTTTATGAAGCGGTTCGGATATAAGAAAGGGATTATTTTAGGGTTATGCCTGTTTGCGGTTGGTGCGTTTGCTTTTATTCCGGCAGCTTATCTGCATTCAGCCTCTCCGTTTCTGATATCCCTTTTTGTCATTGCCTGCGGGCTTTGTATTTTGGAAACGGCAGCTAACCCTTATTCCACGATTCTGGGACCAGAGGAATCGGGGGCTCAGCGCTTGAACCTTTCCCAATCGTTTAACGGATTAGGCTGGATATTGGGACCTTTGGTAGGAGGGATGTTGATTTTCGGAGGGGCGGAAGATGATCCGTTTACTTTGACGAAACCCTATATATTGGTCGGTTCGGTCGTTTTGCTGGTCGCCATACTTTTCTTTTTTACAAAACTGCCTGAAGTGCAGGAGGAAACGGACGAAGAGGAAAAGATGATTGCTCCTGTGTCCGGTACTGCCTCGATGTGGAGACATCCGCAATTTATCCGGGCTATTATTGCACAGTTCTGCTATTGTGCGGCCCAGACGGGTATTTTCAGTTTCTTCATTAATTATGTGACGGAAGTCGATACTTCCATGACGAATATCGAGGCTTCACGTATTTTGGCTTTCGGAGGAATGGCTTTGTTTATGATAGGCCGTCTGTCCGGTAGTTTTACGATGAGGTGGATGTCTCCGGCCCGTCTTCTGACATGGTTCGCTTTGGCAGATGCTGTCTGTATGGCGTTGGTCGTCGTGTCTGTCGGTACGGTTTCTTTGTATGCGCTCTATCTTTCTTTTTTCTTTATGTCCATTATGTTTCCGACAATCTTTGCACTCGGCTTGGAAGGTATGGGTTCCTATACGAAGAAAGCTTCCTCTTATATCGTTATGGGAGTAGCAGGCGGAGCCTTTGCTCCAATGCTGATGGGATATATCGGAGCCGATAACATGGCGGTTGGGTTTGTGATTCCATTGTTGTCTTTCCTGTATATTCTATATTTTGCTTTGCGGTGCAAGAGGGAATAACACTGGAGATAATCACTATTATACTATCATAAAGACGAGCATATTTTTCATCAAAGCATGTTACTTATTTTTAAGCAACTACCTATCTATTCCTCTCAACACCCCGATCTCGATACCCCTAATACCCAGGTCTCAATACCGTGCAGAAGGGGATCGGAACCGCGTTAAAACGAGAGCTTTCTCGAAAAGATCTGCTTGCTTTTTGTAAAATTTGTCCGTTACTTTTGGGAAAAACAAAGGTAACGGACAAACCGTGATAGTAGCCTTCTTATGAGTACTACTGGTTCAACATCTGGTATAACTTATCCAGTTTCGGAGCCATGATGATTTCTGTACGACGGTTTTTGGCACGGCCGTCGGCAGTTTCGTTGTCGTCGACAGGCATGAATTCGCCACGGCCGCAAGGTTGTATCTGCAAAGGCTTGACACCGTAGTCTTTTGTCAGGATGCGGACGACCGAGGTAGCGCGGATGACACTGAGATCCCAGTTATCTTTGAATTGGGCGGTGTTGATCGGCTTGCTGTCGGTGTGTCCTTCGATATACACGTCGATATCGGATTGCTTGTTGAGGACCTCAGCGAGTTTGGCCAAAGCCTCCTTGCCACGCTTGTCGACACGGGCGCTTCCCGATTCGAAAAGAAGTTTGTCCGACATGGCAACATAGACTTTCCCATCTTTTTCGCGGACGGTCAGTTCGTCGCTGCTAAACCCCAGAAGCGCGTCCTTTACGCTGTTGAGCAAGTTCTGTACTCGTTCGGTCTGTGCATTGATCATATCCTGTAGTTCGTTGATCGTGCGTTCGCGTTCATCCAGTTCGCTCATTTTCTGGCTTAGGAGTGAATTCAATTTTTCCTGCTCCGTCATGTTTGTGCTGAGCATATTTTGATAGTTGCGGATGTTCTTGCCCATGCGGGTGGTATCCCGTTCAAGTGCGGTAAGACGCGAAGTGAGACCGTCGTTGTTGTCGCGGCAGTTCACAAGCTGGTTCTGCAGATCGTCTCCCCGGGCAATGGCTTCCAGACGTCCGTTCTCGGCCAGCAGATACTTTTTCTTTGTTACACAAGAAGTGCAGACAAGCAGTGCGGAGACTGCAACTAATAGAACTTTTTTCATTTTGTAGATAATTTTAGCGAATGTACTATTTATTACACATTACTTGTACCGGGTTTAGGATATTTGCAAATAATTAAACTATAATTAAGGTGGTATGAAAATGGAAGAAGTAATGGACACCTCTGAATAATATGCTATATTTGCTTCCTCATAGCTGAATAGGAAGATGGGAAAAGTATTGATTATCGACGATGAGAAGCAAATTTTAAGCCTGCTGTCCCGTATTATCGGGCTGGAAGGCTATGATGTGTTCCAGGCCGCCAGCTGTAAAGCGGGCATCAAACAGCTCGAACAGAATGATCCCGAAGTGGTGCTCTGCGATGTCTGCTTGCCAGACGGGAGCGGAGTGGAGCTTGTCACCGAACTGAAACGTCTGCGTCCCCTTTCGGAAGTGATTTTGCTTACGGCCCACGGTAATATCCCCGATGGCGTGCAAGCTATCAAGAACGGAGCGTTCGACTATATAACCAAAGGCGATGACAACAATAAAATCCTCCCTCTGATCGCGAAAGCGATGGAAAAGGCGACTGCTGCCTACCAGCAGCAGAAAGCTGCCGGGACTGCTGTTGGCAAACAGTATTCGTTTGCCACTGTCATCGGCCGTTCACCTGCCATACAAGAGGCTGTCTCATTGGCACGCAAGGTTGCCGCAACGGATGTTCCCGTCCTGCTCACCGGCGAGACCGGGACCGGCAAGGAGGTGTTTGCCCAGTCCATCCATCAGTATAGTTCCCGTAGCGATAAAACCTTTGTCGCCATCAACTGTTCCTCTTTCAGCCGCGACCTGTTGGAAAGCGAGATGTTCGGTCACAAGGCAGGAGCTTTCACCGGTGCACTCAAAGAGACGAAAGGCCTGTTCGAAGAAGCCGACAACGGCACGATCTTCCTCGATGAGATCGGCGAGATGGCGTTCGATCTTCAGGCTAAGCTGCTCCGTATCCTCGAAACCGGCGAGTTTCTCAAGATCGGCGATACGAAGCCTATCAAAGTGAATGTGCGCGTGATAGCCGCCACCAACCGCGACCTGGCAAAAGAAATTGCCGATGGACATTTTCGCGAGGACTTGTTTTACAGGCTTTCTGTTTTCCAGATTCACCTGCCGCCACTCCGTGAACGGGTGGACGACATCCCTTTGCATGTCGAGGCGTTTGTCTCCGCACTGTCTTCCAAGATGGGAAAGACCATCCGCACGATCTCGCCGGACTATATCCGCATTCTGAAACGGTACCCCTGGAAAGGGAATGTCCGCGAACTGCGCAATGTCGTGGAGCGCAGCCTTATTATTTCCGACGGCGACACCTTGGCGGCGGATACCCTGCCGCTCGCAATGCAGACCCCTCAAGCCAATACCGAAGGCAACTATTCCGGCTTCGACCTCAGTGGCGTCGAGAAGATGCATATTCAAAAGGTATTGAAATATACCAATGGCAATAAAACGGAAACCTCCCGTTTATTAGGTATCGGCCTGACAACCCTCTACCGGAAGATAGAGGAATACGGGTTGTAATGGCCCAATATCGACATAGGATAGGGTACACGGGTTTTGCGAAAAGAGAATGATTTGCTGTACTGTTGTTTTTGGCCGCAAAATCTAATTGAAACAACCTGTCTTCGAAGTAAAGGAGGAATCATAATCAGGTTCCAAACTGCAATCGCCTTCAATAGATTCGTCTTTCCCGTATTATTATCCCTTAAGAAAACTGTCCACTTATACCAGTTATCATTTTCGTCTGCAAATTTGAACCTATTTTCGTTGATGAAACATTTACTCCAGATACTGCCGAAATAGTGAACTTTTCCATTCTGGAAAGGTAACCTTTTCAAAATGGAAGGGTGGCCATCTGCTCCGGCTTTTAAGCTGAAACTTTAACTTGCTGATATTCTTTTCTTCACGCAACTTCTTATCTGTTTGGCACGCCGTTGGTATATAAAAAGGCGAAACGATGAATAGTATTAACACTAAAAGTATTTTAAGATGTTGGAAAATGAATTTGTGTCTTTTGTTTTTTTGTGTGTGGTAGGCGGGGCCTGCTACTGGTTTTTCTTTAAATGTGTGGATTGGTTCGAAAAGATTTAGAAAAGGAGGAAAGTATGTTTGCAGCATTGTTTGTACTCTGCTTGGTTATCTTCGGGTATCTGCTTTATGTATTGGTGAAGCCCGAAAAGTTTTAAACGATTAGCTTAAGTGAAAAGATGAATACAGAATTAATAGGAAGTATTGCGCAGATCGTACTCATGGTCGTTCTGGCTTATCCGCTGGGTAAGTATATCGCAAAAGTATATAGAGGGGAGAAGACATGCCTCGATTTTCTTGCCCCGATGGAAAGATGGATCTTTAAAATATGCGGGATCAATCCGAACGAGGAAATGAACTGGAAAAGTTTCTTGAAAGCGTTGCTGACCATCAATCTTTTTTGGTTTTTTTGGGGAATGCTCTTGCTGTGGACACAACAATACCTGCCTCTCAACCCCGATGGCAATGGGGGGCAGTCGTCACACCTGTCGTTCAATACCTGCATCAGTTTTATGGTCAATTGTAATCTCCAGCACTATAGTGGGGAAAGCGGACTGACCTATTTTACCCAGTTGTTCGTGATCATGCTCTTCCAGTTTATCACGGCTGCTACCGGGATGGCCGCCCTTGCCGGAATCTTCAAGGCGATGGCCGCCAAGACAACCAATACGATTGGTAACTTCTGGAACCTGCTGTTGAAAAGTTGCACCCGTATTCTGTTGCCGATGTCGCTTATTGTCGGGTTCATCCTTATTATTGAAGGAACACCGATGGGATTCGACGGAAAGATGAAGCTGACGACATTGGAGGGTAACGAGCAACTGATCTCGCAAGGTCCTGCCGCCGCTGTCATACCGATTAAACAGTTGGGAACCAACGGAGGAGGTTATTTCGGAGTGAACTCGTCACATCCGCTTGAAAACCCGACTTACCTGACCAATATGGTAGAGTGCTGGTCGATCCTGATTCTCCCGATGGCAATGGTCTTTGCGTTGGGATTCTATCTGAAAAGAAAAAAGTTGTCTTACACGATTTTCGGGGTTATGCTTTTTGCTTACCTCGCCAGCGTAGGGATCAACACCTATTACGAAACGAAAGGTAATCCCATGATCTCCCAGATGGGGATTGACCAGGGAGCCGGCGCGATGGAAGGAAAGGAGACTCGCCTCGGTCCGGCGGCAACGGCCCTGTGGAGTTGTACGACGACAGTCACCTCAAACGGTTCCGTCAACGGGATGCACGACAGTACGATGCCGCTCAGCGGGATGATGGAGATGTTGAATATGCAAATAAACACCTGGTTCGGAGGTGTGGGCGTAGGGTTCATGAATTACTATGCTTTTCTGATTATCGCCGTGTTTATTAGTGGCTTGATGGTCGGTCGTACTCCGGAATTTTTAGGAAAGAAGGTGGAGGCGCGCGAGATGAAGATTGCAACGATCGTGGCACTGACACATCCGTTCGTGATCCTGATCGGGACAGCTGTCGCTTGCTATTATTGGGTGTATAATCCGGCCTTTGTGGAAGCGGAGGGAGGTTGGTTGAATAATCCCGGTTTCCATGGTTTCAGCGAGATGCTTTACGAATATACTTCTGCCTCCGCCAACAACGGATCAGGTTTCGAGGGACTCGGCGACAACACCTATTTCTGGAATTTTACGACAGGCTTGGCGCTGATCATCTCCCGTTACCTTCCGATTGTCGGACAGGTGGCGATTGCCGGACTATTGGCACAGAAGAAGTTTATCCCCGAAAGTGCAGGGACTTTGAAAACGGACACCGTGACATTTGCCGTGATGACATTCTGTGTGATCTTTATCGTGGCTGCCCTGTCTTTCTTCCCTGCACTGACGTTGGGACCGATCGCGGAGTATTTTAGCATCTATATGTAAACCGGAGTTTCAAATTTGAGAATTGAATAATAATATGATGAAAGAGAATAGATCTGCTTCTTTGTTTCCGAAGGAGCTTGTAATAGAAAGTCTGAAACAGTCGTTCGTGAAGTTGGACCCTCGAACGATGTTCCGCAACCCGATCATGTTTATTGTCGAAGTGGTAACCTTCGTCATGTTGGTGGTGACGGTCTGGTCGGCTGCCGGAGGTGATACGGCACAGGGATCGTTCGGCTATAATATATTGGTTTTCATTGTACTCTTCCTGACACTACTGTTCGCCAATTTTGCCGAAGCGATTGCCGAGGCACGTGGTAAAGCACAAGCCGACAGTTTGCGCAAGACACGCGAAGAGACACCTGCGAAACGGGTGGAAGCTGGTGGAAAAATTACGACGGTGAGCAGTTCGCAGTTGAAAAAAGGTGATATCTTTATCTGCGAGGCCGGAGATACGATCCCTTCCGACGGCGAGATCATCGAGGGGCTGGCTTCGATCGACGAGAGTGCCATAACGGGCGAGTCGGCTCCGGTCATCCGGGAAGCCGGAGGCGATAAGAGTTCCGTGACGGGCGGTACAAAAGTGTTGTCCGACCAGATACGGGTGATGGTAACGACACAGCCGGGCGAGAGTTTTCTCGACAAGATGATTGCGCTTGTCGAAGGAGCTTCGCGGAAAAAGACGCCGAATGAAATTGCCTTGACGATATTGTTGGCCGGTTTTACACTGGTGTTTGTGGTGGTATGCGGCACGTTGAAACCGCTTGCCGACTATTCAGGAGCACAGATCACCATCGCGGCCTTCATCTCCTTGTTTGTTTGTCTGATCCCGACTACGATCGGCGGACTGTTGTCTGCGATCGGTATTGCGGGAATGGATCGTGCCTTGCGTGCAAATGTAATAACCAAATCCGGAAAGGCTGTAGAGACAGCCGGAGACATAGATACCCTATTGCTCGACAAGACCGGTACGATCACGATTGGCAACCGTAAAGCGACACAGTTTTATCCGGTAGCCGGGGTCGACGAACATTCTTTTGTGCAGGCTTGTCTGATGGCATCCCTGTCAGATGAGACACCGGAAGGCAAATCGATCGTCGAACTGGGACGCGAACGTGGCGTCCGCATCCGCGATTTGAGCACATCAGGTTCACGGATGATCAAGTTCACGGCCGAGACGAAGTGTTCGGGGGTAGATCTGAAAGACGGAACCCGTATTCGCAAGGGTGCTTTCGATGCTATCCGCCAGATGTGCGAGGAGGCCGGAAACAAGTATCCGGAAGAGGTTGCCGCATTGGTTGGGAAGATTACTGGTAACGGAGGCACGCCGCTGGTGGTGGCACAAGATGATTTCATCATTGGGGTGATCGAGCTGCAAGATATTATAAAACCTGGCATCCAAGAGCGTTTCGAACGGTTACGCAAAATGGGGGTCAAGACGGTGATGGTCACGGGTGACAATCCGTTGACAGCAAAGTATATCGCTGAGAAAGCCGGAGTAGATGATTTTATTGCCGAAGCGAAGCCGGAGGACAAGATGAACTACATCAAGAAAGAACAGGAAGCGGGCAAGTTGGTCGCCATGATGGGCGACGGGACGAACGACGCGCCTGCACTGGCTCAGGCAAATGTCGGCGTGGCAATGAACAGTGGCACGCAGGCGGCAAAAGAGGCCGGTAATATGGTGGACTTGGACAACGACCCGACAAAACTGATCGAGATCGTAGAGATTGGTAAGCAATTGCTGATGACACGCGGAACGCTGACGACTTTCAGTATCGCAAACGATGTGGCGAAATATTTTGCGATCGTCCCGGCCTTGTTCATGGTGGCGATACCACAGTTAGCTGCTTTGAACATCATGCATTTGCACAGTCCGGAAAGTGCGATTTTGAGTGCCGTGATTTTTAATGCGGTCATTATCCCGATCCTGATTCCGCTGGCTCTGCGCGGGGTGGCTTACAAGCCTATAGGGGCATCGGCTCTGCTACGGCGTAACTTATTGATTTACGGGGTGGGCGGTGTGATCGCTCCCTTTATCGGGATCAAGTTGATCGACATGGTTGTTTCTCTATTTTTCTAAGTATAAATATCTTTTGACACTGCGCGCCTCCCGGCCAAGGCTTCTACGTTGTCCGGAAAGGTTGCCGGGGGTAGCGGGTGTTTCCCAATTAAAAACGAAAAAAAATTGAATCTTATGATATCAAATCTGTTTAAATCATTCAAACTGACGATTGCTTTCTGCATTCTATTCAGTGTTGGCTATATCTTTATCTTATGGCTTTTCGCCCAGGTCGCTTCTCCCAACAAAGGCAATGCCGATGTGGTCGAGTTGAACGGTCGGATCGTAGGCGCTGCTAACGTGGGGCAGCAGTTCACAAAAGACATTTATTTTTGGGGCCGCCCGTCCCATGCTGGAGATGGTTACGATGCTTCGAGCTCGGCAGGTAGCAACAAAGGGCCGTCCAATGAAGAATATCTGGCGGACGTACAAGCACGTATCGATACGTTCCTCGTATATCATCCCTACCTGAAACGTGAGCAAGTTCCTGTCGAAATGGTCACAGCCAGCGCTTCCGGTCTCGATCCCGACATCTCTCCGAAAGCCGCCTATAGCCAAGTGCAACGTGTAGCGAAGGCACGCGGTATCTCTCCCGATAAGGTCATGGCGATAGTCAACGCCCATATCGAGGGTCCGCTATTGGGGCTTTTCGGACCGGAAAAAGTAAATGTCCTGAAATTGAACGTGGCATTGGAAAAGTTAGAAAGAAAGGATTAATAAATAAAACAGGAATAAATTATGAACTCTATAATAAAAAAGATAGTAGCAGCAGTAGTAACTGTTTCTTTATGCTCATTCGGAATGGCAAAAGCTTCCGAAAATGAAACCGGGGTGAAATTTGCAGTCCAGGGTGATTTAGTAAGTTCTTACATATGGCGTGGCATGTACCAGACAGGTGCGAGTTTCCAACCTACATTGGCTTTTAGTGTAGCCGGCTTCTCACTGACAGCTTGGGGATCGACCGATTTCGACGGTTACCGGTCTTCCGAAGGTCTTGCCAATAAGGAGATAGACCTTACTGCCGCCTATACGTTCGGTGCTTCTGGGTTGACACTGTCCATTGCTGATCTCTGGTGGGCGGGACAAGGCGCCAACAAGTATTTTAATTTCAAGAGCCATGAAACCGCCCATCATTTCGAGGCGGGGCTTGCCTACACTTTCCCGCTTGAAAAGTTCCCTTTGTCGTTGGCTTGGTACACGATGTTCGCCGGACAGGATAAGGATGCCGAAGGCAACCAGAACTATTCTTCCTACGTTGAACTGAACTACCCTTTCTCGGTGAAACGTGTCGACTTGACCGCCACCTGCGGGTTGGTTCCTTACGAAGCTGCCCAATACTATACCAGCGGATTTGCTGTTACGAACGTGGCTTTGAAAGGAACTACCGCTATAAAGATCACAGATTCGTTTTCTTTGCCTATTTTTGCACAGGCCATCTGGAATCCCCGGTTGGAAGATGCACATCTGGTCTTCGGCTTTACTTTGAAACCGTAAACAGTTTTTCAAACGGATGAACAGGGAAGAGAGTGTACAACACTTTTTGGATTTGCTGAAAAAGTCACGGCGCGGCAACTTCAAAGTCTACATCGGTATGATTGCCGGTGTAGGCAAGTCATACCGGATGTTATCGGAGGCACACGAACTGCTCCGTAGCGGGATAGACGTCAGGATCGGCTATATCGAGACGCATGGAAGAACCGAGACGGAGGCGCTGGTGGGTGGCTTACCACTGATTCCGCGTCGCAAGTCTTTTTACAAGGGAAAGGAAGTTGAGGACATGGATCTGGATGCTATCCTGAACATTCATCCGGAAGTGGTGGTTGTAGACGAACTGGCGCATACTAATATCGAGGGCAGCAAGAATGAAAAACGCTGGCAAGATGTGATGGATATCCTCGAAGCGGGAATAAGTGTGATTACCGCTGTCAACATACAGCATCTCGAAGGGCTGAACGAGGAGGTCCAGGATATTGCAGGCATCGAGGTGAAGGAACGCATTCCCGATAGTGTGTTGGAACAAGCAGACGAGGTGGTCAACATCGACCTGACCGCCGACGAGCTGGTGGCGCGCCTGAAAGCCGGCAAGATTTACAAGCCGGAAAAGGTGCAGACGGCGCTGAACAATTTCTTCAAAGCAGAAAATATCCTGCAACTCCGCGAACTGGCGTTGAAGGAGGTAGCGCTCCGGGTCGAAAAGAAAGTCGAAAACTCGGTCCCTGTTAATACGGGCGTCCGTCACGAGCGGTTCCTTGCCTGTATCAGCAGTCACGAGAAGACTCCCCGGAAGGTGATCCGCAAGGCGGCTCGTTTGGCAACACGCTATAATTCGAAATTCTACGTGCTGTATGTCCAGACACCGCGTGAGAGTATGGACCGGATACCGTTGGCGAACCAGCGTTATCTTTCGAACCATTTTAAATTGGCTACGGAACTGGGCGGCGAAGTGATCCGTATCCAGTCCGAGAGCATCCCGAAAAGTATCGTCCGGGTGTGCAGGGAAAAACAAATCAGCACGGTGTGCGTGGGTAAACCTTCATTCAGCCTTCGTTCTGTCCTGCTGTCAGTTTTCCAATACAGGACGTTGTTAAACAGTTTGTCGCAGTTGAATATTGATCTGATAATAATAGCATAAGCGTATGGACAAGTTCTTAAGCCTGAAAATAAAAACAAAACTGACCTTCGGAATCGGTTTGTTGTTTACGATGATCGTTCTGCTGGGTGGGCTGGCCGTGCGGAATATTACGGATATGTCTTCCGACACGCAGAATATCCTGGCAGATAATTATAATTCGCTTCTCTATTCCCGCCGGATGCTGGATGCTCTCGAACGGATCAAGAATGATCCGCAGGCACACGCAGAGTTTGAAAAGAACCTGGATTTGCAGCAGAAGAATATCACAGAGATCGACGAGAATGTGGCGACGGCACATCTGGTCGCACAATATGAGGCGATGTATCAGAACTTGAATGACACGACTATACAGCGTGTCAGGATGGCACTCAACGATATTATGAGTCTGAATATGTCGACGATCTACCGGAAGAGTAAAGTGGCCGAGCATACGGCGGACCAGGCATTGCTGTGGATTTGTATTATCGCGGTGGCTTGTATCCTGATCGCTTTTGCTTTCCTGATCCGTTTGCCTCGTTCCATTACGTCGCCGATCCGTAAACTGACCGACGGTATCCTGGAGATTGCCAACCACAATTACGAAAAGAGGCTCGATCTGGGCGACAATCAGGAGTTTGCTGAAGTCACCTCTTCGTTCAACCGGATGGCGGAACGTTTGACGGAATACAGGAAAAGCACGCTGGCTGATATTATCCAGGCCAAAAAATATATCGAGGCGATTGTCAACAGCATTACCGAACCGATAATCGGGCTCGACCGGGACCGTTCCATTCTTTTCGCTAACGACGAGGCGCTTACCATATTGAATCTGAAACGTGAGAATGTGATGGGAAAGTCTGCTGCCGAACTGGCGTTGAAAAACGACCTGTTACGCCGGCTGGTACGTGAACTGATACAGCCTGACGAGAAGAAGGAGCCCTTGAAAATCTATGCAGATGATAAAGAAAGTTATTTCCAGGCTAAATATATCCCGATCCATGTGACGAATGGTGACGGAGGTGAGACAGAGTATGTGGGTGATGTGATCCTCTTGAAAAATATCACTGAATTCAAGGAATTGGACTCTGCCAAGACGACTTTTATCTCCACTATCTCCCATGAGCTGAAAACTCCGATATCTGCTATCCTTATGAGTCTCAAATTGCTGAAGGACAAACGTGTCGGAGAAATGAACGACGAGCAGATCGCGCTTGCCGATAGCATTCGTGAAAGTAGCGACCGCCTACTCGAAATCACCGGCGAATTGCTGAAAATGACACAGGTAGAGACGGGCAAGCTACAACTAAACCCGAAGATCACGAAGCCGATTGAACTGATCGATTATGCGATCAAGGCAAACCGTGTGCAGGCGGAGCGCTTCAATTGCCATATCGAAGTGGATTATCCCGAAAAAATATCCAAGCTCTTTGTCGACAGCGAGAAGATCGCCTGGGTACTCACGAACCTCCTTTCCAATGCCATCCACTACACGCCGGAGAATGGTCGTATCATTATCGGTGCGCGCCAGGAGGACAAGAAGGTGGAAATATTCGTGCAGGACTTTGGGAAAGGAATCGATCCGCGTTACCATCAGAGTATCTTCGACCGTTATTTCCGCGTTCCAGGCACGAAAGTACAGGGAAGCGGTCTCGGCCTTGCCATCAGCAAAGACTTTGTCGAAGCCCATGGTGGAACGATCCGTGTGGACAGCGAAGTTGGCAAGGGGAGTACTTTTATCATTACCTTTAATGTTTAATATCGCTTAGAAACAACAAAACAATCAGTATGAAAGTATTGAAATTTGGCGGAACTTCCGTCGGCTCGGCCCGGCGGATGAAGAACGTCGCATCCATAATAGGTAGCAGTGAACGAAAGATAGTGGTTCTTTCGGCCATGTCGGGGACAACGAATGCGCTGGTCTGTATCGCCGGATGCTTTTACCGGAAAGCACCGGACGAGGCGAATAAGATGATCAGCGAACAGGAACAGAAATATGCGCGGGAAATAGAAGCGTTATACCGGACAGATCTCTACAAAGAGCGTGCCCTACAATTGGTCACCGAGCATTTCAATCATGTCTGGTCTTTCTCAGGCAAACCTTTTACCGTTTTTGATGAGAAGGTGATACTGGCGCAAGGAGAACTGATCTCCACCGGCATGATGGATCTTTACCTGCAAGAGCAAGGGATTGAGTCTGTCCTTCTGCCAGCGCTGAACTTCATGCGTATCACTGCCGACGGGGAACCGGACCCCGTTTATATCCGAGAGAAGCTGGTTGCCTTGTTGGATCAGCATCCCGATACGTCTGTCTTTATCACCCAGGGATTTATTTGTCGGAATGCATACGGTGATATCGACAATCTGCAACGGGGAGGGAGCGACTACAGCGCTTCCCTGATCGGGGCGGCTGTCGATGCTGAGGAGATACAGATATGGACGGATATTGACGGGATGCACAACAACGATCCGCGTGTTGTCAACCATACCTCACCTGTCCGTCAACTGAACTTCGAGGAGGCGGCGAAGCTGGCACATTTCGGGGCCAAGATTCTCCATCCCTGTTGCATCCGCCCGGCCAAGGAAAGCAATATTCCGGTCCGTCTGTTGAACTCTTTCGAACCGTCTGCTCTGGGGACGCTCATCTCCAACACCGCAGAGAAAGGACGGATCAAGGCGGTGGCAGCCAAAGATGACATAACTTATATCAAGATCAAGTCGATAAACCAACTTCCGTCCCATAAGTTCTTGAGCCATGTGTTCGATACTTTCGCGTTCTACAAAACGGCGGTCGATATGGTAACGACATCCGATATCGGGGTTTCCGTTACGATCGACAACACGGAATACTTGCAGGAGATTGTCGCCCGGTTGGAATCTTATGCTACGGTATTTGTTGAGAAAGAGATGGTGATTATCTGCGTTGTCGGGGATCTGGAGTGGCGGAATGTGGGCTTCGAGGCACTGATTATTGAGGCTCTGAAAGATATTCCCGTCCGCATGATCTCGTATGGAGGCAGCAGCAGCAACGTCTCGCTCGTCATGCGGAAGGAGGATAAAACACGGGCCTTGCAGGCGTTGAGCACCCACCTGTTCGACTCTTCGCAATCATTACCGCCGGCTATTTGAAATAACTGTGTATATGCTACTTTCTCTGTAGCTAGAACAATTGTCGAAGTATTCTTTTTTACTTTAAAACAACTGGATCATCAACAGCCCCAATGCCACCGACACTCCTGTGGCGACCAGTCCCGGCATCATGAACGAATGGTTCAGGACATATTTGCCGATATGCGTCGTCCCGGTACGGTCGAAGTTGATGGCAGCGACTACGGTCGGATAGTTGGGAATGAAGAAATAGCCGTTGACTGCGGGGAAAAGGGCGATCAGCATGTAAGGAGAGATGCCGAGGGCGATTCCTAACGGCAACATCGCCCGGATGGTTGCCGCCTGGCTGAACAGTAGGATGGACATCACGAACAGGGCCAGGCCGAAAAGCCAGGGCATTTCCGTTACGATATGTTCGATCGAGCCTTTCAGTTCCTCCATGTTTCCGCCGATGAAGGTGTCGCCCATCCAGGCAATACCGAAAATTGCGACGACTGCTTGCATGCCGGCGGAGAAGACGGAGCCTTGTACGGCCTTTATGCCGTCCGTCCGGGTGACGAGCAGGATAAGGGCGGCAGCCGAGAGCATCAGGATCTCGATGATATGCGCCATCTGCATCTGCCGGGAACTGCCATCGGGCAGGCTGAACCAGGGACGAAGCTCTGTCATCGAGCCGAACAGGACGATACCGATTGTCGCCGCTATGAATATGACGACTGACAGGAGGGCGGCACGATGGTTCTCGACGCCTTTCGTCCTGTATTGATCGCTTGTGAACTCTCCATTTGCGATACGGCGCAGGTATTCGGGGTCTTCCGCCAGTTCCTTTCCGACGTGTAGCGAGCAGAACGCTCCCGCCAGGACACCGATCAACGTGCAAGGGACGGAGATCATCAGGATGTCCATCAATGAGATATGATATCCCGACAGCATACTGAGCAATGCTACGGTTGCTGCCGAGATCGGGCTGGCTGTAATGGCTTGTTGAGATGCGATCACTGCGATTCCCAATGGCCGTTCGGGACGTATCTTCGTTTCCGTTGCCACTTCCGCTATTACGGGAAGGACCGAATAGGCCACGTGCCCCGTTCCCGCAATGAATGTGAAGATATAAGTGACCAGCGGGCTAAGGAGCGTAATCTTGGAGGGATTCTTGCGCAGCAGTTTTTCCGCCCACTTCACCATCAGGTCCAATCCGCCGGCCGCTTGCATGCAACTGGCGGCGGCGATGACTGCAACGATCATCAGCATTACATCGATGGGAGGGGAGGTCGGCTCCAATCCAAATACGAAAGTGAGGACGGCCAGTCCCAGGCCACCCAATACCCCCAACCCGATGCCGCCGAGGCGGGCACCGATAATAATTGCAACTAAAACGAAGAGTAATTGTAGTAACATGTTTTGTAAAATGCAGATTTAGTTTGTTAAGGTCGCAAATTTAATTATTTTTGCCCTGCTAAATACTACAAAAACAATTAATACGAATGAAAAGAATCTATTTCGCAGCTTTGGTAGGCCTGTTTGGGTGTGTGTCGGTATTGTCGGCCCAGGGACGGAGTGAGCTTTTGTTGGAAAAAAACTGGAAGTTCACCCGCGAAGACAACAATGAGTTTATAAAGCCTGCTTTCGACGACAGCAAGTGGCAGTCTGTGACTGTCCCGCATGATTGGGCGATCTATGGCCCTTTCAGTTCCCAGAACGATAAACAGGAGGTTGCCATTTCTCAGGATGGCCAGAAAGAGGCAATGGAGCATGCCGGGCGTACCGGCGGATTGCCGTTCGTCGGTGTGGGCTGGTATCGTACCGAGTTCGACGTCCCGCAGTTCCAGGCCGGCAAGCGGGCGACGATCCTGTTCGACGGGGCGATGAGCCATGCCAATGTTTATATCAACGGGCAAAAGGTCGGTTATTGGCCGTATGGTTACAACTCTTTCCACTTCGATATCACGAAATATCTGAAGCCGGGCGAGAAGAACACGTTGGCTGTACGTTTGGAAAACCTGCCGGAATCTTCCCGCTGGTATCCCGGTGCCGGTCTTTACCGGAATGTTCACTTGATCGTTACCGAGGACGCCTATATCCCGGTTTGGGGTACCTATATCACGACTCCTTCGGTAAATGAAAAGTTTGCCAAAGTGAACGTGCTTACCAAAGTGGTACTTCCCGAAGGTGCCGATCCCGCCAAATATAGCGTAGAAACCAGCGTATGGAACCCGAACAAGCAGAAGCTGACGGCTGTCCGCACTTCTCTTGTCCAGATGAAATACAACAATGATCAGGCAGAGCAGGAGTTTGTTATCCAAGACCCGTCCTTATGGTCTCCTGAAATGCCGGCTTTGTATTCTGCGGAAACCCGTCTGTATGAAGGCGACAAGCTGAAGGATGTCTATACGACTCCTTTCGGTATCCGCTCGATCGAGATTATACCGGACAAAGGTTTCTTCCTGAATGGCAAGCGGACTGTCTTTAAGGGTGTCTGTAACCATCATGATCTCGGCCCGTTAGGAGCTGCCGTCAATGATGCTGCCATCCGTCGCCAGATACGGATACTGAAAGACATGGGATGTAACGCGATCCGAACTTCCCACAATATGCCTGCTCCCGAACTGATAAGGGCTTGTGACGAAATGGGGATGATGATCATGGCGGAGAGCTTTGACGAGTGGAACGTGGCGAAATGTAAGAACGGTTACAATTTACTCTTCGACGAATGGGCGGAGAAAGACCTCGTGAACTTGCTTCATAACTTCCGCAACAATCCGAGCGTTGTCATGTGGTGTATCGGTAATGAAGTGCCCAACCAGTGGAATGAGGGAGATACGAAGATTGCTAAATGGTTGCAGGATATCTGTCACCGCGAAGATCCGACACGTCCGGTCACGCAGGGAATGGATGCTCCGGATGCCGTAGTCAACAATAACTTTGCTGCTGTGATGGATGTGGCCGGTTTCAACTACCGTCCTTTCAAATATAAGGTAAACTATAAGAAGTTGCCGCAGCGGATTGTTTTAGGTAGCGAAACGGCTTCGACGGTAAGTTCCCGCGGTGTTTATAAGTTCCCAGTCGAACGTAAGGCGATGGCGAAATATGATGACCACCAAGCTTCCTCTTATGATGTGGAACATTGCGGTTGGTCCAATTTGCCGGAGGACGACTTTATCCAGCATGAAGATTTGCCGTATTGTATCGGTGAGTTTGTGTGGACCGGATTCGACTATTTGGGAGAACCGACTCCCTATTATACGGATTGGCCAAGCCATAGTTCCCTGTTCGGCATCATTGACCTTGCGGGTATTCCGAAGGATCGTTTCTATCTGTACCGCAGCCATTGGAACAAAACGGCACGTACGTTGCATATTCTGCCTCATTGGACCTGGCCGGGACGTGAAGGGGAAGTGACACCTGTCTTTGTGTACACGAATTATCCTTCTGCCGAATTGTTCATCAACGGTAAGAGTCAGGGAAAACGCACGAAAGATCTGAGCGTCGAACTGGACAGCAGCTATACGGAAGCCGCTCAAAAGAGCTTCGAGCGCCAGAAACGCTATCGCCTGATGTGGATGGACACGAAATACGAGCCGGGTACTCTGAAAGTGGTGGCTTATGACAAAGATGGCAAAGCCGTTGCCGAAGAGGTGGTACATACAGCCGGCAAGCCTTACCGCATCGAGTTGGAAGCTGACCGCGACCGCCTGAAAGCCGATGGCAAGGATCTCTCTTTTATCAATGTTCGCGTTGTCGACAAGAACGGTAACCTCTGTCCTGACGCTACGAACAAGGTGAAGTTCAATGTTCGTGGTTCCGGCTCTTATCGTGCGGCTGCCAACGGTGATCCTTCGTCACTCGAATCTTTTCAGGCTCCGCAGATGTCCCTTTTCAAAGGACAACTGACAGCAGTCGTACAGACAGAAGAAACACCGGGTGTCATTGTCTTCGAAGCTTCTGCTCCGGGTGTGAAAAGTGCTAAAATAGAACTGATCAGCGAATAAGTCGAATTTCGTGATTGTCCCGATAAAAACGGATAGGCATCGGATTGGAAGCGGATAGGCATCCGTTATGAATCCGATGCCTATCTGTTTTTTATTTGTGGGTGACGATATTCCCAAACACATCGAACTCGATTGTTACAACCTGCCCGTTGTGTATGACATTGAATTTGTGGAATGCGCCGTTGGCATCGGTAAACATATAGATAGATTCCACTGGGTCACTTCCGTATTCGGAGGTCTTGAATGCGTCCATGATAACTGTCGGGACTTCCTGTTCCGAAACTTTCCAGGCCGTACTTTTCCAGGTATATATCTGGGTCAGTTCGACAATCTTTAAAGTCTTCCCGTCAAGGATTGCCAATTGTACACCGAAAGTCGTGTTTTCTATATCCAGTAACTCTGCTCCCTGGAAGGTCAGTTCCATTAGGCCGGCCACTTTCTCGGGGACGGTGATCGGTTGGTCGACATCGTCTTTAGCATTATCGACCGCTTTGATCAGATCGCCGTATAAGGTGTAATACAGGTCAGTCTCCTGTTCCGCCTTTTCAATTTCCACCTTATATACGGTTCCCATTCCAGCTCTGCCGATGGTATCGGCTTCCTCCATCTTCCAATCGGCATATTTGCCTTGTTTGATATCGGTCGAGATAGCTGTAGGCAACTGGCTAAGCGGCAGATCCGTCTTAATCATGGCCCATACTCCGAGATGGTTGAACCAGGCGGTGTTGTCGAGAGAGTTGTTTTCAAAGTCAATTACATAATAATCGTCATTGACTGTCCATTCTGTGTCGCGGGCATCCGGATATTTGGCCTTGAAAGCGTCCAGGATAGTTTTAGGAGGTTCAATACCGCCCGGTACGTTTTCGTCGTCTTTGCTACAGCCGGCAAAGAGTAGGGCGAAACTCGCGAAGATCGTAAAGACTGAAATTTTAGCGTTCATAATTTATCGTTTTAATTTGTTACGAATAAACAACAGTGGGGATGGAAAAGTTTTCTCAAAACCGAACACACTGTCCGATATTGAACACTTATTTTGAAAGATAACTTCATGTAATCAATGATTTATGTTTTTGGCATGAAGTTTGCCTTGTGAAAGCCGTCAAGGTAGAAATGCCGGAAAAAGAAGAATTAAAACAATAGTAAATATGGACAGAGAGATTTCAAAAGAAGTACAGAGAAAAGAGCAGCGCAAACAGTTGATCAAGATAGGGGTGGTTGCCGGTGGTCTTATCGTCCTGATCGTAGTGGTGATCTCCATGCTTCAGACCAGTCTGAAACGGAAAGACCTCAACATTTCGACGGTCGACAGGGGAGTGATCGAAGTTTCGGTCAGTGCATCCGGCAAAGTGATCCCCGCATTTGAGGAGATTATCAACTCACCGATCAACTCCCGTATCGTGGAGGTATATAAGCGGGGCGGGGATTCAGTCGATATCGGTACGCCTATTCTGAAATTAGATTTGCAGAGCGCCGAGACGGAATATAACAAGCAGTTGGACGAAGAACAGATGAAGAGCTTGCAACTGGAACAGCAACGTGTGACGAACCACAACAAACTTTCGGAGATGGAAATGAACCTGAAAGTCTCCCGTATGGAACTGGATCGCAAAGCTGTCGAACTCCGTAACGAACGCTATTTAGACAGCCTGGGAGCCGGTACAACCGATAAAGTCCGCCAGGTGGAACTTGATTATAACGTGAGTGTCCTCAAACTGAAGGAAGATGAGCAAAAATATAAGAACGAACAAGCCTTGGCTGAAGCGGACCTGAAGGTAAAAAAGCTGGAACTGAATATCTTCCGCAAAAGCCTTGCCGAGACCCGGCGCACGTTGGAAGATGCTCAGATCCGTTCACCTCGCAGAGCGATCCTGACCTATGTGAATAACGAGATCGGCTCGCAGATAGGCCAGGGGGCTAAGGTGGCAATCGTTTCCGACTTGTCTCATTTCAAGATCGAAGGCGAGATCGCTGACACCTATGGCGACCGTATTGCCGCAGGCAGTAAGGCTGTTATTAAGATCGGCAGTGAGAAACTGGACGGAACGGTCAGTGATGTTACTCCTTTATCAAAGAACGGCGTGATCTCTTTCACTGTCCAATTGGAGGAAGACAATCATAAACGTCTCCGTTCCGGTTTGAAGACCGATATCTATGTGATGAATGCCGTGAAGGATGATGTGCTTCGCATTGCCAACTCCTCTTATTATGTAGGAAAAGGAGAATACGAACTCTTTGTCGTAAACGGAGACCAGTTGTTGAAACGCAAAGTACAGTTGGGAGACAGTAATTTCGAATATGTAGAAGTGGTTAGTGGCCTGCAGGAAGGTGATCAGGTCGTTGTCTCGGACATGAACGCTTATAAGGACAAGAACAAATTGAAAATAGAGGACTGATCAAAAATAATTGGCTTTATGGTAAAACAATATTTGAAGCAAGCGTTATACATGCTGAAAGAGAACCGGTTCGTCAGCGTGATTTCCATAGCGGGTACAGCCATCTCCATCGCTATGATCATGGTAGTGGTCCTGGTGTTCCAGGTACAGTTTGCCAGCTTTTATCCGGAGAACAACCGTGACCGGATGATGTATGTAGAGAATGGGACGGAGGTCCGCTCCGATAATGGATGGAATCGGGGAAGTATGTCGGCTGAAGCGGTAAAGGAATGTTTCTATACGTTACAGCTACCGGAAGCAGTTTCCGGCTATGCGTTGCAATTGAAGCCGTTGTCCATTCCGGGCAAGCGGATGTACAAGGGTTACGAGATTAAATATACCGATCCCGGCTTCTGGCAGATATTTTCTTTCCGCTTCCTGTCGGGGCAACCGTTTACGCAGGCGGACTTCGATTCTGGTATTCCCGTAGCGGTCGTCTCGGAAAGTGTGGCACGCAAGCTCTATGGCTCGACGGAGGTGGTAGGGAAGAGCGTCATCATCGATTTGGCTGACTATACGATCTGCGGGGTAGTGGAAGATGTCAGCCGGGCAGCCAATACGGCTTTCGCTTCCGTTTGGGTACCCTATACCACCGACCGCGTCCTTTTGGCCAATACGATAAAAGAGAATATGGCGGGTGCTTTCTCTGTCTGCCTCTTGGCACGGCGGAGGGAAGACTTTGGAGCCATCCGGCAGGAGCTGGATCGGCAGGTCGAACGTTACAACGGGATGAAGCAGGATAACCAGATTAACTTCATGGGAGGCCCTATCACCCGATTGGATGTCGCCATCGGTTCTGAAGCGCAGGTTCCTGTGGCGTTGAAAGACTACCTGTTGGAGACCGGACTGTTGCTGCTGTTTCTGTTGCTTGTCCCGGCTCTGAACCTGTTGGGTGTGATACAGTCGGCTGTGCAGAAACGGCGGGCGGAGATGGGGGTGCGCAAGGCGTTCGGGGCGACGACTGGAACCTTGTTGTGTCAGGTGTTGTATGAAAACGGACTGACGACGCTGATCGGCGGAGTTGTGGGCTTCGGGCTGTCCTTGCTTTTCTTCTCGCTGGGTAAGGGTTTTTTGTTAGAAAGTGCCGATACGTCCTTGAGCGGGGAGATGTTGTTCCAGCCTATGGCATTCGGAGCGGCTTTGTTGTTTTGCCTGTTGCTGAACCTGTTGTCTGCCGGTATCCCCGCGTTGCGGATTGCCCGGCAGAAGATCGTTACTGCATTGAAAGATGGTGAAGAGTTTAACAAGTAAAGGAGGAAAAAAGATATGGTCAAGCATATATGGAAAATGATTTGGAACCAGCGGAGTAGCAATGGTTGGATATTCATGGAACTGTTGTTGGTATTTGGGGCGCTTTGGGTTATGATGGATTCGATGTTGGTCAGTTGGTATATCTACCGGCAGCCGTTGGGGTTCGACATCGCGAACGTCTATAAAATAAATATCGGAAAGAAATCGGCCGGCATACCGGGTTACCAACCGGACTCGCTGTTGGCGACATCGGAAGGGGAAGACTTGATCCGTTTGGTGGAGAACATCCGCCGGGCGGAGGAGGTGGACGAGATTTGCGTGGCGAGTTCTTCTTGTCCTTACACCTGGTCCAATAGTTGGTCGCAACTAGTGCGGGCGGATGCCGATACGAGTGTGAAAGCGAACTATTTCCAGTATTTCGAGGTGACACCTTCCTATTTCGATGTGTTGCGGATCAAAGACAGGGAAGGGTATCCGCTGCGTCCGATTGTGGAGAAAAACGTGGGCGATTTGGCTGTTACCTCTGATTTTGAAAAGGAATTATTTGAAGGGGAATCTTGTATTGGGAAGCAGGTCAAATGGAGTATCAATGGTACGGAAACCATGACGGTATCTGCGGTTACTTCTCCTATCCGTCAGAACGAGTTCAAGGTGAGTACCCCCTGCTTTTATGGGTTGATGCGCACTGACGAAGAGGTGGTCGAGACGGTCTCTTGGAAGAAAGCAGAAAACATGGATTGCTTGGTTCGCATGAAGGACGGCTTCAAGGCAGACGGGATGGATGCCTTCTTGGATAGGATGGGCGAGCGACTGGAAGTGAACAACCTGTATGTCTCTTGCGTGATCCCGTTGGAAGAGCAGCGTCCTGTGATCCTGAAAGGGCGGTTGGACAATTTGAAGAAGAAGACGGCTTTGGTCGGCTTCATGCTGGTGAACGTCTTCTTTGGCATCGTCGGCACCTTCTGGCTACGGACGCAATACCGCCGGGGCGAACTAGGGTTACGGTCGGCATTGGGGGCTTCGCAGGGTATCTTAAAGCGCTATCTTGATGTGGAGGGGCTTTCGCTGTTGGCCTTTACGGTACCGTTGGTGCTGGTCTTCATTGTCAATATACTCTATTTCGATTTGCCCGATACGGGACGGATGGCCTATTCGGGGTGGCGCTTCCTTGTCACCTTCGGTGGTGCGTTCCTGTTGCTGGCCGGTATGATCTGGGTCGGTATCTGGTTCCCGGCACGCAGGATTGCGAAGATGAATCCGGCAGAGGCTTTACATTATGAATAATAAATAACGAGGAATATGTTCAAACAGTATTTTAAACAAGCTATCCAGATGTTGAAGGAGAATCGCCTCACCAGTGTGATCTCGATCCTTGGAACGGCGCTTTCAATCGCGATGATATTAGTGGTGATCCTCCAGTTCCAAATCAAACTGGTCGGTTTTCGTCCGGAGTCGAACCGTGGTAGAATGCTTTATATCATGGGAATACGAGCGGATTCACGGAATAGTGGAGACCGGAATTCGACCGCTATGTCCGATGGTGTCGTGAAGGAATGTCTTTATCCGCTTCAAACACCCGAAGCGGTGACGGCGATAGCGAGCAACAGAGCGATTGTCTCGTTGCCGAACCGTCAGTTGTTTGAGGAATATGTGATAAAGTATACCGATCCCGGTTTCTGGAAGGTCTTTGATTTTCGCTTCATTTCCGGCAAACCGTTTACGGAGGCGGATTTCAGTTCAGGCCTGCCTTGTGCGGTCATTACAAATACGTTGGCTCGCAAGCTTTTCGGATCGGAAGACCCGATCGGGAAAGAGGTGTTGATGGGATATGTGCCGTATACCATAACGGGAGTGGTGGAAGCTCCGACGCGAGCAGCTAATAGTGCTTACGCAGATGTTTGGGCTCCTTATACCAGCAATACGAATTATGTGAACAGTATGTCGTGCGGAGGTGTCTGCGGTAGTTTCCAAGGGGTTATCCTGGCTCGTTCGGCGAGCGATTTTGATGCGATCCGTACGGAAATCAAGCAAGCGGTCAGCCGTTATAATGCTACCGGTCGTGAGTTTGTCTTAGGGATGAACTTCGTGTTCTCTCGATTGGACGTGGCATTGGGATCGAACGATGTGAACGGAGGTATATTGAAGGGGTGGAAAGAATATTTGACGCAAACGGCTCCTTTGTTGTTGTTCCTGCTGTTGGTACCAACCTTGAATCTGACAGGTGTCGTCCAGTCATCCGTCCAGAAACGACGCTCCGAGATGGGGCTTCGTAAAGCGTTTGGAGCGACGAAAGGACGTCTGCTGACACAGGTCTTATGCGAGAATCTGATCATCACCTTGATCGGGGGCTTGATCGGGATCGTCCTGTCTGTAATTTTGCTTCAACTTTGCAAGTCGTTTCTTTTGACAAAGGAAACGGCGGTTACCTTCGAGATGCTTTTCAAGCCTATCCTGTTCGTTGCTGCCCTCTTTTTCACCCTGCTGTTGAACTTGCTGAGTGCCGGCCTTCCGGCAATCCGGATCTCCCGTGAACAGATTGTGGATGCGTTAAACAATAAATAAACCCAATATAATGATCAAACATATTTTAAAGATAATGTGGAACCAGCGTCGTAGCAACGGCTGGATATTTGCGGAGTTGTTGGTAGTGGCAGCAGTGCTCTGGATGATGGTAGATACGTTCTGGGTGGATTACCGGACCTATCATGCTCCTTTAGGCTTCGATATCGGAAATGTATGGCGTTTTAAGTTAAGTAATTTGGATGTGAAGGCACCAGGTTACGTGCCCGATTCTCTTTACCATTCGTCCGACCCGGAAGATCTGACGCAGTTGATGACTCAGATCCGTCAGAACCCGGAGGTGGAGGACGTTTGCGTCACTTTCTATTCCTGTCCCTATTCGAGTGGTAATTCATGGAGGGAAGTCAAGCCTGTGGATGGCGACACTATCTATGCGGCTCATATGGAGTCATTCCAGATGCGCAACGTCACACCGGAATATTTCCGTCTTTTCCGTATCCGGACAGTCGATGGGGAACTGGTGTATGATAAGGTCGTAGGGCGGCATAACGTGATTGTGATCACACCGGAAATGGCGGAAGGTTTCTATCACGGCGCTCCGGATATTGTCGGCCGTCGTGTGTATCATGGCGGTCATGATCTGTCGTCTGAGATCGCAGCGGTTTCCACTTCCATCCGAACGAATGAGTATGAGCGTCCCGAAGCCTCTTATTTCCAGTGTTTGGAAGGTGAAACTTACAATTCAACCATCAGCAGCTTCGGTGCCAGTAGTGCCGAGTTTTGTGTCCGGATGAAACGTTCTTATACGCAGAACGAGATGAACCTGTTCTTGGATGGAATGGGAGAGAGGTTGAGGGTCAACAATCTCTATGTCTACGGCATTACCCCGATCTCTTCTTTCCGTGAACAGCAACTGAGTTGGAAAGAACGGGAGGCGAATAACAAGATGTCCTTGATGGCCTTTATGCTGGTAAATGTCTTTTTTGGTATCATCGGTACTTTCTGGCTTCGTATGCAGAACCGAAAAGGCGAGATCGGTCTCCGGATGGCTTTGGGGGCTCACCGTATCACGCTGGAACGCTATATGTATACCGAGGGACTTTGTTTACTTGTCTTGACATTGCCCTTGCTAGTCATCTTCGCCTTTAATATGGCTTATATGGACCAGCTCGATTCTTACCGCCAACCACTTACATTTATGCGTTTCCTCATGACTTTCAGTTTCACCTATCTTCTGATGGGTGCCATGATCTGTATAGGTGTCTGGTTTCCGGTACGTAAGGCGATACGGTTGGCGCCGGCGGAGGCATTGCATTATGAATGATGACAAAACGGACAATGTGTTCAATATCGGACATTTTTTGTTTTGTATAATAATTGATTAATAGCTATTTACTTCTTTGGTATGCAATTTGCCAGTTGGAAGTATATACGAAGAATATAATAACAACGGGCAGCCTCAACCCTGTCCACAACAAACAATAACGATTATGATAACACTTACAAATCTTGAGAAGATCTACCGGACGAAAGAAATTGAAACGGTAGCCCTGGAGAACGTGAACCTGACGGTCGATAGAGGAGAATTCCTGAGTATCATGGGACCTTCCGGTTGCGGTAAATCTACACTGCTGAACATCATCGGGCTACTGGATGCCCCGACCTACGGTACAGTCGAGATTGCCGGAGTCAACACAATCAATATGAACGACAAGCAACTAGCCGAGTTCCGTAACCAAAAGCTAGGCTTCGTTTTCCAGTCTTTCCACCTGATTAATTCGCTAAACGTGCTTGATAATGTCGAACTGCCCCTTCTCTACCGCAAGGTCAGTGCCAAGGAGCGCCGTGCCGCAGCTGAAGCCGTACTCGAAAAGGTCGGCCTTTCTCACCGTATGCGCCACTTCCCGACGCAGCTCTCTGGCGGCCAGTGCCAGCGTGTCGCCATCGCACGTGCCATTGTCGGCAACCCTGACATCATCCTCGCCGATGAGCCGACCGGTAACCTGGACTCCAAGATGGGAGCAGAAGTCATGGAATTACTCCACAAGCTGAACAAGGAAGACGGTCGTACCATTGTCATGGTTACCCACAACGAGGAGCAGGCAAAACAGACAAGTCGTACGGTACGTTTCTTCGATGGGCGGCAGGTAATGTAAAACGGAATAACACTATTTGTTTAACAAAGAAAGGCCCGATTTCGCAGGGATTGCGAGACCGGGCTTAAACTTCTAAAATGTCATGGATGCATATATGCCGAAGTGTTTATCGCTCGCAACAGGGCTGATAGACAGGTTATGCTTCGTAGCAAACGGACGGGTAAAAATGTAGGCGCTTCCAGCTCCGAGAGCAGCTCCCGCCACTACGTCCCACCAGTCGTGCTTCTTGGCATATGTCCGGCTCCATCCTACATATGAGGCAATCGCATAAGCCGGAATTCCCCATTTCCAGCCATAGCGCCGTTGGATGAACGCAGCTCCCGTAAATGAAACCGAGGTATGCATAGAAGGAAACGAATGTTTGTCGCTACCGTCCGGCCGCTCTTTCTTAATCAGATATTTCAAAGCGTATGTCATACCTATAGTCGAAACTCCTGCCAAAGCGCCTTGCTTCAATCCTTGCCAATCCTGCAATACCAACACGGTAGTCAGGCTCGCTACAGGCGTTATGAACGCCAACACATCACCCGATGTACGGACAGCCTTGCGACTTCCGCTTATCTCAACTTCTTGCGCTTTTCCCGATAAACAAACGAATAATACGAAAATCAGGGTAAGAATTCGTTTCATTTATAGATATGTCTTGTTTACGTTATTTACTTTTTTCAAGAATAAGGCGGCTGATGCGTGCCTGTACCTGCATTAGTGTTACAACGTCAATATTTTCAAAGTCAATATCGATGAGTTTGATTTTGTCTTTTTTAGCCATTCTGTGTGGAGAATGTCCCATTTCCTTTACTAAATCGTCAATCATTTCTTTAATTTTCTCCGCTCTTTTCGAATAATTTACTGTGCGTGCCATAATCTCCTGTTTTAATTTTTAATTAATAATGGCACAAATATAAACAAAGAGAATTGTAAAACAATGAAATAAAGGATTATTCTTTTAAATAGTCATTCAGAATCCCAGTTTAGGAAAAAAAATAATCGATCCGACTATGGCAGCCGCTATTGCCATAATTAAAACGGCTCCTGCTGCGAGGTCTTTCGTTTTTTTTATTGCTTCGTTGTATTCGGGTGAGACCAAATCTGCCAATGATTCAATGGATGAATTGATTGCTTCGGCCGATAATACGGCTCCGATTACGATCACGACCGCCATCCATTCTGTTTGGGATAAACCGAAAGAAAAGCCGGCTATAATCACGCAAATAGTAGCAAAACAATGTATCCATGCATTGTGCTCTTTTTGTATCAATAAACGGATGCCATTAAAAGCATACCGGAAACTGGCCAGTCGTTTACGAAAAGTGAAGCCGCTGTTTTTCATATTATTTATTGTTTTGAGAGAACGGGACAAAGATATGAATAATACTTCAAAAACGGACATACTGTTCATTTTCGGACACTATTGTTTTGGACATGTTACAGACAATCAGTTATATATCTTTTTGGCATAACTTTTGCCAACGGAAAGTCAAAACATTTATTACGATGAAAAAGATCTATATAGCCATCATTTCTATTCTGTTGTCGGGTACTGGATTGCAGGCACAGGAACAAGATACTGTCAGGCTGACTCTTAAAGAAGCGATCAACTTGGCGCAAATGCAATCGGTGGATGCAGCAGTGGCCTTGAACGAGCTGAAGACTGCTTATTGGGAATACCGTACGCATATTGCCGACCAGTTGCCGGAGATCAACTTCAAGGGAACGCTTCCAGCCTACAGTAAACAGTATACTAAATACCAGCAGTCCGACGGTTCGTACACTTTTGTCCAAAACAATTCGCTCGGCCTGAACGGAGAGATTTCGATCGATCAGAATATAGCCTTGACAGGTGGTAAGATATCGTTGAACTCTTCTCTCGATTTTAACCGGCAGTTGGGGAAGGGGGCTTTCAACGAATATATGAGCGTACCTATCGGGTTGACGCTTACGCAGCCGATTTTCGGTGTGAACGACCAGAAATGGAAAAGGCGTATCGAGCCTGTCCGTTATCAGGAAGCGAAAGCCGCTTATATCGAGAGTGTGGAAGGAGTGACGATCAACACGATCGGCTATTTTTTCAACCTGCTGCTGGCAAATGAAAACTTGCAGATTGCCAGGCAGAACCTTGAAAATGCCGATAAGTTGTACGAGATAGCGGTTGCCAAGCGTAAGATCGGTCATATCTCCGAAAGCGAACTGATGCAGTTGAAGCTGTCTGCCTTGCAGATGAAGGGGAAGCTGACCGAGGCACAATCCGGTCTAAATGCCAATATGTTTCAGCTCCGCGCTTTTTTGGGGTTGAGCGAACAGGAAGTGATCGAGCCGATCCTGCCGGAGTCTGCCCCTTCTTTACGGATGATGTATGAGGTAGTGTTGCAAAAAGCGCAGGAAAACAATTCGTTCGCCAAGAATATTCGCCGTCGCCAGCTGGAAGCCGATTATGAGGTGGCGACAGCCAAAGGAAATCGTCGCAGTATCAATCTTTTCGCCACGATCGGTTATACAGGAAAAGATCATACGTTCGATTCCGCCTATAACCGATTAAAGGGAAATCAGGTGGTGGAAGTCGGCATGACGATCCCGATCCTCGATTGGGGCAAGCGCCGGGGAAAAGTGAAAGTTGCCGAATCTAACCGAGATGTGACTTTATCCAAGATCCGTCAGGAGGAGATCAGTTTTAACCAGGATATTTTTTTGTTGGTGGAAAACTTTAATAACCAGGCCGCTCAGTTGGAGATCGCTCAGGAAGCCGATGCGATTGCTGAGAAGCGCTACAAGACCTCTATCGAGACATTCATGATCGGTAAGATCAATATTTTGGACCTGAACGACGCGCAACAATCGAAGGATGAGGCTAAACAGAAGCATATCCAGGAGTTGTACGACTATTGGAACTACTATTACAATATACGAAGTGTCACCCTTTATGATTTTATCAATGACCGGACTCTTGATGTGGAATTTGAGAAGATCGTAAGGCGATGATCGATTAAATTCCATAAATTTGCAAATCATAAATCATAAATTTGAAATCATACATCAATGATCCTGATAATAGACGATGATGCAGCCGTTCGTTCTTCGTTAACTTTCTTGTTGAAACGGGCCGGGTTCGAGCCGGAAGCTGTTCCAGGACCGGAAGAGGCATTGGCTGTTGTACGCCGGATAGTGCCACAGTTGATCCTGATGGATATGAACTTTACACTGACTACGACCGGTGAAGAGGGGATACAACTGCTGAAGCAGGTGAAGATTTTCCAGCCTGACGTCCCGGTTATCCTGATGACGGCATGGGGATCCATTTCGCTTGCCGTGCAGGGGATGCAGGCAGGAGCTTTCGATTTTGTGACCAAGCCCTGGAACAATCTCGTTCTGCTGAAATCCATCCGTACGGCAATCGAACTGAGCGAACAGAAGAAGGAACTGGAAACACCTTTGAACCGCTTGGATGCCGATAATAAATTTCATTTTGATAAGATCATTGGCCAGAGTGCCCCGTTGATGGATGTGTTGGGGACGGTTTCCCGGATTGCTCCGACCAACGCTTCCGTTCTGATAACCGGCGAGAGCGGAACAGGGAAGGAGCTGATTGCCGAGGCGATCCATACGAACAGCCCTCGTGCGAAAGAGCCGTTCGTAAAGGTCAACCTCGGCGGGCTTTCACAAAGTCTTTTCGAGAGCGAGATGTTCGGGCATAAGAAAGGAGCGTTTACTGACGCTTACATCGACCGTACCGGACGTTTCGAGATGGCAAACAAGGGGACGATCTTTCTTGACGAGATCGGTGATCTCGAACTGTCCTGTCAGGTGAAGCTGCTACGTGTCCTGCAAGACCAGACATTCGAGGTTTTGGGTGATAGCCGTCCTCGCAAAGTCGATATCCGTGTGGTTAGTGCGACAAACCGCAACTTGCGCGAAATGGTGGCTGAACGCATGTTCCGGGAAGATTTGTTTTATCGTATCAACCTGATAACTGTTCATCTGCCTGCGCTTCGCGATCGTAAAGATGATATCCCTTTGTTGGCACGTTATTTTGCCGATAAACAATCAGAGATAAACGGCTTGCCTACTGTCCGTTTTTCATCCGAAGCTTTGACCTTCCTGCAAAAACTGCCTTATCCGGGTAATATCCGTGAGTTGAAGAATTTGGTGGAGCGGACGATACTGGTATCGGGCAAGGCTGTTTTGGAGGCCTCTGACTTCGAGGGCCAGTGTCTTCATACGACATTGTCGGCAAAGGCTGAAGGGGCTCCTTCGTTTGAAGGCCTGACATTGGATGAGTTGGAAAAGCAAACGATTCTCCAGGCGCTGAAAACACATGCCGGTAATCTTTCACACGCTGCCACGGCACTCGGTATCAGTCGGGCGGCCCTGTATCGCCGTCTTGAGAAATATGATATTCCTGTAGACAAATAAATCGCCCCGACTGATGAGAATAAAAGGATTGTTTTGGATATTGACTGCATTGCTGTTGTCTGTATTGGCGATTATTACCTATCATGCTTTCTATGCGGAGTCGTCTTTTATGTTCTTTTTCGTGGAAGGGATCGTGATCCTGACAATCATCTATTTGTTTGTGTTCTATAGTCGTATCATCAAGCCTCTTACGATTATAGGGAATGGTATGGATTTGTTGAAGGAGCAGGATTTCAGTTCCCGTCTGAGTCGTGTGGGACAGAAGGAGGCGGATCGTATTGTCGATATTTTCAACAAGATGATGGAACAGTTGAAGAACGAACGCTTGCATCTAAGGGAACAGAACCATTTCCTGGATTTGCTGATCAATGCCTCGCCGATGGGGGTGATTATGTTGAACCTTGATAAGGAAGTCCTTTCGGTCAATCCGGCGGCTCATAAGATGCTGGGAGTTCCTTCCTTGCCGGATATCGTGGGCAAGCGTCTGTCGGAACTGGATTCACCTTTGGCGGCGGAGTTGGAGCCGATCCCCTTGTACGATTCGCAGACAGTCCGCCTGAACGATGCCAATATATATAAATGTACGCATTCATCGTTTGTGGATCGTGGCTTCCATCATTCTTTCTATTTGGTGGAAATGTTGACGCAGGAGGTCTTTAAGGCCGAAAAGAAAGCGTATGAGAAGGTGATCCGTATGATTGCTCATGAGGTGAACAACACGACTGCCGGTATTACTTCCACATTGGACACGCTTGAGGCGACCTTCAGCGAGATGCAGGACACTGAAGATATTTGTGAAGTCCTGCGTGTTTCGATAGAGCGTTGTTATAGTATGAGTCATTTTATCACGAAGTTTGCAGACGTGGTTCGCATACCGGAACCTCAAGCTAAGACACAGCCGCTGAATGCAGTTGTCTTTTCGTGCAAACGTTTTATGGAAACGATTTGCCTGAACCGGAATATCCGGATCGTGATGGATCTGGACCCTATTTCGCCGATTGTCAATCTGGACAATTCACTCTTTGAACAGGTGTTGGTCAACATCATCAAGAACGCTTCCGAATCGATCGACCATGATGGTGAGATTTATATCCGTACCTCCCGTAATCCGGTCTGTCTGGAGATTGCCGACACTGGCAAAGGCATTGACAAGGAAACGGAGGCCAAGCTGTTCAGCCCTTTCTTTTCGACTAAACGTGGTGGCCAGGGCATCGGCTTGATATTTATCCGTGAAGTTCTCCAAAAACACAACTGTTCCTTTTCCCTCAGGACATATGCGGATGGATTGACACGGTTCAGGATTTTATTCGAATAAGGATTGGAGTTTGCAAGTAAGTGCAATTATGATGAAAACCCTATGCTTTAGCGGTCGTAACCCTATGGGTTAGCAGTCGTAAGGCATAGGGTTAGCACCCTTAAACCGGATGTCCTGTCTTTTGGAGGATTGCATCCGTTTTGTTATCCGTCTTGCTTATTTGGCTGCATTGATAGCATCCAGAATCTTTTTAGAATTGGCATCGGCTGCGTTCAGAGCGATTGCCTGCTCCAGGTAACCTTTGGCTTTTGCCATTTGAGCATCTGCTTTTTTCTTTTCAGCTGCGTATTTATCAGGATCGGATGTTGCGATCGGGTTGGCATCTGCCAGGATTTTTGCACCTGCATTGTAGAACATAACGCCGAGGCTGTAAAGGGCGTTACCTTTATATTTGGCGTTACCTACAACTAATACGTCTTTAAACAGTTCTTCCGCTTCTTCAGTCTTACCTGCTTTCTGGGCAGCCTGTCCTTTCTTCATGCAATAAGCATACAGAAGTTTTTCGAGATTTGCGTTCTGGGCATTAGCTTTCAGACCTGCTTCGACTGTTGCTGTAAAATCGGCTGCTTTGTCCTGGCTACGCAAAGACATTGCTTTGCCTACATAAGCGTCGTCTGTCTTATAACCCTTTTGAATGGCCATGTCGTAGAATTTGATGGCATCGTCATACTTTTTAGCATTGTAAGCTGCAAATGCACAGTTAAAGACGCGGCTTTCATCTTCATAGTTCGTAAGTTTTAAGTATTCGCTGTACTTTGCTACAACTTCGGGATAGTTTTTTGCAGTCATGGCTGCGTCCCCTTCTTCGCGCAGTTTGTCTGCGTTCGCATCTTGTGCGAATAAATTGCCTACACTCAGGCAAAAAGCCAGTAATAAGATAATTTTCTTCATGGTGATTAAATGTAATATTTAAATTAGTTCGACTAAGGTAACAAGTGTATTGTAAGGGACAAAGGATTTTGTGTTTTTTTAGATTTATAAAGAAAACGAAAGCGACCTTTTCGGGGCCGCTTTCGTTTTTCATGTTGCCGGATAGGATTATAAACCTTGTCCGTGACAATTCTTATATTTCTTACCGCTTCCGCAGGGACAGGGATCGTTGCGGCCTACGCGTTTTTCGGCGCGAACCGGTTCTTGGCGCGGTTGTTGCGGGGCACGTTCTTCCGGATCGTTGTTACCGGAAATATCGGTCTTTTCAGCACGATATTTACTCATGTCCTGACGGCGTTCGGCTTCTGCTCTTTGGATAGCGATACGCTGACGAGCAGCTTCTTCCATCGCAGCCTGACGGGCCGCCATAGCCTGCTTTTCTTCTTCAGTCGGTTCTTCGCGAACAGGGATCTGACCGCGCATCAGGACGGCAGCAGTCTTACGGTTCATCATATCCACCATGTTTTTGAACAGGTTGTAAGATTCCAGCTTGTAGATCAACAGAGGATCTTTGTTTTCGTAGCTGGCGTTCTGTACCGAGTGACGCAGTTCGTCCATCTCACGCAAATGTTCTTTCCAGGCTTCGTCGATTGTATGCAGGACGATCGATTTCTGGAATGCTTTCGTGATAGCTTTGCTTTCTGTTTCGTAAGCCTCTTTCAAGTTGCAGGAAACATTATACATGCGTTTACCGTCCGTAATAGGGATCATGATGTTTTCATACATTGCACCCTGATGTTCGTAAACCTGTTTGATCACCGGATTGGCAACTTGAGTCATACGTTCCATACGGCGTTTGAACAGTTGCAGCGCTTCGTCGAACAGTTTATCGGCCAGCTTGTCGGCTTTGCCGCTCTTGAATTCTTCTTCCGTGAACGGACATTCCATTGCGAAAGTCTTGAACAATTCCAACTTGAAACCTTCGTAGTCGCCATCGGCATGTTGGTCGACGATTGCAACGGAAGTGTCATAAATCGTATTCAATACGTCCAGACCGATACGTTCTCCCATCAGGGCGTGACGACGGCGGGTATAGATTACGTTACGTTGCGAGTTCATCACGTCGTCATATTCCAACAGACGTTTACGGATACCGAAGTTATTTTCTTCCACCTTCTTCTGGGCACGTTCAACAGATTTGCTGAGCATGCTGTGTTCCAATACTTCACCTTCCTTGAATCCTAATTTATCCATTAGTCCGGCGATCTTCTCGGATGCGAACAGACGCATCAAATCGTCTTCCAGAGAAACGAAGAATACGGAAGAACCCGGGTCACCCTGACGTCCGGCGCGACCACGTAACTGGCGGTCTACACGGCGGCTTTCGTGACGTTCCGTACCGATGATGGCCAAACCGCCGGCAGCTTTTACTTCCTGAGATAGCTTGATGTCGGTACCACGACCGGCCATGTTGGTGGCGATCGTCACCGTACTGCTCTGTCCGGCAGTCGCTACGATTTCAGCTTCTTTCTGGTGCAACTTCGCATTCAAGACGTTATGTTTGATCTTACGCATGGTAAGCATACGACTCAACAATTCGGAGATTTCGACGGATGTCGTACCTACCAGTACCGGGCGTCCTGCTTCGGTCAGTTGGACGATCTCTTCGATTACGGCGTTGTATTTTTCACGCTTCGTCTTGTAGATGCGGTCGTTCATATCGTTACGGGCGATCGGGCGGTTGGTCGGGATTACGACAACATCCAGTTTATAGATGTCCCAGAATTCGCCGGCTTCCGTTTCAGCCGTACCGGTCATACCTGACAGCTTGTGATACATGCGGAAGTAGTTCTGCAAAGTGATGGTTGCAAATGTCTGTGTAGCGGCTTCCACCTTCACACGTTCTTTTGCTTCGATAGCCTGATGCAGACCGTCGGAATAGCGGCGTCCATCCATGATACGGCCCGTTTGTTCATCAACGATCATGACCTTGTTGTCCATCACGACATATTCGTCGTCTTTCTCGAACAAGGTGTAAGCTTTCAGCAATTGATTGATCGTATGTACGCGTTCGCTCTTGACGGAATAGTTGGCCAGCAATTCGTCTTTCTTGGCTTGTTTTTCTTCTTCGTTCTGAATATGTTCAAGTTCGGAAAGCTGGGAAGTGATATCCGGCAATACGAAGAATGTCGGGTCGTCGGTCTTACCTGTCAGCAAGTCGATACCTTTATCGGTCAGTTCGATACTGTTATTCTTTTCGTCGATTACGAAGTACAGTTCGTCTGTCGCTTCGTGCATATGACGCATGTTTTCAGACATGAAGTATTCTTCCGTCTTCAACATCTGGGCTTTTACGCCTTGCTCGCTCAGGAATTTGATCAGCGCCTTGTTACGCGGATATCCCTTGAAGGAACGGTACAGCTGGATAGAACCTTCTTCTACCTCTTTCTGATCGCTACTTGCCATTTTTTTCTTGGCTTCGATCAGCATCTTGGAACAAAGGTCTTTCTGTGCGTTTACGACTACTTCCACATTCGGGCGGAACTGTTCGAACAACTGCTCTTCACCGCGGGGGATCGGACCGGAAATAATCAACGGTGTACGGGCATCGTCGATCAACACGGAGTCGACCTCATCGACAATGGCATAGTTGTGTTTGCGCTGTACCAGGTCGTTTGGGCTGATCGCCATATTGTCACGCAAGTAGTCGAAACCGAATTCGTTGTTCGTACCGAACGTGATGTCGGCATTGTAAGCAGCACGGCGGGCGTCGGAGTTCGGCTGATGCTTGTCGATACAGTCTACCGACAAGCCGTGAAACATATATAACGGGCCCATCCATTCCGAGTCACGTTTTGACAAATAGTCATTTACGGTTACCACATGTACGCCGTTGCGAGTCAATGCGTTGAGGAATACAGGCAGGGTAGCCACCAATGTTTTACCTTCACCGGTCGCCATTTCAGCAATCTTACCTTTGTGCAGTACGACACCACCGAACAACTGTACGTCGTAGTGGACCATATCCCAGGTGATTTCGTTACCACCTGCAACCCAATGGTTGTGGTAGAGAGCCTTATCGCCGTCGATTTCCACAAAATCGTATTTGGTAGCCAGATTACGGTCGAAGTCATTTGCCGTTACTTCGATTGTTTCGTTTTCGGAAAAACGGCGGGCCGTATCTTTCATGATGGAGAATACTTCGGGAAGGGATTCTTCCAATACCACTTCCATCTTATCCGTGATGTTCTTTTCGATTTTGTCTACTTCGGCCCAGATCGCTTCACGTTCTTCCAGTTCCTTGTTGTCGATACCTTTGCGCAGTTCTTCCACTTTTGCGCGTTCATCGGCTACATAATCCTGAATACGCTGTTTGATTTCATCAGTTTTTGCACGAAGCTCGTCGTTCGAGAGCTTTTGGATTGACGGATATACGGCCTTAATCTTATCCACATACGGGGTAATTTCTTTCAGGTCACGCTGCGACTTATTGCCGAACAGCTTCGTCATAAATTCATTAAATCCCATAACTTATTAAATTGACAATTGACAATTGACAATTGACAATGCAATTGGCTCTATCAATTGGATGGTTACTATGTTTATTTTGTTTTAATTATATACCAATGGATATTTATTTAGATGAAATTGTCAATTGTCCATTGTCAATTGTCAATTCCCTCAACGGCAGACTGAGGGATGCATTGGGTGGCCTGATCCTCAGCACATGGGTTACCGTAGGGGCTACTTCTGTGGCTTTTACTTCGCGGTAGATGTGTTCCGGTTTGATACCGTTACCCATAAATACCAGCGGGGTTATAACTGCATTATTTCGTATTACTTTTACTTTTGCTTTCGGATCGTCATTGTTGATAGTCCATCCGGGCTGCAACTCGATGATCAGGTCACCACGACTTGAAAGGTGTGTACCGTGCAGGTATTTGGAAGTCTTTTCGTTCCAGTTACCCGTACGAAGGACGTTTTCGGTCGCTACAAACTGTACGCCGCTGAATTCGCGCAGGAATTCGGCAGCCTTTTCTTGTATGACAGCCAGTTCCAGCTTTGCGTCTTCTATCGCTTTGCGGTTCAGGTAGATCTGATTGTTATAGAATCCTTTTACCCAACTTGTATGTTGACCGTAAATAGCCATCAGATACATATTGAGCAATGCGACGCAACGTTTCGGATGGAATTCGCCATTCGTCAACTGCATGCCGTCAGGATATTCTTCTTCACTCTTATAATATCCCGAACCGGTAAATACGATCAGCGTGTTGCTCAGTCCGACCTTCTTGTCAATCTTGTCCAACAACTGTTCCAGATCCTTGTCCAACTGATAATAGGTGTCTTGTATCTCGCGGGTATATTCCTTATGCATATTGCCACGATAGTTGCCTGCATAATAAGTGATGGCAAGCATATCCGGACAGGAACGTGTACCGAAAGCCCCGTATTCGAGGAACTGAAGCGCCAAGCGATTGATTTCCTTATTGATAAAAGGAGAGGTCTTCAGGTTAAAGAAACACTCGTTCGTATTTTCTTTGAATGTGTATTTGAAAGGTATCTCGTCTAATACGTATGGGAATGCGTTGAACTTGTCCGGTGACAAAGACGGTGTCCAAGCCATCTGCTCCAAACGGGCCGACAGGGATTCCGGGCCGTTGTTGTAGCGGTCCACATACCAAGGAAGCCCTTTGTAGTAGGTCGTTGTCGCCCATTTGCCGTTGTAATCGTCCATCCAAAAAGCACCGTTTGCCGCATGTCCGGCAGAAAGGATCGCACTTTCGGGGTTAGGAGCAATGGCATATACGTCACTTCTGCCTTTGGAAGCTATTTTCAGTTCATCTCCGATCGTGGAGCTGATCAGTTTCCGGGGAGAATAATGTTCTTTCGTATAATTGCCGATATAGTCCGGATCATATAAGACCGAAACCTCTTTTTCCTTGTCAAAATCGTAGATATTCTTTCCTGATATTCCGTTGAAATTAGGATTACTTCCGGTAAATAGGGTGGCAAAGGCACTGGCTTCGTCGATGTCAGAGAATTCGAACCGGATGTTGTTATACACCAGTCCTTCATTCATCAACCGCTTGAAACCGCGTTCGCCGAATGTATTATAAAAGTATTCTATATAATCGCCCCGCAACTGGTCGACGGTGATGCACACGACCAATTTGGGCGTGCTTTGTTGAGCCTCCAGATTGGTTGCTGCCAGAATTGCGATAAGCGATGTTAATATTTTCCGTACCCGATGTTCCATATTTTTCTGTAAACGCCATATCCCGAACGGAGCCAAATGCTCATTACCAGCGGGATAAATGCTGTATTTAAATGCTGCGGAATGAAATGCCAGCCAGCCAGCATCAGCGTAAGCGCCGCAAAGTTAATAAAATGATAATAATATGCGGCCTTTCTTAACTTTTTTACTGTAAACAAAATAACAGCTGCCAAGTCAAAAGGTTGCAACCAGATAATATTCCAGTTCGGGCAAACACATGGATGTGTCGAAACGAAACTCAGGAAAAACAGTACGATTCCTGCTATTCCGGCGATGAGAAACAAGAGGCAATCGACAATCCTGAAATAAGATTTGCGACGCCATTCTATGAACGTGACAGCCAACACGACCAGGAAAAAGGCCCAACAGCTGACAAGTGGCGTAAAGAAACCCGTGTCCGGTCTTTCTTCATCGGCAAGCCCGTTTACCAATGTTTTGGTTGAACTTACCAATTTTTTCCGGGAACCGTCTGCGCCGGTAATGGTTGCAGTGCCGAACGCTTCTTTCAGGTAGGGCGGTAGGAACATCATTTCATGGGGAGTCGCGATCCGGTCGGTCGGGCTGCCAAGTGCCAGGTCACACCCGAATGTAAGCCAAGGTTTGTTACGTGTACAATAGTTGATGAGATCGCGGAACGTCTGCTGTTTGAATGGTGCATCATAATCTATTTTTCCATCTGTCTGATTTTCGATAATGGCGGCGGGTCTTGTCGCACAATTGTCAAAAAAGAAATTATAGCGATACACGCGGTTTTCCGGCCGGTTATTAATCATCAAGGCTTCCCATATCCGTGCTTTTCCTGCGGAATCGATATCCAGGATTTGTTCGGTGACTTCGCTCCCCCGCATCTCATATTCGATCAGGAAGTCGCGTGTATATTGCGCTGCGAGTCTGTAATCGGTTTCTCCTTTTGCAAACCGGTAGATGAAGTTGGGCTTTGAGAAGTCGAATATCCCGTAATTAAATACGGTATCGAGTTTTTTCGAGGTATCTCTTACCCGTAAAGCCGTATGTCCGTAAACTGTGTACACTTCGTCTTCCGATGGCGAAACAGTCAACAAGCTGATCTCGGCATCTTTGCTGAGCAACGGATATTGCGCCTGAAGCGAGATGGAAGCGAAGAGTAGCAAAAGTGCGTAAATATATCTTTCCATTTTTTATTCAATTTGCTTTCATGGCACAAATATATAACGATGTGGTGGATATATCAAAATGTCACTGCTATACCGTGAAAATTTATTTTCTACCCCATGAAAATGGAATTACTATAGCGGGTAATATTTTTTAACATATCGATATGAACGCTATTCAGTTCTTTTCTCTGTCGAAATGATAATTAGGAAATAGTTCTTTCAAGGACTCTTTGATAAAAAGATACTTGGAATTTGCTTTTTGAGGGGTATCTCTTTTATGCTTTTATCTTAATTGCGTATATTTGTAAACGATTTGGCACGTCTAAGAATGAATACACAAATAAAATCTATTATTCCTAAAATGAACATCATGAAAAAAATCTCGTTAGCCTTAGCGCTTTGCTGTGCTTCTTTTTATAGCATGGCTGATCAATTGCCGCTTGGGGGATTTGGTTACGGACCGGTGGAAGCACCGACCGGTAAAGAGTGGGAGTCTCCTGAGAACCTGGCTCTGAACAAAGAACAACCGCATGCTTATATTTTCCCTTTCCAGGATGTGGAAAGTGCCCGTAAAGTATTGCCGGAAAACAGTAAATTTTGGCAGTCTCTGGATGGAGACTGGAAGTTCAATTGGGCGCCTGATCCCGATTCACGGCCGAAAGACTTCTATAAGACAGAGTTTGATGTATCCGGTTGGGATAATATTCCGGTTCCTTCCAGTTGGAATATATACGGAGTCCAAAAAGACGGTAGTTTGAAATATGGAGTTCCAATCTATGTGAACCAGCCGGTAATCTTCCAGCATAAAGTGGCGGTCGACGACTGGCGCGGAGGCGTGATGCGTACTCCGCCGACAAACTGGACGACTTACAAGCACCGGAATGAAGTCGGTTCTTTCCGTCGTGACTTCGAGATACCGCAGGATTGGGACGGACGAGAAGTTTTTATCAGCTTTGATGGAGTCGACTCTTTCTTCTATCTGTGGATTAACGGTCGTTATGTGGGTTTCTCCAAGAACTCACGCAATACGGCTAATTTCAACATTACTCCTTATCTCCGTAAAGGAACGAATGTGGTAGCCGCCGAAGTGTATCGCAGTTCCGACGGTTCTTTTCTGGAAGCACAGGATATGTTCCGCCTGCCGGGAATCTTCCGGACGGTCGCTCTTTATTCAGCTCCGAAAGTACACGTTCGCGACCTGATCGTGATTCCTGATCTGGATGCTGCTTATAGGGATGGCTCGCTGGCGATCTCGGCTGATGTACGGAATCTGGATAAGAAAGCGGCTAAAGGGTATAAGTTGGAATATACGCTGTATGCCAACAAACTATATTCGGATGAGAACACGAAAGTCGATAATGTGGCTGCTTCGGCAACAGTAGATGTCATAAATCCGGGCCAGACGCAAACTTCGCAGGCTTTATTAAATGTAAAGGTTCCTAACAAATGGTCGGCTGAATACCCGTATCGTTATACGCTGGTGGCGGAGTTGAAAAATGCCAAAGACAAAACGGTGGAAACAGTTTCGACTATAGTCGGTTTCCGCAAGGTGGAAATCAAAGATACGCCGGCTGAAGATGATGAATTTGGATTAGCCGGACGTTACTATTATATAAATGGTAAGACCGTCAAGTTGAAAGGTGTCAACCGCCATGAGTCGAATCCGGCAGTCGGGCATGCCATCACGCGCGATATGATGGAAAAAGAGGTGATGCTGATGAAGCGTGCCAATATCAACCATGTGCGTAATTCACATTATCCGGATGATCCTTATTGGTATTTCTTATGCAATAAATATGGTCTTTATCTGGAAGACGAAGCCAATATAGAGTCGCATGAATATTATTACGGCGCTGCCTCTCTTTCGCATCCGGTAGAATGGAAAAAGGCGCATGTCGCACGTGTGATGGAGATGGTTCATGCCAATATCAACAATCCGTCTATCGTGATCTGGTCGTTGGGCAATGAAGCTGGACCGGGGGAAAACTTTGTGGCTGCTTATGATGCGTTGAAGCTGGTGGATAAATCCCGTCCCGTCCAATATGAACGTAATAATGATATAGTGGATATGGGTTCGAACCAGTATCCGTCTATCGGTTGGACGCGTGGTGCGGTGAAAGGTGATTATGATATCAAATATCCGTTCCATATTTCCGAATATGCTCATTCTATGGGGAACGCTTGTGGTAACCTGGTGGATTATTGGGAGGCGATAGAGTCGACAAACTTTTTCTGTGGCGGTGCTATCTGGGATTGGGTGGACCAGTCGATGTATAATTATGATAAAAAGACCGGTAAGCGATATCTGGCGTATGGAGGGGATTTCGGTGATACTCCGAATGACGGTCAGTTTGTGATGAATGGTATTGTGTTTGGTGATCTGGAACCGAAACCGCAGTATTATGAGGTGAAGAAAGTTTATCAGCATATTGATGTGAAAGCGGTCGATGTCCGGAAGGGGCTTTTTGAGATATTCAATAAATACTATTTTAAAGACCTTTCGGATTATGATATAAGATGGTCGCTTTATGAAAACGGAAAGGAGATTCGATCCGACTTGGTTAATTCGGGAACGATCCCTGCTCGTACTAAAGCACAAGTGGCAATACCTGTATCTTTTGATAAACTTAAGAATGATTCCGAGTACTTTGTAAAGGTGCAATTTCTTCTTAAGCATGATATGCCGTGGGCTGAAAAAGGGTTTGTGATGGCGGAGGAACAAATTTTATTGCAGGAAGCCACAGCACGCCCTTCCATCAGTGCCGTGACGGCTTCTGTCGGAAAAGTGCAACTGGATAAATCTGATACTTCGATTAAAACGGTGAGCGGTGATAATTTCGTAGCCAAGTTCGATATGGAGACAGGGACGATCTATAGCCTGACCTATGGAGGCAAGACTATTATAGCTGATGGAAACGGTCCGAAGCTTGACGCTTTGCGTGCTTTTACCAATAACGACAATTGGTTTTATTCGCAGTGGTTTGAACACGGTTTGCATAACCTGCAACATCGGGCAATGAACAGTACGGTATTGGAAAGAAACGATGGTTCGGTTGTCTTGGCCTTTACTATCGAATCGCAGGCGCCGAATGGTGCTAAGATCAAAGGTGGAACTAGCACAGGGAAGAATAGTATAGAGGAACTGACAGATAAGAGATTTGGAGAAAATGATTTCAAATTTACGACAAATCAGATCTGGACCGTTTATCCTGACGGCTCTATCGAATTGCAGTCGAGCATCACTTCTAACCGTCCGAGTCTGGTATTGCCTCGCCTTGGATATGTGATGAAAGTCCCGCAGCAATATACTGGCTTTACCTATTATGGACGTGGTCCGATCGACAACTATGCCGACCGTAAGAGCGGACAGTTTATCGAATTACATAAGAATACGGTGGCTGGTGAGTTTGTGAATTTCCCGAAACCGCAAGATATGGGTAATCATGAGGATGTACGCTGGTGTGCCTTGACCGATCCGGAGGGTGAGGGGGCTGTGTTTGTGGCTGCCGACCGTTTGTCTGTATCGGCTCTTCAATATTCTGCACTGGATTTGATTTTGGCTTCTCATCCCTACCAATTGCCGGTTGCGGGAGATACGTATCTGCATTTGGATGTGGCTGTGACCGGGCTGGGTGGTAACAGTTGTGGACAAGGCGGACCGCTGGAGCAGGATCGCGTCTTTGCCGGACATCATGACATGGGTTTTATAATTCGTCCCGTCGGAAAAGATTTAAACGTTACAGCAAATGTTGTGCCTGCTGGAGAAATGCCGTTGACAATTATGCGTAATCGCGCCGGAGCTGTAGAACTTTCATCGGCTCGTAAAAATGCTGTGATTTGCTATACGATCGACGGGAAAGGAAAAGCGAAGGAGTATGCGGAAGCCATACCTTTCCGTAATGGTGGTACTGTAAAAGCTTGGTTTAAAGATAATCCGAAAATAAATGCAACGGCTTCTTTTAGTAAAATAGAGAGTATCCAGACGGAAGTGGTCTATACAAGCAGCGAAGAGTCCGGTTACGGAGATGCCAAGAACTTGACGGATGGTGATCCGAATACGATCTGGCATACGATGTTTTCTGTTACCGTTGCTAAATATCCGCATTGGGTGGACTTAGATGCAGGTGAAGTAAAACAGATCAAAGGTTTTTCATTCCTTCCCCGTCAGGACGGATCGAATGGTAATATCAAAGATTATTCGATCAGTGTCAGCCAGGATGGTAAAAACTGGGGCGAACCGATCTTGAAAGGTACTTTTGAAAATAACCTGAAGGAAAAGAAAGTGTTGTTCGATCAGCCGGTCAAAGCCCGCTATATCCGTTTTACCGCATTGAGCGAGCAGCGCGGACAGGATTTTGCGTCGGGTGCAGAATTGATGATTTTAGCTGATTAATTGAACTTTATATTATATAATGGAACAGGAAAGGAAGTCATTCCTTTCCTGTTTTTTATACTTTGTGCCTTCGATATGTCTGTTATCTCATCATTTTTGTTTTTCTTTGCGGAAAAATTCAGACACGTGAATCTCATTATAGAACAAGGAAACACATCATCGAAGGTGGCTGTATACAACAAGAGGCATATGGAGGCTTCTTTTGTGTTTAAGAAATTCGACGTGGAAGTCATCTCTTCTATCTTTAAGAAATACCCGCTGACAAAAGGGATATTCTCGACAGTGATAGATAAAGATGGCGAATTGGTTGCGTATTTGGAAAACAATCTTCGGAATTTTGTGTTTTTGGACGAAACTGTATCTCTTCCGATCAAGGTGCAATATAAAACGCCTAAAACATTGGGCAGAGACCGGTTGGCTGCCGCTGTCGGGGCCAATTACCTACAACCCGGAAAGGATTTGTTGGTGATTGACGCCGGAACAGCTATTACGTATGAATTGATCGATGCTTCCGGCTCTTATTTAGGGGGGAATATTTCGCCTGGAATGACAACCCGGTTTAGGGCATTGAACCAGTTTACAAAGAAATTACCTTTGGTGGTCGAACAGGAGAACATTCCTCTGGTCGGAACGGATACGGAAACAGCCATTCAGGCTGGAGTAGTAAATGGTATAGTGTGCGAGATGGATGGGTATATCGAAATGCTTCGGCTAAAATATCCTAACCTTTTGGTTTTTTTAACAGGCGGTCATTCGTTTTATTTTGAAAGACGACTAAAAAACTCCATCTTTGCAGACATTAATTTAGTGTTGACAGGATTAAACAGAATCTTAGAGTATAATGTTGAAGATTAATAAGGTACTAATAACAAGCGTTCTTATATTCATACTGTTGCCTTTGATGGCGCAAAACAATACAAACTCGCCCTATACTCGTTTCGGGTATGGTGATTTGGGAGAACGTTCGTTCGGCGCAGGTCGAGCCATGGGCGGTGTAGGTTACGGATTACGTTCGCCAAAACAAATAAATCCGATGAACCCGGCATCATACAGTTGCATGGACTCCCTGACTTTTCTCTTTGATTTTGGTGTTGCCGGTCAGTTGTCATGGTTTGATGACGGAAATGCCCGGCAGAACGATATCAACGGAAATGTGGAATATATCGCGATGCAATTTCCGATTCATCGCCGGATAGCCTTGAGTATCGGTTTGTTGCCTTATTCTTATGTCGGTTATAAATTTGGTACTTTGCGTAACGACCAAGGAGTAACATTTACAGAAACTTATAACGGTTCGGGCGGTTTGAGTGATTTATATGGAGGTATCTCTATAGATATCTGGAAAAAGCGTTTAGCTGTGGGAGCAAATTTCGGTTTTCTGTTTGGGAATATCAAACATGAACAAGTTGTGATCATGAGTGGTGAAGGAACAGGAGCATATAATACGAATCGTAACCAGGAATTGAGGGTACGTGACTTGAAAATGGATTTCGGATTGCAATATACGCATCCGTTAAGTAAAACGGAGAGTGTGACGTTAGGGCTTGTTTTTTCTCCTAAAAAGAGTTTGCATGCAAAATCCTATCAATTGACTCAGTCCTATACTTCTTCCGGATCGGATGGAGAAGTGCTTCAATCTGATACGATTAGTGGGAAAGCGTTTGCGCTGCCTAATTCGTATGGAGTGGGCCTTTCTTATGTAAAACAAAATAAATTAACGTTAGCAGCCGATTTTTCCTATGAAGATTGGGGAAAAATGCTTTACTTTGGGGAAAAAGGTAATTTCAAGAATCGTTACCGAGTAGCGGTAGGTGGCGAATATATACCGGATTATATGCGCAAATCATATTTCAGCCGGATTCGTTATCGTGCAGGTGTTCATTATGGCAATTCTTATTTGCGTATGAACCGGACAGATGCCAACCCTTCCGGAGACGGTTATAACGAGATCGGAGCAAGTCTCGGTCTGGGGTTACCGTTGATCGATAACCGTTCATTGATTAATATATCGTTTGAGTATGTGAAAAAGAAACCGGAAGTGAAGATGAACATGATTGATGAACAGTATTTCCGTTTTACTGTGAATTATACGTTCAATGAAGCATGGTTTATGAAATTTAAGGTCGATTAACTAAATAGTTAACTTTAATAGAAATAAATATGAAGATCAAAGTATTATTGTTGGCTCTCGGATGCTCTATGATGTCGTTCGGAGCTTATGCACAAAAAGGTGTGGATACTGGTACTCCGTTCGGTTCTGGTGAAGATAGCGTACGTTGTATTACCAATATCAGCTTGTTTGTCCCTTACGCCAAAGCAGGGAATTTCAAGGATGCTTATGAATTCTGGCATCAGGCTTATACCGAATGCCCGGGAGCTCATAAGGATATCTACTTGTATGGTGTGAGAATCATGGACTGGAAAATCAATACCGAGAAAGATCCGGCTAAGAAAGCTGCTCTTATCGATGACTTGATGAAGGTTTATGATACACGTGTGAAATATTTCGGTAATGACCGGAAGTATGGTAAGGACTGGATTGTTGCTCGTAAGGCTGCTGATTATATCCGTCTTAAGGGAGATAATGCAGATCCGAAAGTGTATTATGCTTGGTTAGGTGAAGTGATCAATGAGTTTGGTGAAAACTCTGAAGCAATGGGGGTATCCTTGTATATGATGGGATCTCACCGTCAATTGTTGGCTGATCCTAATTTCAAAGAAACTTATTTGGAAGACTATTTGAAATGTTCCAAAATCATTGCAACTCAGTTGGCTGCAGCTCAAGCAGCAAATAATGAAAAAGAAGTAAAGAACCTGACTACCTACAAGTCTGCCATCGATGGCGGTTTTGCAGGAAGTGGTGCTGCTGATTGCGAAACATTGCAGAATATGTATGCTTCCAAAGTTGAAGCAGCAAAGGACGATCTGCCTGCATTGAAAGAAATCGTATCTCTGTTGAGACGTGTTCGTTGCCAGGAAATCGATGCTTTCTATACTGCTGCAGGTTATGCTTATAAACTGGAACCGAGTGCGGATGCCGCTCTGGGTATTGCAAAACAGGCTGTAAAAGCTAAAGATTATGATAAGGCTATTCAGTATTTTGAAGAAGCTGCCAATATGGAAACGGATGCTGTTTCAAAGGCTGAAGACTATTATCTGATCGGTGTACTGTTGTTCGAACAGAACAATATGTCAAAAGCAAGACAATATTGCCAGAAAGCAATCGAAACCAATCCTGATTACGGTGCACCGTACATTCTGATCGGTAATATGTATGCTAAATCTGCAAAATCTATCTATCCGAATGATGCCGTTTTGGCGAAAACTGTTTACTATGCAGCTATCGATAAATTTGAAAAGGCAAGACAGGTAGACCAGAATGTAGCAGAAGACGCTGGTAAATTGGCTAATACTTATCGTGCTCACCTTCCTTCTACAGAAGAAGTTTTCATGCACCCGGATCTGGAAAAAGGAAAAACTTTCAAAATCGGGGGCTGGATTGGTGAGACTGTCACAATCAGATAATTATGATTAAGAAGCGTTTTCTTTGTAAAACGAACGAGCAAGGCATAACAACTATCTTAGTGGTAGTTGTTATGCTTCTTTTATTTACTGCCTCTTGTAATGGCGATAACAAGGAAGTTGTTGTGGTTGCTTTCGATCCCGAAACAACTTATACACTGAGGACTACTGATTATACTACTCAGTTCTCCGATTCGGGAATTACGCGTTATCGTGCTACCGCTAAAGAATTTTTGAAATTCGATAAAGCAAAAGAACCGTTCTCGTATTTTCCAGAAGGTATTTATGTGGAGAAATTCGATACCTTGTTTAATATTGAAGCAAGTCTTAAAGCTGATACGGCTTATAACTATGAGAAGAAAGGATTATGGAAACTGATAGGTAATGTGAAGGTTGAGAATCTGGAAGGGAAAAAATTTGAAACTTCCTTACTTTTTTGGGACCAGAAAGAAGAAAAAGTCTATTCTGATAAATACATTCGGATACAAGAAGAAGATAAGATTATAACAGGTGTCGGATTCGAGTCAAATCAGAATATGACTCAATATAAGATATTTAATTCTCAGGGGATATTCCCAGTCAGTGAATCGGCAACGACCGATTCGACCCCAAATACTGTTCCGGCAGATTCTGTACCCGTAGCCGTCAATCCTGCTACAGCAACTGTTCCGCAGAAGCAGCCGGTACAAATGGAAAAAGCGACTCCGCAGAAATTGGTGCCGGTCGAGATGGATAAAAAGAAGTAATGGGCGCACTTACATACATATTAATATCATTGGCTTTTTCTGCGTTCTTTTCAGGAATGGAGATCGCCTTTATCTCTTCCAATAAGTTACGTTTCGAACTTGACAAAAAGGAAAAAAGCCTAACGAGTAAGATTCTGGATGTATTTTACCGGAACCCGCATCAGTTTATATCTACAATGCTGGTCGGAAACAATATTGCGTTGGTGGTCTACGGTTTGCAGATGGCGATTATACTGGAACCGTTTATTGCGCATTTGGTAAATAACGAGGCACTGATTGTTTTGATTCAGTCTATAATCTCGACTATCCTGATATTGTTTACCGGAGAATTTATTCCAAAGACTGTTTTTAAATTGAATCCGAACTTTTCGCTTACGTTATTTTCGGTGCCTTTGTTAATCATATATGTTGTTTTGTATCCGATTTCTAAATTTTCTTCTTTGCTCTCTTTCCTGATTCTGAAAATTGCAGGTGTAAAGAATGTGACCGGTTCGACGCAGCGGGCATTGGGTAAAGTCGACCTTGATTATTTTATTCAGCAGAGTATTGAAGATGCGCCTCAAAATTCAGAAATGGATACGGAGGTGAAGATTTTTCAGAATGCACTTGATTTCTCGAATGTGCGTTTGCGTGATTGTATTGTTCCCCGTACGGAAATTGTAGCTTGTGATAAGACGGCTACTCTTGAGGAATTGCGTTCCCGTTTTATAGAGACGGGACTTTCCAAGATACTTGTTTATAACGAAAATATAGATGATATTGTCGGATACATCCATTCTTCGGAAATGTTTAAAAACCCGGATGACTGGACACAGAGTATCCGGAGCGTCTCGATCGTTCCCGAAACGATGGCAGCCAATAAATTGATGAGAGTCTTGATGCAGGACAAGAAAAGCATGGCTGTCGTGGTGGATGAGTTCGGAGGAACTTCGGGAATCGTAACCTTGGAAGACCTGGTGGAAGAAATATTCGGAGAGATAGAAGACGAGCATGATATCAAGTCGTATGTCGCCAAGAAGGTGGAAGATGACGAGTATCTGTTGTCCGGTCGTATAGAGATCGATACGCTGAATGAGAAGTTTGACTTGGAATTGCCGGAGTCGGACGATTATGTGACGATTGCCGGTTTTATATTGCATTTTTATCAGAAATTTCCGAAGTTGAATGAAACGGTTGTAATCGATAAATATTCTTTTAAAATCATAAAAGTGACAGCTACGAAAATCGAATTAGTTCGTATGAAAGTAGTGAGTTAATTAAAAAAAGAGCATAAAAAGATGCAGCAATCTCTTTTTTTCGTATCTTCGTGCCCTTAAAATGTAGAATAATAAACTTTAAAATAGATAAAGATAAATGGCTACGCTGGAAAAAATCAGAAGCAAAGCAGGACTGCTGGTACTCGTTGTGGGGGTGGCATTGTTCGCTTTTATCATCGGTGACTTTTTGAACTCCGGTTCTACTTATTTCAGACAATCGCAGGAGAAGGTTGCGGAAGTAGACGGAGAAGTTATTAAAATTCAAGAATTTCAGGATCGTGTGGACGAAATGACTGAAATGTACAAAATGCAGACAGGTTCCACTAGTCTGCCCGAAGAATACCAGACTCAAATCCGTCAGTCTGTATTCGATGGTATGGTACAGGATGTCGTTTTGAATGAAGCAACTTCCGAATTAGGAATGGGAGTAGGTCCTGAAGAACTGTTCGATATGGTTCAAGGTGAAAACATTTCTCCGATGATCCAACAGATGCAGATGTTCGTGAATCCGCAGACAGGTGCATTTGACAAAACTGCATTATTAAACTTTTTAAAGACTATCGACGATGATAATATCGCCAATTATCCTGCTGACCAGCAGGCGCAGTTGTTGCAGGCTCGTCAGTTCTGGATGTTCTGGGAAAAGAATATCAAACGTCAGCGTCTGGAACAGAAATATACGACTTTGTTGAGCAAGGCTGTTTCAGCCAACAAACTGGATGCAAAAGATGCTTTCGACGGTTCGGCTGTAAGTTCTGATATCGTTTATGCAATGCAATCTTATGCTTCTATTCCTGATTCTACAATACAGGTAAGCAAGAGTGACATCGAAAAGCTGTACAATCAGCGTAAAGAGTTGTTCAAGCAGAAAGAAGGAAAAGTAATCAAATATATTGCTGTCGACATCCGTCCGAGCAAAGAAGATTACGACAAAGCAAGTGCGGAGATCGAAGCATTGAAGAGTGAGTTGGCTACTTCTGAAAAAGTGGCTGATTTGGTGACGGAAAATTCTGAAATACCTTATATGGATGCTTTCTTTACAGAGAACGCATTAGACCCTGAAATGAAGCAATTTGTAAAGACTGCAAATGTTGGTGACGTATACGGTCCTGTTTTTGAAAACGATAAATACAGATTGTTTAAGTTGGTCGATAAAACCGTTGCTCCTGACTCTGTGAAGGTCAGTCATATTATGTTGGCAAATACAGGCGATGAAGCTGCTATCAAAGCAAAAGCCGATAGCTTGTTGAATGTATTGAAGAAAGGTGGTGACTTTGCTGCCTTAGCAAAGGAATATTCGGCTGACCAAGCTGCTGAAAAGGGAGGTGAACTGGGTTGGTTTACTGAAGCGACAGCTTTGAGAGGTGTAAATGATGATTTCAAAAAAGCTGTTTTCTCGACTCCGGTCAATGATTATTCAATTGTAAAATCTTTGTATGGTACACATATCATCAAGGTTACCGATAAGACTGCAAATGTTGACAAATATAAAGTGGCAGATATCGATATGACCGTATCGCCGAGTACAAAAACTTATGGTAACATTTATAATGAATTGAACCAGTTCATTTCAAAGAATCAGAATATGGATAAATTGGATGATGCCGCTAAAGAAGCCGGTTACAACCTGTTGTCTAATGTGACAGTAACTGCTAACGACCAGTTGCTGGGTTCTATCAAGAATTCGCGTCCGGTAATCCGGTGGGCGTTCCAGAACAGCAAAGGTGATATTTCTGAAATTTTCGAATGTGACGATAAGTTTGTGATTGCTGCTATTCAGGGTACGTTGCCGGAAGGTTACCGTTCTTTGGAATCTGTAACTCCAATGTTGAAATCAGAGTTGATCGCCCAGAAGAAGGGAGAAAAGATCGTGCAGGATCTGTCTGCTAAGAATTTGAGTTCTGTCGATGCTTATGCTCAGGCTATGAATTCTTCTGCAGATTCTGTTAAGTTCGTTAGCTTTGCAACGCGCCGTATCGCAGGTATCGGTGTTGAACCGAAGTTGAATGCAATGGTTTCCTTGGCTCAGAAAGATCAGCTGAGCACTCCGGTTGCCGGTAACAACGGTGTATATGTATTTAAGGTATACGAACAGAACAAGGATGCTAAGAATTATGACGAAGCTGCCGAAATCAAAACATTGGATGCTTCTAACGCTTACCGTTTCGGTTTCCAGGCTATCCAGTCATTAGTTAATAAAGCTGATGTAGAAGATAACCGTATCCGCTTCTATTAATAGTTGAACTGTTGTGGCAGCCAGATACTGCCAATTCATCATAGGAAACCGCCAATCGCAGTCGATTGGCGGTTTTTTTGTATCTTTGCATGAAAGAAACAGAAGAAGGATTATGAGTGAGAAAAGACGTTTATTGGGAATGACTTTAGAAGAACTGAAAGGCGTGGCTTCCGAAGCTGGACTTCCAGGTTATGCAGCCAAGCAGATAGCTGACTGGCTGTATAAGAAAAAAGTTACTTCTATAGCAGCGATGACGAATATTGCCGCGGCAAAACGCACCTTGTTGGAGGAAAGCTTTGAGGTGGGAGCCGTGCCTCCTTCCGATTTGATGAAGTCGGTGGATGGAACGATCAAGTATTTGTATCCTGCCGGTCCCGGTAATTTTGTTGAGTCTGTGTATATCCCGACGGAGGACAGGGCGACATTGTGTGTCTCTTCCCAGGTAGGGTGTAAAATGAATTGTCTTTTCTGTATGACTGGCAAGCAGGGTTTTACCAAGAACTTGTCAGCTAACGAGATCCTGAACCAGATACAATCCTTACCGGAAACGGAGGAACTGACCAATATCGTTTTTATGGGAATGGGGGAACCATTGGACAATGTGGATGAGCTGTTTAAAGTATTGGAAATCCTGACTGCTCCTTACGGATATGCATGGAGTCCGAAGCGAATCACAGTTTCGACTATCGGAGTTGCCAAAGGATTAAAACGGTTTCTTGAAGAGAGCGAATGCCATTTGGCCGTCAGCCTGCATTCCCCTTATCCGGGCGAACGGCTCTCCTTGATGCCGGTTGAAAAGGCTTTTCCTGCGCGTGATATTATCGAGACGATCAAACAATATGATTTTACGCACCAACGCCGTATTTCGTTCGAATACATTGTTTTTAAAAATTTGAATGATGATCTTCAACATGCGAAGGCTTTGGTTTGTTTATTAGATAAAGTCCCTTGCAGAGTCAACCTGATCCGTTTTCATGCAATCCCCAATGTGTCGTTGGAAAGTTCGGACTTGGCAAGAATGGAGGCGTTCCGGGATACGTTGAATGCAGCTGGCATTGTTTGTACGATCCGGGCATCACGAGGAGAAGATATATTTGCCGCATGCGGGATGCTTTCTACAGCTAAGAAACAACAAAAAGAATAGAAATGGTATCTTTTGAGGGAAAAGAAGCTATATTTGTATAACAAAAAAATTAAACGGGTATGAAAACACATTCTTTATTGATCAGCTTTTTAGTGCTTCTTATCATGATGGGAGCATGTAGTTCGGGCCCGGTGATGAGAAATGCTACCGGTTTCGCCTATGAAATTGTTGTGACGATGGATAAAGCTGACTGGGATGCTCCTGCCGGAAAGGCTATCAAAGCCGAACTGACTTCCGATATTCCGGGACTGCCACAGTCCGAACCAGCCTTTAAGATCACCTATGCGACTCCTGACCAGTTTAACGGTCTGTTAACGTATGTACGCAATGTTTTGATTGTTAAGATAGATAAGTCTCAGTATACGAAAGTTTCACTGAACTATGAGAACAATCGCTGGGCGAAAGGCCAGGTTGTGATGACGTTGACAGCTCCTGACGATGCAGCCATTCTTGAATACGTAAAGGCTCATCCACGGAACATAGTGGATTTTTTTACCAAATGTGAAAGAAACCGTACGATCGAGCAATTGGAGAAAGAACACAGTCCGGTGGTTATGGATCATGTGAAGGACCGCTTTAACGTTATGTTGAGTGCTCCGGCAAACATGACTTATTTCCGTGACACGACCGGCTTTTTCTGGGCTTCCAACAATGCTAATACTGGACGTACGGATATTGTCGTCTATGATTTTCCATATAAGGATGCCAATACTTTCACAGCCGACTATCTGATTGCAAAACGTGACTCTGTTATGAAGCTGAATATGCCGGGAACGTTTCCGGGATCTTATATGGCTACGGATACAGCATGGGTGACTTATACCCCGACAACGGTAAATGACAAATATTGTGGTGTGCTGCGTGGTTTGTGGCATATGAAAGGTGATATGATGGGCGGTCCGTTCGTTAGTCATGCACGTTTGGACGAAAAGAATAATCGGGTTGTAGTCGTTGAAGGCTTCGTATTCGCCCCAGAGACGGATAAGCGCAATTTTATCCGTCGTGTCGAATCTGCATTGTATACTTTGCGCCTGCCTGGTGAATTTGAAGAAACACAGGTGGAGAAACTGGATGTTCCTGAAGAGAAATAACAAAAAATTATGATTTATAGTAGAGATGGGATAAATCATAAATCATAAATCAAAATATATGGAAGAACGATTGGTTAAGGTGGGCATTACCCACGGAGATATAAATGGTATCGGTTACGAGGTGATACTGAAAACATTGTCGGATACTCGTATAACCGAACTTTGCACGCCGGTCATTTACGGTTCGTCGAAGATCGCCGCTTATCACAGAAAGGCCTTGGAGCTGCCCGCTGTAAATTTGAGCATCATTGCACAGGCTGAAGATGCCGGAGTAAATCGGGTGAACGTTATCAATTGTGTGGATGACGAGACTAAAGTTGAGTTGTGTCAATCTACAACTGTTGCTGGCGAAGCCGCTTATCTGGCTCTGGAGGCTGCCGTTACCGACTTGAAACGTGGTGCGGTGGATGTATTGGTAACAGCTCCTATCAATAAACACAATATACAGAATGAACAATTTCATTTTCCCGGTCACACAGAATACCTGGAGCAATGTTTCGGAGGTTTGGGAAAAAAGGCATTGATGATTCTGATGAAAGATAATCTTCGTGTTGCGCTGGTGACGGGACATATTCCATTGGCCCAGGTCGCATCAAAGATTACTGTTGAAGATATTGTGTCCAAATTGCGTATTTTTAATCAGTCTCTTAAGCAGGATTTCGGAATCGTGCGTCCTCGTATAGCAGTCCTTTCATTAAATCCGCATGCTGGAGATGCCGGATTGTTAGGTAAGGAGGAGGAAGAAATAATTGTCCCGGCTATCCAGGAAGCAGAGAAGAGGGGGGTGATGTCTTTCGGACCGTATGCTGCTGATGGCTTCTTTGGTTCGCAAATGTACGATAAATTCGATGGTGTACTGGCTATGTATCACGATCAGGGTTTGGCTCCCTTTAAAACGTTGGCGATGGATGATGGTGTTAATTATACGGCAGGTTTATCGATCGTACGGACTTCACCGGCTCATGGTACGGCTTATGATATTGCCGGTCAGAATGTAGCCTCTGAAGAATCTTTCCGTCAAGCTTTATACGCTGCTTTGGATATTTACCGGAACCGTACTCGTTATCGGGAGGCTACAGCCAACCCGCTACGCAAGCAGTATTTCGATAAGGGAGGCGACAATGAAAAGCTCGACCTGACCAAAGAGGAAGACGAATAACCGGAAGTTCGGAAATCATTTAAATCAAAAAGCCATTTCTTACTTTACGAACAAAGTTGGAAATGGCTTTTTGTTTTTTGTCCGTAGTAGAAAAGTAAAAGAGGGGTGTTTTTTGTTGTAAGTTCCTGTTTAATCGTTTGTTAGTTGGAGTTATGTCATTCTTGTATTTTACTTAAATATATAATTGTGGATATGAGGCGGAGAGGGAGAATGCCCAAACTGAATCAGGGACAGTCCTTTTTTTCGCCATTTTTTTTTTGAAAGGAAAAGTTTGTGTAAGTTTGCGGTTTCAAAAGGATATTAAGTATTATGTTTAAGGATAAAACGATTGTATATACATCAGGGACATTCGATATGTTCCATTACAACCATCTTCGGATGATAAACTATGCCCGCAGCCTTGCGGATATTTTGATTGTAGGGGTGAGTACGGATGAATTGGTGTCTTCTTATAAGGCGAAGCCGATCATTCCTTTTACAGAGCGTCTGCAAATTATCGAAGCATTGAAGACTCCCGATATTGTCATTCCACAACATACGTTGGATCATTCCGAAATAGTCAAAAAGCTGAATATCGACGCTTTTGTTGTGGGGGACGACTGGTATGGCAAGTATGATTATTTGAAGGACTTGGGCGTACAGGTGTTCTATTTCCCTTATGGGACGGGAGTGTCCTCTTCCAACTTGAAGAAAACGATCCATGATTCATACGAAGCGAATTTGAAGTCTCAGCGGCAGTCCAAACCTGAATCTGTTAAAGGCTTCGGTGAAAAAGAATAAGGGTGATGATGGAAAAATGGGTATTGATTACCGGAGGAACGAAGGGGATAGGCAAAGCGGTTGCAGAATGTTTGGCAAAAGCCGGTTACAGCCTGATTTTGACTTATGCCTCGGATGAAGATGGGGCTCTTCGGGTGGCAGACGGTTTGCTGCAACAATACAAAGTGAAGGTTCGTACGTTTCAGGCCGATATTTCCGACCGGGAGTCAATCGAAAAAATAGAATCGTTTTTAACCGAACGCTCTATGCGCTTGGATGCGGTGATCTTTAATGCCGGCTTGACCTGCCGTGATCCGTTTGAGGAATTGGATATGGCGGAATGGGAACGAGTGTTTTTTGCCAATGTGCATTTCCCTGTCTTCCTGTTGCAACGTATTGTCGGTTTGATTAATAAGGGGGGAAGTATTGTTTTTACCGGTTCCTTGATGGGAATACAGCCCCATTCGGTTTCGCTGGCGTATGGAGTGACGAAGAGTGCCGTGCATGCGTTGGTGAAGAATATGGTGAAGTTCCTGGTTCCGTACGAGTTGCGTGTGAATGCCGTGGCTCCCGGTTTTGTGGATACCGAATGGCAGAAAACGAAACCGGCTGAAATACGTCGTAATATAGAGAACAAGGTTTCATTAGGGCGTTTTTGTGATCCGGAGGAACTGGCGGAAGTTTATAAAATGTTAGTAGAAAATAGTTATTTTAATGGCGAAGTGATCGTCGTCGATGGCGGTTATTCGTATAAATAGAAAATAAATGAGCGACTTGGATAAAGAGTACGAGGCTTCGTTGAAGTCGATAGAAACAGAAAACAAGATTGACCGGATTTTTTATCGTCCTATCGGCTTTCGTATCGCCCGTATGTTAAAGGGTACAGGTATTACGCCTAATATGGTGACTGTTGTGTCTATTTTTGTAGGGGCGGCAGTCGGTTTCTTTTTTTATCATGATGATTTGATTTACAATGTTTGCGGTATCCTGTTGCTGGTGTTTGCAAATATTCTGGACTGTGTGGACGGGCAGTTGGCCCGCCTGACGGGGATCAAATCGGCGATCGGCCGTATTTTGGATGGTTTTGCCGGAGATATCTGGTTTACGTGTATTTATGTCGCTTTCGCCCTTCGTCTGTCTCATGACTATGGAACGGACTGGTTCTTCGCATTGGCGGTTCTTTCCGGTTTGTCACATTTGGTACAGGCGAATATTACAGACTACTACAAGACACTTCATTTATATTTCATCAGCAAGGATAAAGGTGCGGAGTTCCAGTCGTTGGAACAGGTACGTGCCCGCCATAAGGAAATGAAGTACGGTATCAATAAATTCTTCTATTTCCTCTATCGTGGCTATACGCTTTTGCAAGTGAAGGCCACTCCGTCCTTACAGGGGATGCTTCGCAGTTTGCATGAGCGGTATGGAGATGATATTCCGGAAGATATCCGTATCCGTTTCCGCAAGCAGAGCAAGGAGCTGATGCACATGATAGACCTTTTGACTTTTAACGGACGTACGATCGTAATGTTCGTCGTGGTTTTGGTCGGTGAGGTCTGGGTTTATTTCTTGTATGAGATAATTGTGTTGAACATCGTTTTGCTGCTTGCCATGAGAAAGCACGAACAGATGTGTGCAACATTCTATAAATAAGAATTTATGAAAGAGAGCGTAGTAGACATACATGATTTACAGGAAGCTGCCCCGTTCTTTAAAAGTAGTTTCGGTACTTTCGTGGGGAAAGTGCTGATCAAATGGTTGAGTATCGATAAGGTAAACAAGGCCCATGCCCATAACTGCCATTTACGGGGAGCGGAGTTCACAACCGCCTTGCTGAATGACCCGTTGATTGATATCAAATATAATCTGCGTAACGCCGAGGTACTGGACCATCTGCCCGAAGGTGCTTTCGCCACTGTCTCGAACCATCCGATCGGATCGATAGACGGGATTATGCTGATCGATATATTCGCTTCACGTCGTCCGGATTTCAAAGTGATGGTAAACGGCGTATTGACTAAAATCGGGGCTATGGGAGATAATTTCGTTTCTGTCAAGCCTGACTCTAATAATCAAGGAGCTAATCTGAAGAACATAAACGGGGTCCGTATATCCCTGCAACAGCTGAAAGAAGGGCATCCGATGGGTTTTTTTCCTGCCGGGGGAATCTCGATGTATAATAAGAAGACTAAGAAGATACAGGATTTACCCTGGACGCACAGCGTGATTCGTCTGATCCGGAAAGCCAAAGTGCCCGTGTATCCTGTTTATTTTGATTTCCTGAATTCCGGTTTTTTCTATTGGCTGGGTCGGATCGACTGGCGTATCCGTACGTTGCGCATACCGGCCGAGGCCTTTAATAAGCGCGGGCGTACAGTCGACGTTTACATCGGCGAGCCTGTTTCTCCAGAAGAAATCCAAAATATTGTCGATGACAAAGACCTGGCTGAGTTTTTATATCAACGGACGTACGCAGCTAAAAAATAACAAACCTGTATAGAAACCGCCTTCAGATTCGGTTAATTGGATTAAGATTTGTAATTTTGGCAGATAAAACTGAAATAATTACAGATAGTAGAAGAAATATGATAAAGGTTGATGTGCAGCAGATAAAACAGCGTTTTGGAATTATTGGCAATAATGCCGGGCTGAACCGGGCTATTGATGTTGCTCTACGGGTCGCTCCAACAGATTTGTCTGTGCTGATTACCGGTGAAAGTGGTGTCGGTAAAGAAACTTTTCCTCAGATTATACATCAGAACAGCCCGCGTAAACATGGACAATATATAGCAGTGAACTGTGGTGCCATTCCCGAAGGCACGATCGACTCGGAATTGTTTGGACATGAAAAAGGCTCTTTTACGGGAGCGTTGTCCGACCGTAAAGGCTATTTCGAGGTGGTGGATGGCGGGACGATCTTCCTGGATGAGGTGGGAGAGTTACCCACTCCTACACAGGCACGTTTGTTGCGCGTCTTGGAGACGGGAGAGTTTATCCGTGTCGGTTCATCCAAAGTCCAAAAGACAAATGTCCGTATTGTCGCGGCGACGAATGTCAATCTGACGCAGGCCGTAGCAGAAGGAAAATTCCGTGAAGATTTGTTTTACCGTCTGAGTACGGTGCCTATTCAGGTTCCTCCCCTGCGCGAGCGTGGTGAGGACATCATCTTGCTTTTCCGGAAATTTGCCAGCGATTGTGGGGAGAAATACCGGATGCCGCCGATCCGTTTGGATGAGGAAGCCCGTCAGTTGATGCTTTCCTATCGTTGGCCGGGGAATGTCAGGGAACTGAAAAACATAACGGAACGTATTTCTGTTATCGAGGAAAATCGGGATATCACCGCTTCTGTGCTTCGTCTGTATTTACCTGATCTGAATATCGAGAAATATCCGGTCCTAGTCAAGCAGGATTCCGACCAGAAGATATTCAACAGTGAACGAGAGATTCTGTATCAAGTACTGTTCGACATGAAGAAAGATGTCAACGAACTTAAGAAGTTGGTACACGACATTATGGGAGGCAAGATGCCGATCGAGGTGCCGGAAGAACCGGCGGCTTATCCCCATCCGATCCATACCGTCCATCCGGTTCCTTCCATCCAGGAAGCTGAAGCAGTGGAAGAGGAAGAGAGTCTGTCATTGGAAGAAGTCGAGAAAGAGATGATCCGAAAGGCGTTGGAGAAACATAACGGTCGTCGTAAGAATGCCGCTGCCGATCTGAAGATATCGGAACGGACACTTTACAGAAAAATAAAAGAATATAATCTGGAATAAAAGATGTTGAAGAATAATAAGATATGGCTTTTCTGCTTGATCGGGCTGATGGTGACGGCTTGTTCGATCTCCTATAAGTTTAATGGTGCTTCTATCGATTATACGAAGGTCAAGACGATTACGATCAAGGATTTCCCGAATCAGGCTCCGTTAGTCTATCCACCCCTTTCTCAAAAATTTACGGAAGCACTGAAGGATATTTATATCCGTCAGACTCGCTTGCAGTTAGTAGGTAGCAACGGTGACTTGGACTTGGAAGGTGAAATTACCGGCTATGACCTGACCCCTATGGCTGTAAAAGAAGATGCTTATGCCTCACAGACCAAGTTGACAATTACGGTTCGGGTTCGTTATGCCAACCGGGTAAATCCGGATGAGGATTTCGAGCAGAGTTTCTCGGCATACCGTGAATTCGATGCGACTCAGATGTTGCAACAGGTACAGGACCAGTTATCGGAGGAGATTATTGACGAGCTTGTCGATCAAATTTATAATGCAACGGTTGCCAACTGGTAAAAATGAAAGCTGCTGATCTATATCGACTGATGGAGAACCCGGCCCTGCTGACTGAGGATACACTTCCGCAGTTAAAGCAGATTGTCGATGAATTTCCGTATTTCCAGATTGCCCGGATGCTTTACCTGAAGAACTTGGCAGTCTTGAACGATATACGTTTTAGCGTAGAATTGAAAAAAATGTCAATCTATGTCCCTGATCGCAGGAAGTTGTTTACCCTGATAGAAGGTGAACGGTTCGGTTTGCAGTTACAGCCTGCGAAAGAGGAAAATCCAGCCCGTGAAGATGCTTTTTCACTGATCGATGCTTTTCTCTCCAATCGTGAGGAGGAAGAGCCGAAGGCGGATGCGTCTCTTCTGTTCCAACCGTCCGTTTCGTCAGATTATATCTATTGGTCACTGACGAAGGAAAACGGGCAAGTAGAGGAAAAAGAAGAAGAAGTCCGTTTGCAGCATCACGATCTGATCGATTCTTTTATAAAAAATGAAGAGCAGCGTACTCCTGGTAGTGGTCTGAACTTGGATATGGAGACAACCGGAGCACCAGTTCCCGGAAATCTGGCGGAGTTGGAGGAGAGCCAGCATAAACCGCTGGATGATTCTTATTTTACAGAAACATTAGCTCATATTTATGTAAAGCAGAAGCGATATGAGAAAGCATTGCAAATAATTAAAAACTTAAACTTGAAATATCCAGAAAAAAATGTTTACTTTGCAGACCAAATCAGATTTCTGGAAAAGTTGATTATTAACACTAAAAAATAAAACAAAGATGTACGTATTTATTTCTATCTTAATCCTGATCGCATCTATACTATTGATCTTGATTGTATTGATTCAGAACTCAAAAGGTGGAGGTCTGGCTTCAGGATTCTCTTCTTCCAACCAAATTATGGGGGTACGCAAAACCACAGATTTTCTTGAAAAAGCAACCTGGACTCTTGCCGGTACTGTTGTTGTTTTAAGTATTGTGATTACTGCTTTTATTCCGAGAGCTCAGCACACGAATCAGTCTGAAATCAAAGAACAGATAAATAATGCTGTAACAATTGATCCGAATACAGTTGCTCCTGACTTTGGCACTGCCCAGCAGCCTGCAACAGCTCCTGTTTCTTCTGAAGAAGAAGCTCCGGCTAACTAATCGGAAACGGATTTTCGATATAATGGAGAGGCGTCCTGCAACAAGGATGTCTCTTTTTTTGTTTTAATTTGATAGAATTATTGATAAGTGGATAGAAATAATTTATCATGGGCGATACATATTTCTTCGTATCTTTGTCACTACAGGCGAATAGGCCTGTCTTAAATCGTAAACAAATATGGACATGATTAATTTTGATGGACTGTTGATAGGTATTGCAACCTTTCTGATTATCGGGCTTTTTCACCCGGTTGTGGTAAAAGCGGAATATTATTGGGGTACGAAATGTTGGTGGATATTTCTCGTTTTGGGAATAGTGGGAACTGTCGCTTCCCTGCTGATTGAAAGCGTTTTCGTCTCGGCTATTTGCGGCGTCTTTGCCTTTTCCTCTTTTTGGACGATAAAGGAAGTTTTCGAGCAGGAAGAGCGCGTCTTGAAAGGCTGGTTTCCTAAGAATCCCAAACGTACTTATCCGGAGCATAAGCCTTAATCGGGCTTTTTATGCTTAATCAGTGTTTGAGCGTTGCCACCATAATAACCGGATTGTCATTTTCTTTCAAGTTCTCCAGAATTTTGACTAGTTGGTCACGCTTTTCAAGCAGAAGGATTTCCGATCGCTTCAACTCCTCTATATCGACCTGTTCCAGTAGGTCGAATGAGTTATAGGCGCAGAGCCATTGCTGGTCTGTTGTACTGGTAGGGTAGAAAGGAAGGCTGATAAGTCTTTTCCACATCTATACAAGCGTTTTTTTCTGAAACAACTATCATACTGTCATATGTAAGTTTACATAGCTATAAACCAATGTATTAAACTATGATAGTGCCTGTTTTTATTATCATTTATCTATCATATACTATCATAGATAAAATAATAAAAGGCTATATGTTAATTATTTGTTAAATATCGGATATACTTTGAGATCGATATCAAATATGTTAAAACCGCCCATCTTTTGGGGCAAAGATAAGCTACTTTTTTTTTAAGCAACTTGAAAAACTTCTTTAGATCCGGGTGTAGGCAGGTGGGAAACCCGGGTGTGGGAGATGTGAATATCCGGGTCTTTGCGAAACCGGAACGGGGATGTTGAGCTGTTTATCTGCCTTGTTCGGTAGGATTTTATGCCCTGTTTCTGTTTTTATATAGAGAGGTGATATCTGATCGCGTTTTTGATGCGGAAGGTTACTCTGCCCAAAATATGAATCTATATTCATATTCAAATATTATCCGTACCTTTGTCTCGTTAAACATCATCAGTATGAAAACAAAAAAGAAAGATTCATTTATGGATTACATCAAAGCGAACCGAAAAGGAAGTAGGGAAGCGGAGATTGAGAATCATGGTCATCCGGTTAGTTTCAACCGAGTACATGTATCGAAAAAGGTTTATAACCGTAAAAGAGATAAGGCAGATGTCCGGAGGCATCTGCCTTATTGGTATTTTATCGTTTATTGCAATTAGTGCTGGTGGTTGTGCACAGGATATTTTTCCTTAAACCACTCGACTAATTTTCCGTCTTTGAAACTTAACAGGTAGTATCCTTCCGTGTTCTCAGTCATGGAAGCAGTCTTGTAACTGATGGTCTCGATTGAACCTTCGGAGGTCATGCGGGCACCCGCCGATTCGAAATCTTTTCCCAATATGGAAATCACTTTCTTTTTGGTCATACCTAATTCTATATCTTTCATTTTACTGTCCATTTGATAGGGTTGCATAAGCGTTCCGCAGCTTGTCAGCAGGAATGTGGCCAGTAGTACATACATCCATTTTATCTTTTTCATATATTCTTTTGTTTTTATAGTAAGTAAACACATGACAAAAGTAATGATATTTTGTGAAAAGAGTCCGTTCTTTTTTAATATCTTTTGGAAGTGAGATATAAAGTTGATCAAGGGACAGGTAAATCATATACATATATGACATCTTCGGTGTCTCCGTCTACGGCATAAATTTTCTTTTCTTTGTCGGATACGGTGAAAAGGGTGAGTTTCCGGTCCATATCATATCGGGCTATGGGTTCTCCGTCCCAGTTCCAGACTTGCAATTCCTGTATTCTGTTTTCTGCTCGGGTCGAATTCTTGCACATGACATAGATGTATTTTCCGTTTGTGCGCGGGGGAATATGATAATAGATGACTCGGTCTTGCATATCTTCTTTGATTGCCTCTTCGTATGGAGGAGCTTTTATGATTACGTCCTTTATGGTATGTCCGTCCGTATTCAAGATGCGGAACCGTTTGAAATACCCGTAAAAGGAAATAAAACGAGTATGATCGTTATTAAGGACGCTGTTTTTTACGTATTTGAAGATTGGCTCTTCTTGGTTATTGGTCTTATCCCAGTCTGGGTAGGAGGTTAATTCTTTCGGTGTCGAATGAGAATCCAACGAAAGGTATTCGGCATCACTGTCCATTCCACCCCAATAGATGATGGATGTATCATTTAGTGGTAAAACGCCGTTAGCAGGAATTTCGTCTATATCGAATTCTACAGCGTGTTCATTGTCTATCCATAATGTCGAATCCTGTATCCATACTTCTTTTAGCTTTCTATCGGGTTGGGAAAAGATTTTGAATCCTTTTTCGGTCGGTAAAAACAATCTTCTCTCCAATTGATAGAAATCTTGTGGCCCTTGTCCTGGTATTCCGGCAGCGAATTTCCATTTGAGGTCGGGGAGCGTGAAAACATCGAATAGGGTATCTTTACAGCTATTATATAGAACCAGATGATTTCCGGATACGAATATATTGTGCGGTGTCATTGCTACAGGTGGAATCTTTATGATTTCAGCCACGAGAGATCCTTCTATCGGAAATTTTTCAATGACAGTTTCTGTTTGCGTGTTTGTCTTTGTGCACGCAAATGCTATTGTTGTAAAAAATAGCAGTAAAAGAAAGTTTGTATTTTTCATGTAGCGAAGAATTAAAAAAGAGGAAAACCTTTCGATTTTCCTCTTTTCAAGAGCGGAAGACGGGGCTCAAACCCGCGACCCTCAGCTTGGAAGGCTAATGCTCTATCAACTGAGCTACTTCCGCAATTTGTTTGTTTTTTAATTGTCAATTGTTCATTGTCAATTAAGGAGTGGGCAGTGATGGATTCGAACCACCGAAGGCGAAAGCCAGCTGAGTTACAGTCAGCCCCATTTGGCCACTCTGGTAACTGCCCCCGTTATTTTCAATTGCAGTGCAAAGGTACGATTATTTTTGAAACTTGCAAGCGTTTAGGCAGAAAAATTTACCATTTTAAGAGCGGTTACTGCTGCTTCATCGCCTTTGTTTCCGTATTTGCCACCTGCACGGTCTTCGGATTGCTGCATGGTATCTGTCGTTAATAGTCCGAAAATGAACGGAATATCGTACATAAGGTTCAATTCTGTAATACCCTGCGTAACGCCTGAACATACATAATCGAAATGAGGAGTATCGCCTCTTACAACACAACCTAAAACGATAACGGCGTCTACTTCTTTTGTTTCAGCCATTCTTTTTGCGCCAAAAGTCAGTTCGAAGCTGCCCGGTACTCGTTTTACATATATGTTTTCGGCTTTGACGCCATGTTTTTCCAATGTGTTGCAGGCACCTTCCAATAGCTTTTCGGTGATGTGCTTGTTCCATTCTGCTACGACGATTCCGACAGTCACCTCCGATCCGTCAGGAACACTATTGAAGTCGTATTCCGATAAATTTTGATAAGCTGTTGCCATATTCTTGTTCTTAAAAGAAGAGGATGCCTTGTTTGACGAGACATCCTCTTATATGATTATAATAATGTATATGCGTTATTTGTTCAATGCTGAAGCACGGGTGATATATTTGTCGATATCGGAAGCTTCCATTGAATTGAAATATTTTTCCTTGATCGTAGTGTATGCTTTAACTGCATCGCCATACTGTTTCAGGCTTTCGTAAGCGATACCGGCTTTTTTCAGATAAGTCGGGCTGATCACTTCGTTGCTTGCCTGCTTGGCCGCTTTTTCGAAATAGCTGATACCTTCTTTTACATTGCCCATATTTACGTAGCAGTCACCGATCAGGCCCGTGATAGCCGGAGAGATCATGTCGTCGCTACCGCTGAAAGATTTCAGAAGGTCCAATGCTTTTTCGTTTTCACCCATCTTGAAATAGCAGATACCGGCATAAGCCTTTGCCAGGTTACCGGCTGATGTGCTTCCGTATTGATCGATGATAGCTTCGAATCCTTCATAATCCGCACCGTTTCCGTTCAATGCCAGGTTGAAAGAATCTTTGGCAAAATATTGTTCGCCTTTGAACATAGCTGCTGCGGCTTTTTTCTCTTGCGGAATTAAATATCCGTGCTTGATACCCAAAACAGCTCCAACAACGAGAGCGAGTGCTATAATACCATAAATGATTTTCTTTGAATTGTTTTCAATGAACTGTTCCGATCTCGAAACAATTTCTTCGACCTCTAACTCCTTGTTGGTGTCTTTTTCCTTAGTAGCCATAATGTTTTATAGTTGTTATTATTTTATCACTGTTTTATGCCTGTGGCAATTCAAGTCGCAAAAGTAGTTTTTTTTACTGAGAAAATCTATACTTAGAAGTATATTTTTTAATTTTGTGCGACTAATATAGTGCGGATGATACTTAAAAAGCTTTCTATACTCAATTATAAAAACATTCTTCAGGCAGAAGTTTCTTTCTCTCCCGATATAAATTGTTTTTTCGGGAATAACGGAATGGGGAAGACCAATCTGCTGGATGCCGTTCATTATCTCTCTTTTTGTAAGAGCCATATCAACACGCCCGATTCCCAGTTGATCAACAACGGACAGGATATGTGTGTGTTGCAGGGTAACTATGACTATGAGGGACGTGAAGAGGAGATCTTTTGTGCCATCCGCCGCCGGCAGCGGAAACAGTTCAAGCGGAATAAGAAAGAGTACGACAAACTGTCGGAGCATATCGGTCTGTTGCCATTGGTGATGGTTTCTCCTGCCGATTCGGAACTGATACAGGGCGGGAGCGAAGAGCGCCGCCGCTTTCTCGATGTGATTATTTCGCAGCAGGACAAACCCTACCTGCATGCACTGATACAATATAATAAAGCTTTGCTCCAGCGGAATTCGCTGTTGAAGGACCAGTGTACCGACGCTTCCCTCTATGAAGTGCTGGAAATGCAACTGGATATGTACGGCCGGATGGTGTATGAGAAGCGGCAGATGCTGGTCAACGATTTCATCCCGATCTTCAACGAGTATTACCAGACGATTTGCCGTTCGACTGAACAGGTCGGTTTGCGGTATATTTCCCAGCTAGAGAAAGGGAATCTGGCGGATATGTTGGCTGCCAACCGGGAACGCGACCGCATACTCGGTTATACCTCGACCGGTATTCACAAGGATGAACTGGAGATGACGCTGAATGACTACCTGATCCGCCGTGTCGGTTCGCAGGGGCAGAACAAAACGTATCTGATTGCCCTTAAGCTGGCTCAGTATGTGTTTCTTTCCCGCAGGGGACAGGCATGTCCGATCCTTCTGCTGGACGATATTTTCGATAAACTGGATGCCGATCGGGTGGAGCAGATCGTCAAGTTGGTGAGCGGTGACCAGTTCGGGCAGATCTTCATTACCGATACGAACCGGAAATACCTGGACGCCATCCTGCAATCGATCAATCACGGCTACGCTCTGTTCAGGGTCGAACAGGGCGAAGTACAACCAATGGAGGAGGCGGAATGATGCACCGGAATGCACAGACGTTGGGCGATGCGATCCGGGAGTTTTTTGAAGACAATGCCGAGTTGCGGGGGAAGATACAGGAAATTCGTGTCTTGCGGGCTTGGGGAGAGATATTGGGACCGATGGTTGCACAGTACACGTGTAATATCTATATAAAAGACAAAGTGCTGCATGTTTCCCTCACTTCTTCCGTCCTGAGAAGTGAATTGGTCTTATGCCGAGAGCGTCTGGTAAAGAGCCTGAACGATTATGCCGGGGCGACAGTTATACAAGATATAGTGATCAGATAATCTCCTTTTCTGTTATGATCAGGTCCATTTTCCGGTCGAACGGTTCGACCGGTATTTGGTCTTTCAGTTGGAAATCGTAGCTGATTCCGATTTTAGGAACGTTCAGTGTGGAGAGCAAACGGTCGTAAAACCCTTTTCCCCGTCCGAGGCGGTTACGCTGCCGGTCGAAAGCTACGCCTGGAACAATGATCAGGTCTATTTCGTTTTCCGGTACGGCCATGCAATCTTCGGTCGGTTCCAAAATGCCGAAAGCACCGGCTTTGAGTGATTCCTTTCCTGAGTATAGGAGTAATTGGAGGTCATTCCCCTTTATAAGAGGGAGCAATAATTTCTTTTCCCGATACCATTTTTCAATCAGACCGGCTGTTTGCACCTCGCCAGAAATGGCGTGGTAAAGTGCTATGCATGAAGCTTGCCGGAAGAGATCCGTCTCTTCCAGCCGTTCCATTATCTTAGCAGAGAGATCCTGCAATGTAGTCTTCGTGTATGATCTCTTTAAGGAGGCCATATCCTCTCGAAGCGTTTGTTTGGCTTTGCGCAATTCCATTGGATGTATTGTTTTTGTTCTCCGGTGTCGGGAATGATTTGCCTTCGTTCAGAACTTTGATGGCACGTTTCAGTGTGATATCATCGTTCTGGAAGATAGGATAGAAGCCGGCTTCGTCGAAGAAGTTACGGACGATGTAGGCCTGGAGTTGTTTCTCGATCAGTTTGCCTGATATGTTGATCAGGTGCGGACGTTTCTTGATCCCTTTCGTTGCGGCATAGTTGGTGAAATCGGAAAGCAGCGGTTGCTGTTGCAGATATTGATACAAATCCTGATAGGTTTTGAAAGAAGACAACTTGTCGTAATTGCGATCCGAGTATTCGAGTGCATACAGGTTCAGCGTACCGGAATTGACTACGTTGGAGAAATAAGAAGTTACACCGCTTGTGTCACGCGGGATGAAGATATCCGGCATGATACCGCCACCACCGTAAACAGGGCGTCCCATTACAGTTTCGTATTTCTCGCTGTTGTTCAGCTTGATACTGTCGGCAGAGTCGAATTCTCCGTGCATGAAGCGTTGGTAGATATCCTGTTCGTATTCGCTGTCTTTCCCTAATTCATACTTTTTCTGGATACAACGTCCCGACGGAGTGTAATAACGTGCGATCGTCAGACGGATTTCCGAGCCGTCACTTAACTGGATAGGAGATTGGACCAAGCCTTTGCCGAAAGTACGGCGGCCGATGATCAGCCCGCGGTCGTTATCCTGGATAGCCCCGGAGAAGATTTCGCTGGCGGAAGCCGAGAACTCGTCTGTCAGGACTACGATCGGAGCATCCTGGCAAGTGCCTGTGCCGTTCGTATAGACATCGTTGCGTGGGAATGCTTTTCCTTCCGTATATACGATCAGTCGACCTTCCGGCATAAATTCGTTTACCATATTGATGGCGGCGTCCATATAACCGCCCGTGTTACCGCGGAGGTCGATCACGAATGAGGTGCAGCCAGCCTGCTTCAGCTTGGCGATTGCCGTAATAAACTCGTTATAAGTGGTACGGCCGAATTTGCTTACTTTGATGTAACCGATTCCTTTGCTTACCTCGTAAGACACATCGACCGAACTGACGGGAACATCACCGCGAGTCACGTCGAAATACAATAACTCCGGCTCGTTTTTACGTTTTACACCCAGCTTGACCGTACTGTTCTTCGCACCTCGCAGGGTCTTCATGATGACTTCCTGGTCGCTTTTGTTGCCGGCATACAGGGAGTCGTTGATCGTGATGATACGGTCGAAGGGCTTCAGACCGGCCTTTTCGGATGGTCCGCCCGGAATGACGTTGATAACCAGGATGGTGTCGGTTTGCATATTGAAGGAAACCCCGATACCGCTGAACGATCCTTCCAGGTCTTCATTCACCCGTTGGGCGTCTTTGGCCGGTATATATACGGAGTGCGGGTCCAGCTCGCTGAAAACTTTAGGAATGGCATCTTCCACCAGTTGCTTCATATTGACGGTATCGACATACTGTTCGTCGATAATGTCAAGTATGGCATTGATCTTATTTCCACTGGAATAAATATGTCTTTTGCCTTGTGTCAGTCTAAGGTAATGATTCCCTACAAAGATTCCGAGAGCAACACTTAAAGCTATAATCACAGGCAGCCATACGGCCAGCCTTTTGTTCTTGTCCATAAAACGTATCTTTAGTCGTTTATTTCTATATAATCTATAATAACACCTGCGCGACGTAATAGGTTGCAACCATCTTCCACCCTGTATTTTTCAGAGTATACCACCCGCTTGATCCCAGATTGGATGATGAGTTTGGCACATTCGATGCAAGGAGCGGAGGTGACGTAGATCGTTGCGTCTTTGCTGCTGTTGGACGAAGCGGCCACTTTCGTGATGGCATTGGCTTCCGCATGTAGGACGTAAGGTTTGGTGACATTATTCTCGTCTTCGCAAACATTCTCGAAACCGGATGGCGTACCGTTATATCCGTCAGAGATAATCATTTGGTCCCTGACTATCAGTGCCCCAACCTGGCGTCTCTTGCAATACGAATTTTCCGCCCATACGGCTGCCATCCTGAGATAACGCTTATCCAATTCGAGTTGCTTTTCCTTCTTATCGCACATCGTCTTCTGATTTTATATACCTTAATTATATAATAGTAGGCAAAGGTACATATATTTGGGATAAATGGAATAGGTTCGAAGTTTTTTTGTATCGGCGAGTATGATAAAATTGTATGCCGGATAACTGTGGCCGGATGCTGGTGTAATTTGTTTTCGACATTGTCGTGTATAAATTCGACGTTGTCGTATATATATTCGACATTGTCAAAAATATACACGACAATGTCGAAAACAAATTACACTTGCATTTGATCAGAGCCGGATGCAGATGAGTCGGCAGGTTCTATCCCATTCCTTTTCAACAGGGCGCCGATTTCTGCATCTTTTCCCCGGAAACGTCTGTACAGGATATCCGGATCTTCGGTGCCGCCTTTCGACAGGATGTTTTCACGAAAAGAACGGGCTGTCTCCCGGTTGAAGATTCCCGTTTCTTTGAAGACCGAGAAAGCATCGGCATCCAAGACTTCCGCCCATTTATAGCCGTAATAGCCGGCTGAATATCCCCCAGAGAAAATGTGCCCGAAACTGCTACTCATCAAGGTTCCGGTAACTTCCGGGACGATCACGGTCTGCTTCCAGGCCTCCTTCTCGAAAGCGATTACATCCCCGCCGAATGGCTCTGTCCGGGTATGCCAGGCCATATCCAGAAAACCGAAGCTCAGTTGACGGCAGCAGGCGTATCCAACGTTGAAATTGGAAGCGTCTATCAGTTTTTGTACTAATTCTTGCGGGATTTTTTCTCCGGTTTGATAGTGGATGGCGATCTGATCCAGAAACTCTTTCTCTGTCAGCCAGTTTTCCATCAGTTGGGAAGGAAGTTCCACAAAGTCGCGATAGACATTTGTGCCAGAAAGGCTCGCGTATGATCCTTTTGCAAACATTCCATGCAGGGCGTGTCCGAATTCATGTAACAGTGTGTTGACCTCGTCGAAAGTCAATAAAGAAGGTTTCGTCTCGGTCGGACGTGTGAAGTTCATCACAATGATGATTTGCGGCCGGCTGTCTTCGCCGTCTTGATCCCGGTATTGTTCCTTTATACTGTTCATCCAGGCTCCCGACTGTTTTCCGTCGCGCGGATGGAAGTCTGTATATAATATGGAAAGAAACTTCCCGTCGGCATCGTAGACTTCGTATGCCTCTACTTCGGGATGATAAACCGGAATCTCTTTATTTTCTTTAAAAGTGATGCCATATAATTGTGTGGCCAGACCGAACACGCCTTTCTTTACATGGTTCAGTTCGAAATAGGGACGCGTCATTTCATCGTTCACGTTGAAACGGGTATCTTTCAGCTTTTCTGAGTAATAACTCCAATCCCAGGGCATGACCGTTATGTTTTCTTTCTCTGTTACCGAAGCAAATCCTTGCACGGCCTCGTATTCGCTTTGGGCAACCGGTTTGTATGCCTCCAGTAGCTCATTCAGTAATTTATAGACGCGTGCGGGAGTTTTGGCCATCGTGTGTTTCAGTTTGTAGTCGGCATAGTTGGTATGTCCCATCAGGTTGGCGATTTCCAGGCGGATATTGACGATTTTCCGTATGATTTCTTTATTGTCGTATTCATCCCCTTTGTTGCCTACGCTCATGTATTCCCGGTACATCTTTTCCCGCAACCCGCGCAAAGCCGAGTAACGCATGAAAGGCACGTAGCTTGGGGCTGAGAGATTGAATAGCCATCCGGTTTTTCCTTTTTCTTTAGCCCTGAGTGCGGCGGCTTCGCGTATGCTTTCCGGTAGTCCTTCCAGTTCGTCTTCTTTTGTCAGCAACAGTTCGTAGCGGTTCTTGTCTTTCAATGCGTTCTGATCGAATGTGAGGGAAAGAAGGCTTAACTCGGAACTGAGTCTGCGGTATTTTTCTTTATTTTCGGGTCCGAGTGCGGCGCCACGTACGGAAAAAGCTTCGAATGTCTCTTCCAGCAGACGTGCGTCTTCCGTCGGGAGATGCAGTTCTTCTTTCTGGTCGTAGACACTTTTTACCCGTGCGAACAGTTTTTCATTCAAATAAATATTGTTGGAGCTTTCCGACAGTTTGGGCGATACCCGTTGTGAGATATCCATCATTTCGTCGTCCGCTTCCGCATTCAATACGTTGAAGAAGGCCGAGCTGACTTTATCCAGTAGCTTGCCGCTACGTTCGAGCGCTACGATTGTGTTCTCGAATGTCGGAAGTTCCGCATTGTCGGCAATGGCCCGGACTTCCTCGTCCAGTTGCCGGATTCCTTCGTCGAAAGCAGGTTCGTAGTGTTCTGTTTCGATTTGGTCGAACGGGGGAGTTTCGAACGGAGTCCGATAAGTCCCGAAAAAGGGGTTTTCGCTATTTTGTTTCATGTTCTTTAGTGTTGATTTATTTATATAACAAAGGTACGGAATAATCGGCAAATAAAAATGCATTGATTTTCGAGCGATGCCAAACAACCGGATTTGGAAGTTTTTAACAGCTTGGCATGTGTTTGACAACACATATATGTACTTCTGCATAATTGTAACAGATTATCAATCAAACTGTTTTTAAATCGTAAAAAATGAAATTTCTAAATAAATATGAAAGCAAATTTGTTTTTTTATTTTTTAAGTGATACTTTTGGTCAGGATACAAAAGCAATTTATTTGTTTTCACGTTAAAGCATAAACTTAAAACCAAATATAAAATATGAGTTATCTTAAATTTGACAAGACTCTTATGACGAACCTGGAAGAAGCGCTACCAAGAGAGATTCTTCGTACAAATCGTTCGGGAGCCTATCATTGTACAACTATCGTTGATTGCAACACAAGAAAATATCACGGATTACTTGTGATTCCGGTTCCGGGACTGGATGATGAGAATCATGTATTGTTGTCGTCATTGGATGAAACTGTCATACAGCATGGAGCCGAATTTAATTTAGGGCTTCATAAGTATCAGGGAGATAATTACAGTCCGAGAGGTCATAAGTACATTCGTGAGTTCGAGTGCGAGAAAGTTCCTACGACGATCTATCGTGTAGGCGGTGTTGTTCTGAAAAAAGAGAAGTTGTTTGTCCATCATGAGAATCGAATCTTGATTCGTTATACGTTGTTGGATGCTCACTCGGCGACAACATTGCGTTTACGTCCGTTCTTGGCGTTTCGCAGTGTCCGCGAATATACACACGAGAATGCTCAGGCCAGTCGCGAATATCAGGTTGTGACGAATGGTATCAAAACATGCATGTATCCGGGCTATCCCGAATTGTATATGCAATTGAACAAAAAGAATGAGTTTCATTACCAGCCTGACTGGTATCGGGGCATCGAATATCCGAAAGAGCAGGAGAGAGGCTATGATTTTAACGAGGATCTGTATGTTCCCGGATATTTTGAAGTCGAGATAAAGAAAGGTGAAAGCATCGTCTTTTCCGGTGGTGTTTCTGAAATCGGCACCCGCACATTGAAAAAAACATTCGAAGACGAGGTTGAAGAGCGTACGCCCCGCGATACTTTCCAACATTGTTTGGTCAACGCTGCACACCAGTTCCTGAATAAACAGGAAGACGAATCTTATATTTTGGCCGGTTATCCGTGGTTCAAGTGCAGGGCACGCGATTTGTTTATTTCTTTGCCCGGGTTGACTTTGGCTATCGATGAGGTCTCCAAGTTTGAAATGGTGATGGAAACGGCCCGTAAGGCCATTTATAATTTTATCCACAATGAACCGAGCCGGATCAAAATTTATGAAATGGAGCATCCTGATATCTTGCTTTGGGCCGTTTGGTGTATTCAACAATATGCTAAAATGGTTTCACGTGAGGCATGCCGCGAAAAATATGGTTTATTGTTGGAAGAGATTATGAAGTTCCTCTGCCAGGATAAACATCCGAATCTGGTTTTGCATGATAACGGATTGCTTTATACGTATGGATCGAATAAAGCTGTTACATGGATGAACTCGACGGTTAACGGACATCCCGTTATCCCACGTACAGGATATATCGTTGAAATCAATACGTTATGGTATAACGCTTTGCGGTTTGTCGGAGAATTGTCGGGCGAGGCTGGAAATAACGCTTTCGCCGAATCATTGGGTGCTTTGGCAGAAAAAAGCGGGAAGTCGTTTGTCAATGTCTTCTTGAATGAATATGGCTATTTGCTCGATTATGTTGATGGCAACATGATGGAGTGGAGCGTACGTCCGAATATGATATTTGCTGTGGCATTTGATTATTCGCCTTTGAACTCCAGCCAGAAAAAAGGCGTGCTCGATATTGTAACGAAAGAATTGCTTACTCCTAAGGGACTTCGTTCCTTGAGTCCGAAAAGCGGCGGCTACAATCCTAATTATGTCGGTCCCCAGATTCAGCGTGATTATGCTTATCATCAAGGAACGGCTTGGCCTTGGCTGGCAGGTTTCTATTTTGAGGCATATCTCCGTATCTATAAGATGAGCGGTATAGGATTTATCGAACGTTATCTGATCGGGTATGAAGATGAAATGTCGTCCCATTGTATCGGGTCCATTCCTGAACTGTTTGATGGTAATCCTCCGTTCAAGGGGCGTGGAGCCGTATCATTTGCAATGAATGTTGCAGAAATATTGAGAATATTATACTTATTAAGCAAATATAATTATTGAAAGGAGGAGCCTGTATGAAAGTGTTAATGTTTGGATGGGAATTTCCTCCCAAAATATACGGTGGTCTTGCGGTTGCATCCTATGGTATTACTAAAGGTCTGAGTCTGCAGAATGATGTGGAGACGACTTTTTGTTTACCGAAGCCTACCGGTGAAGAAGAAGGTTTCCTGAATATCATAGGTATGAACCAAGTACCTGTCGTATGGAGGGATGTTAATTATGATTATTTGAAGTCCAGGCTTCCCAATTATATGACGCCGGAACAATATTATGCTTTTCGTGACCATATCTATGCCGATTTCTCATATATGAATGTAAATGATTTGGGCTGTATGGAGTTTGCCGGAGGGTATCCGTCTAATTTGCATGACGAGATCAATAACTTTTCGATCATCGCGGGAGTCGTTGCTCGTCAGCAACAGTTTGACATTATCCATGCCCATGACTGGCTGACCTATCCGGCCGGTGTGCATGCAAAGATGGTGAGTGGAAAGCCTCTTTGCATTCATGTCCATGCAACCGATTTCGACCGCTCACGCGGAAAGGTTAATCCGACCGTATATGCAATGGAAAAGAACGGTATGGATTATGCGGATTGTATTATGTGCGTATCTGAATTGACACGGCAGACAGTTATACGGGAATATCACCAGGACCCGCGGAAATGTTTTGCCATGCATAATGCGGTTTATCCGTTGTCACAAGAACTTTTGGACATTCCTCGTCCGGAGCATAAAAAGGAAAAGGTCGTGACTTTCCTGGGACGTATCACTATGCAAAAAGGACCGGAATATTTTGTCGAAGCAGCAGCGCTTGTTTTGAAACGTACACGTAATATCCGGTTCGTTATGGCGGGTTCGGGCGATATGCTGGACGCCATGATCAATCTGGCTGCCGAGCGTGGAATTGCCGACCGTTTCCATTTCCCCGGATTTCAGCGTGGAAGGCAGGTATATGAAGCCTATAAGAACAGTGATGTCTTTGTGATGCCTTCGGTTTCCGAACCTTTCGGGATTGCCCCGTTGGAAGCTATGCAATGCGGAACGCCTTCCATTATTTCCAAGCAGTCCGGTTGTGGAGAAATTCTCGACAAGGTGATTAAGACGGACTATTGGGATATTTATGCAATGGCTGACGCTATCTATTCGATCTGTACGAATCCCTCTTTGTTCGAATATCTTCAGGTGGAAGGAAAGAAGGAGGTCGATAGTATCACATGGGAAAAAGTCGGCTTGCGGATTCGCGCTCTTTATGAGAATGTCTTAAAGAATTACGGTAAATAATCAAACAACAATTAGATATGAAAACAATCTGTCTTTATTTTGAAATACATCAAATTATACATTTGAAACGCTATCGTTGCTTCGATATCGGTACGGATCATTACTATTATGATGATTATGAAAATGAACGCAGTATCACGGAGATTGCAGAGCGTTCTTATATTCCGGCATTGACAGCTTTGCTTGAAATGGCAAAGAGTAACGGAGGAGCTTTTAAAGTCGCTTTTTCTATTTCGGGTGTGGCTTTGGAACAGTTGGAGATCTATTCTCCTGCCGTGATCGACTTGTTGCATCAATTGAATGATACGGGCTGTTGTGAATTTTTGTGCGAACCTTATTCTCACGGGCTTTCTTCTTTGGCTAATGAAGAATGTTTCCGGGAAGAAGTTTCCAGAATGAGTGCGAAGATCAAACAAGTTTTTGGACAAACTCCCAAGGTTTTCCGTAATTCCAGCTTGATTTATTCGAATGAGATCGGATCGGTTGTCGCAAGTATGGGATTTAAAGGGATTTTGACCGAAGGTGCCAAACATGTGTTGGGATGGAAGAGTCCGCATTATGTGTATCATTGTGCATATAATCCTAATTTGAAGATTTTGCTTCGTGATTTCAAATTGTCGGACGATATTAGTTTGCGTTTCTCGAATTCGGATTGGAGCGAATATCCGTTATTCGCTGATAAATATATCGGTTGGATTGCTGGTTTGCCGGAAGAAGAACAGGTTATCAATATTTTTATGGAACTTTCGGCTTTGGGTATCTCACAGTCTTTGTCTTCCAATATTTTGCAATTCTTCAAAGCGTTGCCGGCTTGTGCAAAGGAAAAAGGCATTTCTTTCTCTACTCCGACTGAAATCGTTACGAAGTTTAAGTCGGTCGACCAGGTTGATGTTCCTTATCCTTTGTCTTGGGCAGATGAGGAAAGAGACACGAGTTGTTGGCTGGGTAACGTGATGCAGCGTGAAGCGTTTAATAAGTTGTATAGTGTGGCTGGTCGTGTTCATTTGTGCAATGATCGCCGTATCAAGCAAGACTGGGATTATTTGCAGGCAAGTAATAACTTCCGTTTTATGACAACCAAGAAAACGGGGCTTTGGCTGAATCGTGGTATTTATGATTCTCCGTATGATGCATTTACCAATTATATGAATATATTGGGTGATTTTATCAGCCGTGTAGATGCTTTATATCCAGTCGAGATAGAGAACGAAGAATTGAATTCTCTCCTTACGACAATAAAGAACCAAGGGGAAGAAATTGAAAAGTTACAGAAAGAACTTGACAAGTATAAGAAAAAAGCTGCGAAAAAAGCTGCTGCAGAATAGAGATAAAGTAATAAATGAAAACCGGGGCTTTCTATTTTAGGGAGCCCCGGTTTTTTATATCTGATAGATAATAAATAGTCGGTCTGTTTATCTATATTCGATTGTTACGATACGCATTTCCATGGCGTCTTTATCGATACGCAGTTTTACACCGGAAGGTTTCAAATAGTTCTCGATGGCGACAGTGTAATCTTGCGGTTGATTGTAATAATTGTATGTCGTCCCGACCCTACGTTGTACGGGGATAACATTGATAACCAAATCTTCATCCGGAGAGTTTTCGATATGGGTTTTAAGCAGCTTGGCTATGTTTCCGAATGAGTAGGTTCGGGTTGAAGCTACATATTCTCCCCGGTAGGAAGTGATATTATTTTCTACATTATTGTTTTTGAAGAATGTATCCATTGAGTCTTTCGGAAGTATCAGCACGTTGTCCGGAGCTTTAAAGGCAAATTTCCAGTTTTCTTGTGGAAGGGCTTTTAGAGAAAAGTCCACATTGCTGACAATACGCCCTTGGATAATCGGGGCAATATCTTGTGCCGGAATTGTCAACTGGGTGTATACGCCTGCCGGACTCTTCAGATAAGCGATGCTGTCATTGGGCTCCAGCAGATGACTAATGTCTGTATTCTTGAATCTGTTCAATTGGATGACTTCGGATGTCGCACTAAAAGTCTCCCGAGTCTGTACGAGTGAATCTTGGTCGGCGGAGCCTTTTACCGTGTACTTATAGTAAATGTTCATTTGGGTACTTTCGATGTTCAGGATGTTTCCAGTACCGTATGTATTTGTGACATAAATACCGGGAAAGAACTGATTGAACGTATTCTGATCGTTAAAAACTTCCGGAGTTTTGATTGTTGCGTCATAGAAACGTTGCCCCAATTCTTTAGGCATACGAATTGTGATATTAGGATCATAGGAATATACTGTTTGGTTACCGTTTGTTGTTGTTGCATTCCAAAGAGAATCCGAAACACTTAGATCACGTGCCGTATACGTCTGCATACCTAATGATTTCTGCATATTGCAGTATTGTTCCGGATCGATATTCGTATAAAAATCCCTCGTTAGTGGAGTCGTTATTTCATATAGTTGTGCACGCATCGGAGTTAGAGAATCCCCTGTCCAGCTTCGGCTATAATATATTTTAAATTCGACTGAATCTATTACGTCGTTGTAGGGGGTATACCTGAACCGATAATTTTCCGGACAGTAGAACTGACACATAAAATCAGATTTTAGGTTTCCATACAAAGGATCGTATATTTCCCCTAATGAACCGTAAATTGTTCGGGCATAGACTGAATCTGTCTGTAATGTTTTTGCTTTCATGTAGAATGTGTCCGCATATACCAGCGGTCTGTCATTCTCCGGTTGAATACCTGTTCCTACCTGCGTCAAATCATCATTACACCCGCTCAGAATTGAGATTCCGAGACTCAGGCCAAGTATAAAAAGCTTGATTTTCATTTCTCTAAATTTATTTTGTGCCTAATACGACATCGTAGAATTCGTTGAATTTATCCATATAAACGTCCGGTGACTGGTAAGGCAGGAATGGAGTGTGCTTTTTAGTGGCAATATAATCCAGCACATCTTGATTGATCGTTTCACTACCCTGTATCACACCGTCTGCGAAATCAATGGCGAGTTTGGTCAGCCCGGTGAAACTTGTATCGGCTTTGATGCCTTTCAGGTCGCTGTCCTTGGCTCCATCCATCTTTAACTTGCTTGCAAATTCTTTTCTGAACGGTGTTTTGAAGTCATCGTTATAAATAGAGTATACAATCTTTGCATCCTTGAGGCAAGGATCGTCGGCATACATACGTTTGATGTACAGTGCTGTTAGCGCTGACATCCAACCATGACAGTGAATGACATCCGGTATCCAACGGAGTTTTTTCACTGTTTCCAATACACCACGAACGTAGAAGATCGAACGGTCGTCGTTATCCTCGTATTCGTTTCCATCATCATCGCTAATAGTATGCTTTCTTTGGAAGAAATCTTCATTGTCAATGAAGTATACCTGCATGCGGGCTGCTTGAATGGATGCTACCTTTATGATCAGCGGGTGATCGGTATCATCAATGATGAGATTCATACCCGAAAGCCGGATTACTTCGTGCAACTGGTTGCGGCGTTCGTTAATGCTACCGAACTTGGGCATGAAAGTCCTAATTTCACGACCGCGCTCCTGTATGCCTTGTGGCAGGTTTCTGCATATCGTTGCAATCTCTGATTCGGGAAGGTAGGGTGTTATTTCTTGAGCTATAAACAAGATTTTTTTTGCATCCATTCTGTAAACTAGTTTTATAAAGACGCTACAAAGATACAAAATTTCTTTCATTTACCGCAATTATTTATTTGCTTTGCACCGTCAATAAGCATCTAAAGGATGAAAATAGTAAACAGCATTAAAGAATTGAAGAGTTATCTCGCTGAAGAAAAGCGTAATAACAAACAAATTGGCTTTGTTCCCACTATGGGAGCATTGCATGACGGACACTTGAGCCTGGTTGAACGTTGTGTGAAAGAAAATGACGTGTGTGTAGTCAGTGTTTTTGTCAATCCGACCCAGTTTAACGACAAGCATGACCTTGAAACGTATCCTCGTACGTTGGATAAAGACTGTACTCTGTTGGAACCGGTCGGTTGTGACTATGTATTCGCTCCGTCGGCAGAAGAAATGTATCCGGAGCCTGATACCCGCACATTCGATTTCGGCACTGTTTCGGCCGTAATGGAAGGAGCGCGCCGTCCCGGACATTTCAATGGGGTTGCTCAGATAGTGAGCAAACTTTTTTATGTAGTCGAACCGGATAACGCCTATTTCGGTGAAAAAGATTTCCAGCAGATCGCTGTGATCCGTGCTATGGTGAAGCAATTGGATATACCGGTGAAAATCAACGACTGTCCGATTTTGCGTGAGGCAGACGGTCTGGCTTTGAGTAGCCGTAATGTGCGCTTGACACCTGAACAACGTCAAAAAGCTCCATTAATAGCTCGTACGTTAAAAGAAAGTGCTAACTTTGCACCCGAAAAGAGCGTGCAGGAGGTGATCGACTATGTAATCAACACGATAAATGCCGACCCTGTTATGCGTGTGGAATACTATGAGATTGTAGATGGCAATACGATGGAGTCCATCAAGAACTGGTCCGATACGACTTATCCGGTAGGATGTATTACGGTCTATTGCGGAGAGGTTCGTCTGATAGATAATATTAAATACTAAATATGGATTTGTGATTTATGAATTATGATTTGTTTCCCGGATAACCATTGTTTTATATGGGAGAAAACATAGTTCCATGCTTATGAAACTATAGTTTCCCGTAAGTGAAAACAAAGTTCCATGCCTATGAAACCAAAGTTTCAAGCTGGAGAAACAAGTAGAACTCAATAATTCATAAATCATCAATCATAAATCAGATCGTATGTTTATAGAAGTAGTTAAATCAAAGATTCACCGGGTGACGGTAACGGAAGCCAATCTGAATTACATCGGGAGTATCACTGTCGACGAGGATTTGCTGGATGCAGCTAACCTGATTGCCAACGAAAAGGTCGCTATTGTGAATAATAATAACGGTGAACGTTTTGAAACGTATATCATTAAAGGTGAACGAGGTTCGGGAGTCGTTTGCCTGAACGGAGCTGCTGCCCGTAAGGCACAGCCTGGCGATATCATCATTATTATGTCGTATGCCTTGATGGATTTTGAAGAGGCGAAAACATTTAAGCCGTCGGTTGTGTTCCCTGATACGGCAACCAATAAACTGATATGAAGCATCGGTAGCTGAAAAGTAAATGCAATAGCATATAAAGAAGAAGCTCGCCTGATGTGGCGGGCTTTTTTTATGAGTATGGATTTCCTTCGTAAATATATAGTATATGTACACAAACAAGCAAATTTGGAATGTTAGTTATCCAATCTTTTTGAGTCTTCTGGCACAGAATGTCATTAATGTGACGGACACTGCGTTTTTGGGCCGGGTCGGTGAAGTTGAGTTGGGAGCTTCGGCAATGGGCGGCTTGTATTATATATGTGCCTTTACGATCGCTTTTGGTTTTAGCACCGGATCGCAGATCATCATGGCCCGCCGTAACGGGGAGCAAAATTATAAAGAAGTTGGACCGGTGATGATACAGGGCGTCTTTTTCCTGTTTATGCTAGCTGCTGTCATGTTCACTCTGTCACGCCTGTTTGCCGGAGATATTATGCGGATACTGATATCTTCCGATACGATTCTGAACGCAACGGAAGAGTTCCTGGACTGGCGTGTGTTCGGGTTCTTTTTCTCTTTTGTGAATGTAATGTTTCGTGCATTGTTTATCGGTATTACCCGGACGAAAGTGTTGACATTGAATGCGATTGTGATGGCGTTGACGAATGTGCTGCTGGACTATCTGCTGATATTCGGTAACTGCGGTTTCCCGGAATTGGGAGTGAAAGGGGCAGCTATCGCTTCGGTGATGGCGGAGGCGGTGTCTATCGTGTTTTATATGGTCTATACCCGGATGACGGTGGATATTAAGAAGTACGCACTGAATCAGTTCCGATCGTTTGATGTTAAATTGCTGGGGCGTGTGTTAGACATCTCTATATTTACGATGTTGCAATATTTTATTTCGCTCAGTACTTATTTTATGTTGTTTGTGGCTGTGGAACATTTAGGGCAGCGGGAACTGGCAGTTGCGAATATCGTCCGGAGTGTTTACATCGTCTTATTGATCCCTGTCAATTCTTTATCGACAGCAACGAATACGTTTGTGAGTAACAGTATCGGAGCGGGGCATAAGGATCAGGTCATTCCGATCATCCGCCATATAACCTGGATATCGTTGGGGATCATGGCTGTTTTTGTGTCTGTCACTTGTCTGATTCCTTCTACAATATTGTCGGTTTATACCAATGATGTGACTTTGATACAAGCTTCTATCCCTTCCCTTTATGTGATTTCAGGTGCTTTGTTGATCGGAGCGGTTGCCAATATCGTGTTCAATGGAGTGACGGGTACGGGAAATACTCGTTCGGCTTTTGTGATGGAGCTGGCTACTCTGGTTTTCTATACATTATTTATATATGTGGCCGGAATGCGCTTGCATTTGCCGGTTGCTATTTGTTTCATGACTGAGGTGGTGTATTATACCGGTTTGTTGGTCGCAAGTGTCATTTATTTGAAGAAAGCGTCCTGGCAAAATAAGAAAATCTGACTTTGTTTTGTCTGGATAGTGGTTTGTTTTGACCTGATAGATTGGTAAAATGACCGGATATCCCTGTTCGTGATTGTCGCTGTTTTTGCGTGATGCCTTGAATTTGTTTTTTTGTATATATAAAAAAGGCGAATTATGAGGTGTACTAATTGCGGTTGGGAGAATTCCGGTGACAGGTCAAATTGTGAGAAGTGTAATTCTCCGTTATCAAATTATGCCATGCGTGAACATGCAGTGACGGATATTTATGCTCGGCGTACAGTGAATGAGAATATAGGGATAAATGTCGGCAGGCCGACAGTTTGCGAACAAGGGGATAGTGAGAGTTGTCCTCAATGCGGTTATCCTCTTTTGCCGGGTATGTCGGAATGCCCGAATTGTAACTGTTCCCGACAAGCTCCGGCAGGTGTAGTATCCGATTCTTTGAATTGTCCTAAGTGTAACCATGAAAATCGAGAAGATGCATTCTTTTGTTCGCATTGTGGGTATGAACTGCAGAAGAAAGAACCGGTAAAGCAATCCCGTTCGAGTTATGGAAGGAAAACGATTACGCCATGGGAGATGCAGGCTCCGGTGTGTGCATGCCGTCTTTCCATGATACCAAACGCGAATGAGGAAGCTGTGACCTCTCCGCTTGTATTTTCAGGTGAGGAGATCATCCTGAATCGTGACAATACGGATGAAGGCAATATGACGATAACTTCTAAAGAACAGGCAGTTTTGACCTACGAGAATAAGAAATGGTATCTTCAGGACAGGAGTGAACAAAAGACTACATTCGTATATACAACCGAAAAAATAGAGCTAAAGCCCGGAGACATTATTGTGTTGGGGAATAGGAGATTTGAGTTTGACGAATAACCTCAAATGAATAGCCATGTCCGGAGTTGTCGTTAACAGGTGTGATTTTACGGTTGGCCAATATATCGGCGGACTCTATCGGGTGGACCTTGTTTTAGGGGAAGGTTCTTTCGGAAAAGTGTTCAAAGTGACGGGCCCCGGTTCGCAGGTGTATGCTTTGAAGTTGTTGAAATTGTGGGAAATAGTCCCAGAGCTTCGTAAGCCTTTGATGGACCGTTTCGTCATGGAATTTGAGACTGGGTTGATAAAGAGCCGATTCTTGGTTCACTCAGTTGGCCATGGGCTGGAGTGCGGAAATCCTTTTATCGTTATGGACTATTGTCCGAAAGGGAATCTTACCCAATATATGGAACGTTACTCTGTCGACCTGGTCAAAGTCGGACGGGAGATTCTTTGTGGGCTGAACGATTTGCACAAAAGTGGTAAGGTACATCGAGACCTTAAACCTGAAAACGTGTTGATCAAAGAGGATGGAACTGCTGCTTTGACAGATTTTGGAATCAGTGGCGATCGAAACAAGCGAATGACGGAACGGAATATATTGGGGCGTCCCCAACAGATTTTCGGAACCTATGCTTATATGCCCCCAGAGCAGGTAAACCGTTTGCGAGGAGATGCGACAGTACTTCCGACAACCGATATTTTCTCTTTTGGCGTGATGATGTATCAATTGCTGACGGGCAAGTTGCCTTTCGGTGAACTGAATGACCATAACGATTTGGTCTCCTATCAGCGGAATGGGAAAAACGGCAATTGGGACAGGCGGTTATTGGAACGTACCGAAAATGGTGCGGTCTGGCAAAAAGTGATCGAAGGTTGCTTGATCCCGGATTTCAAGCAGCGTATGCAATCGGCTACCGCTGTCCTTAATCAGATGCCTCAAGGACAGCCTGTTTCATATATTCAGCAATGGGTAGGGTGGAAACCTGAACCCGGAAAAAAAGGATTGTCCATGCGTGTAATGCAGGGATTGGAACATGGGAAGGTCTACGATCTGAGTCACTTGTTCAGAGACCGGAAAAGACTGATCACGATAGGGAGGGAAGACTCGAATGTCGTATGTATCCCGGAGAACGAGAGCCCTTATATTTCACGTCGGCATTGTACGATCGAAACGGATGTCAGGACAGGGCGCTGGTTTATTCGTGACGGGCAATGGATCGCTGAGAAGGGACGAGGGGGATACTGGAAAGAGTCGGTGAATGGAACTTATATTAACTCAGCTCCGGTGACTTCGGAGGGAAGCGAACTTCATCCGGGGGATATCATTACAGTTGGCGATGTCACCTTTCGGATTGAAGATTATTAATTCTAATTTATTAATGAAAAATAGAATATAGACCTATGGTACAAAGACAAACAGAGCCATACAGACGGTCCTTTTCCGGATCGGTTGGCGCAGGAATGGGGGCACTGATGGGAGGTGCGCATAAGCAGTTTTATGTATTGGAGCATCGCATGTCTTCTAAATATCATCGTGCCGGTGAAACACAAAAGATCATTGTCGATCAAATAGAGATGGGGCGTGACCCGCGTTGCCAGGTGCGTTTTGACGATTCGTTTACTTCAGTGAGCCGTCGCCATGCGGCTATCGTTCGTGACGGAGCCGGTTGGAAACTGGTGCATTTGTCTAAGGTCAATACGACTCTTTTGAATGGCCGTCCGGTAACAGATGAATGGTATCTGCAGAATGGGGACGAGATACAGCTTTCTTCCAATGGACCTCGCATTGGATTTATCGTTCCTCAGGGTGACAGGAGCATGATCAAAAATATAAACTTTACGGAACGCTTCAGCTTGTTCCGCCAGCAGGCATTGAAACCTTATAAGCAGATGATGGTTTGGATGTCTGTCGTTTTCCTGCTGGTGATCGGAGGGTTTATTGGTTGGAGTGTTCTGAATCAACAGCAAAACCAGAAAACGAATGAAATGTTGGCGGGAAGTATCGCATCTGTGAGTGCCCGGCAGGATAGCGCTGGCATTGAAGCGCAGAAGCAGCTCGCTGCCGTTTCTAATCAGGCCCAGACTGCCGCTCAGGCAGCCATACAGGCTAAACAAACCAGACAAAACAGCACCTCCTTGCCTTTTT